>OLPF01000127.1_pt1 | contig 87373 bp, 67 predicted proteins | sample 1673121 | NCBI WGS metagenome assembly OLPF01 (sample SAMEA3136756, study PRJEB25190) | human gut metagenome
CACTGCTGCCTCCCGTAGGAGTCTGGGCCGTATCTCAGTCCCAATGTGGCCGGTCGCCCTCTCAGGCCGGCTACCCGTCGAAGCCACGGTGGGCCGTTACCCCGCCGTCAAGCTGATAGGACGCGACCCCATCCCATACCGCGAAAGCTTTCCCAGAAGACCATGCGATCAACTGGAGCATCCGGCATTACCACCCGTTTCCAGGAGCTATTCCGGTGTATGGGGCAGGTCGGTCACGCATTACTCACCCGTTCGCCACTCTCACCACCAAGCAAAGCCTGATGGATCCCGTTCGACTTGCATGTGTTAAGCACGCCGCCAGCGTTCATCCTGAGCCAGAATCGAACCCTCCACAAAAAAACTTCATGAAAAGCATCCGAATAGATGACTCTCAAAACAAAAATTGACGAGCACGTCCTTAAGGAAGGACGCCCTCAAAAAACCTCACCCCTCATCAAACCCTCCCGGGTACCCAACCACCACGACAGGCAATCAGGCGAGGAATGAACTGGCAATCATTGACTATAAAGAAGTAGTACAAACACGCTCTTGAGTTCTCAAACCACCACCACACCAGCCAGACGGGAAACCAACCAGAGGAAGGAACCCGCCGCGCTGAGCGGCAACAGGTGAATAACCTACACGCATGTCCGGATTCACGCAAATCAAGGCACACGAAGATAAGCCCAAATCGTTGAAACGACAGGCTTCGCTCGGCGTGTCGCAAACAGCCTATTTGCGCTGTTCTGATATCAGAATAATCCGTTTTGCATTGCCGATGCGTAACAAATTCATGTGTTCATCGGCGTGTTGCAAGAATTCGATTGCGTGACCATCCAGGTTCACCTTCTCGCAACCGGTCATCGCATATGCAAAAAGGGACTTCCCTTTACGGGAAGTCCCTTTCAGTAGCTATTGAAGCTCGCTAGCTTCAGGCCAGGGTGTTCGGGTCAACCGGAACGCCCGGGTTCATCGTGGAGGTGATGGTTGCCTTGGTCAGGTAACGGCCCTTCACGGTGGACGGCTTCAGACGCTTGACTTCGTCGGCCACAGCCTTGAAGTTCTCGTCCAGAGCGGACTCATCGAAGCTCATCTTGCCGATGAGGAAGCTCAGGTTGCCGTTCTTGTCGACACGGAACTCGATCTTGCCGCCCTTGATGTCCTTGACAGCCTTGGTGACATCCATGGTCACGGTGCCGGTCTTGGGGTTCGGCATCAGGCCACGCGGACCGAGCACACGGCCCAGACGGCCGACCTTGCCCATCATGTCCGGAGTAGCAACCACGGCGTCGAAGTCGAGGAAGCCGCCCTGAACCTTTGCGATCAGGTCGTCATCACCGACGATGTCGGCGCCAGCCTCGGTAGCCTCGGTAGCCTTCGGGCCACGGGCGAACACGAGGACCTTGGCGGTCTTACCAGTGCCGTGAGGCAGGTTGACGGTACCACGCACGAGCTGGTCGGCCTTACGCGGGTCAACGCTCAGACGGAACACAGCCTCGACGGTCTGGTCGAAGTTGTAGGAGGGCATGCTCTTGAGCAGAGCGATGGCCTCGTTGGCGGTGTAGAGGTTGTTGCGATCGACGCGCTCAGCGGCTTCGCGGTACTTCTTGGAACGCTTTACCATCTGTCCTTCTCCTTATCAGTCCGTAACCGTGATGCCCATCGAGCGAGCGGTGCCCTCGATGATCTTCATGCCGGCCTCGATATCGCGAGCAGACAGATCTTCCATCTTGATCTCGGCGATTTCGCGAACCTGCGCCTTGGTGACAGAGCCGACCTTGTGGGTCAGCGGGTTCTCGGTGCCCTTCTCAACGCCAGCGGCCTTCTTCAGCAGAGCTGCAGCCGGCGGGGTCTTGAGCACGAAGGTGAAGGAACGATCTTCGTAAACGGTGATCTCGACAGGGATGACCTGACCCATCTTGTCCTGCGTCTGGGCATTGTATGCCTTGCAGAAGTCCATGATGTTCACGCCATGCGAACCCAGAGCCGGGCCCAGCGGCGGGGCCGGGTTGGCCTTGCCAGCCTGGATCTGGAGCTTAATCAGCGCCGAGACTTTCTTCTTGGGAGCCATATTATGGTTCTTCTTTCTATAACGCGGTTCGAATGGTCGCCGTCCTCAGGTTCGGCTGTCTGCCATCATGCTCGGTCTTGACTCATTATTTATCCGTGCATGCTGTAGGCAATCGGCCTGTGGTCGGTCTCCTCCCGCAACTTATATTGCTGTGCTGTGCTAGCGAGTCTCCTCTCCAGACACAAGCTTTCCTATTATGCAAATCCACCCGGACAACACAAAAAGCCCGACCACGATGGTCGGGCTCTGCAAAGTTTGGGAGTTAATCTAGCTTCTGAACCTGGTGGAAGCCAAGCTCCACCGGCGTATCACGGCCGAAGATGGACACGAGCACGGTGAGCTTCTGAGTGGTGGGCTCCACGTCGGAAACAACGGCGGCCATGGTGGCGAAAGGCCCATCGGTGACGGTAACCTGATCGCCAACGGCGTAGGAGACCTCGACCCTGCGCTTCTTGGCGGCGGCGGGCTTGTCGCCGGCGGCCTTGAGTGCCTCGGAAGCAATCATCGGAGCCATCATCGCCACGACTTCCTTGCGGGAGAGCGGCGCCGGATCCTTGGTCGGGCCAACGAAGCCGGTCACGCCTTCGGTCTCACGAACGATACGGCGGGCGTTCTCATCCGGCCACATACGAATCAGCACGTAGCCAGGAACACGCACGCGGGTGATGACCTTCTTGCCCTTCTCGGTGTGCTTCTCGACTTCTTCCATCGGCACCTCGACCTGGAAGATCTGGTCTTCCATGCCGAAGGAGGCGACGCGGGACTCGATGTTGGTCTTCACGCGCTTCTCGTAGCCGGAGTAGGTGTGCAGCACGTACCACTTGCCATCAAGGGAACGCAGGGACTTGGAGAATTCGTCAACGGCCTGCTGACCGGCATCGGTCTCCTCGGCCTGCTCGGATTCGTTGACTTCTTCCTCGTCCTCATCCAGAGAAACGGTCTCGGTCTGAGTGGAAGCAACGGGAGCGGATTCAGTCGCCGCCGGAGCGTCGGACTCAACATCTGCATTGTCGACGGATGCGTCAGATTCTGCGGAAAGGTCAGCGACCGGTTCGACCGGGGCAGCTGCCTCATCGGCAGCAGCTTCGGAAGCCTCGACAACAGGCTCCTCAGCCGGGACGGCGTCGAGGTTCTCGAGATTCAGTTCATCACTCATGCGTTGTTATTCACCTTAGGTTGTGCGGATCAGCCGAACACCCACAGCGTGGCCTTGCCTAGACCGAAGTCCATGCCAGTCACGAGGGCCATCAGCAGCAGCACGAAGATGAATACGGCCAGAGACCAGAAGAACAGTTCCTTGGCGGTAGGGGTCACGACCTTGCGAAGCTCGTCGATGATCTGCTTGATGAACAGACCGATACGCATGAAGACATTCGGCTTGACTGCCTTTTCACTCTTGCTCGTCTTAGCCATTCCGTACCTCGCGTCAGCTGCTTGATTATTAGAAACTTGGCAGGGAAGGCGGGACTCGAACCCACAACCTACGGTTTTGGAGACCGTTGCGCTACCAATTGCGCCACTTCCCTAGGTGAAAATCCACCTCGGCATGCGTTCCGTAGAGAACGCTTCGCCACGGCGAAACCGCCAAGTCGTTATAGTAACGGCTCCGGTGGATTATCGCAAATCGCGTGTCGCGCGCGTGGCACGCGACTCTTCTCAGTTAGCCCATTCCTTGAATCGACGCATGCCTTCGGCTAGGTCTTCGTCAGCCAGTGCGTAGGAGAAACGCAGGTAACCGGGAGCACCAAAGGCCTCGCCGGGGACGGCGGCCACGTGGGCCTCATCCAACAGTGCGGCGGCAAAGTCAGCGGACGTATCGGACACTGTGCCCTTGGGACCCAGCGGCTTGCCAAGCAAAGCGGTGATGTCCGCAAAAGCGTAGAACGCGCCGGTCGGAGTCGGGCAGTTGACGCCCTCGATATCGTTCAAGGCGGTCACAATCGCACGGCGGCGCGCGTCGAAGGCCTTACGCATCTCGTGCACCTCATCCAGCGGGCCGGCCACAGCAGCCAAAGCAGCACGCTGGGAGATGTTGGCCACATTGGAGGTCATATGACCCTGCAGCTTGGCGGCGGCCTTGGCCACCTCAAGCGGAGCGACCATCCAGCCGACACGCCAGCCCGGCATCGCATAGGTCTTGGCCACGCCGTTCAGCACCAGCAACTGCCCGCGGCATTCCGGCACGGCGGCACCGATGTAGGTGGTGTGCGCATCGTCATAGTTCAGGTGCTCGTAGATCTCGTCGGAGATAACCCAAATGTGGTGCTCGACGGCCCAACGACCGATCGCTTCCACGGTTTCCGGCTTCCAGACGGCTCCGGTCGGGTTGTTCGGGGAGTTGACGATGATTGCCTTCGTATGCTCGGTACGGGCCGCTTCCAGCGCCTCAAGCGAGGGCTCGAAGTTCACGTCGGCACCGGCGAATACTTCGACCGGCACACCACCGGCAAGCTTCACAGCCTCGGGGTAGCTGGTCCAGTACGGAGCGGGAATGATGACCTCATCGCCATCGTTGAGCAAGATCTGGAAGGATTCATACACGGCCTGCTTGCCGCCGTTGGTCACCACGACCTGATCGGCATTGACCTCATAGCCGGAATCGCGCAGCATCTTAGCCGCAATCGCTTCGCGCAGCTCGGGCAGGCCCGGCGTAGGCGTGTACTTGTAATTCTTCGGGTCAAGGCAGGCATCTGCCGCAGCCTTGACCACGTTTGCGGGGGTCGGGAAATTCGGTTCACCTGCGCCGAAGCCGACAACGTCAAGTCCGGCGGCCTTCATGGCCTTGGCCTTGGAATCGACGGCGAGCGTAGCGCTCGGTGCCACAGTGTTGATACGGTCGGAAAGAGTCTGCCATTGCGCCATAGTCATGGCTCCCATGCTAAACCTACAGCACGAAAAATCGCCAGAGCCGCACTATGGTGATGGAATCTGTCGTGTGACAGATTCCATCAGTCACACGAGCACGAGATTGTCGCGATGAACCAGTGGGTGGGCGTACTGGGGGCCGAGGAAACGCTTGAGTTGGGCGGTGTTACGCCCGAGCATCTGCGGAATTTCTTCGGAATCGAAGCCGGCGAGGCCTCGGGCCAGGTGTTCACCGCTTTCGGCATCGATCCAGACCGGATCGCCGGCGGAAAAATCGCCATGTACTTCGAGCGCGCCGGCCGCCAGCAGCGAGGCACGCCCGCCGCGAATCGCCTGGCCGGCACCCGCATCGACCACAATCGTGCCGCGCGGGTCGGCGGCGAAGCCGATCCACAGACGGCGTGAGGAGCCGCGGGCCTTAACCGGTGCGAACACGGTGCCCACCGGATCGCCCATCATCGCAGGGCCCGCGTTCGAGGCGCAGGTGAGTACCGTAGGGATGCCCGAGACGGCCGCCACGCGCGCGGCCTCGAGTTTGGTGACCATGCCGCCGGTGCCGACCTTGGAGCCGGAGCCGGAGACTTGGATGTCGCCCAGCGCATCAATCACGTTGGGCACATATTCCACACGGCGGGAGCCGGGCTGCGAGGGCGGCGCAGTGTACAGCGCGTCCACGTCGGTCAGTAGCACCAAGGCTTCGGCCCGCACCAGGTTGGCCACCAACGCGGAGAGTCGATCGTTGTCGCCGAAGCGAATCTCGTTCGAGGCCAACGAATCGTTTTCGTTGATGATCGGCACCACGCCGAGGTCAAGCAGACGGTCCAGCGTGCGTTCCACATTGCGGTACTGGGTGGCACGAATCGTATCTTCGGCAGTGATCAGAATCTGGCCGACGCGAATACCGAATCGACCGAACGCAGTCTCGTAGCGGGCCATCAGTAGCCCTTGGCCGACGGCTGCGGTGGCCTGCTGAGTGGCCACGTCCACCGGCCGCGAGTCAAAGCCCAGAGGCCCGAAACCGGCGGCGATAGCACCGGACGAGACCAGCACCACACGTCCGCCCATCAATCGGACCTGAGCCAAGGCCGCGGCCAACGCGTCGAGCTTGTCCGGGTCGAGGTGACCGCTCGGCTGGGTCAGCGAGCTGGAGCCGACTTTCACGACAATGGTTCCGGCTGCGGCGATCATGCGCCGCACCTCGGCCTGACTCGGAGTGCTCATTTATTCCTCGGTTTCACCATCTTCGCTGGACTCACCGTGGCCGAACAGGCTGGTTTCGTCATGGCGATCGTCGTCAACGGTCGGGTCGGCCCAGTGGCCGGCCTTGCGTTCGGCCATCATCGCGTCGCGCACGGCGGCACGGGCGTCCATCATCTCGTGGTATTGGGCACGACGTTCGGCGTTGGAGCGGCGGTGCGTGCGCGGGTCCAGCTCTTCGAGACGCAGATCCTTGCCTCGGGCACCGAGGTTGGAGCCGTCGAGCATTTCGGCACCGGCGGAGATGGTCGGATCCCAATCGAATTCGACCATACGGGCACCACGACCGATGCGCACTTCGTCGCCGGGGTGAGCACCCTTGCGGCGCAGCTCGTCCTCCACGCCCAGCTTGGCCAAGCGGTCAGCCAGGTAGCCCACGGCCTCGTCGTTGTCGAAGTTGGTCTGCATGACCCAGCGCTCCGGCTTGACGCCACGCACCTCGAAGAACACTTCGCCATTGCCGAGTTCGCGGCGCTCGACCGTGAACTCAAGCGCACTGCCGCCCTCGTCAGCACGACGCGGACGGCGGCCCTTGGTCTCCAATGGCTTGATGACCACGCGAGCCTCCTCTTCGGCCTGCTCGCGGTTGGCCACTTCCTCACGCATCTCGTGCACCAGCGCAGACAACGCGAAGTTGAGCTCCTTTAGACCCTCGTGCGAGGCAGTGGAGATCTCAAAGACCTTCAGCCCGAGTTTCTCGAACTCCGGACGCACGAACTCAGCCAATTCCTTGGCCTCGGGCACATCGATCTTGTTCAGAATCACGATGCGCGGGCGTTCGGGAATCGGGATGGCACCCAACGGCAGCTCGAGCTTGTCGGCGTAGAGCGCCAACTCGTTTTCCAGCGCGTGGTAGTCGGACATCGGGTCGCGGTCCGGTTCAAGCGTGGCGCAATCGATCACATGGGCGATGATTTCGGTACGTTCGATGTGGCGCAGGAACTCCAGTCCCAGGCCCTTGCCTTCGGAGGCGCCCGGAATCAGGCCCGGCACGTCGGCGATGGTGTATCGAGAGTCGCCGGCGATAACGACGCCGAGATTCGGCACCAGCGTGGTGAACGGGTAGTCGGCGATCTTCGGCTTGGCGGAACTCATCGCCGCAATCAGGGACGACTTTCCGGCCGAGGGGAAACCGACCAACGCCACGTCGGCGATGGACTTCAATTCCAAAATCACGTCGCGCTCTTCACCGAGTTCGCCGAGCAGGGCGAAGCCGGGGGCGCGGCGGGTCTTGTTAGCCAGGGCGATGTTGCCGAGGCCGCCGGCACCGCCTTGGGCGACGACGCAGCGGTCGCCCTCGTGGCGCAGGTCGGCGAGCTGCGCGCCGGGATGCTTGGCTTTGCCCTGTTCGCCGCGCGCCTCAAAGACGACGGTGCCGCAGGGCACGGGCAGAATCAGGTCCTCGCCCTTGGAGCCGTCCTTATTGTCGCCCAAACCCATGGTGCCGCTGCCGGCGACACGATGCGGCATGAAACGATAGTCGAGCAGGCTGGTGGCGTTACGGTCGGCCACGAACACCACGGAACCACCGTCGCCGCCATTGCCACCGTTCGGGCCGGCCAACGGCTTGTATTTCTCACGACGGATGCCGGCCGAACCGTTGCCCCCATCGCCGCCCTTGACATGGACGGTTACTCGATCCACAAAATCACTCATATTGATTACCTTACAAAAAAGCCGCGTCCTTACGGGCGCGGCTTGAAAAAAGCTTGACGCTATATCGCTCAGGCGATGACGTCGACAACCTTGCGGTCGCGACGCACACCGAACTTCACGGAGCCATCGGTGAGGGCGAACAGCGTGTGATCCTTGCCCATGCCGACGTTGTGGCCCGGGTGGAAGTTGGTGCCACGCTGGCGAACGATGATGTTGCCGGCCACGACGGCTTCGCCGCCGAACTTCTTCACGCCGAGGTATTGCGGGTTAGAATCGCGACCGTTGCGAGAGCTGGACGCACCCTTCTTATGTGCCATGATTCATGGTCCTTTCTATAACTCAGGCAATCGCCGTGATTTTGACGATAGTCAGCTTCTGGCGATGACCCTTACGGCGAGCAACACCAGTCTTGTTCTTGTACTTCTGGATGCTAATCTTCGGGCCCTTGGCTTCGTCGTTCACAACCTCAGCCTTGACGGACACCTTGGCCAGATCGGCGGCGGCAAGGGTGACCTTGTCACCATCGACAACGAGGGAGACCGGGAATTCCACGGTATCGCCCTTCTTAGCGTCGAGACGGTTCACGAGGATGACGTCGCCAACCTCGACCTTTTCCTGATGGCCACCGGCCTTCACAATCGCGTACATTATCGTTCCTTTTATGTTTTGGAAAGCTACCTTGCCTAACACGCACCGAGCTTGCGGTCAGACACCGAGTTTCGAATCTACACCACCATGCGGACTAAATCAAATGATTTTTGCCCGCGTGTCAAGCACGACACACCTGTTACTCTTCCGCTTACTCTTCCGCCGTGTTGTTGGCAGCGACGGCAGCGGCGGCAATCTGAGCCAGTTTGGCTTTGACGTCGGCGCTGGAACCAGCCGGTTCGGGAGCGGGAGCGGTGCCGCGACCGTGCTTGTTGGTTTTGACGAACGGGTCGCCACCGCGAAGCGCGTAGGGATCGTCGTAGTCGGCCGAAACGGTCGGCTGATCATGCAGGATGAAACCACGGCCCTTGCAGGTCGGGCATTCCTCGGAGAACGCCTCGACCAGACCCTGGCCGATGCGCTTGCGGGTCATCTGCACCAAACCGAGCGAGGTGACTTCGGCCACCTGATGCTTGGTGCGGTCGCGTGCCAAGCATTCGACCAAGCGGCGCAGCACCAGATCGCGGTTGGCGGGCATGACCATATCCACATAGTCGATCATCACCATGCCACCGATATCGCGCAGGCGCAGCTGGCGGGCGATCTCTTCAGACGCCTCCAGGTTGCAACGCGTCACCGTTTCTTCCAAGGACTTGCCCTTGCCGATAAAGCGGCCGGTGTTCACGTCAATGGTGGTCATGGCTTCGGTGCGATCGATGACAATCGAGCCGCCGGACGGCAGGTAGACCTGACGCTCCATGCCCTTACGCAGCTGGGAGTCGATGGACCACTTGTCGAACACGTCCTTGCCTTCATGCTCGGCCGGGTCCCACTTCTCCAGCTTGTCCTTCAAGTCGGGGGCCATGGTGTCAAGGTATTCCTCGATACGGTCGTAGACCTTGTCACCTTCCACGATGAGCTTGCTGAAGTCGTCGTTGAAGATGTCGCGCACCACGCGGATGGCCACGTCGGGCTCGCCCTGCAGGAGCTTCGGGCGCTTGCCGTGCCAGAATTCCTCGCGCTTGGCGTTGATGCGCTCCCACTGGCGGACCAGTGATTCGAGATCCTTGACGATGGCGTCTTCGGATGCGCCCTCGGCTGCGGTACGGATGATCACGCCCATGTCTTTCGGGGCGATCTTGGAGACGATGTTCTTCAGACGGCTGCGTTCGCGCTCCGAAAGCTTGCGGCTCACGCCGGTCATGCCGCCGGATGGCACGAGCACCAGGAAGCGGCCGGCGAGCGTGACCTGAGAGGTCAGGCGGGCACCCTTGTGGCCGATCGGGTCCTTAGTGACCTGCACGAGCACCGGGTCGCCGGACTTGAACGCCAGCTCGATGCGGCGCGGCTGGCCTTCGAGACGAGCGGCATCCCAGTTGACCTCGCCGGCGTAGAGCACGCCGTTGCGGGCCTGGCCGATGTCCACAAATGCGGCCTCCATGCTGGGCAGCACGTTCTGCACGCGGCCAAGGTAGATGTTGCCGACGGTCTGTACTTCCTGAATGTCGGAGACGTAATGCTCGACCAGAACATTGTCTTCCACCACGGAAATCTGGGTGTGATGTTCCTTCTCACGCACCACCATCAGGCGGTCCACGTTCTCGCGGCGTGCGAGGAAGTCCTGTTCCATGAGCTGGCTCTGGCGGCTGCGCTCACGGCGGTTGTCACGGCGGCGCTGCTTCTTGGCCTCGAGACGAGTGGAGCCCTCCACATCAGTGATCTCGTCGATGTACTGCTGCTTGCGGGAGCGTCGGACCAGCGGCTGTTCGCTGTTCTGACTCTGGTCGTCGGTGCCCTCGCCGTTCTTGCCGCCACGACGGCGACGGCGACGGCGAGTAACGGTCTGCTCCTCATCGTCCTCATCGCGATCACGGTCATGATCATCGCGATCGTCACGACGGCGGGAACGCGTATCTTCGGCATCGTTCTCGGCGGTATCGTGCTCGCCGTTGGCACCGGTTTCGCCGCGTGAGCCGCGACGGCGGCGACGGCGCGAACGGGTGCGGGTGGCGTCGGATTCTTCGTCGCCCTCCTCTTCGGCAATCGGCGAGTAGGCGATATCGTCCAGCTCGAGGTCTTCCTCAATCTGCTCGACTTCGGCGGCTGCACGGCGCTCCTGGGCGTTCAGGCGGCGGGAGCGACGGGAACGGCGAGAGTCGGAAGCGTCATCGGAATCGAAATCATCATGGTCCGTGTTGGCGCTGGCATTGGCGTCACCGGCGGCAGCGTTGCGGGAAGCGTCACGAGACGCATCACGGTCGGCGGCATTGCGGCCACGATCGTCACGGTCGTCACGGCGGCGGCTGCGCGGCTGCGCGTCGTCATCATCGTGGCTGCGCGAGCGGCGGGAGCGACGCGACGGACGTTCGTCGTCGTCAACATCGTCATCACGAGTGTCAGCGGTATCGTGCGCATCCACAGCGGCGGGCAGTACCGGTTCCTGGAAGAGCAGGGACGTCATCGGCTTGCCGCGACGCACGGCCTCGTGGCCAGAGGGCAGGGATTCGACCGCGTCGAACAGGCGCTCATCCGGGGTGTCCTCGTGCGTATCCGCAACTGCACGACGAGAACGACGGCGAACCGGACGGTCCTCGTCATCATCATCCATATCCATAGACGCACGGCGAGAGCGGGAGCGAACCGGCCGATCCTCGTAGTCATCATCGTCGGACTGGCGGGAGCGAGAGCGGCGGCGAACCGGGCGGTCCTCGTCGTAATCGTCATCGTCCACAACCGAACGGCGGCGGGAACGTGGGGCGTCATCGTCATCGAAATCATCGGCACTGACAGTGCGGCGCGAACGACGCGGAGTCTCGTCGTCATCATCGGTATCGCTGGAAGATGCGGCGGACGTACGACGGGTGCGACGCGGCGTTTCGGCGGCATCGTCGGCCGTGGAAACGCGGCGCGTACGGCGGCGGGTTGGACGTTCGGCGGAATCCTTGGAATCGCTGGATTCATCGGAATCGCCGGAATCGGATGACTTGGAATCGGCCGCGGTGCTGGCATTGGGAAGCGCGGGGGCTTCGAACAGCGGGGTGCGTTCCTGCACTTGCAGTTCCAGGGAGGCGCCGGCAGCACCGGTGCCGCGGACCACGCGGCGGCCGCCACGACGACGGCGAACAGGTTCGACGGGCTGGGAGGCGGCGGCAGGCGCAGCGTTCACGGCTGCAGCCGAATCGGCATTGGATACGGTTGAATTATCGGTTCCGTCGTTGACGAAACCTTCACGGTTGTCAGTGGGCACAATGCTCCTCGCGGCGCGCTGCATCACGACGCCTATTTCCAGGCCTATACGCTTGTCTCACACCACGCTCTCACCGTGGCCGCACGAAAACGCGCCGCGTAAAGGCAACTTCGTCTCAAGTCTGTCCTGCGGGTGGCGGACACCGGCGCTTGCGTTGTCTCATTCTCAAGAGCCGCAAGGGGATCGACGCCATCTCGCACGCTGATGGTTATGCAGAACCACCATCCTTTAGTATGCCACATATTTTGTGCGGGCGTGGCCCGGCGAGGCTGACGTTCTCTCGGCTCCCCTCCCCCGCGGTGACAGCTCCCCTCAGGGAGGGGAGCTAGAGAGGTGTCAGACCAGCCAGTCGGTAAGGATTGCGGCCATGGCGGTCAGGTCGGATTCAGGCACCTGCTCGTCGTGCTTGTGAGCCAGCAGCGGATCGCCGGCACCGAGGTTGACGGCCGGGATACCGAGCTGAGAGAAGCGTGCCACGTCGGTCCAGCCGAGCTTGGCCAGCGGGTCGCGGCCAGTGCGCTCCTTAACCAGTCGGACCAGATCCTGGGCGAGCGGGGCGTTCAGGCCCGGGCGCGCGGAGGGGCTTTCGTCCTTCATTTCGATGCCGTAGCCCTCGAACACGCCGCCGGTAGCCACATGCTCGCCATTGCCGAGTTCGGCACCGGCGTCCGCGCCCATTATCAGAGCCTTGGCCTCGGCCAACGACTTGTCCGGGGCGAAGCGGTAGTTGACGTGTACGCGGCATTCATCCGGAATGACGTTCGTGCCTTTGCCGCCGGAGATCAGCGTGGCGTTGAGGCCCTCGCGATAATCGAGCCCGTCCACGTTCACGGTGGCCGGCTCGTAGGCGTTGAGTCGGTTCAGAATGTCGGCCGCCTTGTGGATGGCGTTCTCCCCCATCCATGCACGGGCGGAGTGCGCGGCCACGCCGTGGGTTACGACGTCGAAGCGAATCGTACCGTTGCAACCGCCCTCGATGCCGCTGTTGGTGGGCTCGCCGATGATGGCGAAATCGCCGGTGATCCAATCGGGATGGGCCTCGACGACTTTGCGTAGGCCATTCTTTTCGGCGACGACTTCCTCATGGTCGTAGAAGACGTAGGTGAGGTCGACTTTCGGGGTGGTTTCCGGCGTGCGGCCGTCGAGCGTGGCGGCGAGGTAGAGCATCACCGCGTCGGAGGCCTTCATATCGGTGGCACCGCGGCCCCACAGCACGCGGTCTTCGGGATGAGCGTGGGCGATTTCTTCGCGAATCAGCGAATCGCCGGGCTCCAGCCACTTTGGTGGGAAATTGTCGATGACCGGCACAGTATCGAGGTGCCCGGCCAAGATCACACGGCTCGGCTTGCCGAAGTCGGTGCTGGACACCACTGTGTCGCCGTGACGGCGGACGGTCAGGTGCTCTTGCTCGTTAAGGAAGGCCTCGACCTCGTCGGTGAGGGGGCCCTCGTGGTCGGACACGGAGAAGTTCTCCATGATCTGGGTGAGCAGGCTGTTCAGCTGCTCGGCAGTGGATGCGGTGCGGTTCAATTCAAGCGTCATGTGAACAGCGTACCGCGTGGGCGGCGGGCCCAGCACACTCACTACATGAGATTTTGCGGCCGAATACATTTTTATGTGCCACACTGGGGTGGCGAAAGGGAGGATTATGCCAGGTCTAATCAGCGCCATGCAAGGCTTCTGCGTTATCGGCATCGTAATCGCGGTGGGATATGTTGCCGCACGAATGCGAATCGGCGGGCCGTCCGCTCAGATGGTGCTCAACCGGTTCTCCTTCTTCGTATCGAGCCCGTGCCTGATGTTCGCGATTCTCTCCAAGGAGCCGATTTTCGACATCTTCCACCCCTCGATTATCGTGGCGTTCTTCTCCGCCGTGCTGGTAGGCGTGGTGTTTTTGGTGCTCAACCGTATGTTCTTCCACCTGAATGCCCCGGACGCCACCATCGGTGCCCTGAATTCGCTGTACCTCAATTCCAATAACATCGGCCTGCCAATCGCCACCTACATTCTGGGCAATCCGGCTCTTGTGGCACCGATTCTGGTCATGCAGCAGGCCATCTTCACACCGGTGGGCCTGACAGTGCTGGACGTGACCACCAAGGGCAAGGTCTCCATCAAGGAAATCGCCAAGCAGCCACTGCATCAGCCGCTGCTTATCGGCTCGCTGCTGGGCATTGTGGTCTCTGCGATTTCCGCTAAAAGCGGCTGGTTCCCAGTGCCGAAATTCATTTTCGACCCGATCGACATGATCGGCGATTCGGCTGTGCCAATGATCCTGATGGCGTTCGGCATGTCCCTGCACGGCACCAAGCCGCTACAGCAGAAGGGCGATCGCCCGGCCATCTTCACGGTCGCGGTCCTCAAGAACATCATCATGCCAATTATCGCGTTCCTGCTCGCCTACTTCGTGATGGGCTTCCGCGGCTCCGAGCTGTACGCCTGCGTGGTACTCGCCGCTCTGCCCACCGGCCAGAACGTATACAACTACGCGGCCCGCTACAACGTGGGTCTCACCTTCGCGCGCGACGGCATTCTGATGAGCACCATGACCAGCCCGGTGTTTATCGCGATCATCGCGGCGCTGCTGTCGTGATGGGTGCGCAGAGAAGCGTTCTCAATAGTATCCGTGCGCGCAAATGCACAGATATCGCACAAACGAACATTTGCTCATCCGCATATTTGCGGTGATTTCAGCGTTTCTACGTTCGATTTGCGTATACGAAAGTACGCACAGTTGTTATTGAGAACGATTCGCTGCGCAGCTCGGCTCAGTCATCAGCCCGATAATCGGTCAGATTCAAGCTGGCCGCCACATGATTGGACGCGAACGCGCCGATGGAAACCAGCGCATAGCACAACACAAGCCCGCCGAAGAAGCTGGCCAGCGTGGCCGGTTCGGTCATCGAAGCGGCGAACAGAGGGGCCATAAGCAGCATGGAACAGCCGCCGGCCACGATCACCACGATGTTGAGCGGGGTGAGTACCTCGATGAATCGCGCACGGTTCAAGGTCTTGACATCAGTGCCCTCCAACACCAGCATGCGATATTCGCCGGCCTGATCGTACACGCTGCCGGCCTGCATCACACCGGAGCTGACCGCGGCAAGCACAGCGGCGAACACGAGCGTCAGAATGCCGCCGGTGCCGATGTCGCGAATGAACACGGTGAACGGGTCGTTGGCGTCATCGACCACGGCGGCCGATCCGAAGAATCCGCAGATCGACGTGATGCCGGCGATAAACACGGCCAACGCAATGCCGGACACATTGCGCCAGGCGCGCTTAGGGTTGTCGAGAATACGGCGCATGGCAATCATCGTGGCCGCATCCTTGGGGCGCTTGGCCTTGGCCTTGGCGCGAGCGGTGATCACCCACGTGCCGATAAGATTCACCAGCGCGAAGCACAGCAGCATGAAACCGATGATCACGCCGTACATCACCGCCTGGCCGGCCTGAGCCAGCATGGCCGGGTTCTTGAAGACGATCATGGCCACCACCACGACTACCACGAACAGCACCATACGGGTGCCTGAGGGCAATGCGGTGGCGGTGCGCGAGGTGACACCCAATGGGGTGATTGCCACGCGGCGCAAGGTGACCAGCGACGATATCAGCGCCAAGATGGCCACGCCCGCCAAGGTGATTACCAGCGCCAGCGGGCCGACCCATAGCTGTTCGAAGGTGAACCGCTGCTCCTGGAAGGGAATCAGCATGACTGCCGGCATCAGGGCGCAATAGCCGGCAATGCCGATAAGCGCGCCGATCAGCGCCTGTCCGGCGGCGTCAAGCGCGGTGAGACGCACCACCTGACCGGTGGTCGCGCCGGCCAGACGCAGGGCGGCGAGACGGGCGTCGCGGCGGGATGCGGCCAGTCGTGCGGCAGAACCGGCGAGCGCCACGAACGGCACGACGAGCAGCATGCAGGCGAATACCGCCAACGCCACATAGGCGGTGGAGAATTGGGCCAGGCTCGTCGGGTCGCTGATCTGCCGTTTCCACGCGGCCACCGTATCGGGCCGGCAGGCACCGAAGTCGAACGCGCAGGCGACGGTATGATCGGCCGAAGCCCGCCAGATGAAACCGTGTACGCCGCCGAGCACGGTGAGGAAGATGGTGGTGGCTGCGGCGAAGGCGATGATTGCCAGCATCGAGGTGTGGCCGGCGCTGCCGCGCAAGCCGGGGCGGTGAAACAGCCGCCAGAGGGCGAACGTGCTCATCGCGCGCCTCCTGCGGTGGTTTCGCTCCCGCCGGCTGGAGCTGCCGAGCGTAGCGAGGCTGAGGGTGGTTCAGCGCCCTCGGGCCACCCCCAGTCAGCCTGCGGCTGACAGCCCCCGCCAGCGGGGGCGGAGTTGGGGTTGGCGTCTGTCTGGTGCAGACGGCCGTCCTGCATCATTACGGTACGGCCGCAGAACGAAGCGACGTTGGGGTCGTGGGTGACGACGACCACGGCGGAACCGTTGTCCCGCGCGGCGGCCATGAGAATGCCCATGACCTCGCGGCCGGTGGCTTGGTCGAGCGCGCCGGTCGGCTCGTCGGCGAAGACCACGGCAGGTTTGACGGCGAGTGCACGGGCGATGGCGATGCGCTGCATCTGTCCGCCGCTCATCTCCCCCGGCCGGTGCGTGGCGAGCGCGCGCAATCCCATGCGTTCCAGCCACAGGATCGCCGTGTCGGTGGCGGTGCGGTAGGGCATGCCGTCAAGCATCATCGGCAGGGCGATGTTTTCGACCGCCGGCAGTTCGGGCAGCAGCTGGCCGGACTGGAAGACGAAGCCGAAGTCGTTGCGGCGCAGTTTGGTGCGCTCGGCGTCGCTCATGCGGCTCAGGTCGGCACCACGGAAGATGACGGTGCCGGCGGTCGGCTTAATGATGCCGGCGAGCGCGTGCAGCAAAGTGGATTTGCCGGAGCCGGACGGGCCCATCACGGCTACCGTCTCGCCCTCCCGGAGCGTGAAGTTCACGTGGTTCAGGGCGAGCGTGTGCATGGTCGGCATGGCGAAGCCGGGCTGGGCTGGCTGGGATGGCTGGCCGGCCTGAATGGCACCCGGTCCGGCCGCAGCGGGATTCGCCGACGCATAACCGGCTCCCGTGCCGGCTGGTATCACGCCGGTGACGCCGTGCCCGGCCTGTGCGCGGGCCATGCTGGCGGTGTAGTCCATGACCAGGTCATGGGCCTCGATGACCGGGGCCCACTGCTGGGTGTGCGATGCCGGCTGCTGGAACTGTTGGGGTTGCTGAGACTGCTGAGGCTGAGCCGCCGGTCCCGGCGCCGGCTGAGGCTGCTGCAATTGCGATGCTGCTGTATTCATACTCCCGAGCGTACGGAGCGAACGCCCAGCCGACCATCGGGCTGCGGTATGAACCTTTCTGGATTACCGGCCCGCTCCTCATCCGCAAGGATTAGAGATACGCAAATGATTAATGACCGGCAACCACTATTCGGTGCCGGTCATTATGAGCATTGCATTCAGGCGCTACGCGCATTATTGCGCGGTAGCCAACTCGTCCAGGCGGGCGGCGAAGCGGGGCCAGTCGGTCTTCATAGCGGTGAGGAGCTTGCGGTTGGGCACGTCGTCAATCGGGACCCAGCAGATTTCCATGCTTTCGTCGTCGTTTGCCTTGGGCTCGACGGTGTGGCCGGGCTTTTCAAAGGCAAACACGGTGGTGTAGGCCCACGGGCCATGGTCCTCGCGGTAGGAGCCGACCACCTCGATGTCTTCGGGGGTGATGTTGGCTTCCTCGTAGCTTTCGCGCAGCGCGCCTTCGATGGACGATTCGCCGTCCGCAGTGGCACCGCCGGGGATACCCCACGTGCCACCTTCGGCGCTCCACGCGGCACGGTGCTGCATGACCACGTGAGTCACCTTGCCGCTCGCCGGGTCGCGGCGAGCCAGCAGAATGCCGGACGCACCGTTGGTGCCCCAATGCTTGCGGCCGCAGGCGCAGTCCACCCAGCCATCGCCGGGCTGATGCACGTTTTCGACCGGCGGCAGAATGCCAGCGTGCTGGTTGCCCGAGGCCTTGCTTTCCGGCTCCAGTTCGCCACGGCCGACATTCCACAGGTCGGTCCACGTGATGCCCAGTTCGCCGGCCAGATGCCGGGCCAGCGGCAGGCTGAGGCCGATGATACCGTGCGGATCGCCCTCGATGCTGTCGATGAACGCGCCGCCGAAGCCTTCCAGCGTGAACGATCCGGCGACTTCCAGCGGCTCGCCGGTGACGATGTACCGTTCGATGTCGTCATCGGTGAATTCGCCGAAATGGACTTTGGCATGGCTTGCGCCGCGCACAGTACGTCCGGTCGCGAAATCGATCAGGCAGTGGCCGGTCCAGAGTTCACCGGTCGCGCCGCTCATGCGCTTCAGTCGTTCGCGGGCCACGGCTTCGCTGTGCGGCTTGCCGTAGCATTCGCCGTCCAGGAGGAACATCGAATCACAGCCGAGAATCAGCGGGCCGACCGTCGCCTCGGTCAGTCCCGGCTGTCCGGCAATAGCGGTGGCGATGGGTTCGGTGACGGTCGGCATATCGATGCCGGAGAAGTCGCGCGTGGTGGCGATTTCCGCCTTGGAATAGTCAATGGGCTTGCCAGCGGCGGCTTCACGCAAGTCTTCGACGGCAGCTTCGCGTTCCGAATCCTTGATTTCCTTGGCCTTGAGCGGGTAGGCGATCACGCGGTCACCGGTCGCAGCGGCGGCAGTATCGGCCACATCACGATACGCACGATGAACGGCCTCGGCCTTGGCCGCGGCCAGAATCATCACACGCTGCTTGATGCTCAAATCGTCGACGGTGACACCTTCCTCACGGGCGGCCGCTTCCAGCGCAGCAGGCTCATCCACGTGCGAGACGCGAATTGTGGGGCAGATACCCGCCGAATACAGCACGTCACGGCGAGGCTTGGACTTGGAAGCAAGAATTAGCGGAATGGACATGACTTAAGTCCTTATGCTCCCGCTGGCGGGAGCTGTCGAACGAAGTGAGACTGAGGGTGGTCTCTGCCGGTATGGCGGACCACTCTCAGACCGCCTGCGGCGGCCAGCTCCCGCCAGCGGGAGCCTTCTCCTCGACTTAGCGACGCTCGATTTCGACGCCGGCGGTGTTGATGGGCAGGTGAAGCACACGCCAGTGGCCGGAAGCAAGCTGCTCCGATGCGATCTGGTCGATGGCTTCGCGGGCGTTGCCGTAGTGCAGCACGAGCACGCAGGGGCCGGCACCGGAGACGGCGGCGGCATAGCCCTTGGAGCGGAAGAGCGCAATGAGCTCGGTGGACGGCGGCATCAGGGTACCGCGATACGGCTGGTGCAACTTGTCCTGCGTGGCGGTGAACAGTAGCGCGTTGGACTGGGCCTGAGCGGCCGCAAGCTCGTCAGCGAACGGCGATTCACGGGTTCCGCCAGCGCAAGCGCACGTATCGGCATCCTGAGCCGGGGCAGCGGCGACGCCGGACTTGCCCTGCTGGGCGGCCTGGGCCAGCACCATGGGATTCATCGCAGCGGGCAGCAGACCCACGCGAGACACGTTGTAGACGGCGTCCTTGTATGGCAGTTCCCTAGGCAGCGCCTGACGGGCCTTCTCAGTGGACAGCTCATAGTCGGGCACGAACACGGCGGCGGTGATGGACGGGTCCACCGGGTAGTTGACGGCGTGGAATCCGCCGTGCAGCGGTTCACCACCAGGAACGGCGACCGAGCCGACGCCTTCCGCGGTTTCGAAGTCCCAAGAGACGGTCAGGCCACCGAACACAGCCGGGGCCACATTGTCCGGGTGGCCTTCGATCTGGGCGGCCATATCGAAGATGGCCGGACGGTTGAGGTCACCGGTCTGGGCGAAGGCCGCGGCGGCGGCGATGCCGGCCACGATGGCCTCGGCGGAAGAGCCCATGCCACGAGCCTGAGGGATGTTGTTGGTCGCTTCCAGCGTGAAGCCGAGTCGGCCGAGGCCGAACGTGGCACAGGCACGGCGGAAGGTGGAGACCATGAGGTGGGTTTCGTCGCGTGGGAGGGTGTCGGCACCCTCGCCGTGGATGATCACGTGGGCAATGCCGTCGTTCGGGTCGTCGTTGAGCGTGAAAGTGAGCTCGTCATGGTAGTCGAGCGCCAGACCCACGGTATCGAAGCCGGAGCCGAGGTTGGCGGACGTGGCGGGCACGCGCACGTGAACGCTATTGCAGATTGGGTTCATGGTTGTTCCTTAAAAAGGAGCTCCCCTTGTCAGGGGAGCTTGGGTATTCAGCTTTCAACTCACGGGCAGCCGTTCGACCGCCTCATCAGAGGGAGCCTAGACGGTGTCAGTCCAGCACGCGCAGGATGGACGGGTCACCGGTGACGAAGTCGAGCGCCTGCACGGCCTTGACGGTGTTGCGCAGGGTTTCCTCGTCGGTCAGGTGGGTCACGATGCGCAACTGCTGAATCTCGCCGTCGTAGCCGGGGTCGGTCATGGTGGGCTTCAGATCCTGGTTCACACCGTTGATGGAGACACCGTTCTTGGCGAACTCGGCGGCGATGGCGGCCAGCACGCCCGGCTTGTCGTGGATCAGGAAGCGCACGGCGAATGCAGCCTTGGAGGCGGTAATCGGAGCCTTCGGCAGATTCTTGTACAGCGGGATGGACGGGCCGGTGCAGCCAGCAGCAATGTGGCGGGCTTCGGTCACCACGTCGCCCACGACGGCGGAGGCGGTCGGAGCGCCGCCGGCGCCACGGCCGTAGAACATGAGGTCGTCGGCGGCCTCGGCCTTGACGAACACGGCGTTGAAGGAGCCGTGCACGGAGGCCAGCGGGTGGTTCTCGTCGATCAGGGCCGGGTAGACGCGGGCGGAGACGCCGGCCTCGCCGTTCTCGACCACGGCGAGCAGCTTGATGACCTTGTGCTCGGCGGTGGCGGCGGCGATGTCGTCGGCGGTGATCTTGGTGATGCCTTCGACGGACACGTCGTCGATGGTCACGGAGGTGTGGAAGCCGAGGGTGGCCATGATGGCGGCCTTGTTGGCAGCATCGTAGCCTTCGATGTCGCCGGTCGGGTCGGCTTCGGCGTAGCCCTTGGCCTGGGCGTCCTTGAGCACGTCGTCGAACTGGAGACCCTTGGTGGTCATCTCGTCGAGAATGTAGTTGGTGGTGCCGTTGACGATGCCGAGCATGCTGGTCACCTTGTCGCCGACCAGGGACTCGCGCAGCGGGCGCAGGAACGGAATCGCACCACCTACAGCGGCCTCGAAGTAGATGTCGACGCCCTTGGCCTCGGCGGCGGAGTAGATCTCCGGGCCGTACTTGGCCAGCAGCGCCTTGTTGGCGGTGACCACGGAAGCACCGGATTCGATGGCGGCAAGCACGAACTTGCGGGCCACGGTGGTGCCGCCGATGAGCTCGATGACGATGTCCGAGTTGGTGGCCACGCTCAAAGTATCGGTGGTGACGATGGACTGGTCGATCCACGGGAACTTCTCGGTTTCCTTCGGGTCGAGGCAGGCGACGCCGGTCAGTTCGATCGGGCGGCCGATACGAGCGGACAGTTCGTCCTTCTGCTCGACAATCAGGCGGGCGGTCTGGGAGCCGACGGTGCCGGCACCAAGCAGGCCTACGCGAATCGGGGTTTCGCTGTTGTGAGCCAATTCAGGGTCCTTCCAAAAAGTTTTCTATATCCCACGCCTATTTTACGGATTATTTCCGACAGCAGACCGAAAGTACTCATCAAGCTGACGGTCCTTTTCGTATTATGACGGTTTTGGCCGCACATTACAGACTGTCAGGCGCTCACCTCTGCACGCTGATTACTCGCTGACGTCGAGGTTGAGTAGGTCGTCTACGGTCTGGCGGCGGAGCATGACGTGCGCGCCGGACTCGCTGACAGCAACCACCGCCGGAATCAGCGCCTGGTTGTAGTTGCTGGCCATGGTGCGGCCGTATGCGCCGGTAACCGGCACGGCGAGAATGTCACCGCGCTTCAAATCGGCGGGCAACTGCACCTCGTGAACCACAATGTCGCCGGATTCGCAGTGCATACCGCACACACGGGCAAGCATCGTTTCAGCGGAACCGGTGCGATTCGCCAGACGCGCGGTGTAGTCGGCACCGTAGAGTGCCGGGCGAATGTTGTCGGACATGCCGCCATCCACAGACACATACACGCGCTCGGCAATCGGGTTGCCGGCACTGTCTTTGGCATCGGACAAGTGCACGTGCTTGATGGTGCCCACGCGGTACAGGGTTACGCCGGCGGGTGCCACGATGTAACGGCCCGGCTCGAAGCTGATGGCTGGCGCGGGCATGCCGAGCGCACGGTTGGTGCTGTTGACCGCATCCGCCAAGCGAGTGAGTTCCACGTCAATGTCCATTGAATCTTCGCCATCGGTGTAGGCCACGGAGTAGCCGCCGCCGAGGTCGATTTCGGGCAGGATGTAGGCGTCGGTGGCCCACAGGGTCTTGCGCAGCAGCATCATGCGCTTGGCCGCGTGAATGAAAGCCTCCGCATCGTGGATGTTGGAGCCGATGTGCGAGTGGGCTCCGACCAGTTCGAGTACGTCCTGGTTGGCGAGGATGGTCTTGAGCACGGCGATGGACGGACCGTCCGCAATGGCTTCCATCGCGGCGGCCAGCGCCTTGTCTGTGTCGGAGACTTCCTCGTGGCTCAGGTCGTACGGGTACTTGACGTCGTAGTGCAGCTCGCACTCTGATTTCTCGGTCTTTTCCGCGCCATTTTCCAGGGAATGCGTCGCAGAGATACGCGCGTTGGTAGCGGCAGGCGTCACGTCTTTGAGGTCGTTCAGCACATCGAGCACGGCGGCGTCGGCCCCGGCGGCCAGCAGCGGCACGCCGAACTTCTGGTCCTCGTGAGCAGTGGAGATGTACTCGTGGCCGCCGGCGTGGACACCGACGGTGACGCGCAGCATCACACGGGCGCGTTTGCCGAGCTTGCGGGCGATGGCGGCGACGCGCTCCGGCTCGTCGGGCTCGTCGATCACGATTTTGGCGAAGCCCTGTTCGATGGCCAGCGCGATTTCCTCATCGGACTTGTTGTTGCCGTGCAGTACCAGACGACGTCCGGGAACGCCAGCGGCGAGGGCGATTTTCATCTCGCCCATCGTGCAGGTGTCCACGAACATGCCGGCCTCGGTGACCAATCGCACGATTTCCTTGGACAAGAACGCCTTGCCGGCAAAGCTCACGTGCGTAGTGGATGTGTTGAATGCTTCGGCGGCAGCGCGCACGAAGTGCCTGGCACGTGCGACTACTTCATCAGTGTCGATGAGATAGAGCGGCGAGCCGAACTCGTCAAGCAGCGATTCGGCGGTACGACCGTGGAATGTAATGGCACCGTCGGCATTCACAGCCGTAGCGGCCGGCCAAATTGGAGAAATAGGCATAATCACATCTTCTCGGGGGCGGTGACGCCGAGGAGGTCGAGGCCGTTGGCGATGACCTGCTGGACGGCGTCATTGAGCTTCAGGCGGGCGGCGGCACGGGCCGGCTCCGGGTTCTTGGCGATCTCCAAGGCCTTGCGAGCCTCATCGTCGCCACGGGTTTCCGGATCGGTCAGGGCCATCGGCACCACGCGCTCCACGTTGTACCACTTGTGATAGGTGGCGGCCAGCTCTTCGAGATAACGGGCCACCTTGTGCGGCTGGCGGTCGTCGGCCGCAGTGGCGATCACGCTCGGGAACTGGGCGAGGGCGGCAAGTACCTCGCCGTCGGCCTCGGTGTCGAGCAGGGCCAGGTCGGCACCCTCGTAGCTGATGCCGGCAACGGCTGCGTTGCGGTCCACGTTCTTGGAGCGGGCGTGCGCATACTGCACGTAGTACACCGGGTTGTCGTTGGTGTGTGAGGCGAGCAGGGCCAGGTCGATGTCGAAGTTCTGGTTGTAGTCGGAGCGGGCCAGCGAGTAGCGGGCGGCGTCCACGCCGACCACGGAGACCAGATCGTCGATGGTCACGACGTTGCCGGCGCGCTTGGACATGCGCACGGGCTTGCCGTCCTTCATCACGTTGACCAGCTGGCCGATGAGAATCTGCATGTTCTTGCCGGGCTCGTCGCCGAAGGCCGCGCACATGGCCATCATGCGGCCGATGTAGCCGTGGTGGTCGGCGCCAAGCATGTAGATGGCCACGTCAGCCGGGTTTTCGGCGCGATGACGCTTGTCCCAGTAGTAGGCGATGTCGGCGGCGAAGTAGGCGAACTCACCATTGGACTTGATGATCACACGGTCCTTGTCGTCGCCGTGCTTGGTGGATTCAAACCAAGTGGCGCCGTCCTTGTCGAAGATGTCGCCGCGGGACTTGAGCTCTTCGATGGCGGCGTCGACCTTGCCGTCGGCGTACAGGCTGTTCTCATGGAACCAGACGTCGAAGTTCACGCGGAAGTCCTTCATGGACTTCTGAATCTCATCGAACATCATCGGCACAGCGCGCTTGCGGAATTCCTCGCGCACTTCGGTGTCGGCCTCGCCGAGCGGTTCGCCGTCGTCGTTGAGGCCTTGATCCTGGTGGGCCAGTGCGGTCAGGTCCACGCCGTCGGACTCGGCTTCGGCCTGAACACGGGCGGCGATCTCGTTGATGTAGGCACCCTTGTAGCCGTCGCACGGGGTTTCGGTCTGGTAACCGGCCTCGCCGAGGTTGTTGGCCTCAGCCCAAGCGGCGACCAGCGACTTGGCGAAGCGGTTGATCTGCTCGCCGTGATCGTTGAAATAATATTCGCGCACCACCTTGGCACCATTGGCCTCGAGCACGCGGGCCATGGCGTCGCCGACGGCAGCCCAACGAGTGCCGCCGATGTGAATCGGACCGGTGGGGTTGGCGGAGACGAACTCGAGATTCAGGGTCTGGCCGCCCAGATGGGCGTTGCGGCCGTATTCGTTGACCTTGTTGAGATGCTTGTCGGTGTCGGTCATGGCACCGGCGGCGAGTACGGTGTCCACCACGGCGGCGGCCGAGGCGGAGTCGAGCGTGATGTTGATGAAGCCGGGGCCTGCCACCTCGACCTTGGCGATGCCGTCGGCTTCGGCGAGCGCGGCGGCGAACGGCTCGGCCAGATCGCGCGGCTTCATGCCGGCCTTCTTGGCCAGCTGCATGGCGATGTTGGAGGCCCAGTCGCCATGCGCGCGGTCCTTCGGGCGCATCACGGCGAGCTTGTCGACGGGCGGAATCAGCTCGTCGGTCAACGCGCCGGCCTGGCCGGCGGCGACGAGGTTGTGGGCAATGCTGGAAATCAGTTCACTTAAGGCTTCAGGGCTCATTCTTCTAAGGATACTGAGAACGGCGACACTTGCGCCCTGGTATGCCTATATGCTGCCCCTGCTGGCGGGGGCAAGCACACAGCCGAAAGATACCAAGCGAAAAAGGGTAGGCGACAATCGCCGGAATCGTTGGAGGCTCGCCGAAACCGCTATACATACCGTCGGTCGGTATCTATAGTGATCTGCAACATCAAGCACAGTAGGGAGGCCACCATGGCACGTAACGCTCACCCCGAGGTGACGCGCACCCGCATCCTCGACGCCGCACAACGGCTGTTCATGGCCCAGGGCTATGAGCACACCTCCATCCAGGACATCGTGGACGAGCTCGGCGACCTCTCCAAAGGCGCGATCTACCATCACTTCAAATCCAAGGAAGCCATCCTCGAAGAGCTCACCAACCGAGACAACAATATGCAGGACGACTTCAACGAATCCGTCATGAATCGCACTGACCTTACCGCCCTCGAAAAGTTCCGCGTGCTATGGCGGCATTCGATGACCAAGCAAGACCACGTGCAGATCATGCGAGCCGCCATGCCGATGCTGAGCGATCCGGTTTCGTTCGCCGCGAATATGCAGGTATGGAGCAAGCATCTGCCCGAACGCTTCCTGCCGCTGATCGAGGCGGGCGTCAAGGATGGCTCCATCCCCACCGAGTATCCGCGCGAGGCCGCAGAGCTGCTTTCGTTGCTGCCGAATTATTGGCTGATGCCGTATTTCTACCCGGTGACCCTGCCCGAAATGGAGCATCGCATCCGCTGCTTGGCCACCATGCTCGACGCGATCGGCGTGCCGATTTTCGATGACGAGCTCATCACGGTCGCCGCGAAGGGCATGATGACGTTCGCAGGGGAGCCGGAGAAAGGCTCAGAATGAATAGCACAGTGAAACCCGAGAATGACATCGCCGGCACCGCCACCCAACGCCCGCTGCTGTCCCGCGACTTCGTGCTGCTGGTCGCCGGACAAGGCATCTCGCTGTTCGGCAATGTGATGCTGCGATTCGCGATGTCGATGTGGGTGCTGGACGAAACCGGCTCAGCCACCATCTTCGCCTCGGTGCTGGCCATCTCCATCGTGCCGACCATCCTGCTCTCCCCGTTCGGAGGCGTGCTGGCCGATCGCGTCAACCGCCGCACCATCATGGTGGCGCTCGACGCCATCTCCGCCGTGCTCGTGCTGGCGAGCGCCATCGTCTTCGCCACCACGGGCTTCCATATCGTAGCCATCGCCACCATGCAGGTGCTGCTCGCCGTGCTCGGCGCCTTCGAAACCCCGACCGTGCAGGCCGCACTCCCCCAGATGTTCCGGCAGTACGGCCCGGCCACCATGCGCCAAGGCATGGCCGTGATCAATCAGGTCCAACAACTAAGCAGTCTGCTGCCGAGCTTCCTCGGCGGCGTGCTGTATGCGATGTTCGGCATCCGTCTCATGATGATCATCGCCATCGCAAGCTTCGCCGGCGCAGCCGCGCTCGAATGCTTCATCCGCCTCAGTGCCCCGGATCGCGGCGACGAGGAGCTGCCCACCCCACTTGAAGACCTCAAGGCAGGCGTGCGATTCCTCATCAAGGACCGGCCGAACGTGTTCAGACTGCTGTTGTTCGCGGCGGCGCTCAACTTTGTGCTTATCGGCTATTCCGGCGTCGGCTTCCCGTACACGATTCGTACAGTGCTCGGCTTCGACGCCACTGTCTACGGCATCGCCGACGGCCTGATCGGTGTTTCCGGCGTGGCGGGCGCATTCATCGCCGGCCTGTTCGCCGCCAAGCTCACGATGCGCTGGCTGCCGGGGCTGATGGCGACGCTTACGCTGGCCATGGTCCCACAGGGTATTGTGTTCCTGCTGCCGGTCGACGCATGGACCAAACTCGTGGTGCTGATCGTATTCACCTGCGGCACGATGGTCGCCAGTTGCTTCACGAATCTCATCGCCGTGCCCGCCATCCAGCTCAGTACGCCCGAGGCAATGGCCGGCAAAGTGATGTCCATGGCCGCGGCCGTGAGCATGTGCGCCCAGCCGCTCGGCCAGATGGTGTACGGCTGGGCCTACGACCAAATGCCGGTCGCCATCGTGCTGTTCATCACCACCGCCCTGTTCGCCGTGCTCACCGTGCTGATGGTTCCGCTCGCCAAGCAGTTCGAGGACTGACGATCGGCGCGCACGCCACATCCTGCCGCCCGGCCATAATTGAATCACCGCACGAAAAGGCACGAAAGAGGTACCTATGGCCACGCTCAACCCCCAATCATTGGTCACGTTGTGGCAAATCGAACAGTATGGTTCGTTCTCCGCCACGGCCAAGGCCACGGGTTGGTCGCAGCCGGCCATCAGCCAGCAGATCAAAAAGCTGGAGGCACAGTGCGGTTCGACTCTGGTGCAACGCACCTCGCATGGCGTGGAACTCACCGCCACCGGTTCGATGCTCGCCCGCCACGGCGAGGCCATCGCCGATCGGCTGGAGCGGGCGGCCCGTGAAGTCGAGGATTATCGGCATCATCGGTTTGATCACCTGCATTTGGTGGCCCCACCGTCAATCTGCTCTACTATCGCGGCCCGTACCGTGGTCAAGCTCAGTATGTTCACGGACATCGAGCTGAGCCTGATTCAGATGGAGCCGCCGGAGGCGATCGGTCTGATTTCCCAAGGCAAGGCCGATACCGCCGCCGTGTTCCGCTACAGCAGCATCCCGAACTTCCTGCACATCGGCGACGACCTGACCTTCCATTCGCTGGGTTACGATCCGATGCGACTGCTGGTGCGCCGCTCCAGCGGCATCGCCAAACGATTCGAGGAGACCGGCGAACCTGTGCCGCTGTCCGCCGCCAAAGACGAGCATTGGATCGCCGGCTGCCCCACCTGCCGCGCAAATTTGGTGAAACTGGCCACCCGTGCCGGATTCAAGCCGGATATCCGCCACTGCACGGATGATTACTGGGCCACGCAGAACCTGGTCGAGGTTGGTATGGGCGTCTCGCTGGTGCCGGCGCTCGATACGCATATCAACTTGCAGGGCGATCTGGTGGCCTGTCCCATTGCCGACGATTTTGCGGCGCGCGAGGTCGGCATCGTGACTCGTGCCGGCGACCATCGCCCCGCGCTTGGTTCATTGCTCGAGGAGCTCGAGCGCACGTCACTCAAATATTTGAGTGCCAAGTAGTCGCACAGCGATAAGCAAGCTTGCGAGCGCCATCACGATTTCGGGGAGCCAGACCGTTGAGCAGCCCTTCTGCACCGGGAACAATGACATGTTATGAGCATGAACAACATTCCCCAGTCAACGACTTTGAGCAACACAACCGCCGGCACCTCTTGCTTTGATGCCAATCACATCGACGTGACGACCATCGAGGATCTGGAGCAGGTCGGTTCGGATAAATGGACCCGTTACCCCGGCTGCATCGGCGCATTCATCGCCGAGATGGATTACGGTCTGGCACCATGCGTGGCCGAAGCCATCGAAGAGGCCACTGAACGTGGCGCGCTCGGCTACATTCCCGACCCGTGGAAGAAGGAGGTCGCCCGCTCGTGCGCCGCATGGCAGCGCCGCTACGGCTGGGAGGTGGATCCAACGTGCATCCGCCCGGTGCCGGACGTGCTGGAGGCGTTCGAAGTGTTCCTGCGCGAGATCGTGCGCGCCGGTAACTCCATCGTGGTACCGACTCCGGCCTATATGCCGTTCCTAAGTGTGCCGCGTCTGTATGGCGTGGAGGTCCTTGAGATTCCGATGCTGTGCGCGGGCGCCGGCGAGAGCAGCGGGCGCAATGATGAATGGCTGTTCGATTTCGACGCCATTGAGCAGGCGTTCGCGAACGGCTGCCATGCCTTCGTGCTGTGCAACCCGCACAACCCGATCGGCAAGGTATTGACGCGCGAAGAAATGCTGCGATTGTCCGATCTGGCCGCCAAGTACGACGTGCGTATATTCTCCGATGAGATTCACGCGCCGTTCGTCTACCAAGGCCACACGCATGTGCCATTCGCCTCAATCAACCGGCAGACGGCCATGCAGGCTTTCACCTCCACTTCAGCCTCGAAGTCGTTCAACATTCCCGGCACCAAGTGCGCGCAGGTGATTCTCACCAATCCGGACGATCTGGAACTATGGATGAGGAACGCGGAATGGTCCGAGCACCAGACGGCCACCATCGGTGCCATAGCCACCACTGCGGCCTATGACGGCGGCGCGGCATGGTTCGAGGGCGTGATGGCATATATCGAGCGCAATATCGCGCTGGTCAACGAGCAGATGCGCACGAGATTCGCCAAGGTGCGCTATGTGGAGCCGCAGGGCACGTATATCGCGTGGCTGGATTTCTCGCCACTGGGCATCGGCGACCCGGCCAACTATTTCTTTAAGAAGGCCAACGTGGCGTTGACAGACGGCCGTGAATGCGGCGAGGTCGGGCGCGGTTGCGTGCGTATGAACTTCGCCATGCCCTACCCGCTACTGGAGGAATGCTTCGACCGCATGGCCGCCGCACTTGAGGCGGACGGGTTGTTGTAGAACAGAATTGCGGCTCCCCTCAAAGAGGGGAGCCGAGGAACGGCCGAATTAATCGAAGTCGGCACCCAACGCTTCGAGTTTGCCGCGGAAGTCGGCGTAGCCTCGGTCGATCAGGCTGATGCCGTGCACGTCCGAGGGGCCTGACGCGGCCAAGGCCGCGATCAGATGGCTGAACCCACCACGCAGGTCCGGCACGTCGATGTCGCGTCCGGTCAGCGGGGTCGGTCCGAAGATCACGGCGGAATGCTTGTAGTTGCGCTGCCGGAAACGGCACGGCAGCGAGCCCAGGCACTCGCGGTACAACTGGATGGTGGCACCCATCTCGACCAGCGGCTTGGTGAAGCCGAAACGGTTCTCGTACACGGTCTCGTGCACGATCGACAGGCCGTTGGCCTGGGTCAGGGCCACCACGAGCGGCTGCTGCCAGTCGGTCATGAACCCGGGATGCACGTCCGTCTCGATCGCCACGGGCTTCAAGTCCCCGCCCGGATGCCAGAAACGAATGCCCTTGTCCGTCACCTCGAATTTGCCGCCCACCTTGCGGAACACGTTGAGGAACGTGATCATCTCTGGCTGGGTGGCACCCTTGACGAAAATGTCACCGTGCGTGGCGAGCGCGGCGGACGCCCAGGACGCCGCCTCGATGCGATCCGTCAGCGACGTGTGCGTGTACCCCTGCAGTTCCTTGACACCCTCGATGCGGAAGGTGCGATCAACGTCCACAGAAATGATTGCACCCATCTTCTGCAGCACGCACACCAGATCCATGATCTCCGGCTCAGTGGCCGCGCCCGACAGTTCGGTCTTGCCCTCGGCCAGCACGGCCGCCAGTAAAGTCTGCTCGGTGGCGCCCACCGACGGGTAGGGCAGGTGGATCTTCGCGCCGTGCAGGCCGTTGGGCGCGGTGATGTGGATGCCGTCCTTGTGTTCCTTGTCCACCGTGGCGCCCAGCTTGCGCAGCGTCTCCAGATGGAAGTCAATCGGACGTCCGCCAATCGCGCAGCCGCCCAACGCGGGAATGAACGCTTCACCCAAACGGTGCACGAGCGGGCCGGAAAACAGGATCGGGATGCGCGACGAACCGGACAGTGTATCCACGTCGGCCACATCGGCCAGCTGCACACGCGAGGCGTCGATGGTCACAATGCCGTTCGCACCGTCCACATCCACGTCCACGCCGTGCAGACGTAGCAAATCGGACACCACATGCACGTCACGAATCTCCGGCACGTTCTTCAGCACCGACTTGCCCGGTGCCAGCAACGCGGCGACCATCGCCTTGCTCACGAAGTTCTTCGCGCCACGCACCTTGATCGTGCCATTCAAAGGCTTGCCGCCCTCGACATGCAACACGTCATCCGGATTCTCAGCCACGCCACTCTCCTCAATCAATCAAGATTCAAAAAATGCTACCGTCCAGTTTGCCATAAGCCATGTGCCGACTCCGTGAAATGCACCCCAGCCGAACTTTGATCACCGTGCACAACGGATCCCATACCCCCCGTCGAATCAAACCGATAACGTGATCTTCCTCACATTTGCCGCCACGGCGTTCTCCATACTTCTACGCTACGATTCAGGGCAATGGCATCAGACGCCATGTCCACAAGCAAAGGAGCATTCATGACCACAGTCGCCGTCATCGGCTGCACGCACGCCGGCACGTTCGCCACCACCTCGATTCTCGCCGAGCACCCCGATTGGACCGTCCATGTTTTCGAGCGCAACGGTACGCTGTCCTTCCTCTCCTGCGGCATCGCCCTGTGGGTGGGCGACCACGTATCCGACCCGAAGAAAATGTTCTACTCCTCCCCTGCCGCTCTGGCCGAAGCCGGCGCGACCATGCATATGCGCACCGACGTGACGTCCGTGGACCTCGACGCCAGAACCCTCACCTACCGCGCGCTGGACGAGGCCGGAGACCCCGCCGAACAGACCCTCGCTTTCGACAAACTGGTCGTGACCACCGGCTCGCGCCCGGTCATCCCGCCGATCCCCGGCATCGACAGCCCGCATGTGCTGCTGTGCAAGAACTGGGATCACGCCATCGCCATCAAGGAAAAGGCGAAAACCGCCAAGTCGGCAGTGGTGATCGGGTCGGGCTATATCGGCGCGGAAATCGCCGAGCAGTTCAGCGTCACCGGCGTCAAGACCACGCTGGTCGACGGCCTTGATCGCCCGCTGGCCAATAATTTCGATAAGACCATCACCGATCAGGTGGCGGCCGCGTTCGAGGAGCACGGCGTCACGCTCGCGCTCGGCCAGAAGGTGGTCGAGTTCCGCGACAATGACGACGACACCGTCACTGTGGTCACCGAAAAGGGCGAGTACACGGCCGAAATGGCGATTCTGGCCGTCGGCTTCCTGCCGAACACCGACCTGCTCAAGGGCAAGGTGGACATGCTGCCGAACGGCGCGATCGTGGTCGACGACTACATGCAGGCGTCCGCGCCGGGCGTGTACGCCGCCGGCGACTCCGCCACCGTGTTCTACAACCCCACCGGCCAGCACGATTACATTCCGCTGGCCACCAACGCGGTGCGCCAGGGCCTGCTGGTGGGCCGCAACATCGAGACGCCGACCGTGAAGTACATGGGCACGCAGGCCACGTCCGCCGTACAGCTGTACGATCTCTCGCTCGCCGCCTCCGGCCTGACCCGCGCCGGTGCCGAACGCCGCGGGCTCACGGTCCGCGAGACCTCGCTCACCGAGGATTATCGCCCGGACTTCATGCTCACCACCACCCCAGTCACGTCGATTCTGACCTGGGACCCGGAAACCCGCAAGGTCAAGGGCGGCCAGTTCTGTTCCAAGGCCGATATCTCCGGCGCGGCAAACGTGATTTCCATGGCGATTCAGGCCGGCTTCACCATCGACCAGCTCGCCAACGTGGACTTCCTGTTCCAGCCGAACTTCGACAAGCCGGTCTACTACGTCGGCGCCGTGGCCATGAAGGCGGCGGCCGAGTAAGACGGCTGTACCCACCGCAAAAAGAAACCCCGGCGTGATGGGCGCCGGGGAGAGAAAGGAGAGAAGAAGAAGAAAGAGGTTAAGTTATGCAGCTTGTTCGGCCGTGATTACATATAACAACACCAGTTTCAATGCAACGTGGGCACTGGCTGGGAATTGTCTGGGAATCACGGCCCGTACAGGCTGTTTCTTGTTTTGGAGCCGATTTACCGGCTCGCCTTGATCTTGTGGGCCAGCTCGGCGTCCCACATCGCGCCGGTTGCGGACATCACCGAATCCGCGCCGGCGTTTCTGTATGCCTGATAGTCGGCCGGCGAAACCACGCCGCCCACGCCATTGATCTTGAAATCAAGACCGAGCTTCTCGCGGATCGCGGCCAGACGGGCGACCATGTCGAGGCCGGCACCACGAATCGCATTGCCACACACGCCGGAGCGATCACGGCCTGCACCGGGCAGGGCCTGATTGCCATTGGCATCGACCAGTTTGGCGGAAATCGTATTGATGGTGCTGAATCCCTGCACAGTGCCGTGGCCCACGGTGGAACGCACCATGAGTTCAAGGTCGCCGTCGCTGGGGATGTAGGCGAGCTTGACCATCAGCGGGATGTCGCCGATCTCCTGCTTCACGGCCTCGGTGATGCGGCCCACGAGCAGCGGATTGTGGCATAGCAGGCGGTTGTGGCCCTCGTTGGGGCAGCTGGTGTTCATCACCATGAGCTTGGCACCGGTTTCTTTGACCAGGCGGGCGGTGGTGGCATGGTCGGCGATGTATTCCTCCTCGCTCATGCCCTCCACACGCGAGCCTTGGAAGCTCGGGACCAGTACTTGACCGGGACCGGCGGCCTCGATGGCGGCGCGCATGTCCGGCTGCCAGACGTCAGGGCTCTGCGAGGGCACACCGAAGCTGTTGGAGATGGAAATCGGCTGTTCATAGTTGGTGTCGGCCAGCACGCCTTCGTCCAGTTCGGCGCTGCCCGGCGTCAGTGAACCGTCCGCCGACTTGGGGTGTACGGCGAGCACGTTCGGGAACGGGTTGCAGCCCCAGGCGCGCGAACGCACGGTTTTGTAGGTCGCCAGATCGAAGCCCATGCGGAAGGCGGCCGTGGTGAAGCGGCTGTTGAGCAGCGGGCCTGCGGGAATGCCGAAAGGCAGGTTGACCGGCTGGCCCAGGAAGGAGGCCGAGGCACCCTCGCTGGTGGTTCCGGCGGCATCGGCACCGTTGCCATCCTTCAGCGCCTCGGCGAACGCGCCGAACGGCCCTTGCTCATAGTTGTCTTCGTAACTGCGGCTGACATCGTAAAACGGCTCAAAATCACTCATGCTTCAACGATAAGCCAACCTGCATGCGCACACGCACACTCAACCCATCATCGCGCCGACAAACGAAATAATGGCGAAAGCGGCATTGGCTACCACAAAGATGATGAACGTCGGAGCTGCCCAGCCAAAGTACGTGTCTGGAATACTACGATTCGTACGGTGATATTGGCGCAAACTTAAATAGTGCAAACACACCCTAGAAGAGATAGGAGGGAATGGCACTTTCTCGCGTTGTTGGTGGAAGTATTTGGGATGCTAAGCGAGTTGCCGCATTGGAACCAGACGATTGCGTGAAGTGACCCTATACGTAAAAGGTCTCACTGGCGAGAGCCAGTGAGACCTTTGTTTGATGCGATGCGAGCGACCCAATAATCTCAATCAGACACAGAGCCAACGGCCCTGGGCCTGCAATTATGGACTCGCCTTTCGGCGAGGCTCAATGCTGGCCTCGCTGCTGTCGCAGCTCGGCACAGGGCCTGCTGAAAGCCCGCCGGGCTTTCAGCAGGCCGATCGCGGCTAAATAATGCCGCGATCGGCCAACGGCCCTGTCCAGTCTGCGTCCTCAGGCTCGCGGGCGGACTCGATTCTTTCTTCGGCCCAGTGTTTGGCGGGGATGGTCTTGGGCTTGAAGGGGAACTTTTCGGCGCGCATCTTTTCGTAGGCGGCGATGTCGTCCTCGTGCTGCAGCGTCAGATCGATATCGTCGTAGCCGTTCATCAGACGCCAACGCACGTAATCGTTGACCTCGAACGGCAGGGTCACGTCGCCGCAAGTGACAGTGCGGGTCTCCAGCGAGACAGTCATCTCACGACCAGGCTCTTCCTCCAGTAGCTTCCACAGGAGTTCGACGGACTCCTGCGGCATAATCGCGGCCAGCACGCCGTTCTTGGCGGTGTTGCCGTAGAAGATGTCGGCGAAGCTCGGCGCGATGACCACGCGGAAACCGTAATCGTGCAGCGCCCACACGGCGTGCTCGCGGGAGGAGCCGATGCCGAATTCGGGGCCGGCGACCAGAATCTGGCCCTTACCGGCGTATTCCGGCTTGTTGAGCACGAAGTTCGGGTCTCGGCGCCATGCGTAGAACAGGGCGTCATCGAAGCCGGACTTGGTCACGCGCTTCAAGAACACAGCGGGAATGATCTGGTCGGTATCGACGTTGGAGCGGCGCAGCGGCACGCCCACGCCGGTCAGTGTGGTGAGTTTTTCCATAACAATTTTCCTTTCGGGGATCTCTCCCCCAGTCAGTCTTCGACTGACAGCCCCTCGTCAGAGGGGGCTCACGTGTATTGACTCAGAGATCGGCGGGAGACGAGATTGTGCCGCGGATGGCGGTGGCGGCGGCTACGGCCGGCGACGCCAGATGCGTGCGCGAGCCCTTGCCTTGGCGGCCCTCGAAGTTACGGTTCGAAGTGGAAATCGAGCGCTCGTTCGGCACCAGCTTGTCCGGGTTCATGCCCAGGCACATCGAGCAGCCGGCGTTACGCCATTCGGCGCCAAAGTCCTTGAACACCTTATCGAGGCCTTCCTTCTCCGCCTGCAAACGCACGCGGGAGGAGGCCGGTACCACCAGCACGCGGTGGATGTTCTCGGCCTTGCGGTGGCCCTTCATAATCGCGGCGGCCTGGCGCAAATCGTCGATACGACCGTTGGTGCACGAACCAATGAACACGGTGTCCACGGCGATGTCCTTGATCGGCATGCCTGGCTTCAAACCCATGTATGTAATCGCACGTTCGGCGGCGGCGCGCTTGGTGGCGTCGGCGATCTTGCCCGGCTCCGGCACGGAGGCGGTGATCGGCAGACCTTGGCCGGGGTTGGTGCCCCACGTCACATATGGACCGAGCTTGGTGGCGTCAATATCCACCACCTTGTCGAATACGGCATCGTCATCGGTCTTCAGCGTCTTCCAGTACGCCACGGCCTGATCCCACAGCTCGCCTTCCGGCGCGTGCGGACGGCCCTTCAGGTACTCGAACGTGGTCTCGTCCGGCGCGATCATGCCGGCACGCGCACCGGCCTCGATGGACATATTGCACACGGTCATACGTTCGTCCATGGTGAGGTTGCGAATCGCCTCACCACGGTATTCGATCACGTAACCCTGGCCGCCGCCGGTGCCGATCTTGGCGATGATCGCCAGAATGATGTCCTTGGCCGTCGCGTCCGCGGGCAGCTTGCCGTTGACGTTGACGGCCATGGTCTTGAACGGCTTCAGAGACAGCGTCTGTGTGGCCATCACGTGTTCGACTTCGGAAGTGCCGATGCCGAACGCCAGCGCGCCGAACGCGCCGTGCGTCGACGTATGCGAATCACCGCACACGATGGTCATGCCCGGCTGGGTCAGGCCCAGAATCGGGGCGAACGCGTGGACGATGCCCTGATCGGCGTCGCCCAGCGGGTGCAGGCGCACGCCGAACTCCTTGCAGTTCTTCTCCAAAGTCGTCAACTGCAACGCGCTCGTCTCATCCGGGTTCGGGCGATCGATATCAACGGTCGGCGTGTTGTGATCCTCGGTGGCAATGAGCTGATCCACGTGACGCGGCTTGCGGCCGGCCAAGCGCAGGCCCTCAAACGCCTGCGGGCTGGTGACCTCATGCATGAGCATCAGATCGATGTACAGCAAATCAGGGGCTCCGTCGCTGCCCTTGCGCACCAGATGATCGGCCCAGACCTTCTCGGCCAGTGTCGTTCCCATAGTGATTCCTCCAAAAAATTCCGCGCGAGGTATTGTGTTCGCGCCTTGTTCGTGGTATTAGCCTATGTGCTTGCGATGGGCCCGGCCATGAGCATGCCGGATATTGAGATACGGTCAAATGATGGCCTCAATATGACTCGGATACGACTCGAACATGACCTAGTCATGACTCGGTTCCGCTCCAGACATGTCTCTTCGGCATCCACGAACGCCCTTTCAACTTCATGGCCACCCTGTGAGACACTTCCCCAATTTGCTATTTCACTATGTGAGATGGCATAATCGCCCTTATTATGACTGATTCCCAAGAAGAGCCATTGAACAACAGCTTGACCGAGTCCGAGCCGGTTGAAGACACCACCGCCAAGGACGATGGGGAAATCCATTCCGGCGTTGGCGTCCTTGATAAAACTGTAAAGATTCTTGACGCACTGGAGTCCGGCCCGTCCACGCTGGGACAGCTTGTGGCCGCCACCGGTCTCGCTCGACCGACCGCACATCGTTTGGCTATTGCACTGGAACGCCACCGTTTCGTACTGCGCGACCAGCATGGCCGATTCGTACTCGGCTCCCGTTTCGCCGAACTTGCCGCCGCAGCAGGCGAGGATCGTCTGCTGACCGCCGCCGGCCCGATCCTGCAGACCCTGCTCGATCGCACTGGCGAGTCTGCGCAGATTTACCGCCGCCAAGGCGATCAGCGCGTGTGCATCGCCGCTGTGGAACGCACCTCCGGCCTACGTGATTCCATTCCGGTGGGTGCCATGCTGTCGATGGAAGCCGGTTCCGCCGCCCAGATTCTTCTGGCTTGGGAGGATTCCGACCGTCTGCACCAGGGATTGCGCCACGCCAAGTTCACCGCCACCAAGCTGGCCGCCGTACGCAAGCGCGGCTGGTCCGAGTCCGTGAACGAGCGCGAAGAGGGCGTGTGCTCGATTTCCGCCCCGATCCGCAACGCCTCCGGCCAGGTCATCGCCGCCATCTCGATTTCTGGGCCGACCGGCCGCATGGGCGCCGCTCCCGGACGCCGCTATGCGCCGCTGGTGATGGCCGCCGGCAAGTACCTCACCGAGGCACTGGTCAAAGCCGTTCGCTGAAACATACCAGTCAATCCAACCGATAGCCCAACCGGCAGAAATCCCGCGAGGTATCCGTCGAGACGCGGGATTTCTGCCACTAATACACAGCGGAAGGCCCCCGAAACCCCGAATACTTCGCGCCGCTTCCCGCCTCTATCAGGAACAGTTACCTGAATAAACCGGACAGTTGACTCCATAGCGACGGCTTGCGCAGCAAATCATCGCCCTCACCCTCGCCAGGCGTGGTCTGGTTCACCGCATAGGTGTAGGCGCGTTTGGAACTGGGCTTGCCCACCAGTTCGCCAAACTCCAGCAATTGCGTACGCGGCTCGTAAGGGTGACGGATATCAAATTCGATCAATCGCGTGGCACGTTTGGCCGGAGCCGGTCCGTACGTATTGAATCCGCAGGTTGGCGTAGCGATAAGCAACAGACCCTCATGTTCGCCGACGAAACCGTTGCGATGATCATGACCAGCTACGACGCCGAAATACCCCTCGCGCAGCAATTCGAATTCGCCTGACGTATCAGGGCAGGATATGCCTTCTCCCAAATATCCGCCGGGCTGGGTTTGCAATTCGTCCAGCACGTAGTAGGTATCGGCGTGCGAACGATAGCCCTGCATGGCAAACGCCGCGTTGGCCGCCACCGGCTTCAGCACGTTGTAATACTCGGGCATCGGCATGTGCTGGAACACCATTGATTTCGCACCGATACGGTCGGGCACGGCGTTCAGGAAGGCGAGCGCTGCGGGCGATGGTGCGCCGAAGCCGCCGCCATGCACGTAATCGCCGGAGTCAAGAATGACCAGACCCAGCACATTGCGCGTATGGTCAACGTCCATAACCGGCAGCGCGAAGGTGCCTGGTTCACCGGAACCCACTGCGGATGCGGGGGAAGACACAGCAGAAGGCACAACAGCATCGGCACCAGCATCGTCAACGACGCCCAACGTATCAGCCTTCGCGGTAATCCCCGCACCGGAGCCAGTGGCACCAGACGGCGTCTGCACAGCGCCACCCGCTCCACAGGTATATGCAATCTGGTTCGGCAAGGTCTCACTCGGCGGATTGACACAACCGGGGAACTCACGATAGATACCGTCCAGTTCCGCATTGCTTAGCCCGCATTGGAAATCATGGTTGCCATACGTCACAGCCCACGGAATGCCGCGCGCCGCCAACGGCTCAGTGAACTGGCCAATGGCCTTGCGCACCAGCGCTCGGGTATGGTTCAGCGCGGATTCGGCAATAGGTTCGTCACACCAGCGACGTTTACGGAATGAATCGGCGAACGCCGGATCGTAGCCGGCGATCTGGTTGCCGGAGAAAATCACCAGATCAGGCCGTGTGGCATCAAGGCTGGCCTCAATCAGGGTGATGGTGTCTTTGGAGACTTTCGGCCCATCCTGAATGTCGGCAATCTGCAGCACGCGGAACTTGCCGGAATAGTGGAATTGCAGTCGTCCGAGACGCGCAGAGATAGAGACCGGACGGCCGTCTTCGGCATCGGCCGGCTTGATACGAGGTTTCGACGACATCCCCTCTGGCGTACGCTGTGTTTCCGTCATGCCCTCCACTGTACACACAAACGAAAAGGCCCGCCGGAGCGGGCCTTTTCTACAAGTTCAACTACTGGAGCAGAATCTCTGCACAACATCATCGTTGTAACGGTAAGTCTTTCCAATGCCCGTCCAACGTAACAGTCCTCGTGACCATACACTATTTGTGGGCTCTGCTCTGTTCAGTTGTTCTTGTACCTCATAATCTATTCATCACTCCCGTTTCTCGCAACCTGCAGAGAGTCGTTGTGCGTTTTTTATCACAACTGTTCAATCGCACTTTCTGGCTATCGGAAAACGAGCTGAACCGTTCACATCGAACCCGTCCGATGTTCGATTTCGTTCGTTTCACCGCCGCTCACGGCGTGTCGCGAGCGACGCTAGCACACTCAAAACCAACCAACACCGAACTAACATGAACACCCGTTGAATTCTGGCGCGTTCAGTCGTTTTCCGGCCACGCCAAAGCTTACGATATAAGCTATGGCACAGATATTTGACGCACCCTCGAAGGCAATTCTGCGCAGCCAAATCGCAGAGCATATTGCCGAAAACGACAACAACGACCGCCGCGTCGATCAGGAAGGCGAGGCACCGCTGCCCAAGGACCGTTTCTTCGACCGCGAGCTCAGCTGGCTCAAGTTCAACCAGCGCGTGCTCGAATGTGCGGAGAACGAAGACATGCCCCTGCTCGAGCGCGCCAACTTCGCCGCGATCTTCGCCTCGAACCTTGACGAGTTCTTCATGGTCCGCGTCGCCGGCCTGAAGCGCCGTATCGACTCGGGCATCGCCGTGCCGTCTGCCGCCGGCCTGAGCCCGCGTCAGCAGCTGCGCGCGATCAGCGAGACCGCACACCGTCTGCAAGACGAGCACGCACATTACACGATCGACACCATTCTGCCGGAATTGGAGAAGGAGCGCATCGTCCTGCTGACGTGGGACAAGCTCACATCCTCCGAGCAGGAGCGCCTCTCGCGCTACTACCGCCAGCAGGTGTTCCCGGTCCTGACGCCGCTCGCCGTGGATCCGGCCCACCCGTTCCCCTACATTTCCGGCGGTTCCATCAACCTGGCCGTGATTGTGGAGAACCCGGCCTCCGGCAAGTCGCACTTCGCCCGCGTCAAGATCCCGGGCAACCTGCCGCGCCTGGTGCCGGTGGACGACATGACCGATGAGGAGTCCAAGGACGAGCGTTACGGCTTCATCGCCATGGAAAAGCTCATCGCCGCGCATCTGGAATCCCTGTTCCCGGGCATGATCATCAAGGAGGCCCGCTCCTTCCGCGTGACTCGTAACGAGGACATCGACGTGGAAGAGGATGACGCCGAGAACCTGCTCAACGCCATGGAGAAGGAGCTGCTGCGCCGCCGCTTCGGACCGCCGATCCGCCTGGAGATCACGGACACCACGAGCCCCTTCCTCTCCCAGCTGCTCGCCGACCAGCTCGGCGTGAGCCAGGACGAGGTATACCGTCTGCCCAGCCCGCTGGACCTGACCGTGCTCTTTGAGCTCGGCAGCGTGGACCGCCCGGACCTGAAGAACCGTCCGTTCGTGCCGACCACGAACCGTCAGATCGCCGAGGTCGAGTCCTCCCGCGCACAGGATATTTTCGCTGCCATCCGCGAGCGCGACATCCTGCTGCATCACCCCTATGACTCCTTCTCCACTTCCGTGCAGGCCTTCCTTGCGCAGGCCGCCGCGGACCCGAAGGTGCTGGCCATCAAGCAGACCCTGTACCGCACCAGCTCCAACTCGCCGATCATCGACGCCCTGATCGACGCCGCTCATGCCGGCAAGCAGGTGCTGGCTTTGGTGGAAATCAAGGCTCGTTTCGACGAGGACGCCAACATCGCGTGGGCCCGCAAGCTCGAACGCGCCGGCGTGCACGTGGTGTACGGCATCGTGGGCTTGAAGACCCACTGCAAGCTCATCGAGGTCGTGCGTCAGGAAGCGGACGGTCTGCGCCGCTACTGCCACGTAGGCACCGGCAACTACAACCCGAAGACCGCGCGACTGTACACCGATCTGGGTCTGCTGACCTGCGACCCGGTGGTCGGCCAGGATCTGACTCGTCTGTTCAACCAGCTCTCCGGTTACGCGCCGAAGTCCAGCTTCCACCGTCTGCTGGTGGCCCCGCGTACCGTGCGCACCGGTCTAATCCAGCGCATCCGCCGCGAGGAGGACGCCGCCCGCGCCGGCAAGGAGGCCTGGATCAAGATCAAGGTCAACTCCATCGTGGACGAGAAGACCATCGACGCCCTGTACCGTGCCTCTCAGGCCGGCGTGAAGATCGACATCGTCGAACGCGGCATCTGCGCTCTGAAGCCCGGCGTTCCCGGCCTGTCCGAGAACATCCGCGTACGTTCGATTCTCGGCCGCTTCCTGGAGCACTCCCGCATCTACGCCTTCTGCAATGCGGACGGCCCGCAGATCGGCGAGGGCCCGGCTTCCGGCCCGGAGGTCTACATCGGTTCGGCTGACCTCATGCACCGTAACCTTGATCGCCGCGTCGAGGCTCTGGTGCGCGTCACCGCCCCGGAGCAGATTGACGAGCTCATCAAGTACGTGGACCTGCAGATGGCCGACTCCACCATGAGCTGGCACATGCAGCCCGACGGCACGTATGTGCTGCACACCAAGGACGACGAGGGCCGCCCGCTGGTCGATAGTCAGGAATACCTGATTCGCAAGCACCAGCGTCGCCCCAATTCACACAACTGATTTCACTCGATGCTCCCTGTCAGCGCAAGCTAACTGAGGGTGGTTACGATGCCCGGCTCCTCTTTCGAGAGGATGCCGGGCATCGTTGTTCAGCGCGCAAAAACTACGTAGCAGCGGTCCAACGTGACCTACAATACAAGAGATGGGTACGAACAGTATGAGACGAATCGTGGAAGCCGCCGGCGGTATTCTGTACCGGTGGAAGGATGATGCCGAGCCGACGCGGGCATCATCTCCATCAGTGAAATCCAATATTGCCACCGATGGCACCATCATCGCGAACACCACGGATTCTGACGGCGAGACCACGGCAGCACCCGGCGCATCGGACGCGGCTTCCACCCCGGACCCGGCGCAGGCCGACAGCCCAGCCACAGCGGACAACGTACTCAACCGCATCGAACTGTGCATCGTGCATCGCCCGAAATACGACGACTGGAGCTGGCCGAAAGGCAAGGTCGACCCGAACGAATCGCACCGGCATGCCGCCGTACGCGAGATCGGCGAGGAATCGGGCCTGTCCGTGGAACTTGGCCCCTATCTGGGCGACATCGAGTACCCGCTGTCCGAAGAAGGCAGCAAACAGCGCCATACCAAGGATCGGTCGGCGGATACCAAGCATATCCAGTTCTGGATGGCCACGCCGATCAGCGCCATCGACAACCTGCGGCGTACCCATGCGTTTGGCCCGGTGCATCGGGCGGACATCGGCGAAATCGACGAAGTTTTGTGGCTGACGCCGGCCGAGGCCCGCAAGAAGCTCAGCCATTCCACCGATAAGGACATCCTCGCGCTATTCGTTGATCGGGTGCAGGAGGACGCGCTTGACGCCGTGCCGGTGATTATCGTGCGCCACGGCAAAGCGGAAGCGCGCAAGCTGTGGAAGGGTTCGGACGCGAACCGTCCGATCACGCCGCGCGGCGCGGCTGCGGCATACGCGCTGAACCGCGAGCTGGCGTGTTTCAATCCGACCCGACTGGCCACGTCGCCTTGGGTGCGCTGCCAGGAGACGTTGGAGATGTTCGCGTGGCAGACCGGACGAGACATGGTTCATCTCGATCCGCTCACCGAAGATGCATACGCCGCTGCGCCGGACACCGCATGGGAGTGTCTACTCAGCGAAATCGAGTTCGCACTTGAGCGCCGTCAGCCCATAGCGATATGCATGCACCGGCCGGTGATTGGTGGTATGTTCGGACACCTGCGCAGCATGTGCGTTGCGCCGTCTCTGAGCAAACGCCTGATCGCCAAGACACCGTTCATGCCGACCGGCACGGCGGTGGCGCTGTTCGTCACTCCGACGCCTCATGGTCCCAAAATCATCGATATTCAGAAGGTTCAACCGCTTGTCTACTAGACCCGCATTTCCTGATTCATCCAACTCCTCGGCCGCTGCCGCTGCAGCTCATGCCGCGCACAATGGTGCCGCCGGCAGTCTGGGCCCGGGCTTCGGCTCGTTGCGTGCGGCCGGAGCGGCATTCGGACCTGCTCGCATGGGTTCTTCACGCCCCTCGCGCCCGGCTCAGCTCGACCCGGCTGTGGCCGATGGATTGGCCGGTGGCATGGACCCGCAGGCGTTGAGCGAGATGAGTCATCTGTCTGCTGCCGCATTGCTGGATCGTGTGCGCCATAGCGAAGACCCGGCGGTTGTTGAGCGGGTGCTCACGTTGGTGGAGACGGTCGGCGTGGATGAAATCGCCGAACTATGGAGCGATACCGAGCCGGATTCGCTGCCTGGTGTGCTGTGGCGACTGTATATGTTGCGTACGTGGATGCGATCGAATCGCGACTCGATCGCGCATCTGTGGCGCTTGGGTGAGCCGGTGGCCACTACCGCCTCCGCCATCGCCGGCGTGGATCAGGCTCCCAGTGAAGATGACATCGTGCGATTGGCCGATTCGATTCTCTCCGGTGCTTTTGTGGGCGATTTTGCCGTGGCGCTTGAGCGTGCGGCGGCGTTTACCGATGTGGTGGCGTTGGGCTTGCGCGTGGAGGCGCGGCGCATGGTGACCCGGGCCGAGGCCAACGGCGGCTTCTCCTCGGATGCCGATGAGAAGGCCGTGCGCACCAAAGCCGCCCGCCTTATGCACACCGCCGGCAGCCTCATGGCCACCGCCAAGGATTTCCAACACGGTGCCAACCTCTGGCGTCGCGGACGGTTGGAGTAACCCCGCTCCAGGCTCCCTCTGATGAGGGAGCTGTCACGGGCGATGCCCATGACTGAGGGAGAAACCCACCGACCGCACCCCAACAATCAGCTACCGGCCAACGCCACCCCTTCCCCGGCGCGGCGAGACCCATCGCAAGCTATACTAAGTATCCGCGTCGGACCGTGCTTAAGCCCCGGGCTCCATTTTTTGCCGCCGCGAGCGGCCCTTGCGCCGACAGGCGCTTTCGCGGTTCGGCGCTTCTTTTCTTTTACCAGATTCACGCCCCGAGCGTTGCGATGGGCACGACCAGTATGCCGTCATTGCGGCGATAGGCCTTCCCACCTCGGCCGGTAAGGAACATCATGAATTCGGGGTCTCGGACCTGAGCCATGGGATTGCCGCAGATTTTGTTGCGGAAGGATTTGAGCTTATCCGCATTGTCATCGTTCACCTTAAGGTCACTGAGTTTTATTTCGATGGCACCCCACCTGCCGTCAGACAACTCGATAATGACATCAACTTCAAGCCCCTTGTCATCGCGGTAATACGCAATGCGATTCCCGGCACCCGGCATAGCCGACAGATATACATTCAAATCACGAATGCACAGCGTTTCAAACAGATCGCCGAGCGTCTGTGTATCGCGCATCAGAGTATTCGGCGCGGCACCTAAAACCGCAGCAGGCAACGAAGGATCCACGAAATATCGCTTGGGCTTGGTTCGCACACGACTCTTTGCGCGGAGTGGCGGTTCCCAACCCTCCAAATCCGTCAGAAGGTACAAGTCCTTGAACATTTCCAAATAGCTCTTCACCGTCTGCGTATCCGGCTCACGCCGCTCATCGCCATATGCCATATCCGCAGCCAGCGTCGCATATTTTGGTGCCTGCGAGATGTTCACGGCAAGAGCTCGCATCAAAGCTCGTGCAGTTTCAGGATTCTTCTTCATCTTCGGCACGCTGATATCCAGCACACTTGCGATATATTCGCCCGGGATTTCCAAGGCGAATTCATCGTCTAGCTCAAGATTCGCGGGCCATCCGCCACGGCAACACCATCTGGCGATGTCTTCGATACTCGTATTGCATTCGGCAGGCTCGAATTTCCCCTCGAACAAATCGGATAGGCTGACCGCGCCCGTGGATTCTCCGGATTCAGCCAAGCTCATGGGCCACATGCGCAGACGAGCAATGCGACCAGTGCCGCTGTGATGAATGGCGTCACGATCCTTTGGAATAGCCGAACCTGTAAGAATCAGCTGCCCCTTGCGGTTCGCATTGTCATCTATATGGCGACGAGCGGCATCCCAAATTTGCGGTACATCTTGCCATTCGTCCACCAGATGGGGCTCCTCCCCCATCAGCACCAATGCAGGATCGGTTTGGGCGGCCGCGAAAACTGCCACATCATCCAGACGATCAACGCTTCGAGACCGGGAGAGCGCGGTCCATGTCTTGCCGCACCATTTCGGCCCAACGATTTCCACTGCACCGAACGCCTTGAGCAGTTTACTTAATCTGCTATCTACCACGCGTGAACGATAATCAGGCCTGGTCAAGGTACCATCGCGACCACTCAAATCGTTCATATTGCAGCCTTTCCCAGTTCTATCGTTCTAACAATATAGATTTTACACCAGTTTCATTCCCGATTTTACACCTATCTCATTCCCGGTTTTACACCAGTTTCATTCCCTGTTTTACACCGTGTTGTTTTTTACGCTTTACCCTCTCAGAGGTATCAGAGGCAGATCTCGGCACGGACAGGGCATTGTCCTGCTGCAACTGGCCTATCGCAGCAAAAAGTCGAATCACCCACAAATCCAATCCGATAAGCAAGCCGCGCCATTACCAATTCGGCAGGTCGGCAAACTTGGACTAGGCTGGGAATCATGGAACTCCATGTTTTGAATCATCCGCTGGTCGAGCACAAGCTCACCGTGCTGCGCGACAAGAACACCCCCTCCTCCACCTTCCGCGAGCTCGTCTCCGAACTCGTGATGCTTGAGGCCTACGAGGCCACCCGCAACCTGTCCGTGGTGGCCGCGCCGATCGAGACGCCGGTCGCCCCGATGACCGGCAAGAAGCTCGCCTCCCCGCGCCCGATCATCGTGCCGGTGCTGCGCGCTGGCTTGGGCATGCTCGACGGCATGACCCGCCTGATTCCGACTGCTGAAGTCGGCTTCCTGGGCATGAAGCGCGACGAGGAGCACCCCACCCAGCAGGTGACGTACGCGAACCGTCTGCCCGAGGACCTGTCCGGCCGCCAGTGCTTCCTCATCGACCCGATGCTCGCCACCGGCGGAACGCTGGTCGCCGCCACGCACTACCTGGCCGAGCGCGGCGCCAAGGACGTGACCGCGATCAACATCATCGCGGCCCCCGAAGGCATCAAGTACGTCGAGGAGCACATCGACCCGTCCATCGACTTCAAGGTCGTGGTGTGCGCGGTCGACGAACGTCTTAACGACAAGTGCTACATCGTGCCGGGACTCGGCGACGCCGGTGACCGTCTCTATGGCGTAATTGACTGATTTCCCTGGCTCCCCTCCCCGAGGGGAGCCAACATAACGGAACATCTATGCAAATCGACATTATTGCGCCGGGGCGCGTGAAGGAGCGTTACCTTCGCGACGCCATTGACGAGTATTCCAAGCGACTTTCGCGCTACTGCAAGCTCAACATCATTGAAGTGGCAGATGAGAAAACGCCTGACCATGCCTCCGAAGGCGTTGACCGACAGATCAAGGCCAGAGAAGGCGAACGCATCGCCAAGCATCTGAAAGACGGCGCGTTTGTTATTGCCCTTGCCATCAATGGCAAGCAGCTGTCCAGTGAAGAATTGGCCGCCAAAATCAACGACCTTGGATTGCGTGGCACCAGCCATATTCAGCTGGTCATCGGCGGTTCAATCGGCCTTGACGACGCGATTCTGCGTCGTGCTGATTTTCTGCTGAGTTTCTCGAAGATGACGTTCCCGCATCAGCTTATGCGCGTGATTCTGCTGGAGCAGATCTATCGCGCTTATAAAATCAACGCTGGCGAGCCGTATCACAAGTAAAACACCATACCTCATGGGGCGGGAAATCCCCCATGGGGCGGTAATTGCCCCATGAGGCGGCAAAATCCTCATGGGGCGGTATGCCAAAATGGCTTAATTCCGCGGTTTCACATATTCTTCAAACCGCCCCATGGGCAAGTTACCGCCCGATGAGCCTGTAACCACCCCATGGGCGCATCAATAACGCCCTCAACCTCACACTGCGTCGGGGACGAACGCTTCGAAGATGTGGCGGTCGAAGTAGGGGGCGCACTGGGCGAGTTCATCGCTGCTGCGCACGGTCCATGAAACCGGCATCGCACCCATCGAACGAGCGAGCTTGACTTGCGGCGAAGCGCCACCGGTCCAGTCATAAGCCACGAAATCAGGACGAGACAGCCAGTCGAACGCCAGTAAGCCGGCGGCCCATTCAGCCGCACCATTCTTGCTCAGCTTCGCCGGCCAGCTCAGCTGACCGCGGCACACCTCAGGGTGATGCTCCTTGTACCAATTCACCGCGCCCGGGTGGAAGGATTCGATCACGTACGGGCCGTCATACGCCTCAAGCAAGGCGTGGCCCTTTTCCATGAGCTCTTCGCTACGCTCATCCCAAGCCCTGTTGTTGCTGAACTTGTATTCCACAATCAGCGGAGCCCGGCCGGCCACCACGTCCAGCACATCGGAGAACAGCGGCACATGCTGGTAGTACCCCTTCGGCGCGGCGGACGGCGTGACCACCAGCGGCGGGTTCGCGTCGGCACCCGGCAACGGTTCGGCCTTCAAATCGCCTGACTCGCCGTTCGGGAAGAGCGGAATACGGGCGAGTTCGTCGTAAGTCAGGTCTTCGATGCGGCGCGGATCGCCGGCCACGCGCAACAAATCGGCGTCATGGACCACGACCACTTGGCCGTCGAGCGTAAGCTGCACGTCGAGTTCGATGCCATAGCCAGCCTCGCAGGCGGCGGCGAACGCGGCCAGCGAGTTTTCGGGAGCAATCGGACCGGTCATATCCGCACTGCCGTAGCCGGCCTTGACAGCCATGCGACGGGCAAGCGACACATAATCATCGTTTTCGGCGATGGATCGCTCAGTGGTATCGGCTTGGGCGCTAACCGGATTATCCCCACCATAATCAGCGATATCGGTATAGCCGACCAAACCAGAACCCGCATCATGCAAGCCACGATGGGCATACCATACCTCCGGAATGGAGGGCACGAAATTACGACGCTTGTCATTGAACGTGCGCGGGGCCACGGCCCACACGGCAGCACCGGCGGCGGCCACGCCTGCCAGCGCCACGTTTCTCCAGAGCTTCGACGACATTGGAATCCTTCCTGTTGGGCTGCCTCTAGCCTAACGCTTCTGCCAGCCATTGTGGAGTGGTTGGATCATCCGGTTTCAGCGCGCGGTCCAGGTGGTTGGCGCGCAGTGGCTCCCAGCTGAAATCTGCCAGCAGATCGGCGGGTTTGCAAGGAATTGGAGTGGGTTGCAGACGCAGCAGCCAGGCGCAGTATCCGATGATTTGCTCGGGGGTTACGTTGCGGGCGCGCAAGGCTCCCATATCCAGCGAACGTTCGCGCTTGGCTAAACGCCGGCCGGCCGCATTGTCGATAAGCGGCAGGTGCGCATACTCGGGGTGCTCGGCGAGAGGCTTTTCCGTGTTGCCGCATTCCGGCTCAAAGCCGCCAGCCAACAGACACTGGCGAATCCACATTTGCAGCGCGGTGGAGCGCAGCAGATCACGGCCGCGCACGATATCATCAACACCCATATCGAGGTCATCCACGACCACGACCAGTTGATAGCCGAACAGTCCATCGGCTCGGCGAATCACGGAATCGCCTACCTCGCGGGCCAAATCGTAGTGCTGTGGACTATAGACACGGTCGTTAAAGCATGCGACACCATCAACGATTCCGGCATCGCCCTGCTGTTCCGGCGGCACGGCTCCCGACAGCGCAGCGGAATCGTCAGGCACTGTACGTTGCTTTTCTCCCGCTGCCGATTCCGGCATGGCGATACGGATGGAATGCTGGTCGCCGCGAACCAAACGGGCACGGACCTCGTCGGGATGGTCGTGCAGCAGGCGGCGGCACGTGCCGGGGTACACCATGAAGCCGTCGCCCTCGTTGGGGGCCGAGGCGGCGCGAATGTCGGCACGCGAGCAGAAACAGGGGTACAGCACACCTTGCGAGCGCAGGCATTCGAGAGCGTATTCGTATCGTTCAGTGCGCTGGGATTGGAACATCGGTTCGCCATCCCAGTCGAGGCCGAGCCAATGCAGGTCATCCATCATGAGCTGGTCCGCACCGGCGACCACACGCGGCTTGTCCACGTCCTCGATACGCATCAGCATGCGGTCGCCACACGAGCGGGCCGAAAGCCATGCACCCAACATGGCGTACACGTTGCCGATATGCATGCGCCCCGACGGCGTCGGCGCGAATCGTCCAGTCACTGGCCCTCCTCGTATGAAGTTCAGCACCATGGTAGCGAAAAGGCTCTCCTCCTCAGAGGAGAGCCAATATAGTGAAGCTCGCCAGCCCGAACTCCCCTCAGTCAGCTTCGCTGACAGCTTTGCTCAGAGAGGGGAGCCAGTGATTGTCACTTGTCTTCGGTGACGTTGTCCACGCTCACGTCCGGATTGTCGGAGACAATCTGGTCGCTCGCCCAAGCGGAGAGCTCCAGATGTTCGCCGCCGGTCTGGTCGACGAGCACGGTGTCACCGTCGTGGACCTTGCCGGCCAGCAGCATACGGGCCAGCTGGTCGCCCACTTCGGTCTGTACCAGGCGGCGCAGCGGACGAGCGCCATAAGCCGGGTCGTAACCGGTGTTGGCCAGCCATTCGCGAGCCGAGTCGGTGACGTCCAGCGTGATGCGGCGATCGGTCAGACGCTGGGACACGCCAGCCACCTGGATATCCACGATGCCGCCAAGCTCCTCGCGCGTAAGCGGGTGGAACATGACGATGTCGTCCAGACGGTTCAGGAACTCCGGCTTGAAGTTCATGTGGACAGCGTCCATCACGGCCTTTTTCTTGGCGTCGGCGTCCATGTCCTCGTTCACGAGGAACTGCGAGCCGAGGTTAGAGGTCATAATCAGGATCGTGTTCTTGAAGTCCACGGTCCTTCCCTGGCCATCGGTCAGGCGACCATCGTCAAGTACCTGCAGCAGCACGTCGAAGATCTCCGGGTTGGCCTTCTCGACCTCGTCGAACAGCACCACGGAATACGGGCGACGGCGCACGGCCTCGGTCAGCTGGCCGCCCTGCTCGTAGCCCACGTAGCCCGGCGCCGCGCCAATCAGGCGCGAGACCGAAGCCTTCTCCATGTATTCGGACATGTCGATGCGGACCATGGCCTTCTCGTCGTCGAACAGGAAGTCGGCGAGCGCCTTGGCCAGTTCGGTCTTGCCCACACCGGTGGGGCCGAGGAACAGGAACGATCCGGTCGGACGGTTCGGGTCGGAGATGCCGGCACGCGAACGGCGCACCGCGTCGGACACGGCGGCGATGGCTTCCTTCTGGCCGATCACACGCTTGCCGAGGTAGTCCTCCATGTGCAGCAGCTTCTCGTTTTCGCCCTGCATCAGGCGGCCGACGGGAATGCCGGTCCAGTCGGAGACGATCTCAGCCACCGAGTCGGCGTCCACACGGTCCGGGACCATCGGCTCATCGGCCGGGTTGGCCGCGCTGGCATCAGCAGATTCAGCATCCGCGCTCTCCGCGGCGGCAAGCTCCTTCTGAATGGACGGAATCTCGCCGTACAGAATCTTCGAGGCCTCCGCCAAGTTGCCTTCACGGGTATACTTATCCGCCTGCACGCGCAGGTCGTCGAGCTTGGCACGCAGGTCGCCGACCTTGTTGTGGCCAGCCTGTTCCGCATCCCAACGCGCCTTGAGACCGCTGAGCTTCTCACGGGTGTCCGCAAGTTCGGCTTGCAGCTTGCCCAGACGCTCCTTGGACGCAGGATCCTCGGCCTTCTTGAGCTGCATTTCCTCCATTTCAAGACGGGTCACCTTGCGCTGCAGCTCATCGATCTCCTCAGGCGAGGAGTCGAGCTCCATACGCAGGTGAGCGGCCGCCTCATCGACCAGATCGATGGCCTTGTCCGGCAGCTGACGACCCGAAATGTAACGGTTCGAGAGGGTCGCGGCGGCAACCAGCGCGTCGTCGCCGATCGTTACCTTATGGTGCGCCTCGTAACGCTGCTTCAGACCACGCAGAATGGCGATGGTGTCTTCCACGCTCGGCTCACCCACGAACACCTGCTGGAAACGACGCTCCAGCGCCGGATCCTTCTCGATGTTCTCGCGGTACTCGTCCAGCGTGGTCGCGCCGATCAGGCGCAGCTCGCCACGGGCCAGCATGGGCTTCAACATATTGCCGGCATCCATCGAGCCTTCGGCCGCACCCGCGCCGACGATGGTGTGGATCTCATCGATGAAGGTGATGATCTGACCATCCGCATTCTTGATTTCGTTCAGGACGCTCTTCAGGCGCTCCTCGAACTCGCCACGGTACTTCGAACCGGCCACCATGGAGCCCAAGTCAAGGGAGATGAGCTTCTTGCCTTGCAGGGTGGTGGGCACGTCGCCCGCCACGATACGCTGGGCCAAACCCTCCACGACGGCGGTCTTGCCGACGCCGGGCTCGCCAATCAGCACCGGGTTGTTCTTGGTACGACGGGAGAGGATCTGAATCACGCGGCGGATTTCCTGGTCACGTCCGATGACCGGGTCCAGCTTGCCTTCCTTGGCGGCGGCCGTCAGGTCGGTGGAGTACTTCTCTAGGGCCTTGTACGAGCCTTCCGCGTCCGGGCTGGTGACCTTCGCGCCACCACGCACGCCGGGTACGGCCTTGCGCAGGGAGGCTGCGGTGACGCCGTTCTTCTCCAAGATTTCGGCCGACTGGTTCGGCTTGCTGGCCGCGATGCCGATAAGCAGATGTTCGGTGGAGACGTATTCGTCGCCCATCTGCTGCATTTCCTTCTCAGCCTGGGCGATGGCGGCGGTCAGCTGGCGGCTGGCCTGTGGCTGCGAGGTGCTGGATCCGGATGCGCTCGGCAGCGCGACCAAAGCGTTGCGCACCGCCGCGCCGATGGCCTGCGGGTCCCCGCCCGCGGCCTCGATCAGAGAGCGCGCCACGCCGTTTTCCTGGCGCAGCAGCGCATCCATGACGTGCAGGGTCTCGACCTGCGCGTTTCCTGCGGCGGACGCACTCTGAATCGCGTCGCCGACGGCTTCTTGGGCCATAGTGGTGAACTTCTGTTCCATATCGTATTCCTCCATATCATGCGGTCTGCGCAGTGCGGCTCGCGGGCTTCGAAAGCCCTGCGAGCGTTGCGACAGACCGCAGCTTGTCGTTGTCTGATATGGTCAACCGACCTGGAACCCATTCTATTCCCAAAACTTGAGTGCATATGACTCAAGTTTTGGATTTTGGTGGGGAGGGTGACTAGTAGCCCCCTCTGATGAGGAAGCTTGGGCAGCCGCTACTTCAGTGCGCCGACGGCGGATTCGGCGGCGGCGAGGACTTCGCCGGAGAGAATCGCCTCGGCCACGCCCTCAATCTGCGGGGTGGTCCAGGTATCGCGTACGTCGGGGCCGATTTCGTTGGCGTACTGGCGCACCACGCGGTATACGGCGGCGCCCGCCGCACCCGGACGGTACGGCTTGCGGAAGTCGAAGGAGCGGCAGGAGCACAGCAGTTCCACGGCCAGCACGCGCGCAAAGGCCGGAATCGACCGGCGCAGCTTGCGGGCGGCGGCCCAACCCATCGACACGTGATCTTCCTGCATGGCGGAGCTTGGAATCGAATCGACCGAGGCAGGCACGGCGTTACGCTTCATTTCGGAGACGATGCCGGCAGCGGCGTATTGGGCGATCATGAAACCGGAGTCCACGCCCGGGTCACCAGCCAGGAACGCCGGCAGGCCGCGGTTGCGCGCCACGTCAAGGAAGCGGTCGGTACGACGCTCGGAGATAGAGGCTACGTCGGCGGTCGGAATCGCCAGGAAATCGAGCACATAGGCCAGCGGCGCGCCATGGAAGTTGCCGTTGGACTCCACACGGCCGTCCAGCGTGACGCACGGGTTATCGATGGCGGAGGCGAGTTCCACGCCCGCCACGGAGGCCGCGTATTCCACGGTGTCGCGGGCGGCGCCGTGCACCTGCGGGGTGCAGCGCAGCGAGTAGGCGTCCTGCACACGCACGGTGGAGCCCGGGCGGCCGGCCTCAATCAGACCAGAGTCCTTGAGCATGCGGGCGATGTTCGCAGCGGAATCGCCTTGGCCGCGATGCGGGCGCAGCGCCTGCAAGTCGGCGGCGAATACGCGGTCGTTGCCGAGCATGCCTTCCACGCTCATCGCGGCGGCGACATCCGCGGTCTTGAGCAGCAGGCGCAGATCGGTGATGGCCATACACAACATGCCGAGCATGCCGTCGGTGCCGTTGACCAGCGCCAGTCCTTCCTTCTCTTTCAAATCGACGGGCGTGATGCCGGCCGCACGCAGCGCTTCGCCGCCGCCGATCTTGAGGCCGTCAGCGTTGCGGGCCTCGCCTTCACCCATCGCCACCAAAGCACAGGCTGCGAGCGGCGCCAAATCACCGGAGCATCCGAGTGAACCGTATTCGTAGACCACCGGGGTGATGCCGGCGTTCAGCATATCGGCGTAGACCTGCGCGGTTTCCGGGCGCACACCGGTGCGTCCGGTGCACAGGGTGCTCAGGCGCAGCACCAGCAGGCCGCGCACCACCTCACGCTCCACTTCCGGTCCGGCACCGGCGGCATGCGAGCGAATCAGACTTTTCTGCAGCTGCGCACGCTGTTCCTTGGGGATGGAGGTGGAGGCGAGCGCGCCGAATCCGGTGGAGATACCGTAATGCGGCACGGTGTCGTCGGCCAAATGATCGATAACCGCGCGACTCAGCGCCATCTCATGCTTCGATTCGTCCGAAATCGCCACTTTGGCACCGCCGCGCGCTACGGCGATAACGTCCTCGATGCTCAGCGCTCCAACACCTACGGTGACCGTCTGCTCTGCCATGCTCATACCTTTCTATATATGTGCCGCATTCCGCATATACGACATATGCGGCACATGCTTCGCCGGGGATCCGCGACTGCCCGCATTCGCTCACCGCACCTGCCCATCAACAGCAGGCGACGCAAACGCGACCAATCGCTCCCCGAGTAATCAAACCTTGGCCATTTCACCTCAGTCGGATGCCCGCCATAAGCCACTTCGTCCATCTTGTGTCTGAAATCTCAGACATGTAAGATGATGGAAATATGAGCCATGCCTCGCAGCAATACGCCTTCACCGAGCCACGTACCGTCAAGCGGGCGCAGGTGAAGCCATCAGAACGGGAACATCAGACATCATCATCCGCGCCACGTGTCTCGCTGGCTCCGGCGGCCGACCGTACGCTCGACATCCTCGAGTTCATCGCGAGCAATGGTCAGACGCAAGCCGCCACGCTCGCTCGCGAACTCGGCATTCCGCGCTCCACGGTGTACCAATTGTTGGAGATTTTGGAGCGTCACGGACTGGTCACCCGCCTTGCCGAGCAGCGCGCGTACGGCATCGGACTCAAGACTTTCGAGCTGGGATCGGCCTATTCTCGCCAACATCGTGTATCGCAGGTCGCGCATCCGGTGTTGGCGCGTCTTGTTGACGAGACCGGCGAAAACGGACATCTGGCCGTGCTGCACGGCAACGAAATCATTTATGTGATTGAGGAGCGCGCCGCGCATCGCCCGCCGCTAGTGTCAGGCGTGGGCGTGCGCCTACCCAGTCACCTGACCGCCACCGGGCGGGCCATTCTGTCCGCACTCCCCCGCAATCAGGTCCGCGCGCTATATCCCAATCGTCAGGCGTTCACCGACCGCACCGGCATCGGCCCCAAATCGCCCAAGGAGCTGGAGGCAACGCTCGCCGAAACCCAACGCACCGGTTTTGCCGAGGAACACGGAGACGTGACGCCCGGCTTTGATTCATACGCCGTCGCTGTGCGCGACTACAACGACTTTCCCATCGCCGGGCTGGCTCTCACTTTCGTGAGCGGATCGCTGCGCCCCGAACAGGAGCGGTCGCTTAAGACCAAGCTGCGGCTTGCCGGCACGGAACTGTCCCGGCGTCTCGGCGCGGTCGGCAGTTTGACATGAGGATTCGCGAGATCATCGTGCTGGGCTCCTTCGCCCCGATCACGATTTTCTCAACTAAGTTCACCGATTCGCTGACCGGCAACGCCAAACTCGCCGGCTTCTCGCTGACAGTGACGGCCATCATCAGCCTGGTGGTGATGACCGCCCTGCACGCACTTCTGTCGGGAGCGTAAGGCGCGTTCTTGGTTCCCTCAGTCAGCTTCTCCGCCTGGACGGTTCCCCTCAGAGAGGGGAGCCAGAACGAGTCACGCCCGAACGATTACGTTGCGCAGATCACCGATGCCTTCGACGTGCACGATGGTCTCGTCGCCTGGGTCGAGGTGGCCGGAGGCGTTCGGGGTGCCGGTCATGATGACGTCGCCAGGCAGCAGCGTGGAGAACGACGAAATGGCGGCAATCTGCTCGGGGATGCCGTGAATCAGGTTCGCGGTGGTGCCAGACGCCATCGGCACATCCTCGCCGTTCAGCGTGAAGGAAATCTTGGCGTCCTTCCAGTCGAGGTCGTCACGCATCACGATCCACGGGCCAAGCGGACAGGAGGTATCGAAGCCCTTGGCGCGCGTCCACGTGGGGTCGATGCCCTGCAGATCGCGCAACGTCACATCATTGACGCAGGTGAAGCCGAGCACGTAATCCATCGCGTTCTCGACGGTCACGTTCTTGGCGATACGGCCCATCACCACGGCCACTTCCGGCTCGAAGTTCATGTCCTTGGAGCAGGCCGGGTACACAATCGGGTCGTCGGGGCCGATCACCGAGGTGGACGGCTTGGTGAAGATCACCATGTCTTCCGGCGCGTGGGCGATTTCGGAGTGGCCGGCCTCGTGCATGAACTGGGCGTGGGCCTCATAGTTCTTGGCCAGACCGTAAACCTTGGAGGGGATGACCGGGGAGAGCAGACGGATGCCATCGCCGTCGACCGGGTAACGAGCGCCGGTGGGCTTGACCTGGTCGCCGGCCAGCGGATGACCGTCGAGTTCGATGAGGTAGTCCTTGCCGTCCGTTTCGTCCTTCTGCACGAAGGCGTAGCGCGGCGAATCATTCAAAGAAAAACGTGCGAGTCTCATGCCTGTAAGCCTACTCCTTGGCGGTTCCTTCCGCAGAAGCATCCGTCCAAGGAGCAAGCAGACCGGCCTTCAATCGACCAAAACGCACGTTCGCTGGGATTGCTACTTTTCGGTCCAGGTTTTGTCATACAGCGACTGGCCGCTTTGCGTGTGCATGATGACGCGCAATGATGCCTTGCCGCTGGAGGTCTTGCACATCGAGCCCAGCAGATTCGCGGTGGATTGATAGGTGCTGTCCATAGCATCCAGTGAGGAAGCGGCGGTATCGCCTAGCGAGGCATAGCTGTCGTCGAGCACGTACTCGTACACCAAGGTGTCACCGTCGACACGGTAGTTGAAGGTGATGCCGGTGTCTGCAAACGTATCCGCTTCGGATTCAATGGAGTCCTTGAATTCCAAAGAGTCGACGAAATCCTGAATCGAATCGTACAGCCCATAATCGCCGTCGGTTAGATCGTCATGGGTTTCGCCCAACGTGTCGTCCAGCGCATCGTCAAGATTATCTTGAGCTTTGCTCTTATCGCTGCTATCACCGTTGCCCGAAGAGGACTGACTATAGAAGGAATCGGTTTTCGCCTCATCTATAGCCTTGCTGGCATACGAGGCACCGCCGACGATCAGCGCGATGACCAGTATTACCTGTATCACCATGCCCGCCGCACTGATGATGATGCCGGCGATGGCCAAGCCCTTGCCCTTGCCGCCCTGTTTCTTAATCTGGTTGAGGCCCACGATGCTCAGGATCAGACCGAGGAGTGAGACAAGGAACGAGCAGATAAAACCGGCAATAGCCAGGCCGTTGTACTTCTGGTTCGCTTCAGGCGGCACACTGCCGTAAGAACCAGACCATCCCGGCTGGCCGTTCGGTTGGCCGCCTTGCATATACGGGTTATAGGGCGTTTGCGGAGGCACGGCCCCGCCGCCCGGATATACCGGAGCACTGACGCTGCCGTAGACCGGAGGAACCGATCCGCCTGCCGGAGCCGCCCCCGGATAGGGCGAATTGGGTGCTGCCGGTGCGGGCGCAGGCGCGGGCGCTGTCGGTGCGGGCGCGGGCGCAGCGGCAGGAGTCACTGGTGGCAAAGCCTGCGTAGGCGGTACCGGCTGATTGACCGGCGCAAGAGGCTGGGTGGACTGCTCGGCAGGTGTAAACGCCTGCGTAGGCTGCTCAACAGGAGTGAACGCCTGAGTGGGCTGTTCGCCCGCTGCGAGTGCTTGGGTTGGAGCATTGTTGGCGGCGGTTCCCGTTTCCGCCGTCATCGCATTTAACGGCTCAGTCGGATTGGCGTCAGCTTGCTGCCCCGGCACCTGGCCGTTCGGATTGACATTCGGATCAGTCATGACATGCACTCCTTCAACTGCATCGCACCCCACTTGCGAGATACGCCCCTCGTCTTACGCGCCACATTGTGCGTTACAGACAACTGTACTCCTCGTGGCAAGCCTTAAGTGCCCCAGGAAATTTGGCTTCCCCAAAAAACACAGAAGCCTGAAACCGGCTATTGCCTCAGCAATATTCAGTCGGTTTCAAGCTAAATCGTTAATCCTCTGGTGAAACGACGGTCTACTTCTTCAGCAGAGGCGCGACCTGTTCCTCGTAGGCGGTCAGTGCGGTGTCGATTACCTGATGCATGTCGTAGTACTTGTACGTGCCGAGCCGCCCGCCGAACACGGTGTTCGGCTCGGCCTTGGCCTTGGCCTCGTACTGGGCGTACAGGGCCTTGTCCGCATCCGTGTTGACCGGGTAGTACGGTTCGTCGCCGCGCTCGGCGAAGCGGCTGTACTCCTCCCACACCACGGTCTTGTTCGGGTTCTGGGAGTCATGACGTTCCGGGTTGAAGTTCTTGAACTCGATGGCACGGGTGTAGGGTACGTCCGCGTCGGAGAAGTTCATCACCGGGCAGCCGAAGTGGTCGCCCTCGTCGTAGCGGACCTCCTTGAAGTCGACCGTGCGCCACTTGAGGTCGCCCAGCTCGTAGTCGAAGTAACGGTCCACCGGGCCCGTGTACACGACGGGCACGCCAGCCGCCTGCAGCACCTTCTTGTTGTACGGCTGGGACTCGTCGAAGAAGTCGACTCCAAGCTCCACAGTGATGCGCGGGTCGTCGATCATCTTCTCCATCCACGCGGTGTAGCCATCGGCGGGCAGGCCCTCCCACGTGTCCTTGAAGTAGCGGTTGTCGTAGTTGAAGCGCACGGGCAGGCGCTTGATGATGGCGGCCGGCAGCTCGGACGGGTCGGTCTGCCACTGCTTGCCGGTGTAGTTCTTGATGAACGCCTCATACAGGGGGCGGCCGATGAGCTGAATGCCCTTGTCGTTCAGGTTGGCCGGATCGGTGCCGGCCAGCTCGCCCGCCTGCTCTGCGATGAGCTTCTGCGCCTCGGACGGCGTGTAGTGCGCGTGGAAGAACTGGTTGATGGTGCCGAGGTTGATGGGCAGCGGGTAGACCTCGCCGTCATGGGTGGCATACACGCGGTGCACGTAGTTCGTGAAGCTCGTGAAACGGTTCACGTAGTCCCAGACGCGCTTGTTGGAGGTGTGGAACAAGTGCGCGCCGTACTTGTGGATCTCCGCGCCGGTCTCCTCATCCATATACGAGTAGGCGTTGCCGCCGATGTGGTCACGGATATCGATGATGTGCACACGGGCGCCGGTGTGCTCCACCGCCTGCTGCGCCACCGTCAGGCCGAACAGGCCCGCGCCGACGATGACGAGATCGGGATACTGGGCGGTTTCAGAATTATTCGGCGCACCGGCCATAGCAAGCAAACCTTCCACAAGTCGTGTTCGTTTTCTGAGAGTCCATATTACTTGAACGCACTCCCCTTCGTTCAACGCACCATCTATCCGATTAAGTTGAACAACATAATCGCATAAATATAGGGGTACCCTAGTGAGATCCGCCGCACAAAGAAATTCATAATCTCATCCGAATGCCGACAATGCTTTCCGACAAAAGCAATGGAACTTTCATAGGTATTGGCAGGCACATGTCTATGATGGAGAGGTTACGTAACGTTTAGATATCTTGATTATGAGAGGATGCATCAATGAAGATTGCGGTTGCCGGAACCGGTTATGTGGGTTTGTCCGTGGCGTTGCTGCTCAGCCAGCATCATGAAGTGCACGCGCTGGACATCGTGCCGGAGAAGGTGGATCTGCTCAACGCCGGCAAGAGCCCGATTGTGGACAAGGAGATCACGGCGTTCCTCGACCGCAACGCCTCGGGCGAGCGCCCACTGAACTTCCAGGCCACGCTGGACCCGGCCCAGGCATACACGGATGCCGACTACGCGGTAGTCGCCACGCCCACGAATTATGACGAGAAGCGCAACTACTTTGACACCTCCAGCGTAGAGGCCGCGGTCGCGGCAGTGCGCGAGCACTCGCCCCACGCATGGATCGTCATCAAGTCCACGATTCCGGTGGGCTACACCCTGCAGTTGCGCGAACGCCTGCATGACGACCACATCATCTTCTCCCCGGAGTTCCTGCGCGAGGGCCACGCCTTGTACGACAACCTGCACCCGAGCCGTATCGTGGTTGGAGCCCCTCAGGACGATGAGGCCGCCGTGGCCGCTGCGAAGACATTCGCGGGTCTGCTCGCCCAAGGTGCTGACCCCGCCGAGGCCGAGCGTCATAATGCGAACGGCTCCACGGGTATTCCCGAGCTCGTGGTCGGCACCACCGAGGCCGAGGCCATCAAGCTGTTCGCCAACACGTACCTGGCATTACGCGTGGCCTACTTCAATGAACTCGACACCTACGCCGAGTCCCGCGATCTCGACACGCGCGCAATCATCAACGGCGTATGCCTCGACCCGCGCATCGGCGACGGATATAACAACCCGAGCTTCGGCTACGGCGGCTACTGCCTGCCCAAGGACACCAAACAGCTACTTGCAAACTACGCGGCCGTGCCACAGAACCTCATCGAGGCCATCGTGGAGGCTAACCGCACCCGCAAGGACTTCGTCTCCGACGAGATCCTGCAGCTTGTCGACGGCGTCAAGGAACCGGTTGTGGGCATCTACCGCTTGACCATGAAATCCGGGTCCGACAACTTCCGCCAGTCCGCAATCCAGGGCGTGATGAAGCGGCTCAAGGGCAAGGGCGTCACCGTAATCGTTTACGAGCCCACCCTCGACAAGCCCGACTTCTTCGGCAGCCCCGTAACCCACGATCTCGCCGAGTTCAAGGCCAAGGCAGACGCCATCGTCGCCAACCGTTGGAACAACGACCTCAACGATGTGGCCGACAAGGTCTACACCCGCGACTTGTTCAAGCGCGACTAATCCAACGACTAACGCATATCATGCGCCTCTCGCTCCGATGAGCAACTTCGGCACGAGAATATGGATGAGGCGGCATTCCCGTTCAGGGGATGTCGCCTCATCCATATTCGCATCATATCGTCGGACTCTCAGTCCCACTACTTTCACTACCGATTGGAAACGAGCATAATCTTGCCTTCGGCGACGTCTTTCAAATGTTGGCCGTAAGGACTTTTGCCGTAACGTTCCGCTGATTCCAGTAACTCGTCGCAGCTAATCCATCCGTTCTCGTACGCGATCTCCTCCACGACCGCGATGGGCAGGCCCTGCGCGCGCTGCACCGTGCGCACGAATTCGCCGGCCTCGTACAGGGAGTCCATCGTGCCCGTGTCCAGCCACGCGTAGCCGCGCCCCAGGGTACGCACATTCAACATGCCAGCGTCCAGATACATCCGGTTGAGGTCCGTGATCTCCAGCTCACCACGAGCCGACGGGCGAATCTGCTTCGCGTACTCCACCACATGTTCGTCATAGAAATACAGTCCGGTCACCGCATAATGCGACTTCGGATGAGCCGGCTTCTCCTCGATGGATACGGCCTTGCCGTCACGGTCGAACTCGACCACGCCATACCGTTCAGGATCATCCACGTAGTAGCCGAACACGCTCGCGCCCTCGCCACGCTCGGCCTTGGCCACCGCTTTGGACAAGGTGGAGCCCAACCCGTTGCCGTAGAAGATGTTGTCGCCCAACACCAAGGCGCACGGCTCGCCATCGATGAATTCCTCACCTAGCAAGAACGCCTGGGCCAAGCCGTCTGGAGAGGGCTGCACTTTATAACTGAAATGCACGCCGTAATGTGAGCCGTCGCCCAGCAGCCTCTCGAAGTTCGGCAGGTCCTTGGGCGTGCTGATAATCAGGATGTCACGGATGCCCGCCAACATCAGCACACTCAGCGGGTAGTAAATCATCGGCTTGTCATACACGGGAAGCAGCTGCTTCGAGGTGACCGTCGTCAACGGGTAAAGACGGGTGCCCGACCCGCCCGCAAGAATAATGCCTTTCATGCTTTCCGATGGTTCCTTCCGCGAGTTCTTTATGCAGGCTTGTTCAGTATAACAAGCAAACCAAATGAAACGAGAGACGAGGACCCCGCAGTTGCAGGGATTTCCACCCCCTTGCAAATATGACACACGATTTGCGCAAGCAGTGTATCCTACACTTGCTGCGCTCAGCGAAAAGAGCATGTGATTGAGTAATTCACTGCAGTGAAAGCAGCTGGCCAATCACATGCTCTTGGAAAGCCGAATTATCGGCCGAGTTCCTTTTCCACGTATGTTTTGAGGGTTTCTTCCCAGTTGGCGGGTGTGTATCCGGTCTCGGTGATTTTGGTCAGGTCGAGGGCGGAGTTGGTGGGGCGGGGGCTGACGGGACTGGTCGCGTTGGCGAAGTACTGGTCGGTGCTGATGGGCTTGACCTTGCTTCCGTTGCCGTTCGTCAGGTCGAACACCTCCCGGGCGATGTCCGCCCAGGACTTCACGGTGCCGGAACCGGTCAGGTTGTAGGTACCGTAGGGGGCGTGCGTGTCGAGCAGGTGGAAGATCGCCCCGGCCATGTCACTGGTGAAGGTCAGGCGGCCGTACTGGTCGTCCACCACCGTCACCTGATCGAGCTTGTCCTCCGGGTCGGCGACCTTGTTCGAGAGCATCATCATGGTCTTCACGAAGTTGTGGCCTTCGCCGATCACCCAGCTCGAGCGCAGGATGTAATGCTCGGGCGCGTTCCCGACGGCGATGTCGCCCGCGGCCTTGGTCTGGCCGTACACGCCCAGGGGGGCGAACGGCTCGTCCTCCGTGTGCTCCTCCCGAACGCCGTCGAACACGTAGTCCGAGCTCACGTGCACGAGCGTGATGTGATGGTCCTTCGCGACCCTGGCGAGCAAAGCCGGGCCCTGCGCGTTCGCCTTCCACGCGACCGGACGGCCCCCGGCCGTTTCGGCCCTGTCGACGGCCGTGTAGGCGCCCGCGTTGATGATCGTCCCGTACAGGCTCCAATCGTACTTGTCGTACGCCTTCGGGTCGGAGAAGTCGAACTCGTCGATGTCCGTGTACTCGAAGCCCTCAAGGCCATGGGCTTCCGCGTAGGCGCGGATCGCATGGCCCAACTGGCCGTTGCAGCCCGTCACCAAGGTGCGCTTCGGGCTCATGGGCTTCGCGTCCTTGAGCATCGGATGGTGCAGGTCCGCCTCGGAGCGTTCGCTTTCCTCCAGCGGGATGGGCCAGTGGATGTCGAGTTCCGGGTCGGCGAGGTTGACGAACGTGTACGTCTTCTTCTGTTCCAGACTCCAGTGCGCGTTCACCAGATACGTGTACACGGTGCCATCGGCCAATGCCTGGAAGCTGTTGCCCACGCCACGCGGCACATAGATCGCGCGAGACGGGTCCAGGCGGGTCGTGTACACCTGGCCGAAGCTCTCCCCCGGCCGCAGGTCCACCCACGCGCCGAAGATTTCACCGGCCGCGATGCTGATGTACTTGTCCCATGGCTCCGCGTGGATGCCGCGCGTCACGCCCTTCGTCGCGTTAAAGCTGATGTTGTTCTGCACCGGGCCGAAATCCGGCAGACCCAACGCGGTCATCTTCGCACGCTGCCAGTTCTCCTTGAACCAGCCACGATTGTCACCATGTACCGGCAGGTCGAACACCAACAGGCCCGGGATGTTCGTCTCCTCGACCTTCAAGTCCTTCTCGAATTCGAACGACATACGTTCCCTACTTTCTATCTTCAGAATCGTTTTGCCACGTTGCTATGCAGCGTGCAGGATTAAGCGTTTTCAAGGCCTCCCCTTTATCGGGGAAAGCCCAATTCGGGCATTCGGGGCCCAAGGCATCGAGGATGAAGAACATGTCGTATCTCAGTTTCGCGAACTCGACCCGCAGAAGGTTCTCATCATGACCGATACGGTTGCGGATGGTACGAACCGATTTGAGGCGGTCCACCAGTTCCTTGCGCAGCCTGTCCTCAAACGGGTCGCCGTCGTTGCCGGGAAGCCTTCCCTTCGGCATACGACGCAGTTCCGACGCCCATGCATCCGCGATGTTGGGGAACGCGCCCATGAGGACATGGGCGAGTTCAGGGTCCTTGCCGGAACGGGACAACATGCCATCCCACGTGCCCAATGTCAATTGGGAGAACACGTCGTCGCGGGTGATCGCATCCCCGTGCCTTGGATGCGTCTGGTCGGAACGCCAATGCCGTTGCTTGCGCAATGCCGTGTTCCGGGCCTCCGCGATATAGTCGCGCTCGGGGCTGTTGATCAAAGCCCGTATTCTCCCGATCGGATCGCTTTTGCCGGCTTCAAGCCAGTCCGGGATGCCCGTTATCTGCTGCCCGGATACCCATTCGCAAAGCCGGTGATCGATTGCGTTTCTGACGAATATCTCGATATAGCCGATATAACCGATTGTGATGGCGGATGCCTCCACGTTCCAGCGGTACAGCCTCACCGCCAGATCAACCAGCCGTTCCCGATCGACCGTATCCACATGCCGTCTTGCATAATCGAGATACACCTGGAACCGCGCGTCAGCAAGAAAACGACTCGCCATCACGGCATTGTCCGCTTGCTTTTTCACATTCATATGTGTATCTTTCTTAGTGCTATAGGGGCCACACCTTCGAGGTGTGGCCATTTTCATATTCCGCTCACTGACCCTGCTGCTTGTATTTGGCTTCGGTGGCGGCCTTGGCGGGCTCCCACCAGGCGCGGTTGTCCGTGTACCACTTGATGGTCTGTTCCAGGCCCTTCTGGAAGTCCGTGTGCACCGGCTTCCAGCCGAGTTCGGTCCGCAGCTTCGTGCTGTCGATCGCGTAGCGGCGGTCGTGGCCGGGACGGTCCCTGACCCAGTCGAAATCATCCGGGCTCTTGCCCATCACGGTCAGGATGTCCTTCAGCACGGTGATGTTGTTTCGTTCGCCGTTCGCGCCGATCAGGTACGTCTCGCCCAGGCGGCCCTTGGTCAGGATGGTCCACACGCCGGTGGAGTGGTCGTCCGTGTGGATCCAGTCGCGCACGTTCTCCCCGTTGCCGTACAGCTTCGGGCGCAATCCCTCGAGGATGTTCGTGATCTGACGGGGGATGAACTTCTCCACATGCTGGTATGGGCCGTAGTTGTTGCTGCAGTTGCTGATCGTGGCGCGGATGCCGAACGTACGGTGCCAGGCGCGCACCAGCAGGTCCGAACTCGCCTTCGTCGACGAATACGGGCTCGAGGGATGGTACGGGGTCTGCTCCGTGAACTTCGCCGGATCGTCCAGGGCGAGATCGCCGTACACCTCGTCGGTGCTCACGTGATGGTAGCGCACATCGTACTTGCGGGCCGCCTCCAACAAGCGGAACGTGCCCTCCACGTTCGTCTTCAAAAACGGCTCCGGGTTCGCGATGCTGTTGTCGTTGTGGGACTCCGCCGCGTAATGCACGATCGCGTCATGGCCCGGCACGATTTTGTCGAGCAGCTCGGCGTCGCAGATGTTGCCGTGCACGAACTCCACGCGGTCGCCCAGGATGCCCTTGATGTTCTCCAGGTTGCCCGCATACGTCAACGCATCCAACACCGTCACATGCACGTCCGGATGGTTGTTGTACACGTAATGCACGAAATTCGAACCGATGAAACCACAGCCACCGGTCACAATGATGTTATGAGGAGTAAACAGTTCTTCAGCCATAGTGGTCATGTTACAGCTAGAACTAGATACTTCGGAGCAGCCTGATTCTTTGTTCCGTCTCTGCTATTGGATGGTTCATGTCCGCATTTCCGATCTCGGCTATCTTGTTCAGTAACAGGAAGTCAAACATAGCTACCGAATGCAAGCCCTCCTCACTTTACAGATACTACCTCCATCATTGCAACAGGGTAAAAATGCACCAATGGATGCCATAGAATTTTTTCTTATTATCGAAATAAGCATTTAGCATAATCACTTATTATCAGACAATAGTTTTCTGATGAAGACTATAATTATATTGGTACTCTGATTGTTCTTGAGCTCATGAAACATCTTGATAAGTGTTATTACAGCGACGATCTCGATGATCTGGATCAAAGGCACAATCGTTTCTGTATAATATTTAACGACACTCCATCTAATAACAGCCCCATCCGCGATTGGATATTGCCAAGTCACGGCCAGCAATAATGCAAATGCCGAAAGACCACCTACAGTAGCTATCAGCGTATTGGCCAATGCGCGGCTAAAGTTAGAATCGAATTGTCGGTGCACCATTTTTCGTATGAAGATAAATAAAGTACAACATAGCATTATTACGGTAAGAATTATTAATATCGGTGCAATAATAGCGGAAATACGAAAAACAATGTGAGCCGCACGATTAAAAAATTCTTGCTGCTTTGCGCGAACATGATCTGTGTAATCGCTGGTTTTCGTGATTCTATTATTTAATACTATCTCGAGAGTCCTACAATCTTGCGCATATTTGGATTGGACACTGTCATCACAGATAATGCCCTCATTCGGCGTTGAAAATTTGTTTTCTAATAAAGCAGGTTGTGCAGTCTTAAGGAAGTTTCTGAATGTTGCAGGAACATCAGAAATAGTTTTTTTCGGAAGAAGCTTAGTCGGCGTGAAACCTTTGGACTGTGGCAAATGTGCATTATCTATTTCTTTATTAACACTTTTGAAAAAAGTTTGTGCTTCAACAGGACTGTCGTACAAACCAGCGTGTTGAAGTGCAACCATCATAGTCCATACACCCATATCGGAAGATGGTGGGGTTTTCCGCCAATCCCGCGATGGCAAAAAAGCTGCATTGGTGGTCAGCTGATTTATCAACTCAACGTTATTACGCAGAGTGGGGGATGCATGAATTGCCTTTTCCATAGTTGACCATGGAACCCAAATACCTTGTGAACGGTTAGAATCGTCTATTTGATATAGACGTTTAAAAAATCCAGCAATTTCGCCCTCAGTACGCACTGATGCATAAGGCACACCATAATAATGAGTGTTAATTGCATCATACGCCGAGGGCACTCCCGCGACGACCCCAATAGGCACCATGGCGCTAAAACCGAGAGCTACCGCTATTATTTTCTTTGTTCGCATACCGTACTTTTGCGAATGCAATATGCCAATAATACGTTTAGCTTGCAACACTACGCAGACGATGAGAGTACTCCCAAACGCGGGCAGTAACCATATGCTAGATTCCTTAATGAACCAGAAAAAAGACCAAACAAAACCAAGTATAATTCCGATTATACATTGGGAACAGATTGTTGGCAAAAAACGAATTTCTTGATTCTGCATGAATAGAGCGACGAAATATGTCATTAAGCCAATCAGCATGAGAACAGTTGGAGGAAGAATGGTCTCTCGATAAATACGCGAGCCTGTTGCTTCATCAAAACCAGAAGGACAAAATAGTAGAAAAATATAAACAACCATCCATAAAATTTTTTTCAGAGTGGTTATTTTCTCAGCTGGAAATAATTGACTATAAAGTTTTTTCAATCCTAGAACCGCAACAATAGCAGAAAGAACCCACAATAGGGACAATGCAATGTTGTACGGAATACCAAGAGCACGAATCGCAGCAAGAAAGTAGGAGAATGACATTGGTTTTGCCAGTGCCCATAACATTTCTGATCCCGATGAGGGATGAAAATGATTTCCAAGAATCGAGTATTGAATCGTAAGAAAATCATCAAGCCGTTGATGTACTGCAAAATCAGCCGTCAAAGGCATATAAAGCCCCAGAAGAATTCAGAGTAGAGAAAATAAAACCCCAATTACTGGAAATATGGCTTTCGTTATCTTTGTCACGTAAATCTTTACTTTCTGTATAACATTTTTTTGGTTTCTCCTCGTTCGAGGAGAAACCAAAAGGACTGGTTTCATCTATTGAATAAACCCGCTAATAGCGTCAGCTTGATATAAGAATGAAGCCAAATTTTCGCACAGCAGTAAGGTGGACAAAGAAATACAAACTAATGTACCAATACTGCTGAGTCGAGGTATATCTGCGTTCTCAATCTGTGGGTTCTTATAGCAAAGATCACCCGCTGAATTATGTACTACAAGATGAGATACCATCCAGATAAGAGCCAGTGCGAAAAATCCAATTGCGCACAGATAGTATCGGCTCTGAATTCCTCCCAGATAGCCATTGTTATAAAAACCCTTTGACGCGCTGTTGAATTGATAGAGTATGACAACAAGTACCGAGCATGTCCCCATAGACAGAAACCTTTGCGCTTTGCTCCTCGCATAGAGAAACACCGTTAACGGAACAAGAAGGATAAGCAACATGCCGATAGTACTGATATCGAACGGCTTTATCCCATTACGAGGAACTTCAACGTGTCCTGATATAGAATACCAAGTTCCAAGGAATCTCGTAAAGAAATACTGCACATATTCTGTGATAGCCATTACTTGTCGATCATCGTTCGGTACATACATATGACTATTTATGTATTCTTTGTACGCGAATTCGGGGTACCCTGGTTGAATAGTGTGGAATTTCATATATAGTGCTGCGAAATACCCTGCTGGAATAAGATATATAGGCGCGGTTGCAAAAAATGGTTTGCATAGAATCGTTGACGCTTTTTTATCTACCAGAAGAGTGTATCCTACAACTAGTACGCTCATCACTACAACGATTAGGCCTGCCGTTAGTTTAGTTAGCAGAGTCGTACTGATTCCAACTGCGATAAGTAGATATGTCCATATGTTATATTTCTTCTCGTAAAAACGCACAATACCTAAAGTAAACACACTGACCGTCAATAATGCCAACGAGTCATTCGAAATACCACATAGTCCGTATATCAAATTTGCAGGAGCTATCACAACAACTGCAAACAATAGGTGTAAGAGCGGTATGGGAGAGATCCGAGTGAATCCAATATAAAAAATGATAGCTATTCCCAACAGTCCGATGCAGAAGGAAAGCAATCTCAGATACGTAAGATTATATGTGACTGAGTCCCCGATGATATTCAATCCGCCAAAAAGCTTCATTATTTGATAATACAGAGGCGGATGTCCTAAGTAATTAAACTGATTGGGTTGATTCATCAATATGCCAGCGGAATCATTGTTGTATATATGCATATCAGCAAAGTTCGGGATAACGCCACCGTAATATTTCAGAAATGCTATATATGAAATATGCGCCTGCTCATCAGGGAAGCCACCCAGATATCGAGTAAATAGGGGAAATTGGAAAATTGCGTATATGAGTACTGCTCCATAGTCAATTATGGCCACAGCACGCTTTGCAAGTTGATTACATCGTGAGCCGATAACATAATTGGCGATTATCAAGATGAAGAAAACAAAAAGCAACAAAGTAATCACACGACGGTAGTGGTATCGCCCCACACCCAAACCTATTCGCGTGACCCAGAGATTACAAAGGAATAGTTCGACCGCTATAGCCCCAACAGCGCCGAATGCATAAAGCGGAAGAGGTACCGCTTTAAAGCAGGTATTCTTTAATACGAGAATGACATATATCGAGAATAGGAGCATCAGCAGAACTAGCTTCAACGGAGAACGTAACTGTGATTGCTTCTCAATATCCGATAGTTGTTTTTCCTGTAGGGAGAAAACCGTCTCTCCGTTTTTTTCGGTTCTGCTAAGCTCTGAGCCGTCAATCGTGTAAATCACATGATCATGTTGTCCCCGTACATTGGTATGCGCAATGAATGATTTAATCGCGACACCGGTCTCAGGTATAATTAATTGAAGTTTTTTTGAATCATTGTTAAGTGGATCTACGTGAATCGTCGCTTGTGAGCCAGTTACTTTAGTTTTTTGCAATGACGACGAAGGAAAATCTTTATTAGAGTCAAAAGCGAAAATCACTTGACTATTTTCTTTCGGCGATTTTTCGAATGTAAAACTATAATAAAGATTGATTGGCTGGAATTCAGCAAAACCAATAAAAGCCGCGCAGATAATGGCGATAATAGTGATAGTTATGACAATATGTTTACGCAACAGTTGTAAATAATTCTTTCCTTGTTTTTCCACACTCCGACCTTTCGGCGTTCTATTTTTTACCTGCATGCGTTCTTAACGTATATATATATGGTAGCTGATACCCAGAAGAATCATGACCATAGTAATTCTATTTGACCGTATTCGATGTTCTGATGGAGGGAGGGGTGAGGACAGACAACGGCTTCCGGACAAAATGGGTGACGTCTCAAGCCATCGCCGTTTTTACGAAAGAACCTTCATAATAGATATACCGTCCACGAGTCGGCGATGGAGCCGTTTTGTCGGACAATAATCCGAGGAAGAACCGATCTCGTCGCACTACACGATGGAACAGAAGCAGGCGAATGCGAATCATTCCCTGATGAATGGCCAGCACGCGCGAGTTGCACGCCAGACGGACTATCCGAGTAAGGATGCATTGGCCGAGCGAATCGATAAGCTCGTGCCGGATGAACCCCAGCCATGACACGGGCCGATACTCGAGAAATTGAAGTGTGAGACGGTGTTGAAAGTCATGTTTCAGGGTACTGAGATCATGCGAGGCGACGGAAGAAAAAGAATCACAGCGTATAGTGGACTGTATGTTTGGAGAGAACAGTCCGCGCATTGCAGTGCTCCTCCCTTGTTATAACGAGGAAGTCACTATCGGCAAAGTAGTGCATGACTTCAAAATCGCACTGCCTACTGCAACTGTGTACGTGTACGACAATAATTCCACTGACCGTACCGTTGAAATCGCGACGGCGGCTGGCGCAACAGTGCGTAAAGAGCCGCGTCAGGGCAAGGGTAACGTAATACGCGCCATGTTCGAAGACATTGACGCCGACGTGTATGTGATGGCCGATGGAGACGATACCTATCCGGCTGATGCTGCTCCTGCTATGGTGGCCATAGGTACTTGAGGGCTACGACATGGTCATAGGCGATCGTTTGAGTTCCACATATTTTCAGGAGAACAAGCGCCCATTTCACAACTTCGGTAATCGTCTAGTCCGCAGTTCCATTAATGGCCTGTTTGGGGCTCATGTCACTGATATCATGACTGGGTACCGTGCATTCAACTTCACTTTCGTGAAGACATACCCAGTGTTATCACGTGGCTTTGAGGTCGAAACGGAGATGACCATTCACTCGCTGAACAACAATCTGCGTCTATATGAGATGCCCATTCAGTACCGCGATAGACCAGAGGGCTCTGTGAGCAAGCTTGACACTGTGGGCGATGGCATCAAGGTACTGAGCACTATCTTTCGTATGATTCGGGAGTATAAGCCTTTGCCGTTTTTCGGGGGCGTGGGTTTCATCCTTGGTCTTGTCGGATTTATATTGTGCTGTACCGTGACCGTTGATTTTATGAAGACTGGTGTTGTGTTGCGTTTCCCGACACTTATCGGTGCAGTCATGCTTGTTATTGCGGGCTTGCTGTTGATTATTACGGGCATCATGCTTGACGTCATTGCCAAGAATGACCGCAAGTCATTTGTGGTTAACTCCAACAGATTCGCATGCCTACAACGCGTATCAGCACAATAAAGCCACATTAGCGGCCGAGACGTTGGCTTGGTTAGGACACAATCGAACAAGCGGTCAATCCGTCTCCTGGGCCCCATGTACGCGGCTATATTTGTCGGTCATAGTCAAGATGTCTTTGACATTCACATCTTCAACCGCGCACTACAGCGCAATCGGCGTGAAACTAGAAAGCAACCGGGACGTACTGAACATTTAGGGTTCGTCGTCCGCTCCATAATCCATTGAGCATACCGCTTATAAATAGGTCTCCCATTTAGCTTATTCTAAAGATATAGATTACCCGGATTGCCCATGTAAATAATACTCTCGTTATATTTATCTGATCCCCCAATAACCAAAGAAGGAGTCCCTATTAAAGAATGGGAATATGAGGATATCAATTCCGCTGCGAATATTGTGTTTTTCGTAATACCGGAGGAAGTGTCACCGGGTGAATTACCAGCATGCTCGATGAGACCTAATGGTATCAACGATCCAAATGCATGGGAACATTATTTCACGTTAAATAAAACGAGTGACGATACGGGATACGAAGCACAGCCGGCACAAGCGTGAGATGGCTACGTATCTAGAAACATCAGTGAAAGCAGTCTCCAACACATTGTAAACGGTGAAGATAGTGTTTCCACAACACTGATGCGAGAAAGCCATTGACATAGAACATTCACGGAAAAATAGGATTATTTCTGTGGTGGAACCCAGCAGATTAGGGGTGCCACCACAGAATTTTAATTCAGAAGAAATATTGAGAGCTTATACGATTGCATGGTCCTATTTCTTTGGAGTTGCTAATTCCGGCTGAAGGCAAGTACAACTCATGACTTGATTATTTACCAAAGCATAATTATCTTCTCCATAGTTACCGCGAATAATAAAATCACAGCAATTGTTTTCATTGGTGAAAGCAATCATTTCATCGTTCTCGGTACTGTTCTTGTCCTTGGAAACGTGGAGGGAAGCCATAAGCCGGAAGTTGCTATTAGTAAACAATGCCGTCGGGATAGTGAAGGGTATGACTTGGTGTCCGTTTTTCCTTAAGTTAAAGCGCTCGCCGAACACTACGCCTCCACGACCTTGATCCAGAAGGGTTAGATTCATATAGATTGTTCTATCTTCAGCGTGGTCGTATTCCACTTCAAACGCATAGTCGCGACCGGCCTCACCCATAAGATTGTTAGTTGGTTTAACAACTAATAGAGGCACCTCAGCGGAAAGACCTGTGGCATACTCATTCGTGGCATTGCTGTCTTCAGTCTCTTTGCGAGCAGCTTTTTCCTGTTTGAGATTTTCTACGGTGTATCGATCGGCGACTTCGGTCTTGCTACCGGAGACAATGATTTCACCGTCTTTGATGAGAATAGCTTTATTGCAGTATCTCTTCACGGCACCCATATCATGAGTTACTAGAATGACGGTTTTGCTAGGGTCTCGCTTAATATCCTCAAAGAAAGTATTGCACTTACGCTGGAATGCTTCGTCACCCACTGCGAGTACTTCGTCGAGGACGAGGATATCGCCTTGTGCCTTGATGGCTACAGAAAAAGCCAACCGAACCTGCATGCCCGAAGAATAATTTTTCAACTTCTGATCCATGAATTCTTCAAGTTCGGCGAATTCGACAATATCGTCGTACATGGCATCGATCTCTTCGCGACTGAAACCCAGTAGCGCACCATTAAGATAGACGTTTTCACGTCCTGTCAGTTCAGGATTAAAGCCAACGCCTAGTTCAATGAATGGCACTAATTTACCGTTCACTGTGATCTTGCCAGATTCGGGACGGTAGATCTTGGAAATAAGCTTCAATAATGTTGATTTGCCTGAACCATTTCTACCGACAATCCCGAAGAAATCTCCACGATGGACCTCGAAATTAATGTCACGTAGCACCTGTTGCTCGCGGTAACCTTTGATACCGCGAGCCCAATTGATAATCGCCTGTTTAAGGCCACTCGCCTGCTCCGTAGGTAAACGGAAGGATTTGGCAACATGTTCAACTTTTAGCACTACGTCCGTGCTGGTTTTGACAGTAGATGCCATATCAAAAGACATATTATTTATGCTCATATCACAACACCTCAGCAAACTGCCAATCATGCTTCTTGAATACGTGCAGTCCCAATACGACGCACAACAGTACGATTGCTATTGGAATAAGTTGAATCCACCATTGATGGCACAAGTTCCAGATGGTCGGAGTAGTGTCGGGAGCAATTAGATTATGGCGAATATCTTGGATAATTTGAGCCACCGGGTTGAGTAGCATTATTTTCTCGATTAAAGGGCCATATTGTTCGCCGAGGCGCTGCTCCACCATTGAAAGCGGATAAATAATAGGAGTGGCATAGAACAATGTCTGTTGCAATACATCCCATATATGTTGGATATCGCGGAAATATACATTCATAGTCGCCAGTAGCAGTGCGCATCCAAGTGCCAATATATAGAACTCAATGAAATTAATGGGTAGTAATAATACCCTCCACGTGAAGTGGACTTGACCAGACAATAAGCAAAATAGCAATACGACGCACATATTGATAGCCAAGCCAATTAGTGACCCGATAGTCGCAGATATGACGATGATAATTTTAGGGAAATCTACTTTACGCAGCACATCACCGCGACCCGTGATGGAATTCAGTCCCATGCTTGTTGCTTCAGAGAAGAAATTCCACAAGCTAATGCCAAGTAGCAGCACTAGAGGGAACGTCGGAGTTCCGTCGGAGAACTTCAAGAACCGGACGAAAACCATGTACATCACGCAGAACAACATCAATGGTTTGAGGATCGACCATGCAATGCCCAAAAACGAACCTTGGTAACGTAGCTGGAAATCGGTCTTCACCATTTCCTTCAGCACAACCCATGAATATCGGTAGCGCTCAGACAGTCGTTTGACAATACCCATAATCACCAAATTCTATCAGTAACGGTTCTTTTTTGAGAGCAATCTTTTTTGCAAAGCTCGAACTGTGTCATAAATCAGCTCTGTTATTATCGCCTTACTCTTGCGTACAGCGTTAATCGGTGCCCAAGCGGCTTTGTAAATTAAAGTGCGGGGCTTCTCGGGAAGTGGTTGAATGACAATTCTCGCAAACTGTTTTAACGATAGATGCAGAACTCGGCGAATCAAACGGAATATTCGTCCTCGACTGAGTTGCCCACGCAATGCTTGGCAGGTCGCTAACAGTGTTTCACCATCACGACGATTGCCCATCGCCGTAAGTAGCGAATTAGTTGTGTATAACAGCGAATTCACTTCGATACGTGCGTACTTGTCGGACAACACCCATGCGGGATAGAACCCTTGGGATTGCGCCACATATCCATTGGCGCGTTCAATAGCATGAGAAATGGAGCCGTCAGCACCCATCTGACCCTCTGGCAGGAAATCTTCATACTTCCAGCCATAAGCGAAAAGTGGTTTTAATGCTTTAGTTCGGAACCAATAGCATGAGCCCATTGCTGACATTGTGGGTTTTTTTGAGTCGAGCGGAACATGAATATGCAGCCGCTGCTCCAATAGCTCTTTGGTAATTTGGAAATTCGGTCCCCAATCCGTGGGGATTGTGTGCGCGAAGTACAGCGCATGATAGGGCGGAGGTGGACAAGCCAGTCCCAAGCGAGGATTGTCCGCAAACAAGGTGAGAATATTCTCGACATAGTCGGTGCTGCCTAATGTATTTTGCAGTAGTTTGTATGTGAAGCCTTGCGTTTCACTACCGTTATGACCGTTTTCTTGGTTTTGCTTTGACTTTTTATCATGAGCAAAACCAATGACATCGTAATCTCCATCGAGCACCACATTTCTCGCCCCAACGAGTAACGCAGAAACATCTCTTCCTCGGTTTTGAACCGGTATGAATGTGACTTGCCTAGTGATGTTATGACTATCGAGATAGTTGCGTAATATCCGAATTTTGTCCTGAGTGGTTGTGATATACAGATCAGTTGAGTCAGGAAGATTACGAATATAGGCAAAAGTAGAGTCCAACATATCCATGAAATAAATATGGAAAATAAATGCGGACTTCAACATATTGTTTTTGCGTGCGTTACGTGCCGCGTATGGCAGTACATAATCTAAGTGCATTGCTTTGCGCAAATCAGCGACATTATATGAAGGCAGTAATGCATCCCAAATGAGATCAGCATCATAAGCTGTATGTTTGTTGATGCAGTCATACAGTTCCAGTGCTGGCTGTCCAGCTGTCTGGTCAAAATATGCGTCATAATCAACGAAGAAGGAACGTCGTTTGAAGATGGGACAACGTGCCTGTTCAATCAAAGTCTTGGGATCGTACAATAAGGCGTACGAGGTCAAATCTGCATAGTCCCGTGAATCTATGTATGAAGACCAGGTAAAGCCGAGCTCTTCAAAATGTGGGGTGAAATACATTTCATGTTTATGAGTGACCTCGGCATAATTAGTCATGATTGGCATTTCCTCCCAGTAATGCTGGAATTCTTTGGAACTTACCAAACTGCGACGATAAGCATGCCAATAGGCTTGTAAATGTGTAGGTACTTCTTCATCGGCGAATGTACCTCCTTCGTAAGCGGTGATGCCCCAGAAATCTAATGGCTTGGCATCCATCTTGCTAAACATCTCAGAAAATGGATATACCGGTCCCATCACGGTGTCATTCAGGCAAATGACCTCGTCATATTCCTGTAGTTTCTTCCATCCGAGTTCCAGCATTGCCTGTTTATACGCCGCGGCATCGAGTCCAACATTTTCGCGCACGATGATATGGTCAGTGTATTGCGAAAACATAGTTTTTGCTTGACTACTACATGCACCGTTTGCTACAACAACTAAATCAGTCACATATTTACTGAGTTCAGCCAGAAACACATCGATAAATTTGGCTGCTCTGCCGTTCTTGTCATAAAAACAGTAAATACCGAGTCTGGTGGGCTTTGATGTTTTGATGGCTTCTAGTGTATGCAAAAAATTCCTCCGCATCTAGCTAATGAGTGAGTGAACTGCCTTCATCGCAATAGTTCAATGACTGCCAATGATATATAGATAATTTATATCGATATCGAATCAGACATCTTTGGACTTGACGATAATTTTATCGTCCGCCACATCTTTCAAGTGTCTGCCATAAGGTGACTTGCCATACTTGACAGCGGCTTCCATTAATTCGTCACGGGTGATCCAGCCATTTTCAAAGGCGATTTCTTCAGCGACGGCAATTGGAAGTCCTTGAGCGCGCTGAACAGTGCGCACGAATTCACCTGCCTCGTACAAGGAATCCATCGTGCCAGTATCCAACCATGCATAGCCACGACCGAGTGTCTGCACATTAAGAGTGCCATCAGTCAAATACATCTTGTTGAGATCCGTGATTTCCAGCTCTCCACGTGCAGAAGGTTTGACTTGCTTGGCGAACTCAGTCACGCGTTCATCATAGAAGTACAATCCGGTCACAGCATAATTACTGGCGGGATGCTCCGGCTTCTCAACAATAGAAATGGCCCTTTTATTGTTGTCAAACTCGACCACACCGTATCGTTCGGGATCATCCACATAATAACCAAATACGGTAGCACCATGTTCAACGGCTGCGGCTCGACGTAAGGTCTTGCCCAATCCATTGCCATAGAAGATATTATCGCCCAGTACCAAGGCGCATGGCTCACCGCCGATAAATTCTTGGCCCAGAATGAATGCCTGGGCCAAGCCATCAGGAGAGGGCTGCATCTTATAGCTGAAGTTCACGCCATATTGGGTGCCGTCTCCTAAAAGACGTTCGAAATTGGGCAAATCATGCGGGGTGGAGATAATGAGGATGTCGCGGATGCCAGCCATCATCAACACGCTGAGCGGATAGTAAATCATTGGTTTGTCATATACCGGCAACAGCTGCTTAGAGGTGACCGTGGTCAATGGATACAGTCTTGTGCCTGAACCGCCCGCAAGAATGATGCCTTTCATTTGCACTCCTATCAGCGATGCAGAAATCTCAATCTCTACTATTATGGTCACAGTAACTGAATAATCCTAACGATAACCATGAACGGGGAAGTCCTGCCAATGCGTCTCTTCATACAAATTCCATGCCTCAATGAGGAGAAAACCCTACCCTTGGTGCTTGAGCACATGCCCAAAGAGATTCCCGGTATCGACGACATCCAGCTGCTCATCATCGATGACGGCTGCTCAGACAACACCGTGGAGGTGGCACGATCCCTTGGTGTGCAGCACGTGGTCCACCATGCCAAGCCGATGGGCTTGGCCCGTGCGTTCCGCGATGGCGTGGATTACGCGCTCAAGCATGGTGCCGACATCGTGGTGAACACCGATGGCGACAACCAGTACCCGAGCTCGGCCATCGGCGAGCTGGTGCAGCCCATCGTCCGTCATGAGGCGGATATCGTGGTCGGCGACCGCCAGACCGCGAAAATCGCCGAGTTCTCCTGGTTCAAGAAGCGTATGCAGGCATTCGGCTCCTGGGTGGTGAATCAGGCCGCCGGCACGCATATCCCGGATGCCGCCAGTGGTTTCCGGGCATATTCAAAGAACTCCCTGCTCAAGCTCAACATCGTCACCGAGTTCAGCTACTGCATGGAAACCATCATTCAGGCCGGCAACAAGCGTATTCCGATCACGTCGTACGCCATCACCACCAACCCGAAGACCCGCGAATCCCGTCTGTTCTCGAACATCTTCGAGCACATGGCCAAGTCGGGAGGCGCGATTATCCGCAGCTTCCTGATGTTCAAGTCGAACGTGATCTTCAAGTGGGCGGCAATCGTATTCAGTATTGCCGGCTTGATTCCGATCATCCGATTCCTGGTGCTTGCGTGTATGGGTATCAGCGCCGGCCACCTCCAGTCCCTCCTTCTGGGCGTGGCATTGCTGATGATCGGCGTCATGTGCCTTTCGTTGCAGATTATTTCCGAAGTGCAGCGTATCCAGCGCAAGCTCGTGGAAGATGAGCTGGAGCGCACCAAGGAGATTCTGTACTCCACGCCGTACCAGAAGATTTGGGGCGAGCAGGATGAGTGGGGTGGCTACACGGGTAAGCCCACAGGCATTAAGTGAAAATTCTTTGACCGCGCTTATGATGATGGGCTTGAACCTTCAGGGGTTCAAGCCCATCATCATATGTATAGCCGAATCAACTGCAGTATCAGAACAGTTTGTCGATAAGCTCACGGTATTCATCGCCGATAGTAGCGAAGTCGAACCGCTTGGCCAGCCGGACGGAATTTTCAGAATACTGTGCACGCTTATCCGCGTTGCCCAATACGTCCATGATGGCGTCATGAATGCCATTCACATCTTTCGGAACAGTCAAATGACCATTCTGACCTTCCACCACGGCTTCGGCAATACCTGCAACATCCGAAGCGACGATCGGGGCACCGGAAGCCATAGCTTCCAAAATGGCAACAGGAAGCCCATCTTTATCGCCATCTGCGGCAATAACCGATGGAGCCGCGAACACGTCACAGGATGCGTACAGGGATTTGAGCTCTTCCTTGTTCTTGGGCCCAAGAAAATCGCAATCCAAGCCAAGTGCTTTGGCTTTGTCTTGCAGCATGTCCATTTCAGGCCCGTTTCCCACCACGAGGAGCTTCGCGTCAATGCCCTTCATGGCTTCGAACAGATAGCGAGCACCCTTCTTTTCCACAAGTCGGGCTACGAACAGCACAATTGGCTTGCCGGCATGCTTGCGCAGGCTTTCGTCACGATGTTCCGGACCAAAGAACGTAAGATCCACTCCCATGGGGATGACATGAATGTCTCCAGTATGGGAGTATTTCGACTGGAGAACCTTCTTCAAATCATCGGAAACAACGGTGATGGCACCGGCTGAATCAATAACGCGCTGCTTGAGTTGTTTGACCGGGAAACCATTGAGCGAAGTGACATCTCCACCCAGTCCAGAAATGATATAGGGACGCTTCTTCCTCATGAACGACTGAGTGACGCCCTGCGGCACGAACCAGTTGACCAGAACCGCATCGCAATGCTTCAGTTCGCGACGTGTGGCAAAGTACTGGGCGATGAAGAAGAAAGGCACCAACAGGCCTCGTGCCTTTTTCTCTTTGATACGTGGGACTATGGCGCCGGGATATGCAAGAGTCTGCAGCGAGGGGATTGGGAAATACTGGAATCGCTTGACGGTGATTCCTTCCATTTGTTCCACGGACTTCGCATTTGGAGCGGCCGGCACAAGTGCCGTTACGTCATAGTATTTCTTGAGCTGCATGCACAAGTCGTAAATGAACTTAGGCTCCGTATCATTCGCCCATCGAGGGAAGGTCGAAGCAGTCACCAGCAGTTTCTTTTTCATTGGCGGTATTCCTTGAAGTATTGGTACGTGCGTATGATGCCTTCATCCAATGATACAAAGTCATGTATCGACGCAATGCTCTTGTATTTTTCAATATCAAGCACTGAATAAGGCACATCGACCTTACGCCCCGGCTTATGTTCGAGGTGGATATTCTCAGGGAGGGTCGTACTGATTGTTCTGACCACGTCGGCGACCGATGTGCCGATACCACGACCGACATTATAGGTGGCGTTGGTCTCACCACTTTTGATGACATCGAGAACAGCCTGTATGGCGTCATCGATAAAGATAAAGTCACGCACCACTGAGCCGTCTCCAAAGATATTGATGGTTTCATGATTCAGTGCCTGATAAACGAGCTTAGTGATGAGACCAAGTGTGCCATGTGGATTCTGCCCTGGACCATATGGGTTCGAGAGACGAATGACCTGATATTCGAGGTCGGAGCTACGGGATGCATAGCGTAACGCCTGCTCGATCATTACCTTCTGTAGACCGTAGGTATTAATGGGGTTGGGCAAATCAGTTTCTTTGTTTGGGCGAGACGACGAGCCATATACTGTGCCGCCACTCGACATGAATACAACTCTGCCGACATGCTGTGCTGCGCAAGCATCAAACAACTCAACCGAGGGAATTACATTGCCGTAGATCTCGTCAAGGGTACCTTTCTCATTACCGGGGACAGAGGTACTGACCAAGTGAATAACCAAATCGGCGCCTGAAACCAACTCTTCAAAATCGTAGCCGGACCTGAATGAGCCCTGTGCGTAGCTGACATTAGAGGGACAATCAGTGTCACGCTGCGGTATTGCCCGGTCGAACACGGTAATCTCATGTTTCCCGGTTTCCACAAGACGGTTCACCAGGTTTCTACCAAGAAACCCCATTCCGCCTAGTACCACTATCCGCACTGCATGACCTCCTGACAGTCATTTTTCTCGGACTGCAAGTTCTATATAAACGCACTCAGTGTAGCAGTTTGTAAGTACGCTCGTCCTATTAGGGGACAGGCTATGTACAATGTTACCCATGCCTACGAATCGGTTTTCCACAGATTCCTTTCCAAAATTGGAACAGGATATTCTCGTCAGTTTTCTTATTCCTGTCTATGACGCAGAAGATAAGTTGCCTGCGACGCTGGATAGTATTGTAAAACAGGATAATGGGCATATTGAGATTATCTGCGTTGACGATGGGTCCTCCGATAGTAGTGGTGACATACTCAGCCGTTACGAACAGAAGTACTCCTTCTTCCATGCCATTCATCAGGAAAACCGAGGAGCTGCGGCAGCACGAAACTTAGCAATGGACCATGCAAACGGTATGTGGTTGTGTTTTATCGATAGTGATGACATCATTTCTAATGACACCGTTCGTGTAATCCAAGAGAAAGCTGATTCGTCCTGCGATATCATCTATTTTAACTATCAACAGTTCACGGACAAGCCATTAATGACTAATACTGGCACATGCGATAGAATATTTATTGAGGGAAAAGATATACTTAAACTTCAGGGTGATTGCATTAATCGTCTTGCGACCAATCATCCTATTATCCCCCATACCGTGCAACCAACGCCATGGGGAAAAATCTACCGCCGTTCTTTTATAGAAAACCATAATCTTCATTTCCGCTGCGGGCTGCAAATCGAAGAGGATGTGCTCTTCAACCTTACAGCTCTCTCTTTCTGCAGAAAAGCAGCGCATATAGATTTTGTTATGTATTATTATCGGTGGTCTATTCATTCGATTAGCCATAAATATAATCCACGCGTTATTGATAATGTCCAGAAAGCACTTGCAGCGTATCAAGAAATATTAAGTTCGTGCTATCCAAACCGAAGTGATATGCAAGAACTTTATCAATATCGCATATTATGGGAGTTGCTGTATTGCGTGGCCTTGGGACCTATCCATGTCCAGAATTCTGCATCATATAGTATTCGTCGTCGACAGTTCCTTGAACTTGTCAATGACCCTTTGTTTGCCAATGCAATACGTAATGTTCCTACAACCAAATTTGAATGGAAGCAATCCATACTCGCCACGCTAATCAAATATCGTCAATTCTGGTTGCTTAATATCCTTGGCAAGTTAAACAAATAGACAACACAGAGGTACTTTTTCATGCGCAAAGGGCTTCTCTACAACCTTATTAGTAATGTCATATTCTTTGCCAGCGGCTATGCGTTACACTTTTTCCTCGGAAGCAGTATGTCCCCTGCGGAGTATGGTATCGTTGGCAGCATTATCACTGTCTTAGATTTCGAGTATATGTTCCTTAGCAACGGTGCCAGACAATCCGCTGCTCGTGAGATTTCCTCGAAACGGTACGATATCAAAGATCTCATCCTCAAAACATTTGCTTTTCAGGCTATTCTTATCGGATTCTTTTTCTGTGTGAATTTCTTTGGTGCGCCTGTTTTTGGTCATGTGCTTAATGATGATTCGCTGACATTTTATTTCCGTGTGGCGGCTTTCCTTGTTCCCGCCAACGGCATCTATGTTATGTTGCTTGGCATTAATGACGGATTGCAACGTTTCGGTACTAGTGCATTGCTTGGGGGAATCTATCCCATCGCCAAGCTATCCGCCATCCCCCTTATTATATTTGTATTTCGCGATAATCCTGTGCTTGGTGTGGAAATTGGTTTTCTTCTTGCATTGCTTTCAACTACAGGGGTTGGAGCCGTTCTTCTGCTCACTCAGCGCAGGCCGCAAATCGACCAAAACCATGTCACCGAGACAATCCCGTTCCATGTGGTAGCAAAGCATACATTGAGCTTTTCGTTCTTTTTCATCATTGTTTCTCTCGTGCTTAGCGTCGATACTTTGATCGTCAAGGCAACTATAGCACCGGCATCTTATGCCGGCTTTTACACAGGCGCGGTAAACTTCGGTAAGCTCTCATACAGTCTGATGTCGGCTTTTGCTACCATTATTCTTCCAGTAGTATCACAGCGGATTGGTGAAAAAGACATGTCAGGTGCGTTGAGCAAAATTCAAGAGAATTTGCTTCTTGCTGTCGCTTTTATCCTGCCAATAACTTTAGCTATATCTGCCACCAGTGCTCCGTTATTGTCAGCATTCTACAAACCAGAATATGCTGCGGCTGCTCCAGCGTTATCCATGCTATCGTTATCTAATTTTTTCATGGGATTAATAGTACTATTCAACATGGTACTTTCCGCATATGAAAATACTCATTTCTCCGATGCTCTGTCGATTATTTCATTAATTATCGTGGTGCCGGCATTTATCATCGCAGCAAAGACCGGTGGCATCACTGCACTTGCCGCAACAAGCATGGTATGTACATTCACCGGTGCTGCCGTATCCTATTGGCGCATCCTGACCAAGATTGGGCAAGTAATCCTACCGAAAACGGTTTACGCCTTCGCTCTCAATATTGTCTACTGTCTCGTTAACGTTATAATTGCTCGACTGATTCCAGCGAATCTTATCGTTCTTGCACTCGTATATGTCATATCATATGCAGGATATGTAGCCATGCTTCTATTGTGTAAAATCATACATATTCCGCATTTCAGCAATCGGTGACCAAATCGTTAACAACAGCGATAATCATATCTCTTTTATGCTAGCTAAAGGATTATCACAATGAAGAACCGTATCCACAGCAAGAAAGATCTCAACACGTATCTCATTTGCGATGAAATTGCATTCACTGGTCATAAACTATCCACAATCAGACGAATCCTTCTTTGCCTCGCTCGTCATCAGAATCTTGGTCTGTGGTTTTTAAAGAAAAATCGACGACTTGAATACCGATTCAACAATCGGAATAAGTCACCATTCCATAAGCTCGTGTACTTTCTCGCTGGATATCGATATGTTCGTTGGCAGCACCAATACTCCTGCTCCATTCCGGTGAATGTCATCGGCCCTGGATTCCGAATCTGGCATTTCGCTCAAGGATCTATCATTATCAACGATCAGGCCATCATCGGAACCGGATGTTCCATCAGCGCGGGATGCTGTATCGGTCAGGCAAAAGAGCATGCCCCAATCATCGGCGATGCTTGTGAAATCTGTTTAAATGCTACGGTTCTTGGTGGCATACATGTCGCCGATCGAACGGTTATAGGAGCAAACGCACTGGTACTGAAGAGTTCAGAGGAATCAGAGGTCACTATAGCCGGTTCTCCCGCATCGGTGATTTCGCATCATTACGCGGAATATAACCGAACACGGTATGGAAAGATAATGCAGTTTCTTCAATCACGAGATTGAACGGACCATTTGCTTTTTTCGGAAACGGTGTTTCCTTTTGCGCAGTAAACGAATGGCCATCTCTGTCTCGATTTCGAAAATCTGAGACAGAGATAATCTCTGTCTCAGTGACACTAAATCAACAGTGCTCGGTCATATATTTGTCGCATGCGCCAAATCGTCCATATAGTTAGCTTATTATTCTAGTCCAAAGATCCCACGTTGAAGCGCACGGCTGGACCTGAATCATTGTCGGTGGGCACCCTCACCACATTGGAGTCAGAGGCAATAGTCGGACGCGCATAACCTTCACACGCACCCAGATATTTCACTTCTGAGCGAGACCAGTTGAAAGCATACATTCCATCATTGTCGGTCTGGGAGCCGGAACCCCATACAATCCACTGATTGTTCATGGAAGCAATCACGCTGGGAGATTTGACGTGCATCCAGCCAAGGTTGGTCTTGAAAACATCAGACCAAAGACCAATATAGGTACTGCTTTTCAAAGTACCGTCAGAAACCGCGACCGCACGAAAACCGCCGTGTGCCCACACACCTGCGATACCCCATTTGTTTCCATCCGACGTAACGGTATACGTCAGTAGCCTTATCGACGCCACTCCGACATCCTGCGCACCATCCGGTCCGGACTATCCAACGCTCGCCTGGAGGCAGTCAACAACAAGATCAAGACCACCATCAAGATCGGCTACGGCTACAGGAACCTCGGCAACCTTATCGCCCTGGTCATGCTCAAATGCGGCGGACTCGACCTCCGACTCCCCGGACGCCAATAACCAGTAGGGACAACCAGCAATCCCCACCCACACAAACACCCGAAGAGCCATTTTTATTCATTGCGGAATGAATGACATACCCGTTGGCGTCCTTTGTGGGAGTCGCAATCCACTTCTGTGCCATAGAACCGTTGGAGCTCCATTGTTGCACGTTGACACCGTTTCCTCTAGTACCAGAGTAGACATCAAGTGCCTTCCCCGACTTCACACTGGTGAAGGTAACGAATCCATTGGCATCATGAGTCACTTTCCAACGCTGCGCCGATGAACGGTTATTACTATAGAGCTGTACGTTGGCACCAGCAGCTACGGACCCGTTAGCAACATCTAACAGTTTGTTACCGTTCAGGGCACTGGCGAGGCCACACTCACCGTCCTTCAAAGCGCCTCGATTAGCAGCAGCGAAATCATTCATCTCGGTTGTTTCATTGGTGGAGGCCCAACGTCGAGCCGCGGTGCCATTTGCGGTCCGCGTTTGGAGGAACACCTTATTTCTATTGCTGCTACCGGGAATATCAAGCACAAGGTTTTTATCAAGCGCCGAATGCAGTGCAATGCCATCGCCATCGTTTACCGCAATCCACCGTTGAGCAAGAGAACCGTTCGAGTCCCATTGTTGCACTTTGCCGCCGGGCTTCTTATTACCAGATGCGATATCAAGTGCTTTACCAGATTGCGCACCCGTAATAACTAGGTAGCCTTTTGCATCATGCGTTATATTCCAACGTTGTGCGAGGGTGAAATTATCAGCATATGTCTGGACTCGAGCATCTTTGTTCACCGAGCCGTTCTCAATATCAATGAGCCAGTGTCCAGATAGTGCATAAGCAAATGTGTACTGGCCATCCGTCAGCACATCCTTATTCGCCGCAGCAAAAGCATCCATGGACTCAGATGCAGCAGCTGTAGCATCGGATTTCTTAGCATCCGTTGATCCTGGCTGAGACTCTTTAGCGGTATCTCGGGAATCCTGCTGCGTCGTTGTGGCATCATCTTTGGCAGCGCCACCTTGCTGGTCATTAGTTTGGCCGGAACCAGACGGTGTTTGCGTATTCTGACCATTTGCGCTGCCTGTATCTCCGGCACCATCATTTTGCAAGCCCGGAGTTGCAGACTCGCTCCCCATTAGGCTGCGTTGTTTCCGCACCGTTTGGCTGAACGTTGTCATCGGCGATGGCCGGTGAAGGCATAATCGCTATTACACTTAATGCAACGGCCGCCATACTCCCCGCAAGCCGCTGAACACGCTTCGTACGCATAAACCCAGCTTCCTCTCACAGCTCTCGTCATACGAGAATATGTAATAACATATAAACCGTAGGGGCTATATTGATGGCCGAAATGGTGATTTCGTCAAAATGCCTGTCATACTGAATATGTCCACATAAAAGATAAAGAGGAAGCGCCCAAGCCTTGCCGAACTCCACCCCCCTCGTCTCAATCATTGTACCGGTGTATAACGCCGAGGATTATCTACGTTATTGCGTGGATTCGATTCTGCAGCAGTCGTACGCGAATCTTGAGGTGATTCTTGTAGATGACGGGGCCAAAGACTCCAGCCCACAGATTTGCGATGAGTTTGCGGCGCAAGATAACCGTGTCACTGTGATTCATCAGGAGAATGGCGGCATCGCCAAGGCCCAGAACACCGGGCTTGATGCCGCGCATGGTGAATACATCGCGTTTGCCGACAACGACGACATCCTGGACCGCCACAACATCGAATATCTCCTGCACGCGTTGCAAAACACCGGTGCGGACATGAGTAAAGCCCGCTGGCGTCAGTTCGGAGTCTCCCAACTAGATGAAGTCGCTCAAGAAGCCGCAACCGGCGCAGAAACTCCAAGCAAAATCACCGTGTTTGAGCATCCGCTTGCCGCCTATCAGACCGTATTCTGCAAGAGCCTGCGCATCATTGGAGATAAACTTGGCCGCAGCACCGAAGCCCGCTACTTCAACGAGGCCAACTGGTGCCGCTTGTACAAGCGCGAGCTGTGGGACGGGATTCGATTCCCAGAAGGCATGTATGCGCAAGATGTGATGGTGGCCGGTGACCTGTACATCCGCATGCGCAAAGTGGCTGATCTCGGCGTGAACCTGTACAACTGGCTGCAATCAGCAGGCTCAGTGACTCATCAGGAACGTAGCTTCGGCTTTTACCACGACAATTTCGCCGCAGGAGCCGCAAACTTCCGACTCTGTTTGGAGCAAGGCGTACGTCCTGGCCGCAGCTACTACACACTCGTCGGAGCCCTCCACGAGGAGACTACCGCACCTGATTTTAGCGATGCCCTAAATGAGCAGCAGCATAAGGCCGATCAGGATGAACTCAACGAGCTTCTCGGCAAGCTCAGCTACGTACAGCGTCTCCATTGCGCCATGATCCGGCAAATTCGACTTCTTGAGAAGCACATCTACGACGCCAGAATCAAGAATATGAAGTAGCAATTGTATACATAGTGGCAACAGCAGATTATTTGATTACAAGGTTGAAAAGAAGATAAAGATATAAATATAAGATAATAGAAAAAATGCACTCTGTTATCTGTCTACTTTTATCTCGGATACATAAGCGATATCTTTTAAATCAATATCGTAATGCTCCTCGTAGCTATAGCCATCAGCATCAGAATAACTAAATGACACGGACTGTATGGGTGTCTTTTGATCAAAGACAATTGCATCAAACTCGCCTCTACCGGCCGCTAGCAACGTGACCTTATCTCTCGGGGCTAAATACGAACATTTACGAGTGCCCATACACTCCTGCACGTCTCCAGCGGGATGTGATCCCAAGGGCCAGGGGATTCCAGGAGAGACTTGGATAACCACACTGAGCGCCACTGACCCCCCCAATATTCTCAGCATAAAAAGGCGGGTTCTAGTGATCGTTGCAACACCTGACCTACCGCAAGGAGGGTCAGGTGA
>OLPF01000128.1_pt1 | contig 87366 bp, 68 predicted proteins | sample 1673121 | NCBI WGS metagenome assembly OLPF01 (sample SAMEA3136756, study PRJEB25190) | human gut metagenome
TGACCATGGAAGGCCGCTCAAACCTCAGGTGTTGCAACCACCACTAGAATCCGCCCGATGGGCAGCAGCAACTTACTCGCCGCGGCGCTCGGACGGGCGGCGAATCGGGTCAAGCAGCGTATTCGGATCGGAGATGCCGAACATGCTGCGCCCGCCGGTGGATTCAGGGTGCTTGGCGAGAACGGCCAGCGAAATCGCCCCCGGAATCATAATGATCACCAAAAGGGCCGCCAATCCCCAGTTCACGAAGAATCCGAGCCCCAGTACGATGGCCACCACAACCACCACCGTGACGATAATCGTCAACAGTGCTCGACGTGGGTTGGTTTCCCTGGCCCAAGAGGTGCTGGCTGCGGGCTTTGCTGTTGAACTGGCCGCGGCGTTTGTGGCTGTTGTGCCATCAGCCGTGACGGTCGTGGGCCTTGCCGCCGCGCTCGTCGCGGGGCCAGTAGGGGCGTCAGACACGTTATCGGCGGCATTGCCGGTCGCTGCTGGACGTTGTTCGTTTGCGTGAGTCATATCCACCAGCATATTCCCTGCTTCCGGCTGAAGCTGGGACAAGCCTGCGCGCCGCTAATCCAGCGCCGACACTGGCCTTGAACTGCGGGCGCCAGACCGGATGTGAACAGGCGCTGAACGGAGTCTGGGGAAACCATGAGAACTCGCGACAATTTTTGTGAAATTGGGTGACGCTCTATGAATCGCGCGCTAGTGTTGCGTGAGCTTACAAGGCGAGGAGCCTGGAGCGCGGGGGTGAAGGATGAAGAACTCCGTTTGGAAAACGTTCATGGAATTGTCTCTGGTCCGCGGAATCGTGCCGCGGACCGTGTTCGGACTGACCGCGATCGCGGCAATCATACTGATTATTGGGCTGGCATTGAGCAAGAGCAAGAAGCGCGGCCGCCTGCACCCGCTGATTGTCTCGCTGATTGCCGCCGTGCTCGCCGGCGCGGCTGGACTGCTGGTTGCATGGCTGGTGTCCGACGTGTTTATGGTGTTCGGCGTATCGCTGGGCTGGCCGGTGATCTTCACCATCGCGGGCGGCATCGCCGGCGTCGGCTTCGTGATCGCCGCAGCCGTGACCCTGCGCGGGGTCCGCCGTGCGCTGGCCGTCGTGCTGGTGCCGCTGGTGCTGCTGTCCACCGCGCTCGGCGTGGACTCGATTTACGGCGAATACCAGACCATCGGCACCCTCGTCGGCTACACGCCGTACGCCTCGCTCGGCTCAATCGAGGTACACAAGGCCGCGATGAGTGTCAGCGACTGGCATAGCAAGGCGCGGAAGGGCAGCCTGCCGTCCATGCCCAGCCAAGGCAAGGTGCTCACCGTCGACATTCCGAACACCGAATCCAACTTCACGGCCCGCAAGGCGATGATCTACCTGCCGCCCGCCGCGCTGTCCGACCGTCCGCCGGCCTTGCCAGTGATGGAGCTGTTGGCCGGGCAGCCCGGTAGCCCCAGTCGCCTCATCGACGCCGGCAACATCGCCGCCACGATGAATGCGTACGCCGCCAAACATGACGGGCTCGCGCCGATCGTGCTCGTGCCCGACCAGAACGGCGAGGCCACGCACAACAGCCTGTGCGCCGACACCACGCAAGGCAACGCCGAAACCTACCTCACCACAGACGTGGTGAACTGGGCCAAGAAGATGCTGCCCGTGGCCAAATCGGCCCGCATGTGGGCGATGGGCGGGTTCTCGCAAGGCGGCACCTGCACCACGCAGCTCGTCCCGCGCCACCCCGACATCTACGGCGCGATGCTGCCGGTGGACGGCGAACTCAAGCCGACCAATGGCAGCGTCGCCAAGATGGTCCAGGAGTATTTCGCCGGCGACCGCAAGGCGTACGACGAACAGGTGCCGGTCAACGCCATCGCCGCCACCGGTACGCCCGAGCAGGCGCTGTTCACCGGTGCTGGCGAACGGGACAAGGAATCGATTAGCAACATGCGCACGATCGCCGACGCCGCGCGCAAAGCCGGCATGGAGGTCACCGAGCTGATCGTGCCCGGCACCGGCCACGACTGGCACGCGGTGCAGGCGGTCTGGCGGCCCGGTCTCGACTGGTTCGGCGAACGGACCGGCTTGGGCGAGATGACGAAATCGTTGAAGGAGTACCCACAAGTGGAGGTGTTGCAATGAGCGAAGAATCGCGTAAGCACAACAGTCATGCGGCGGAAAGCTGGCGCGAACTGGCCGGCGACGTGCGACAGTGGGCGGACGGTCATCGACTGGCCATCACTGCCACGGTGGCGCTGGTGGTGCTGAACTTGGTGGTGTGGCTGGTGGTCGCGATGGCCGGATTCGCGTTCCCGCTGCGGCTCGACACCAGCATGGCCGAATTCGATTTCGGCAAACTCTTCTGCACGCTGTTCTTGGCGCGCGGCGTCATCCAGCTCATTCTTGATGCCGCGCTGTGGCTCGTCATGCTGTCAATCGCCGAGCCGTGGCTTGGCCGCGCACGTACCGTCGGCACCGCGCTCGCCTGCGCGCTCGGCGGCGTGATCGTGGGCCTGACCTTGTGTGCGGCGGCCGGATGGCTGTTCCAGGACTCCCAATTCGTCTCCCGCATGCAGTTCGCCCTGAGCCCGCTGGTGTTGCCGGTCGGCGCGCTTATGGCGGCCAGCGCGTTCTGCAGCCATCTGTTGCGGCGGCGTATTCGGCTGATCGGCTACGTGGCGATTCTGGTCGCGCTGCTTTACAGCGGCAATCCTGGCGATTACTGCATTCTCGCCGCCGCGCTGATCGGACACGCGGCCGGCCGCGTGATGGCCGGGCCGCCCGCGCATGCCGAGACCGGCTGGCACTGGCTGCGCAGCACCTCCTTCGAGGCGCGGCGCATGTTTGCGGCCATCGCCGTGGTGCTGGCGCTGGGGCCGATCATCGCCATCACCTCGCATAATCACGCGGGGCCGCTCAGCACGGTCGGCCTGCTCATGAGTCCGGTCTCCGTTGACGACGGCACGCTCGCGCGCTGCCTGGCCGGCGCCACGCACAGCGGCTGCTTCCTGCAATTCGACCTATTGCGAGCCTCGATGCCGGGCGCGGTACTGCGTTCGCTGCTGCCCACCGCCGTGACCCTGGTGCTGGCGTGGGGCCTGTATCGCGGCCGTCGGTTCGCGGCCATGTGTGCCGTGGCCATCAACCTGTTCACTGCGGGAGTAGCCATCGCCTACTACCTGATCGTGCCGCTGAGCTTTGCGCCGGACGGCATGACCTCACTGCTGCAGCACGGCGCGATCACCGCCTGCGTGGCGAACGCCTTGCCGCCGCTGTTCTTTGCCGTCGCCTTGACTGCGGCGTTGAAGCATTTCCCGATTCGCGTCGGCTGGCGGCGACTGATCGGCGGCGTCGGCGCCATCGTGCTGGTTCTGCTGGCGTGCGCCGCCGTGTACCTGATGTACGGCATCGCCCAGCCGGATGAATTCTCGCCGCGTGCCACGGCCTCGTCGCTGTTGGCCGAACTGCCGGGGCGCTTCCTGCCCATCGGCTTCCTGAGCCATATGAAGTTGTCGTTCGTGCCGCGTACCCCGATGGCCTCGATCGTGTATCAGGGCGTCGGCCTGGTGTTCTGGATCGTGGTGCTGGTCGTGGTGATCCGCTGGATGAGCGACGTGAGCGAATCGAACGAGCGGGCGCAGGCACGCGCCGAGCGGCTGGTCGAAACCGGCGGCGAATCGATGAGCTTCATGACTACGTGGGAAGGCAACAGCTACTGGCTCTCGCCCACGGGCAAATCGGCCGTGGCATATCGCGTGCTCAACGGCATCGCCTTGACCTGCACCGGGCCGTTCGGCGAGCCCTCCGAGTGGATGGACGACCTGACCGGCTTCACCCAGTATTGCGTGGAGCGGTCGCTTTCGCCGGTGTTCTACAGCGTGCATCGCGAACAGCGCGACGCGTTGCTGGAGGTCGGCTGGAGCTCCATCGAGGTCGGCAGCGAAATGGTCGTGGACCCGCGCGGCTGGAAGACGACCGGCAAGAAATGGCAGGATGTGCGCACCGCCATCAACAAGGCCAAGCGCGACGGCGTGACCGATGTGCAGTCCACGTTCCTGGAAGCGTCGCTCGATGTGCGCGAGCAGATCGAGGACATCTCCGAGGAGTGGGCGCAGCTCAAGGCGCTGCCGGAAATGAAGTTCACGCTCGGCGGTGTCGAGGAACTGCGCGACCCGCGCGTGCGGCTGCTTTACGCCATCGACGCGGACGGGCGCGTGCTGGGCGTCACCAGCTGGCTGCCCACCTGGCGCGACGGGCGCATCGTCGGCTGGACGCTGGACTTCATGCGCCATCGCACCGACAGTCCCAACGGCATTATGGAGTTCCTGATCGCGCGCATGGCCGAGCGCCTGCGCGACGAGGGGCTTGCGGATCCTGAGCATGCCGTAGAGTTCATGAGCCTGTCCGCGGCACCCTTGGCCGGCATGAACCCCGAGCGAGACAATGCCCGGGAAGGCGGGGTGCCGGCCGGCGAAGGCACGCAGGTGCTCCAACACGCGCTGCAGATTGTGGCCGACTGGATGGAACCCGCCTACGGCTTCCACTCGCTGTTCAACTTCAAGCGCAAGTTCCAGCCCACCGAAGCGCCGGTCTACGTGTGCTACCCGGACCCGGCGGCGTTGCCGCAGATCGGGCTCGCGGTGGTGCGCGCCTACGTGCCCAGCGTGACGCCCGCCGAAGTAGCCGGCATGCTCAGCACGCTGCGGTCGTAGGGTGCGGGGCGGACCCTGACAATTGTGCTCGCGGTTGAGGCTCTAGGCCGTTTGCCTGTTCGTTCACGTACGGACACGGAGACTGACCGATTCGAGCCCAAGATGGGGCTATCTGCTTTCAGGAGGTACATTTGGCCTCTTGCGGACAGCTAACTGCCTTCAAAGAGATACCTAAACTCTGAAATCCCGAGTATGAGCGTTGCAATGACGGCGTTTGTACTCGGGGTTTCCCGTATTCAGTACCTCTTTGAACGGAGAAAGCATTCTGCAGAAGCCCGAATGTACCTCTTTGAGCGGCGAAAGCCCAGCGAGAAGGGCGCAGAAGGCGCTATCTCCGTTTCGAGGGGCTGATTTGGCCTCTCCGGGAGGTCTACTCCTGCTTCGAGGGGGCTGATGGCCGAGTATTCACGCTCCAAAATCGGCGGAATGGCGTTGACGCGGATGGGCTTTTACATGCGGTCTAGCTGCCGACCAGCCCCTTGAAACGGGAGTAGACCTCCTGCGAAGGCCGAATCAGCCCCTCGAAAGCGGTTTTGCCGGTGCAGAGGTGTCGTTGACTGCATCGCGAGCCGCCTCGACGTAGTAACGTGGGGCGCATGAGCGAACGTAACGAACACAATGACGGAAATACGCAAACCGCATACTTCGCCGGCGGCTGCTTCTGGGGACTGGAGCGCTACTTCCAGAACGTCGACGGCGTCACGGACACCACGGTCGGCTACGCGCAATCCACCGTCGAATCGCCGACCTACGAGCAGGTATGCGCGGGCGGCACGGATGCGGCCGAAACCGTGAAAGTCGAGTTTAACCCGGCACAGGTCAGCCTGCGGACGCTGACATTGCTGTTCCTGGAGGTCATCGACCCGTTCTCCGTGGACCAGCAGGGCGAAGACCGCGGCCGGCAGTACCGCACTGGCATGTTCTACACGGACGAGACGCAGCGCGCCGTGTATGTGGCGGCTCTGGAGCAGCTGGTCGACCGCCAGCCGCAGCGCCCGGCCGTACTGGTCGAACCGCTGCGCAACTTCTACCCGGCCGAGGCACATCATCAGGACTATCTGGTGAACAATCCCGGCGGCTACTGCCATGTACCGATCGCCGCAATCGCGAACGTAAAACGCCGTCAGAAGTACGTGGAACGCATCTGGGATCTGACGCTTGAGCAGTTCGCGGTCACGCAGAACGCCGCTACCGAGCGCCCGTTCGTCAACGAGTATGACGAGGAGTTTGAGCCCGGCATTTACGTGGACATCGTCAGCGGCGAGCCGCTGTTCTCGTCGCGAGACAAGTTCGATTCCGGCTGCGGCTGGCCCGCGTTCTCCCGCCCGATTGCCGGTGACTTGCTGACCGAGCATGAGGACCACCGCATTCCGGGCCGCGACCGCATCGAAGTGCGCACGTCGGACACACAGATTCACTTGGGCCACGTGTTCACCGACGGCCCGGCCGACCGCGGCGGCCTGCGCTACTGCATGAATTCCGCCGCCCTGCGCTTCGTGCCGCGCTCGCGCATGGCCGAGGAAGGCTACGGCGACTGGATTGCGGTTGTGGATGGGATGATCAGGCATGAGCATGGAGAATATCGCGGGCGCTCGCAAGCCCGCCAAGCGTGAGGATGAGCACACGGTCGCCGGCGAGCATCGCATGATGCGCCGTGCGGACCGCGAGGTGACCGATCCCGAGCGGATCGCCGCGATCATCGCCGCCTGCGACATCGTTGAAGTGGCCTATGCGGATGCCGAGGGCCTGACTATCGTGCCGCTGAATTTCGGCTTTGATTACGACGAGGCGACTGGCAAGCTGACGCTCTGGTTCCACTCCGCGCCGCGCGGCCGCAAGCTCGACGCGATTCGCGCCGCCGCCGGTGGCCGACTGCCCGTGGCTTTCACCATGCAGACCGACTGCGAGGTGGTGGCGGGCCGCACCACGTGCAATTGGGGCGAGGTGTTCAAGTCGATCGTCGGCAATGGCACGGCGTCACTGGTCGAGGATCTGGATGAATGCCGCCACGGCTTGCAGACGCTGATGGCGCAGCAGGCGCATATGCCGAATGTGGAATTCACTGATGCGCAGGTCCGCAGCGTCACGGTGTGGAAGATTGAGTCCGACTACTTCACCACCAAAGTCCGCACCAAGCCCGCGCCCGCACACATGCATCAGCGTTAGCCGGGGATAGCGCGCCACCTCCCACTGGCGGGAGGCAGCGCGCGCCGCCGGCGGGTGGCCCAGACGGTCCGCCCGGAACGCATCATCATCGTGGACGATGGATCCGATGACCACGCATCCGTCGAGATGCTGAACGCCACTTTCGACGATCGCCGGCACGGGGCGATGGATACGAATGGTGTGGCCATTGACCTCATCGGCCAGGCAAACGCCGGTCCTTCCGCCGCGCGTAACCGTGGCATCGCCGCCACGTTCGTGTCGCATAATTGCTGCCCGGCCACGTGCATAATTCGCCGTGCCGCGTGGGAGCGCTGCGGCGGCTACGACGAGTCGATGCGCGGCGACACGACACCACCGCCAGTCAAGCCTTCATGACCCACCCCACCTACGTCGACGGCGGAATGGCCGCCGCCGTCCGATTGCGGAGCTGATGGTCAGCCGGGCCAGCTCAAATCGGTGTCCCCACTGTCGTCAACCTGCCAGGTTTTGGCCGGCAAACGCCGCTGAGAGCCTTTTGGCGGCGTCAAGTTGCCAGCGCTTGGCCCATTAGCGTCGTTGCCGTGGCTGCTTGCGGTGGTCTACGAAAGGACGCGGTCCGTGGACACTGCAGATAGTCAGGAACATGTGAGCGGTAGTCATCACGTGCTGAATATTCCTGGTACGCTCTTTTTTGGACCATCCGCTGACAGAGAGTATTCATTGAAGGAATGAGGATGACGTGAGCGTTATACCGATTATTGACCTGTTCGCAGGCCCCGGAGGGCTTGGCGAGGGTTTTTCGTCGCTCAAGGATCCGGCCGGTAATCCAATTTTCCAGATTTGTATGTCGGTGGAAATGGAAAAGAACGCACATGACACTTTACGGTTGCGCTCGTTCGTACGTAAAATCATGAAGTCTGATGGGCAGTTGCCGAAAAGCTACCTGAACTATCTTGATAATCCATCAGCTTACAATTTCCAAGCCATGCAGCTGGAATATCCGGATAAGTGGGCTGCGGCTGATGAAGAAGCTGTTCAAGGTACTTTGGTGGAAGGTGATGACACCTTTGTGAATATGGCCAAGGACAAGTTGAAGGCTCGTTGCGGTGATAACTACAATGGCCCACTTGTACTTATCGGCGGACCACCTTGTCAAGCATATTCTCTTGTGGGACGTGCACGGAGAACGCGGAACAAAGAGGCCTTGGATAATGATGTTAAGCAGACGCTTTACAAGTGTTACCTCCGATTCATCGAGGAACTACATCCTACAATCTTCGTTATGGAGAATGTGAAAGGTATCCTTTCTGCTCAGCACCGTCATCAGGGCGTATTTGCACATATCGAACAAGATATGCAGGATGCCGGTTACACGTTGCACTCTCTAGTGGTTGATGAGCCTGAGACCCCCAAGGATTTCATCGTAAGGGCTGAATGTTATGGCATTCCTCAGGCTCGTCATCGCGTAATTCTTCTTGGTGTTCGTAATGATGAGGAACGTGGCAAGCCCCGTACCTTGCAGAAGAGGCAGGGCGTATCGGTTTCTGATGCGTTGGCCGGTATTCCTAAGGTACGGAGTGGATTCACTTCTAAGGGGAAACCTGATTGCGATTGGGATGAATATGTACGTCGTGCTGCAAAAGCAATTCTCGCCACTGATGAGGGCCGTGATCTATCGGACGTATTGCAACCAGTACTAAGTGGAGCCCTCCCTCCTTCGCAGGATGCGAGTCGTGTAGAAAAGGGCGTCATTAATGTTTACCGTGGCTGGTACCGCGGACATCTCAAGCATCGTACGGTATTGGTGAACCATCATGCCCGCAACCATATGGCGGCTGATCTAGAGCGTTATCTATTCTGTTCAGCGTTTGCCGCGAAACATAATAAGCCGGCTAAACTGTATGATTTTCCCAAATCGCTGTTGCCGGATCACGATAATGCAAAAGGCGTCGCTAAGGGGGAAAAAGTTATCTTTGCTGATCGTTTCCGCGTGCAGATGCCGGATCGATGCTCGACGACAATTACTTCGCATATTTGCAAAGATGGTCATTACTTTATCCATCCAGATTGCACGCAATGCCGCAGTCTGACTGTGCGTGAAGTTGCCCGTTTGCAGACATTCCCGGACGATTACTACTTTATGGGGAACAGAACTGCGCAATATCAACAGGTTGGTAATGCCGTGCCCCCTCTTTTGGCACAGCAAATCGCCAAAGTGGTGGCTGAATATCTTGATCGCGACGCAAGAGGATATTTCGACTAATACGTACCTGGTCGTGGTGCGAATTGGCTAGCGGGGAATCCTTTGTCGATCATCTTTTGCCGCCATGTCCAGAGATATCGGGTCTGCTCTTCAGTTAATCGAATATGTTTGTCAATTTTTGCGATGTCAGCCAGTGCCTCATTGGTTAAAATATGTCGATATCGAGCCCATTCGAGGATTGTGCGCCAAGTGTCGGCGGTGATCGCAGCGAGGAAGTCTCTTTGATAATCGATCATGTGATCAAAACTCGTCGGGAAACTGTGTGTGGGTTCTGATTTCGGCAGAGGAGAATCCCCTATTGCCTCCTTGGCCGCTGTTGGCTTTTCGCTTGGCGGATTGTATTGGAATCCGCATTCGGTGGCCCGCGATAGAAGATAATTCAGAGCGTTGGTGTTGATGCCAGCTGATATGTCATCAATGAGCGCCACTAGTGAAGTTTCTGATTTAGGACTGAGTATGCCTTGCTCTTTAGCGAAAGTGTGTAGCTCACGAAGGAATCCAGCTGGTGCTGTTGTCCAATCATCTATGCGTGCATCTTCTGTTTGCTCTGATGCTTTGTGCCGCGGTACGGATGAGGACACCGGAGCAGAAGCAGAAATGGGATTTTCGGTTTTCACGATGGTTTGTTGGGCTTCGACGAGCGCACTTTCTTCCGTGTCTGGGACAGCATCCGTCTCAGACACTGTTGAGGTCAAGGACTGCACCGCATAGAGACAAGACGGTTGTCGCCGCAGTGCATCCCAGCAGGCTTCTTTTTTCGCCCACTCGCCGATATTTTGGGTGGAACGATTCGAGTCGTTCAAAACATTACTAGCCTGTTCAGCGGCCTTCATAAGGCGTCCGAGGGCGGTATCGTTGATGCGCTGTGCGCGCCAAATCGTCTCAAAATCGAAATCAGCGTGGAACCGTTTCAGATCGAGTGCATATTTTGCGACGGCATATTCCGCGATATTGCCTTGGTAGGCCCCCTTATACCAATCCGCCATCTTGATGTGCTTGTACACGGTGTCGAAGAGAATCCGCTTGCACACCAGCTGTTTGAAGAACTCGGCGTCGAGCGCTTTCACGCTTTCTTGCCCTTTCTTTGATTCATTTTCGACGAATCGAGCGAAACATTTCTGTGATCCAAGGCTGGCGATGTGGGGATACCCGTCCCAACACATGAGATATTTTGGTGCATCAATCATCTTGATACGCTGCTTGGAAGGATTGAGCTTTTCGAATTGCTTGCGATCAGCAGTGTCCCTACGGTTTCGTTCACTATCATACTGACCGCGGGTGCGCTCGTAATACCAATGCGTCGGGTTTTTGCCGGGTAACGGAGGCGTGAGAACTTGCTGAGAGAGCTGGGATAGTTTGACCTGGTACTCGCTGTTAGATGAGAAATCGGTCTCGGCGACCTTGTTTTGACTGTTGGTGTATCGGGAAATGTACGGGACAAGTTCTCGGGCAATATCCTCACGTACCACAACGAGCTTGACCGGGACTACGACTGCGGACAAGTCGAGATTGTCTTTCTTTTGGCTGTAAAAAATAGATGCCGTAGTCTGGCCGCCGTTGACAATCTGCAAGTCATGGATTGCCGTAATGTTTCCTCGTTCGTTCATATCGACTCGACTGGCGGTCGCAGATAAGCCGTTGTTATAAGCGACAAATCGATCAGGTTCTGTGCTTAATGCGTTGCGGATACCGCGGTTGACCTTTCCACGCAAGGACAAGAACGAACGGACGTTGGCCTCCATAAGTTTGGAGCCATGTTTTTTGTACCAGCTGGAAAGCGTTTGGCCGGACAAGAACATAAGATAGGTGTCCATATTGTTACCAGCCTCGGGTGCCTTGACGGCTGGAATGCCTTCGGCCCCGAGGCTTACTGTGAGGTGTTCGAGCGGGGCCGCAGCTTGTGATGCTTCCATGAGGTGGCGCAAATCCCATACATGGGCTTCGAGGCTGACCTTATGCTCATCCTCACCTTTGGAGTAAAAGTCAGTGGGGTCCTTGATGCTGGAGTCGCGCCCGGTGTATTCCCGGTCGGTAATAAAATAAAGACGGAATCGAGAGATGCCCCTCTTGTGCTCGTGAATGAATGAGGCGAATTCCCAGGCTGCGCTGCTCTCCTCTGCCTGTTCAAGGAAGGAACCATCAAAGGCGGCTTTGATGTAACGACGCATGGCTTTGATGTATCGCATGCAATCTTTGGCTTGAATGGTATTTACCTGTTCGTCTCCAACACGGTTGGAATAGTCATCACATGCAATGACGACGATGGATTCGTCCATATCGAATGCAGATTGATCGTATCCATCTACCGCCATGAATCGGTTCGTACCCTCACCAAATCGATATCCCGGTTCAATGGGCTGGTAGTCAGCGATGGCCTCGCTGTCGCGTAACATTTCACAGACGACTTGGAAGAATGCCTCTTGGTCGAGAAGCCCTTCGTCTATGGCCATCTCTTGGACTCTTGTGACGAGTTCGCGTCTGTAGCTAGTTAGCTCCATCACTCCTCCGGTGATACTGCCATGACCTCGGTGTCGCTGCTTGTGATGAACGGTTTCATCGCGGCGGTTTCGATCTCGTATGTCAATCCCGTTATACCGGCCGGCACTGTCTTGACCGTCACACGTGGGAAATCTTCTTCAACAGCGTATACGGTGGCCGCTCCCACTGCGAACATGGTGTGTCTGGCCAAGTCCGAATACTGCTCCAAACCCAAGGTATCCAGCCCGTTATCGATACATAGACCCGTTCGGTAGGGATCGTCCGAGACTCGCAGTAGCAGCTCTATAATCCGAGACAGATTCACCAGATGTTCCTCATTTGTTCCCGATGGCTCGTTGAGGACAACAGTGACTAGATTGATACGTCGGTCAGACGTGTCTAGCTGTTCAGGCGAGGAGATTTTGATCCTCTTCGCGTTACTGTGGATCGTTTTAATTTCCCAGTAGCAACGTTCCGATTCGAATGAGTAGTCTTGAGGCGCGCCGTACGGGCCTGTCCATGCCTCACACGTCATGTCAACCGATCTGCTAGTGAGCTTTGCGATTTCGAAGGAAGCCAGCAGTTCACCGCATATCCCGCGTAGCGTATTTATACCAGTTCCGTCGGCGGTTTTTAATAGGCGTCGCCATTGGTCCATCGTTGCGTAGATCTCGCGCAAGGCGGACCGTTCGGACGATGACCGGCGAATGCGCTCGATGAACGCGAGGCAGATTTCCGCGAATGCGTGCAACAAGCTCCAGTCCTTGAGAATGAAAGTCAAGGACCAATTCTCCTTGATAGGCGACTGCCGTGCTGTAACACGCACATCAATCGCCTTCAAGCTATTCAATGCTTTGGGTCGTGTATTGCATAGGAGCATGATGTACGGCCGGCATTCAGACGTACATCCGATGACTACCGGAAGTCTCAGGGACAGATCTAATTCTTGGTTCTCCGTCCCTAGTCGTTTGGCTAGTTGCCGCCAGAGATTCTCAAGGGAACCGGAATCGATTAGTAGGCCCAATCTTCGTCTCCCCCTTCGTTGTTAGCGTCATATTGCTCCCTCATGGCGCGATACTGCTGTCGTGTTGCGACCTTGTTGTAGTAGTAGGTTGCATTGCCTCTATGCCGGTCGTCCGTGATCTCGGCAGTTGGAATGACGAGTTTGGCGGCGAGCACGCCGTTGCCGCTATCCGGTACGGGATAGATCTTTTTCCCATTCTGCTTAATCTGGACGCGGTACAGCATAAGTGTGGGGCTAATTCCGAAATACTTCGTGAGGTAGTAATCAGTCTCGCTACCGGTCATCTTTTTGGGCATAGGAACTGGTGAGATTGCCCGGGCGACATTGAACACATCCTGTGTGCCTGCTAGGCGCATGCTTTTGCCGCTGATGCGGAACAGGTCGTGTTCCCTGTCATATGTGCTTTTGCGCTCTACTTGCGTCCAATGGAACCTGACTCCATCAATGGGTTCCCCCTTACCGCTAATAAACGCGATGTTCCAGTCGATATCTGGATTTTCTGTCTGCTGGGTTTTTGCGAATTCGAGGGCCTTAGTGGTGTTAAGCTCTTTGATTTGATTTCTGTATTGCAATAGCGTACGGCCGAAGTATGTATCGTCGTAGCCGGCACGATAGTGAGATAGAAACTCTGTGATTATTCCAGCAGGAATATGCCTGTAGACGCGCATCGGCGAATCCGCGATAAACGCGCTCGGCATTGAATTGCACTCAGTGATCAACTTATTGAGCGCGCTGTCATTGTCTTTCAAGCGGTCCGGCGCTGCACTGATACGTACAGCTTCGATTCGGGTCCCTTCCAAGTCGAAATTAGCAAGCACGTCGCTGCTACCTTCTTCAGCGCTGCGCATCTTCGTGGCGCTGGTGATGCGCACGCCTTTTTCTGGGTTCTTCATGATGGCTAGACCGAACTGTTTGGGAGTCTGTCCTTGCCGCTCCATTTTCTTGGCCTGCGTTTTGAGATTCTCGGTGATGGAGCAAGCATAACGGAAATCAGCAATGGACTGATCTGTCAGCCAGACACGTTGCAGGTCGGCGTATCCTGGTCGGTACCCAAACCAGCGCCCCATCTGTAGTAGCGTGTCCGCCGACGTGACGTTGCGGTAAAAGACGCTGCAAATGAGCCCATCCAAGGTCATACCACGTGACAGTCTGTTGCCTCCCACGTAGAGGGTGCATTCGTTTTTCGCTAGGTTGATGGGTACTTGGTTGATTTCGCTCCACTTTGATGCGGTGGAATTGACTAGGCGCACCTGTAGCCGTTCGGTCATCAGACGCATCCGATGTAGGACTCGCTGCCAAGACATCCCGTTGGTTTGGCCGTAAGCCGAATATTCCTCATCGTAGACACGATGCATCTTATAAATGCGCTGGTCAGTTTCACTTGGATGGAATTTTAGCGCAGATACAATGTCGCCAACATATTTGTTGATCATGTCGGCAATCTGTTCTTGGACTGCAGTAAATCGTGACAAATGGATCAGCATCGACTGCCGCTTGTCCTCCGCGCCGGGACGCAACACGCAGGCGATGAGGAAGCAATCAATGGCATGAGCAACTTGCGGATTTAACTCACATTGTCCATTGTTATCAAAACGGTATTCCTTCTTATGGGACAGAGGTAACCAGCTGGAGAGTTCATCTTCATCAAGGAGTTGTACGCATGGGCTCTTTTGGCCTTCGGTATCAAGGTCGCCGAACAATTTCTTCGCGCCGATGTAGGCGGGAGGAGTTGGCAGGATGTGAATGAAGTCCCTAGGAAACAGATCCTCTTTAACTTCATCGTCAATGAACACATTGGCGAATGGGGTGGCGGTCACCGCTACATATGATGACCGCTCACTGATATTGCATAAAGTGCGTAACAACCCGTTGATGGCTGTGGGAGACTCGTCTTCCTTGGCAGAGTTTACGGATGCGTAGTCGCTCTCGTCATCGATGATGAGCATGGGCAGATCCTTTGGAAACTCCGGGCTGTCAAGCCACTTGTTGAATTTGCCTAAGACTATGCCATTCTTCTTCATGACCGTTATCACGGGACGGTCGTTCCACGTCGGTCGTGGCAGCCCCTGAAATGCCTTGCTACTCGGAGTAGTGAAATCATCCTCATTTGTCAGCGAGACTGGAGTGGGTATGCTCTTGCCTTTGGTATATTTGCCGATTCCCGTGCTTTCTCTTGTCACTCTCTTGATACCGAGAAAATCGGAGTCAATGCGTTCTTGGGTCTGTCTGCGTAGGCCTTCGTCGGAACTAGTGAGTACTACAATCATCTTGTATCCGTAGTCCACTGCCTTGTTCATTAGTGCCATGTATGTACGAGTCTTGCCGGATTGTACATCGCCCAAAATGAGCCCTTTACGCCGTATGGGGGCGTGATCGCGCCGTGGGTCAGAGAGCAGGCCGAGCACCCGATCCGTGGACTTATCCAATGATTGAAGCTGAATGAAGTCGGCGTTCTGTTTCTCCTGTAAGTATTGCTGGTATGCAAACCATCGTTGCGGAACCAGCCCGTCTTGCTTCATTTCTGGCAGCCACTCCCGCCAGTTGGTCTCCCCATTATCAGTAAGCGTTGTACCCTCGGGGATCTTCGCAAGAAACATGTCCCTCAGACGTCGAACGGCTTCCCGATATTCATCGGTATCACAATCTAGCCCAAGCACTGATGCATAAACACGAAGTATATTTCCGATCAACTTTTCGTTTGGCAGAATATCGTTTGCAGATAGCGCATTCGTTGTTTGCTGGATAGCCTTGGTCCACAGATCAGACATGTGATACCTCCTTGAGTATCATCTCTCCGTTACGGCAGAGGGACATTGGTTCAGTGTTCCTGAAGTATTCGACGAACCGTTCTGGCGTTAAACCCATATGCTCGTTCAGCGTCCACATCTGTTTAGCAAAGACGCGGGCTTGATCATCGTTGAGAGTAAAATTGTCAGCTCGTTGGTCCATTGCAAAACGAGACTGCATATCTTCATATGGGATCGTGGCCGATAGAATCTTGGCCATTTCCATGAACGTCTTTTGCTGTTCAACGGTTAATGCGTCTAAAAATGACGCGATATATGGGTTGCTCCTGTTGATTTCGTAGCGGAATACACCATCCCGGTCATTCACGATATCCCACACAGGAGCATAGGGGTCATCGTTTTTTCTGCGACCGCGGAATTGCTGGGCCCTGCGACTTGGTTTTGCTAAACGGTCTACATATCGCTTCATGACTTCGCTGACGATCTTCGGCGGCGTGGCTCGAGACTTCTTGATGTCAAGAGTCCACTCAGCATCTAGGCTATTTGGAATATCCACTTGCACGCGGCTTAACTTAGTGGCCTGCTTCTTGGGAAGCATGCGAAACCAACTGCCCCAAGTGATTAATCGGTAAGCACGATATACATAGAATCCTTGAGTATCGGTTAGCGTCTTACCTCGTTGCTCGCTGAGATTCAGGAGCTGTCTGTCTTCGTCGCGCAGACGGTTTTGATACGGCAATGTATAACCGCGCAGCGTGGCTCCGGAAGTGCTGATGCGCTGGACTCCAGTGGTTTGGACTGCCGGATTATCGCGAAGGAATGGGTCGCGCTGAGGAATCGTGCATCCGTTGACGTCGATGACGATTTGCCGGATATTATCGTCGGGATAGGGATGTGTAAACCGGTGAAATACCAATGCAAGGTATCCGGTAAGCTCTTCCATAGCCTTATCGATCTCTCTGAGAGATCTTCCGGCAAGAGTTTCAAGTTTGTCGAGATTGCGCCACAAGATACAAGTGCCGTGTGAGACGGGCATGGCATCGTGGACTCTTTGGGGCAGCGCTGACAAGGTCTCTTTCTCGTTCAATTGTTCTAACGTCCATTCGCCTGCGCGTGCTACAGCGTCCAAATCCCAGCGCAGTGTAGTACGTGCTCCGTTCTGAAGTGTTGTCATGAGTAAAGATCGTGCTTGCGAGAGAGAAGCAGTTTTCAGACCAAGCCCAAACCGACCCAGATCGTTTGACGCGCGATCCTTATTGGGACTGTTGCCGGCAAGCTGCATGGCTTCGAATGCGGTTTTCTCGCTCATGCCATTGCCGTTATCCACAATAGCGATGTATGGTTCCTCGCCTTGCCCGAAGTACAAAATACTGATTTTAGTGGCATTCGCAGCTATTGAATTATCGATGATATCGGCTACCGCAGTATTCAAGTCATATCCGACAGAACGCATGGATTCCAGCAGATTGGGATTTGGCGCACATGTTCGTTCTCTCATGGTGATACCTCGACGTGCCTAAAGTTGCTTGCAAAACTCTAGTGTAATGTACGTTAAGAACGGTTTTCGAATAATCAATTAAGATTGGCGGCTAGTATAAGCACTTTCTTAATTACTGTACTCAATACGCAAGCTGGGATCTGTCTCGTATGTGTCAATAATCTTGTTGTAAGCGGTGACCAAATCAGTGAGCATTGCTTTGCGTGCATCTTGGCTGAAATGACCATGCTCATGGACATTGGTTGACAGGAACGATTGAATATCCCAGACTTCCAATCGTTCAGCGAAGCCCATATCCGCTGCCAAATCCCAAGCGGTTTTCACTCGATCTTTTACCGTGATAATGATCGGGTGAAAACCATTCTTGATGTTGCGCTGGCATTTCTCCATAAGCAACGTGGCTGGGGCGGTAGTGCAGTGTATGGCGGTATCTCCGATATTGAAGTCGCCGCCTCGCCCTGTGGGATCATCTGCTACTGAAGCTCCATTGATTTCCACTTCCGGCATGATAATGGACAGCTTCGCTGCCACGAGCTGCTGCAACACCGTACCCTCATACATGGTGCCGGGGTTTTCTTTCTGCCGCTTCTTGGCCTGCTCTAACAGATTGCCTACTGCTGCGGTGATTGAGAGTGACTCATCGGCCTCTAGCCTGAATGGCTTGCTATTGAAGAACTTGCGTATACGATCAATCCAAAAACGCTCTATCTCGCTGAAATCTTTGCTGGACGGCCGCTCTTCATTAATGAGCGTTGCATAATCCTTCATTATGCCCATAAGACCACGGCTTGTTCGACCGCCTTCGGACGCAAGTACCCTCTTGATGTGGTACTCCTCTAAAATGCTTTGGCAGTTCGCACCACTCAGTCCTTTGACCTGTCCTTCTTTACCCGTGAGATAATCATCGGGATTGATCGGCAATGTATCTTTCGAGAAGGCGCGGTTGAGCTGCAGTATGCCGGCTAGGTTGCCTTTGGTGTTAATGCCGTGGCTCTTTCGAAACTCTTCGATGGCGTCGATACCCATGCCTGCTCTCCTTCGATGACTATCAGGCTGACCGTAGCTCATGTTGCTGCTTCGTCTTGTCCAATGTACCGCGAAGTGCTGGCATGAAGTAGTGCTCGCCGAGCCATTCGACTACAGGCACAGCCACTGCGTCACCAAAGCCGAACAAAGCTTGGTTGGTGCGCAGCCCATCAAGGTTGTAATGTGATGCACCCATAAGTGCAGCGTATTCCTTCGGAGTCATCCAACGCACTGCCGTCGACCCCTCACCGAGCCTCACCACGGCTTGCCTTGAAGAACCCCCGCGAGCTGTCCGCAGACATCCCGAAATGTCATCCGCTCGGACTTCCCACGTGGGCTTCCCGTTCCGAGTGCGCCTGTATGCCGTTCGATAAGAGATGAACGGATTATCCTTCAGTTTCGTCACTCTCTCTGATTGCACAGCGGACAGTGAGTCAAGAAATGCCGTTAGCTTGCCCTTAGGCCACCATCGGGAATCATCGTCTGACATCTCTTCGGCGTACATGCCAAAGCCCGCCATAAGTGGTTCCGGCGGTTCCGGCAGAACTGCCCTGTGCATACGCAGGGAGGTATCGGCAAACACCTGTTGCAACCAATCTGGCCGTAGTGGGGAATTGGCTTGCGAGCCCTCAGGAGGATTGGTTAGGCCGACCAAGAACAGTCTGGGGCGGGACTGGGGAACAAAACGCCGAGCATCGATCGACAGTGCGTCAACTGAATATCCCAGTTGATTGAATGCGCTTACCGCTGCCGCTATATCCTCGCCTGAGTGAGACGTGGCAAGACCTGTGACATTCTCAAGTACGGCTACAGGTGGCCTATTATTGCCCATCTCTTCCAGAAGACGGATATACTGCCAAAACGCGCTGGACTGTTTGCCGTTCAACCCTGTACGGGTTCCAGCCAGAGATATATCGGTACAAGGGGAGGAGCCCCAAGCAATGGAGATATCGTGAGGCAAGTCAGAGCCATGTAGCTCACCCATATCCCCCTCGATCAGGGTATGTTCCTGCTCATTGTTGCCGAACTGGTTCCTATACATCTGGCATTTGGCGTGATCTATATCGTTCGACCACGCCACGTGGAAGCCAGCCTCTTCGAGGCCTAGGCGGGCAAGCCCTATGCCGGCAAAGAACTCAAGCGCTTGTGGTGCGGTTGAGCCGATACGGGTAGCCCCGCTGGATGCACCAGTCATGCCCTGTTCCTTTCCGATTTCTGACATTCACTGGTACTAGTGTACGTGCTGCTTGCTATGAAATCGTATGCGTATTCGCTGTGGCGCACTCCTCCCATGATATTAATGATTTTGTCTGCATTTTTGTGGCAGCAAAACACGCATTTGATTACGCAATCGCGTGGATTGAAAATGTCGGGGAAGGCGCTCTCGACTATTGTGGTAGCCAAGAGAAGCGATCCGTTTCCGAGGTGAGATTCGGGAGCGATCCGACTCTCGGCAGTGATTCATCCACGCAGACAAGCCAAAGGAGCCTCGCCATGATTCTCGTCACCACCACCCCGTCCGTCGACGGATACACCATCACCAACTACCAAGGCATCGTCTTCGGCGAAGTGGTATCCGGTGTGAACATGTTCAAGGATCTTGGCGCGGGCCTGCGTAACATGTTCGGCGGTCGCAGCCAGGGCTATGAGGAAGAGCTGATGCGTGCCCGCAACGAGGCCATCGCCGAGATGCAGCAGCGTGCGGAGGCGATGGGCGCGCACGCCGTGGTCGGCGTGGACATCGACTATGAGGTGCTCGGCGCCGACAACGGCATGCTGATGGTCACCGCGTCCGGCACCGCCGTGCAGATCGCGCGTACGGCCTGAGCTCATCGAGCACAGGCCAAACCTGGGCCAGAACTCGTCCATCAAGCCGCACTCTGTCGGTTATCGTGACGCATTACACTGGCGCTCATGACCATACGAATCGAAGCATACGACCGGCTGCCCGACGCGGCCCGCGCCATCCGCGAGCAGGTGTTCATCTGCGAACGCGACTGGCGGCCGGAATTCGATGAATGGGATGCCGTGTCCGTGCATCTGCTGGCGTTCGATTCGGTCGATTCGTCCGATCGCCCCGGCCTGTCCGCGCAATCGGCCTCGTCTATTCAGTCCGGCCAGCCCGACCAGAATCGCCCCGTGGCGACTTGCCGGTTCTATGCGGACCCCGACCATCCCGACCAGCCCGGGCGATACGTCATCGCGCGGCTCGCGGTGCTGACCGAAGCGCAAGGCAGGCACATCGGCTCGCGGCTGCTGTCCGACGCCGAACGCCGCATCGCGCAAGCCGGCGGAACCATGGCTGCCGTGCACTCGGAAAACGACCACTACAAGTTCTACGAACAGCGCGGCTACCGGCTCACTGACGAGGTCTATGAAGGCGGTCGTCACGGCTGGCTGGTCAAGGACCTATCTCGTAACGTATGAAGGCCCGCCTCGGTGCTGGGCGAGCGAACCTACAGCGCGCAGGCAATCAGATAAATCGCCACGACGTGGCAGGCGTATCCGATGACCGTGCCCAAGTGAAACACCTCGTGAAACTCGAACCAGCCGGGGACGGGGTTCGGCTTGCGTAGCGCAAAGCATACCGCGCCGGCGATGATGAGGAAGATGTTCGAATAATCGATGCCGCACAGCACGACGTGCAGCCATCCGCGCAGTCGCGGCTTGCGATTGCCGAATGCATCAACGGGGACGATCTGGCGCTTGATCGCCTTCAACGCGCCTTGGCTTGGCGATAGCGCGATTGCGCGGCCCCTGTACTGAGCTGATGCGCGATCCAGTGCGGTGGGGCTGGTGCTTGCGCTGGATTTTGACTCGCGGTTGTGGAAGACACAACTGTTGCGGCGGAAGCCATGGTTCGTCCAGATGGCGTGTTGATGGAAACGCTCATACCGATCACCTCGCTATGGCCGGCGACGCTCTCCCGGCCACTAACTTACGCTGCCGTAACCTAGTATAGGCCCGCGCAATAATCAAGGTTGATTTCGTAATGCTTACAGTTCTTCCGTGGTGTGGTATTCGGTGGTACGGTTGCGGAATGCATCGCTAAGTCTGTGAACTCGTATTATGCGTGTCTGCTGGGGTCCGACTTGTGCTGGTTCCTGATTTCGGATTGCTGCGAATGATGCTCCCGACACCGCCCTGCCAATTGTCGGATTCGTACGGCTCGGCCATTCGGTCGAGCTGGTCGTCGGTGACTCCAAATGCTTCGTTGATTTCGTCTCGGTTCATGATGCTATGTAATGCTAGTTTATGGCGGACGGAAAGTTGAGGAAAGTTAAATCTACTTCATGGGCTTCTCTCTGATCTGTATTTGTCCCGGTTCATATGTCAATCGTTTGACCTGTCGACCGGGGCAGAATCCGCTGTCCCGGTCGGCGATTTCGGCTTGTTTTCGTGAACCGGGACACTCCGGTTTCCTCAACTCATATCGTCTGGCAGATGGAATCGGCGGAATAAGGCCGATTCTGGAATTGGCACGTTGTCCCGGTTTTCGCATAAATCGATTGACATTTATACCGGGGCAACAAAAATTGTCCCGGTTTGCAAAGATCGCCCGAAATCGCGAACCGGGACAGCGGATTCTGGCCTGGCTTGAACGTCAAACGATTGATGCAGGTACCGGGACATTTTCCGCCACGAAAGTTGGGCCATAAGTCTCAAGTCCTAAGCCCTCCTCAAGGCCATCGCAACTTGAAAAACGGCGCTTGCCCGGACAAAGCAAAAGGGCTGGAACCTTCCGGTTCCAGCCCTTTAGTTGCTGGTGCGAGTGGGGGGAGTTGAACCCCCACGAGCATACACTCACTGCCACCTGAAGACAGCGCGTCTACCATTCCGCCACACTCGCAGACAATCGACTAACTTACACCCGGCTGGGTAATCATGCAATCTTCGGCGTGTCGCATGGGAGGCAGGGATATATCGCTTGTGGGTCTCCTGCGGGCGCCGTGATCTTTGAGGGTGGCGGCACTCCCCTCAGTCACTTCGTGACAGCTCGTCCGCAATTAAGGACGGGCCTTGCCTGCAACCTGCTGGTTCGACTATCGTCTCACCTTCGACTACAAACAGCCCACTGGGCTGTTTGCTTAACGTCTCAGCCTCAGCGGGGGAGCAGAGAGAAGTTCGGCACAAGCCGCAACGAAGGAGAAAAACTCACAACCCTGGCCGGCGCTCGCCGTTGCCGTAGAAGTGGGCCAACGCTTCGTCGCGGAACTCATCAAAGTATCCGCCGTCGATCGAGGCGCGGATGTCGTCCAGCAGCTTCACGAAGAAATGCTCGTTGTGAATCGTGGCCAACGTGAAGCCGTTGAATTCGCGTGCGCGAAGCAGGTGGTCGACGTATGCGCGCGAGTAGTGACGGCACGTGTAGCAGTCGCATCCTTCCTCCAGCGGGCCGAAATCGAACTTGTGCTGGGCGCGTTTGATGTTGTATCGGCCCGACCTCGTGTAGATCGCGCCGTTGCGGGCGCAACGTGCGGGGGCCACGCAGTCGAAGGTGTCGCCGCCGTTCTCCACGCAGGCGAAGATATCGTCCACGGAGGCGATGCCCAGCACATGGCGCGGGCGGTTCTCCGGCATCGCGTCGCAGATCCACGCGCAGGTGTCTCCAATGATGCGCTTCTCGATTGCGCCGCCGATTCCCACGCCGTCGAAGTCCAGCGAGGCGATCTGCGAGGCCGCGCGCCGGCGTAGATCCTCGTAATTCGCGCCCTGCACCACGCCATACAAGGCCTGATAGGGCTTGCCCAGCCGCTCAGCCGTCAGCCGCTGGTGCTCGTCCACGCATCGGCGGGCCCAGCGGAAGGTGCGCTCCACCGAGTCCTCCTGGTAGGAGCGGGTGTTCATCAGCGTGGTGAGTTCGTCGAACGCGAACATGATGTCTGCGCCGATTTTGTGCTGGATGCCCATCGAAATCTCAGCGGAGAAACGATGTGCGTCACCATTCAAAGGCGACTTGAACGTCACGCCGTCCTCATCCACCCAGGCCATGCGCTCCTTGCCCTTGGCGATGATGTCGTCCGACTTCATGCCGGTCACGTCCATTGCCAGCGTCTTCTTGAAGCCGACGCCCAGCGACATCACTTGGAAACCGCCAGAATCGGTGAACGTGGGCCCATCCCAGTTCATGAAACGCGCCAAGCCGCCGGCCGCGTCCAGCACGTCCTCGCCCGGGCGCTCGAATAGGTGGAAAGCGTTGGCCAGCAGGCATTGTGCGCCTAGATCCTTCATCTGCTCGGGCAACACGGCCTTCATCGCGGCTTGCGTGCCCACCGGCACGAAGGCAGGCGTGCGAATATCGCCGTGGGGCGTGTGAATGATGCCGGTGCGACCGTATCGAGCACCGTCGCGCCCAAGTCCGCTGGCCGTGGATGGCAGGCGGGTGATTGTCTCGAAGTGGAAGGCGCTGCGGTCGCCGGGCTGTCCGGGCTGTGCGCCCAACGGATGTTCAAGAAGGCTGATCGTCATATGTTCACTTTAGGCAGAAGGGCCAGAAAAGGGCCGGAAATTGTGAAGAACTCGGTTTCGAGGGGCGGATTTCGCCGCTCCCGAACGTCTACTTCCGCTTCAAGGGGCTCCTGGCCAAGTAGGCCGGCTGCAAAAAATGGCGGAATGGCGTTAAATGAGGGCCCTTGATACTCGGAATTGACCGCGCGAACAGCCCCTTGAAGTGCAAGTAGATGTTCCCGAAACAGGAAATCAGCCCCTCGAAGCCGAGATGCCCATAAGACTCTGCGATGATTACGCATAGACTTTCAATCAACGTTCAGAAAACCTCCAGATTGACTGCCTTTACTACTGAGGTAGCACACGAGAAGCGGCAATGGGCAAGTGCCCGAATAGCCGCCGAACAGACGTGATAGGAATTTAGGAAAAGGAGCAGCAATGGCTGACGAATTCAACCCGCAGGGCGTCGACCAGACCCCGCGGAATAACGAAAACCCCAATAATACTGCCGATACCGGCAACATCGAGCCGAAGAACCCATTTGTAGGCGGCGCCTCGGTTGATGCCGGCAACGCCAGCGATTCCAGCGAGCAGCAAGCCCCGGTTCCCCCGGCCGCCCCCGCTGCCGATCAGCGGCCTACGCAAGCCGTTACCGACACCGCCGCCACCGAGCCCATCCCGGACTACGCCTCCGCCAAGGGCGAGAGCACGGTGGTCTCCTCCTCGCCGGCTTCTCCGGCAGCGCCGGCCGCAGACCAGACCTCGGCCACAACTCCGCTGTACCGCCCGGCCCCGGAATACGGCGCTTATGGGCCGACCCCGACTCAGGCACAGGGCCAGCAGGGCGGCCAGGCCGGCAACAATGCCCAGCCCACGCAGCAATTCCCGTTCGGCCAGCCTGCACAGCAAACCCCACAGGGCCAGCAGGGCAACCGCAACCCCTACTACACCAATAACCCACAGCCGCAGGGTAACGGCAATCCGTTCAATCCGCCCACGCAGCCGCAGCAGAACAACGGCAACCCGTTTGCCAGCCAGTCCGGTCAGAATGGCCAGAATGGCCAGCAGCCCCAGCAGGGCGGTCTGTTCGGTTTCGGCGTTCCCGGTACCGGTACGCCGAACGGTCAAGGTCCGACCCAGCCGGGACAGCCCGGTCAGCCCGGTCAGCCCGGCCCCGCCAAGCAGGGCATGTCCAAGACGGCGAGCAACATCCTCATCGCCGTGGTCGCCGCCGTTCTGGCTGCGGCCCTCTGCCTGGGCCTCGGCTACGGTGCCCTCACCAGCGGCCTGATCACCTTGCCGACCAGCAACTCGCTTACCAACGTCAGCTCGAATAAGTCCGGCTCCGGGTCCGCCACCGCCAAGAGCGGCGAAGCCCCCGACTGGCAGACTGTCGCCAGCGATGTCTCCGGCTCCGTGGTCTCCATCCAGACCGCGTTGAGCAACGGCACCGCCAAGGGCTCCGGTGCCATCATCGACACCGAAGGCCACATCATCACCAACAACCACGTGATCTCCGGTGCCCAGCAGATTCAGGTGACGCTTGCCAACGGCAACATGTATTCCGCCACGCTCGTCGGCACTGACGCCACCACCGATCTTGCGGTCATCAAGCTCGACAACCCGCCGAGCGACCTCAAGGCCGTGGAATTCGCCGATTCCGACAAGCTCGCCGTCGGCGAGAACGTGATGGCCATCGGCAACCCGCTCGGCTACGACGACACCGCCACCACCGGTATCGTCTCCGCCCTGAACCGCCCGGTGACCGTGACCGACGACAACAACAACGAGATCGTCACCAACGCCGTCCAGATCGACGCGGCCATCAACCCCGGCAACTCCGGCGGCCCGACCTTCAACGCGGCCGGCCAGGTGATCGGCATCAACTCCTCGATCGCCTCCACCGCCACCTCCTCCGACTCCGCCGGCTCCATCGGCATCGGCTTCGCCATCCCGTCCAACCTCGTCAAGCGTGTGGCCGACGAAATCATCAAGGACGGCAAGGTCAAGCACGTTGCCCTCGGCGTGGTCATCAAGTCCGACACGGTTGAAGCCGACGGCGTGACCCGCGGCGGCGCGACCATCACCAAGTCCAGCGCCACCGGCAGCGCGGTCGTCTCCGGCGGCCCGGCCGACAAGGCCGGCCTTAAGGAGGGCGACACCATCGTGGCCTTCAACGGCAACGCCGTGAACAACAACTACTCGCTGCTTGGTTACGTTCGTGCCGCGGCTTTGGGAGACAAGGTGACGCTGACCATCGTGCGCGACGGCAAGACCATGAATGTGGACGTGACGCTCGATCAGGAGGAGTCGTCGGTGAACGGTTCGTCCGGCTCCGATTCCAACGGCAACAGCCAGAATAACCAGAACAACCAGAACGGCAATGGCCAGAACGGTTACGGTAATGGCAATGGCAACAGCGATGGCGGCACCGGTGACGGCGGCGGCTTCTCCGACCCGTTCGGCCTGTGGTAAAGCCGACTCGACAACGTCACACGGTGTTGAGCGGTAACCGCTGAACACCGTGTCGGACAAGCAAAGGCCCGTGACAGTGAGCAAACTCCTGCCACGGGCCTTTCGTATGCGCGATTGTGCCCCGCGCCCATGCCGCCAACGCAGTTTCGATATCCGGCATGTCGCGCAACGCTCGTTGATAGGGTAGGCCAAGCACTGAGTTCGGGCGACGTCCTGAACACAGCGCATAATTCAATACAAAACTGAATACATTTCTTTACGCCGTGTATCGGAAGGTTGCGCGGGAGCCGAGCAAAGCGAAGCCCCAGGCAAAGCCGCCGGTGGGTTAACAAGGCGTGACCGTAGCGCCGATTGCGCGGGCCACGCTTGCCGTACCGCAATCGACTCCGTATACGAGCGTAAGGAGCAATGATGAGCAGACTCATCAGATTCTTCACCAAAATTCTCGACATCTGCAAGCTTGTGCCGATGCTTCCGGTCGTCGTCATCGCCGCAATTCCGTTGGCTTTACTAGGCGATTGGCGTCCGTGGGGCAATGCGATGGCGATTCCGGTACTCGGCAATCCGGGCTTCGGCCAGTGGCTGGTTATCGCACTGGTGCTGATTATCGTGATTGACACTGTGCGCGGCATGATTGACGATTTGCGTCATGGGCAGGTTGGAGTCGATGTGCTGGCCGTGGTCGCGATCCTCTCCACCGTGGCCGTCGCCGAATACTGGGCAAGTTGGGCGGTGACGCTGATGATCACGTCCGGCGAGGCCATTGAGGAATACGCTCAAGCCAAGGCCGAGCGCAGCCTGACCGCGCTGATGGAGGCCGCGCCGCAAACCGCGCACGTCGTCAACCTGCCTGGCGTGGGGCGTGGGTTTGCTGCCGATAAGGGCGATTCGTCCGATGGCTTCCGGCGTGTGGGCTTGGCATCGGCTGCCGCCGCCGCGCACCGCTTCGACACGGTGCCGGTCGAGCAGGTGCAGCTGGGCGACGTACTCATGGTGTTGCCGGGCGAAACTGTGCCGGTTGACGGCGAGCTGCTGTCCGGCACGGCCACGCTCGACCTGAGCAATATCAACGGTGAGCCGGTGCCGCGTGAAGTGTTCGCCGGCGCCCGTGTGATGTCCGGGGCGGTGAACGGCTCGACTGCATTGACCATGCGTGCCACCCAGGTGGCCGCCGATTCGCAGTACCAGCGCATCCTCGAGCTCGTGGCCTCCGCGCAGGAGTCGCGCCCGGCCGTGGTAAAAACCGCTGACCGCTTGGCCGTGCCCTTTACCGTGCTTTCGTTGGTGATTGCCGGCGTCGCATGGGCGGTGTCCGGGGTACCGACGCGATTCGCCCAGGTGCTGGTGCTGGCCACGCCCTGCCCGCTGCTCATCGCCGCACCGGTGGCATACATCGCCGGAACCGGACGCCTCGCCGCAGCCGGCGTGCTTATCAAAGCGCAGGACGTGCTGGAAAATCTCGGCCGCGTCACGCAGGTGTTCTTCGACAAAACCGGTACGCTCACCGTCAAGCAGCCGCAGGTGGTGCGCGTCGAGATGTTGCCCGGCGCTGCAACCCGTCTCAACGAAGACCATGTGCTGATGATGGCCGGCGCGGTGGAAAGCTACTCGGTGCACATCCTGTCCAAAGGTATCGCCAAGGCCGGCGCGGAGGCGCTGGCCGGACTGCGCCAGCGGTTCGAGGATGGTCAGCGCCTATGCCCCGAGCCGGAGGCCAGCTGGCCCGGCCATGGAAGGGAGTATCCGGTCGTCAAGAACATCAATGAAGACGCCGGCAAAGGCGTTTCCGGCGAGGTGAACGGCCACGCGGTGCGCGTTGGCCGGCTGTCTTTCGCGGCCGCCGGGGAGGATGGATTCTTGGCGGTCGGCGAGGCTGTTCCCAGTCGGTCTGAGGATGACCTGCGCACACGATTTGGGCTGCTTCAGCCGGACGAAATGGCGTCGTATGTGTCCGTTGACGGCCGGCTGATCGCGCGCATCGTGCTGCGCGATGTGCCGCGTGCCAACGCCAAGGCAGTGCTCGCCAAACTGCATGAGTTGGGCGTCACCGAGCTCGCCATGCTTACCGGTGACAAGCGGGCTTCCGCCAATATCATTGCCAGCGAAGTCGGCATTGACGAGGTTCACGCCGAACTGTTCCCGGAGGATAAGGTAGCCGCAGTCAGGGCCGCTACAGGAGCCGGCAAAACCGTCACGATGATGGTTGGTGACGGTGTGAATGATGCCCCGGTGCTCGCTGTTGCCGATATCGGCGTGGCCATGACCGATGGCACGTCCACCGCCGCTTCCGAAAGCGCTCAGGTGGTCATTATGAATGACAATATCGCCGCCGTGCCGCGCGCCATCGCCATTGCACGCCGCACCAAGCGCGTGATGCTTCAAGCCGTAATCGCGGGCCTTGTACTTGCCACCATCGGCATGATTGCCGCCGCGTTCAACCTTATCCCGGTCGTCGTCGGTGCCTTCCTCCAGGAGGCCATCGACGTGGTGAGCATCCTCTGGGCCCTCACTGCCCTAATTGATCGGGACTGATTAAGAATATGAGGCTTCTGCTGTTTTTGTAGGTCAGTTGACTGACCGGGATGGTCGTATGTCGAGTCCACCGCATCGAAACATAATCGGGGCGATACGGTTGGTGACGTGGCGGAAACGGAAATCCCACCCACGAAAGCAGCAATAGCATCGGAGTTATTCATTAGGTCGATTTGACGTTTATTAGGTCGGTCCTTGGTCGGAGCGGCCCTTGAAACCCCGCCGTTCCAAGGGATGGCTTCAGCACCCTCCGACCTAATGAACGAAGAAATGACCTAATGAATGCAATCGAGGTCGTAAAGAGCCGTTGGAGGTGACGTCTTCAGTGTCATCAAGGGATTCGCCGGTTGTGCAGTATTGTTATTGTTCTGCGGCGGCTCTTTACCGTCGGCCTTCTAGCCAATCGAGGGCGGAAGTGACGCGGATTCCTTGTGAGACATAACTATGTTCAACCCGACTGGTTACGTACTGTTGCTCACACGGTATACCGAGAACATTGCCAATTAAAGTGAGGTGCCGAGCGAATCGGTCATGATAGGTTTGTCCGGATTTGATTTCTATGAGCATACGGTTGTTAGGATCGGTGAAATCCAACAAATCCACCTCGACCTTGCTGGCATCGCGGTAGAAGAATAATTGTGGCTCCTGATTGGCGTTCAAATGCTGTTTCATGGTTTCCGCAATGATGAGGTTTTCAAATATATCGCCGAACTTGGGGTGCGCAACCAGTGCTTCGACCGTCCGAATGCCCAAGAGATGACACAGCAAGCCAGTGTCATAAAAATAGAGTTTCGGCGTTTTGACCACCTGTTTGCGTGCGTTCGTGTAGAACGGCATGAGATGGAATGCGATGTAACTTGATTCCAGAATCGACATCCATGCCTTTACGGTTCGCGGACTTACACCAAGTTCATTGGCGATGTTGGTGTAGTTTATGAGTGCTCCGGAACTGAGTGCGCAAAGAGTCAAGAATCGGCGGAATTCAGCCAAATTGCGTACATCAAGATATTCGGAAACATCACGTTCGATATAAGTGTCGATGTAGTTCGAGAAGAACAGATTGAGCGGCATTCTCGTGTCATAAATGCGTGGATAACCGCCTTGCAGCATAAACGTATCCGGAGTAAGGGCCTGATCCGCCTTGCATGCTTCTTGGAATGAGAACGGCAATAACTTGACCAATAGGGAAACCCATAATCTGACATTAGCAGTGCTCGTAGGTTTCCCAAACGCACAAACTATGGCCTAATACACAGAATTCCCACCACCCTCCCTCTGTTGCAACGGAAGGCTTTGCGTTAGGCTAGAGCGCGTGACTGAATCTGTGAATACTGAACTCCGCATTGCTGTAATCGGCGCTGGCCCGGCCGGCGTCTACTCATCCGATATCTTCCTGCGCCAGCTCAAGAAGCTGGGCGAAGAACTTGGCCTCGGCACCGAAGCGCGCATCGACCTGTTCGAGAAGCTGCCGGTGCCGTTCGGCCTGGTGCGTTACGGTGTGGCCCCGGACCACCCGTCCATCAAGTTCATCGCCTCCGCGCTTGAGAAGACGCTCGACAACCCGAACATCCACCTCTACTGCGACGTGGAATTCGGCAAGGACGTGACTCTTGACGACCTGTTGGCCCGTTACGACGCCGTGCTGTTCGCCACCGGCGCGGTCAAGGACAAGCCGCTGAACCTGCCCGGTGCCGACCTTGAAGGCGTGTACGGCGCCGCCAAGTTCGTCGAATGGTATGACGGCTACCCCACCGGTGCCCGCGAATGGCCGCTTACGGCCGAGAACGTCGCCGTGATCGGCGGCGGCAACGTGGCCATGGACGTGGCCCGCGAACTCATGCGCAACGCCGACGACCTCAAGGCCAAGACCGACATTCCGGACAACGTGTACGAGGGCATCGGCCAGAACAAGGCCAAGGTGCTCCACCTGTTCATCCGCCGTGGCGTGGCCCAGGCCAAGTTCAGCGTGCAGGAACTGCGCGAGATGGAGAAGCTGCCCGGCGTGCAGCTCATCATCAACGAGGACGACTTCGATCTGGACGACGAGACCATCGAGGTGGCCGGCAAGGACAAGCTCACCCGCCAGATGGTCGAGGAGCTGTTCGCCGTCCGCGAGATGGCCGAAGACATGGAAGATGACGGCGACGTCGACTTCGAAGGCAACCCGGCCGACCGCAAGTACTACGTGCACTTCAACTCCGCCCCCACCGAGATCCTCGGCGAGGACGGCAAGGTCAAGGCCATCCGCGTGGAGCGCACCGAAACCGGTGCCGACGGCAAGATGCACCGCACCGGCGAGTTCACCGACTACCCGGTCGAGGCCGTCTACCACGCCATCGGCTACAAGCCCGCCGAAGCTCCCGGTATCACCTACGACGAGCACGGCGCCCACCTGGCCAACGCCAACGGCGACGGCCGCATCACCACCGAGGCCGACGGCGGCAAAGTGCGCGACCGCCTGTACGCCACCGGTTGGGCCAAGCGCGGCCCGGTGGGCCTGATCGGCTCCACCAAGTCCGATGCGCTCGCCATCGTGACCAACATGCTCGAGGATCTGGCCAAGGCCGCTGAAGGTGGCCGTGTGGCAGCCGACCGCGACCCCGAATCCATCGACCGACTGCTGGCCGAGCGCGGCATTCGCCCGATCGACTTCGCCGGCTGGAAGAAGGTCGACGCTTTCGAGCGCGCCGAGGGTGCCAAGGAAGGCCGCGAGCACAAGAAGGTCATCGAGCCCGACCAGATGCGCGAGCTCGCCCACGCCTGACGGCCCGCCCACGCCCGTCCGGCATTCGTCCGGCATTCGTCCGGCATTCGTCCACCCGGCCGCGCCCCGTGCGGACGCGGCCGGGCTCGGGGCCGGACGGGCCGGGCGAATATGGGACATTTCTCGCGGCGCATATCCAGCAATCATTCAGCCTGCGATTTTAGTGTGTGCATTATGGATGCCAAAGTACGGGTGCACGGCCATTTCAACGGCCTGAAGACAACGCTGCTGTTTGCCCTGATGTGGGCCATCATCATGCTGATTTGGTGGGCCACGGGCGGCAGTCGGCAAACCCTGAGCATCTATATTGTCATCGGCCTGATTACCACGTTCGGCACCTACTGGTTCTCCGACAAACTCGCCATCGCCTCCATGGGTGCGCGGGAAGTCAGCGAACAGGAAGCCCCGGAAATCTACCAGATCGTGCGTGAACTGAGCGCCAAGGCCGGCAAGCCGATGCCGCGCATCTACATCGCCCCCACCATGAGCCCGAACGCCTTCGCCACCGGACGCAACGAACGGCACGCGGCTGTCTGCTGCACCCTAGGCATCCTGCAGATTCTCAACGCCCGTGAACTGCGTGGTGTGCTGGGCCACGAACTTATGCACGTGTACAACCACGACATCCTGACTTCCGCCATCGCCTCTGCCATGGCCACTGTCATCTCCTACCTTGGCTATTCGCTGATGTATTTCGGTGGCGGCTCGCGAGACGACCGCGATAGTTCCGGTGGCCTCGGCCTGATCGGCGCATTGCTGAGCGTGATTCTCGCGCCGATTGCCGCGTCTTTGATCCAGATGGCCATCTCCCGCACCCGCGAATACGACGCCGATGAAGACGGCAGCTTGCTCACCGGCGATCCCGAGGCCCTGGCTTCCGCGCTGAACAAGATTTCCTACGGCGCACAGACCGCGCCGATGCGCAAAACCGCCGGCACCCAGTCCGTCTCCGCAATGATGATCGCCAACCCGTTCTCCGCGGTCGGTTTCTCGCGCTTGTTCTCCACGCACCCGCCGACCGATGAGCGCATAGCGCGTCTCATGCAGATGGCCAACGAAATGAACGGCACGCCGATCGCTCCGCCCACCTACTCCACGCGCGTCGGCAGGTGACGTGCTAGGATAACTATTCGTGCCTCGTTTGGCTGAGCATGCTCGTCACGTGAGGTGCAGCAGCCGTAAGGCATGCGGACATAGTTCATCGGTAGAATGAAAGCTTCCCAAGCTTTAGAGGCGGGTTCGACTCCCGTTGTCCGCTCCATTGATTTTCAATGATTTTCATTATTTCCGGGAAAGTGTCGCGCACGATCGCAAAACTACGCGCTATTTGAGCGCTTTGCCCGCGGAACCCAGCTGCCGGCAAGCCTCGACCACGCGGGCGGACATGGAATCCTCAGCCTTACGGCCCCAAGAACGCGGATCGTAGAACTTCTTCTCGCCCACTTCGCCGTCGATCTTCAGCACCTTGTCGTAGTTCTCGAACACGTGGTCGGCGATTGGACGGGTGAAGGCGTACTGGGTATCGGTGTCGATGTTCATCTTGATCACGCCGTAGCTTACAGCTTCGGCGATTTCTTCCGGGCGTGAACCGGAGCCGCCGTGGAACACCAGCTCAAACGGCTTGCCGTTGGGGAAATCGACTATGCCGGCCGCGCTAGGCAACTCGCCTTCGGCCACCGCGCGCGCCACACGCGCCTGAATGTCGCCGAGTAGCGACGGACGCAGCTTGACCACGCCGGGCTTGTAGGCACCATGCACATTGCCGAATGTGAAAGCGGCCATGTACCGGCCACGTTCGCCCAAACCCAGTCGGCGGGCGACTTCGAGGCCATCTTCCGGAGTGGAATACAGCTTTTCATTGATTTCGGCGGAGTGACCGTCTTCCTCACCGCCGACCGCGCCGATTTCGATTTCGAGCACGGTGTGCGCCTTCTGCGACTTGTCGAGCAGTTCCTCGGCGATGTCCAGATTTTCCTTGAGCGGCACGGTGGAGCCATCCCACATATGCGACTGGAATGTAGGCTCCTGGCCTCGTGCCACCTGATCGGCCTCATGCGCGAGCAGAGGACGCACCCACTCATCCAGATACTGCTTGGCGCAGTGATCGGTGTGCAGAGCGATGGTGATGTTCGGGTATTTCGCAGCCACTTCATGTGCGAAAGCCGCCAGCGCCAGCGAGCCGGTAACGCGATCATTGACCCCCCTGCCGGAGACGTAGGCCGCGCCTCCCACGGAAATCTGGATGATGCCGTCGGACTCGGCGTCTGCGAAGCCCTTCAACGCAGCATTCAGTGTCTGTGAGCTGGTTACGTTGATGGCTGGATAGGCGTAACCGCCTCGGCGGGCGGCCTCGAGCATTTCGGCATAGCGTTCCGGTGTTGCGATCGTCATGGCTTCATTATCGCGCGAGGCATGCCCTCTAGACTCCGTTCTTCAACCTGTGCGCTGTGCGATTGGTCACAGCATCGCCTCGTACGAGTAGAAATTCGTCACCCATTCCGGGTTGTCGCACCTCCAGCCTCGCCCTGCGTGAGACGAAACTTCGCAGGGTAGAGGGTGTACGGTAGTCTGTTTCCGGCGGAATCGTGCGAATGCGGAGGTGCATCATGCCTGGAATTGTTCTTATCGGTGCTCAGTGGGGCGACGAGGGTAAAGGCAAGGCTACCGATTTGATCGGCACCAAGGTCGATTACGTCGCGCGCTTCAACGGCGGCAACAACGCGGGCCATAGCGTGGTGGTCGGCGATGAGTCGTACGCCCTGCACCTGCTGCCTTCCGGTATTATCAACCCGAACCTGACCCCGGTGATCGGCAACGGCGTGGTCGTGGACCCGGAAGTGCTCTTCGAGGAGATTGACGGCCTGGAATCCCGCGGCATCGATTGCTCCCACCTCAAGGTGAGCGAGGCCGCACACATCATCGCGCCCTACCACCGCACACTCGACAAGGTGACCGAACGCTTCCTTGGCAAGCACAAGATCGGCACCACCGGCCGTGGCATCGGCCCGGCCTACGCGGACAAGATCAACCGTGTCGGCATCCGCGTGCATGACCTGTTCAACGCCGACCATCTGCACGACAAGGTGGAGGCCAGCCTACACCAGAAGAACCAGATGCTGGTCAAGCTCTACAACCGTCGTCCGATTGACGTGGACCAGACCACCGAGGAGCTGCTGAAGCTCGGCGAACGCCTCAAGCCGTACGTGGCCAACACCGGCCTGATTCTCAACAAGGCGCTTGACGAAGGCAAGACCGTACTGTTCGAAGGCGCTCAGGCCACCATGCTTGACGTGGACCACGGCACCTACCCGTTCGTCACCTCTTCCAACCCGACCGCCGGCGGCGCCTGCACCGGCACCGGCGTGGGCCCCACCAAGATCACCCGCGTAGTCGGCGTCTCCAAGGCCTACGTCACTCGCGTGGGCGAAGGCCCATTCCCCACCGAACTGCTGGACGAGTCCGGCGAATGGCTGCGTCAGCAGGGCCACGAATTCGGCGTGACCACCGGCCGCCCGCGTCGCTGTGGCTGGTTCGATGCAGTCGTCAACCGGTACGCCTCCCAGGTCAACGGCCTGACCGACATCGTGCTCACCAAGCTCGACGTGCTCGCCGGCCTGAAGGAGATTCCGATCTGCGTGGCTTACGACGTGGACGGCGAACGTCACGACGATATGCCGACTGATCAGGCCGCTTTCGCCGCAGCCAAGCCGATTTACGAGACCATGCCCGGCTGGGATGAAGACATCTCCAACTGCCACTCCTTCGACGAGCTGCCTGCCACCTGCCAGGCCTACGTCAAGCGTTTGGAAGAGCTGAGCGGCTGCCGTATCTCCGCGATCGGCACCGGTCCGCAGCGCGATCATGTCATCCAGATCAATTCGCTGGTCGACTGACCGTCTGCAACGAATTTCCCGGCTTGACTGGTAACGACGCGGCACATGATATCCGCCGGCTGATTCCGCGATTCGACCACTTGAAGTGGAAGATGGCGGCGGCCGGCATAGTCATTGGTCTGGTTTCAGGATTGCTGGTTGTCGTATACCGTCTCGGCATCGAATACGGCACGGATGCGTCCCGTTGGATATATGCGCGGATTCGCGAGACCCCGTGGCTGATTGCGCCGTGGGCGGTTGCCGCGGTGGCGGCCGCGCTGGCGATCGCGTGGATGGTCGGCAAGGAGCCGATGGCTGGTGGCAGCGGCATCCCGCAGACCAACGGCGTGGTGATATGCGGCTTGAAGATGCGTTGGCAGACGATTCTGCCAGTCCGTTTCGTCGGTGGACTGTTGGGCGCGTTGTTTGGTCTGTCGCTCGGCCGTGAGGGGCCGTCCATTCAGATTGGTGCGTCGGGCGCGCAGTGTGTGTCCCACCGTTTGCGCGGCCGCCGCCGTGAGGACATGCAGGAGCATTATCTGGTCACCGCCGGTGCCGCGGCCGGCTTGTCCGCCGCGTTCAGCGCGCCGCTGTCCGGCATGATGTTCGCTTTGGAAGGGGTGCATCGGAGTTTTTCCCCTGCGATTCTGATGGGTGCCACCGCCGCATCGCTGACCGCCGATTTCGTCTCAAAATACTGTTTCGGTCTGCGTCCGGTTTTGGATTTCGGTGATATCGGTCAGCTGTCGTTGGAAGAGTATGTGTGGCTGATTCCGTTGGGATTGGTGGCCGGTTTGGTTGGTTCGCTGATGAACCGCTCGTTGCTTGGCTTCCAGACGCTGTACGGCAAACTGCCGGCATGGAGCCGCCCGATGATTGCGATTGCGATCGCGTTGCCTGTCGGCATCTGGTTGCCCGATGTGCTCGGCGGCGGCTCGAATCTGATTGATACCGCCGAACATGCGCGCGTCGGCTTGGGAATGCTGTGTCTGCTGTTCGTGGCGAAGATGCTGTTCACATCCACGAGTTTCGGCTCAGGCGCGCCTGGCGGTATTTTCATGCCGATTCTTGCGGTCGGTTCGTTGGCCGGCGGCATCTGCGGTGAAGTGTTGCATCGATTCGGTGATCTGCCATCCGACGCAGTGGCGGTGTTTGCGGTGTGCGTGATGACGGGCACGCTCGCCGCGTCCGTGAAAACGCCGATCACGTCGATTCTGTTGGCTGTGGAGATGTCTGGAACGTTGACGCACATGCTGCCGGTCGCGGCCGTCGCTTTCGTCGCGCTGTTGGTGTCCGATTTGCTGCGCACCAAACCGATTTATGGGGAGTTGCTGGAGCGGTACGTGCGCGCGCAAGGCATGCAGATGGCGATCGCAAGCCATGTGGGCAGCGGCATTATGGAACTGCCATTGGAAATGGGAGCGATTGCGGACGGCAAGCGGGTGCGTGACGTGCGTTGGCCGTCTGGGTGCCTGATCATCGGCCTGCGTCGCGGCGAAAGCGAGATCGTGCCGCGCGGCGATACACGGCTGCGTGCCGGCGACTATCTGGTGGTGCTGTTCAGTGGCGAGGAGGAGCGCGAGGTGCGACCTGCGATGCGGCGGCTGTGTGATGCCCGGCTTGACTGAGCCTGGCTGAATTCGGCTGGACTCTGGATGTACGAATCTGCGGAATCGGACATCCAGGGTGCATACGTTGGCGCTCCGTGTAAACTCATATGCGTTAGGAAGGCGGCAACCGCGGCCCAGCTCGTTGTTGCACGGCCTATGGGCGGAACAACGCTGTCCGCGGAAGGCCAGTACAGGGGGAGCGCAATGGAATCGCAAGAACAATCGCCGGGAGACGTGGTGACTGCGGGTGAGGACTCACATCCCATCACGCAGGCAATCGACACTGTTGAGGTGATGCATGCTGGTGCAACCGCGCCCGCCGCTAACACCATGGATCCGCCTACGATTCCCCTGGCGCCGATGAAACGTATGCAGGCGCGGTTCAATCCGCTCGCCGACGGACTGATGTATGTTGTGGTGTTCGTCGGTGGATTTGTTGGAGTCGGCTGTCGGCATGCGTTGGATATGCTCCTGCCGTCGGTCAGCGGGACGCCGTTCGTTGTGGGCACGTTTGTGTCGAATATGGTCGCCTGCTTCCTGTTCGCGATGCTGAACGAATTCATGGCGACCGCTTCGTGGCTGCGTCGCCGGGTGCGGCAGGTTGTCAGCCGTGGCGTTGGGCTCGGCTTGCTCGGCGGGCTTTCGACGATGTCCGGCGTGATGCTGGAAACGATGGAAGGTCTGCACGAGCGGCATATCGCCAGTGCGCTTGGCTATCTTGCGGGAAATTTTGCAGGCGGTTTGCTCACTGCCGCCGCCGGCGTGGTTCTGATGCAGGCACTGCTGTCACGGAGTACTCGAAAGCGGGTTCGGGGTGCGTTTTCAGCTGTTTCCGTGTCCGATTCCGCCGAATCGGACACGCAGGGCGTACGCCATGTGAAAGTGGCCGACGTGGCGCGTTCTGCCGCGCAGGCCGCAATGGAAGCCGCGCAGGCGGCGCAGCAGGCCGCGCAGACGGCCCAGCAGATTGCACAGACGGGACAGGTTCCGCGAGTCGAAACGCCAACCGTGCCGCCGACTGCCATCCAGCCTATGCAGACAGGCCACGTTCCGCAGATTCCTCCGCTGGTCGTTCCTCAGCTGACACAGTCATCGCAGCCGTTGTTGCGCGAGCCGGATACTTCAGACTTGGGGCAGCTGCCCGAGCCGATTCAGCAGTCGCAACCAATCCAGCAGCCCCAGCAGCAGTCGCAGCCAATCCAGCAGCCGGCCAACCCGCTTCCACCCAGCTTCGAGCCCAAACCGATCACTGCGGAGATTTCGCTTGTCGCCGACCCGACTACCGGGGAGGTGCGCTGATGATGTGGATGATCTGTCTGTTCGGCGGTCTGGGAGCCATGGCCCGTTACGTGCTCGACGTGTCAATTCAACGAGGCTGGAACCGCGAGAATCGAAGAACGAACCGCAACTTCCCGCTATCCACGCTCGTCATCAACGGCGTCGCCTCGCTATGCGCGGGCATCGCCATGATGTCCTACTATTCGCAATCGGTGGATATGGACACGGTCATGATGTTCGTTGTCGGATTTCTCGGTGGTTTCTCAACATTCTCCACGGCGCTCAACGAAGTGGTTTCATTGATTCGCCAGCGTCGTTTTACGCTGGCTCTGGGCTATGGAATAGCAACCGTCGCGGTGCCTCTCATTTGCGTGGCCGCCGGTTTCGGCATTGCGCTGCTTGCCAATCCGGCGTAATTTTCACGTTACACGGACGGTCGCTGAGTAACGTGAAAGAAATCTGAGCGCCACCGCCATCAAGGCCGCCAGTCCGGATGCAACGCTGGTGATTGCATTCGACCAGACCAAGCCGCTGCTGAAGGCCTTCGCCTCCGCAGGAGTCGACACTAAGAAGCTGTATTTCGTTGCCGGACTGTCGAACAGGTTCGAGAGAATGTAAATGAATGTAATATTTCGTGGTAAGCACGTGAGCATACAACGATAGAACAGTGATAACGGGGAAGGTGCGATCATGGTCGGCATGCGCGATGTGGCGAAGAAGGCCGGGGTGTCTCTGAGCACCGTCTCGCTGGTGGTGAACGGCAACGGGTACGTGTCTGATGACATGCGCGAACGTGTGCGCAAAGCCATGCAAGCCCTCAATTATGTGCCGAACGAGCTTGCCCGCAATCTGTATCATGATTGCACGAATCTGGTCGGCGTCATCGTGCCTACCATCCGCCACCCGTTCTTTGCGACGTTTACCGCACATCTGCAGCATGCACTCGCCGCGCAAGGATTACGCACTATGCTGTGCTCTACCGCAGATGAGGCGGATGGCGAAATCCAGTATGTCGACATGTTGCGTCGGCACATGATGGACGGCATCGTCATGTGTGCGCACACTTCGCATCCCGGCGATTATTGGACGTCGATTCATCGCCCGATCGTCGCGTTCGACCGTGTGCTTGGAGACGGTATTTCGTCAATCGGATCCGACCACGAGCAGGGTGGGCGATTGATTGCGCAGATGCTGATCCGCAATGGTGCCAAACATGTGGTGATGATTGGCGGTCCGCGAGATCAATTCTTCGATTTGGCTGCGCGCGGAGAAGTCGAGGAAGGACCGTTCGATTTGGGAAAGACCACGTTCCCGACGGTGCGCTACTACCTCACGTTGGAACAGGAATTGACCTCCGCAGGCGTGAAATACGAGTATGTTGAAGCTGGCGAAGTGATGGATTTTGCCGGCTATCATCGTGCGGTCAGCAATGCGCTCGACAAGGTGACGACCGACGGCGTCGATGCCGTGGTCAGTTCCGATATTGGTGCATCGTTCTGCGTGCGCGAAGCGTTGGGCCGTGGAATTTCCATTCCTGACGAGCTGCAGATCGTTGCCTACGATGGTACGTATTTGACTGATTTGGCCGGCATGAAGCTGACCGCGGTCGCGCAGGATTTCTCGGCGATCGCACAGTCGGCGGCCGACCATATCGTGCAGGCGATTGCCAATGAGGAAGTGGCCGCGGCTAACGCTTCACGCAAGAACATCCCCAAGCCGTTCGAGCCGAACGTGCTTATTCCCATGACACTGGTGCCAGGCGATACCACGCGTTGATACTGTGCGTCTTCATGCGTGTGCCCGGTGTGGATCGCATCGATTTCAGCGGCGTCCACAACCGGCGAACGCCCGTCGATAGTCGTGCTCATCATCCGACTTGTGCACATGTGTCCGATTCTGCCGAATCGGACGTCTGAGTTCCGAAAAATGTGTTCTGTGTGTCCGATTCTGGAGAATCGGTCATGTGTGATGTGAATTGGGATGTTTGGATGTCCGTTTCTGCAGAATCATCTTTGCTCTGTACTCGTTGATTCGCAAATACGGCGCATGGCTCGTCATACCGGCCATGCTCGGCGGCGCGGCCTTCCTGGCGGACTCGGTGCTGACGCCGGCCGTGTCGATCTCGTCCGCCGTCGAAGGCCTGAAGACGCTGCCGGCGTTGGAGCATCTGTTCACCGAGAACAAGGATCTGACGATGATGATCACCGCGGTGATCATCGTGATCCTGTTCGCCGTGCAGTCGCGCGGCACCGAATCGATCGGCAAGGTCTTCGGCTCGGTGGTGATGGTCTGGTTCGCGTTCCTGGCGATCGTCGGCGTGGTAGCCATCGGCAACGACTGGTCCGTGCTCGCCGCACTCAACCCGTACTACGGCATCAAGTTCCTGTTCAGTCCGAATAACGCCACCGGTCTGGCGCTGATGGGCACCGTGTTCCTTTCGACCACCGGCGCCGAGGCGCTGTACTCGGATATGGGCCACGTGGGCCGCGGCAACATCTACTTCACCTGGCCGTTCATCAAGGTGGCGCTGGTGCTCAACTACTTCGGCCAGGGCGCGTGGATGCTGCGCAACCAGAACAACCCCGAACTGGCCGACGCCGAGGGGATCAACCCGTTCTTCCAGATGATGGATCCGAACGTGCGCTATGTGGCCGTCGTGCTGTCGGTCACCGCCGGCATCATCGCCTCCCAGGCGCTGATTACGGGCGCGTTCACCATGGTCTCCGAGGCCACCGGCCTCAACTGGATGCCGCATCTGCAGGTCTGTTACCCTGCCCGTACCCGCGGCCAGCTGTACATTCCGGTCGTCAACGTGGTGCTGTGCGTGGCCACGCTGGCCGTGCTGCTGCTGTTCCGCGATTCGGAACATATCTCGGCGGCCTACGGCTTGGCACTGACCATCACGATGATCACCACCACGATCCTGCTGGGCATCTACCTGTGGCACCGCAGCAACAAGTTCGGCGCCGTTGTGTTCACCATCGTGTTCCTGGCGATCCAGGTCCTGTTCTTCGCCGCCTCGATGGCCAAGTTCCTGCACGGCGGCTGGTTCACGCTGCTGCTCACGCTGGCGATCCTCATGATCATGTACACGTGGAACGAGGGCACCAAGCTGGAGCGCTCGCAGCGTCGGCACATGATGCCGAAGGACTTCCTCCCCGCGCTGGACAAGCTGCACGGCGATAGCCGCATCCACCGGTTCGCGGACAACATCGTCTACCTGACCAGCGATCCGGACCTGAAGCGTCTCGATACGGACATCTTCTTCTCGATCTTCGCCGACCACCCCAAGCGCGCCCGCGCATGGTGGGCGGTGGCCGTCGAGACCACCGACGAGCCGTTCACCCGTGAGTATTCGGTCGAGAGCTTCGGTACCGACTACCTGTTCCGTGTGCGCATCCGCCTCGGCTTCAAGGTCTCGCAGTCCATCCCGGCCTACCTGCATCAGATCATGCACGATCTGGAGAAGACCGGCGAGCTGCCGAACCAGCAGTCGATCTACCCGAAGCTTGACGCCGATCCCGGCATCGGCACCATCCGCTACGTGGTGATCCACAAGGCGCTGATGCCCGAGTCGAAGGTCTCCGGCCGTGGCGCCCTCTCGCTGCAGATCAAGTACGCGATCCGCCGCGTGGCCGGTTCCCCGGTCAAGTGGTTCGGCCTGGCGCCGTACAACCCGCTGGTCGAGGTGCAGCCGCTGTTCGTGTCCACGCGCCGCCCGCCGCGCCTGACCCGCGTGGCCAGCCAGGCGCCCAAGCGCGAGGGCTGAGCCGGCAGGCCGAACAGCCGGTGCGAGCCGGGTGGCCTAATGGCATGTCAGGGGGCCGCGAACCGTCATCGTACGGTTCGCGGCCTTTGCATATGCGAATGATGCAGAGTGGGCGGTACTGCTTGTGAATGTAGCGGGTGGACGGGTGACGTGGTTGATGCCTTTTGCCGTATGTTCACGGTGGCTATGCGTCGGATGGGACTGTAATTCGACTTCTTGGGATCTTTTTTGCTGCAGTGGTGCGCCAAAAGGTCTCAGCCGTCTCTGCGCCACGCCTTCCGGCAGTCAGTACAAGGTTGTACTACACTGGTGGCTGTCACACGGATGTCCCCGGTCGCCCGCGCCTCCGCGGTACATCGTTGTATGGATACGTGTCACGTATGCAGAGTGCATGCAGATATGTAGAAAGGAATCCCATGCCCCAGCAGGACCATCTGACCGCACGTCTCGTCGTCGATGACGATTTTGAGGTCGCTCCGGTCAACAATCGTCTGTTCGGTTCGTTCGTCGAGCACCTTGGCCGTTGCGTGTACACCGGCATCTACGAGCCCGACCACCCGACCGCCGACGAGCACGGCTTCCGCAAGGACGTCATCGACCTGGTCAAGGAACTCGGCGCCACCACCATCCGCTACCCGGGCGGCAACTTCGTGTCCGGCTACCGCTGGGAGGACGGCATCGGCCCCAAGCAGGAACGTCCCCGTCGACTCGATCTGGCCTGGCATTCCACCGAAACCAACGAATTCGGCCTGCACGAGATGGCCGAATGGCTTGAGGCCACCGGCGGCAACGAGCTGATGGAGGCCGTCAACCTGGGCACGCGCGGCCTGCAGGAGGCCCTGGACCTGCTGGAGTACGCGAACGTGCCCGGCGGCACCGAGCTGTCGGAACGTCGCCGCGCCAACGGCGCCGACAAGCCGTTCGATATCCGCATGTGGTGCCTGGGCAACGAGATGGACGGCCCGTGGCAGCTCGGCCACAAGTCCGCCGAGGACTACGGCATGCTCGCCGCCTCCGTGGCCGCCGGCATGCGCCAGATCGATCCGGACGTGGAACTGGTGGTGTGCGGCTCCTCCGCCCATGGCATGCCGACCTTCGGCAAGTGGGAGCAGACCGTTCTTGAGAAGACCTACGAGAACGTGAACTTCGTCTCCTGCCACGCCTACTACCAGCCGTTCTTCAAGGAGGACGGCACGCGCGACATGGCCAGCTTCCTGGCCTCCGGCGTGGATATGGACGGCTTCATCAAGGACGTGGCCGCCACCATCGACGCCACCAAGGCCCATCTGAAGAGCGCGCACGACGTGTACATCTCGTTCGATGAATGGAATGTCTGGTACCAGGGTGAGGAGCCGAGCAAGACCCCCGAGGGCATCGGCAACTGGCCGGTGGCCCCGCGTCTGCTGGAGGACATCTACACCGCCGCCGACGCCGTGGTGTTCGGCGATCTGATGATCACGCTGCTCAAGAACGCCGACCGCGTGCGCGCCGCCAGCCTGGCGCAGCTGGTCAATGTCATCGCCCCGATCATGACGGAGCCGGGCGGCCCGGCCTGGCGCCAGACCACGTTCCACCCGTTCTCCGTGACCGCGCGCCTGGCCAAGGGCGGCACCGTGCTGGAGCCGAAGCTGTCCGCCGGCACCGTGGATACGCCGCGCTATGGCGAGGTCGACGGCGTGAACGCCGTGGCCGTGCGCTGCGCCGACGGCTCGCTCGCCGTGTTTGCGGTGAACCGTTCGCTCGAGGCGACCGCCGAGTTCGAGATCAGGCTGCAGGACGGCGCGCAGCCGGCATCCGTCGAGGCGCAGACGCTGCACGACGACGATCTGTTCGCCGCGAATACGCTCTACGACCAGAACCGTGTGACCCCGCACGCCAACGGGTCGGCCATGTACGATGCCGAGTCCGGCGTGGTCCGCGTCTCCCTGCCGCCGGTGAGTTGGACCGCCCTGCACATCAAGTGACGCGATGGGCCGCGCGGTCCGTTCCGGAGAAGGACGGATCGCACGGCCCTTGCTTCCCGGGCCGGGCGGAAGGGACCGGACCGGCCGGGGAAAACGCGTTATGCTGGAATCAGACGGGCGTTCCGCCTGAACCGTGCGGAACATGCCCGATGGTGCGACGAGAGGGGTGCTGTGGCGAAACGGGTGACCATCACCGACGTGGCGCGCGAGACGGGCGTCTCCATCAAAACGGTGTCGAATGTGCTGAACAACACCGGCAGTATGCGCCCGGAGACGCGCCAGCGTGTCCAGGATGCCATCGAACGCCTCGGATACCGCGTTAACGTGTCCGCCCGCGCCATGAAAACCGGCGGCACGAAGCTCATCGGACTGGCCATCACCGATTTCTGCCAGCCGTTCATGCCCTATCTCGCCGACAGCATCGTGGCGGCGGCACGTTCCCGCGGGTACGCGGTGATCACCGATACCTACAACAGCGCCGGCGGCTTGGCACAGGCGATCCCGGAGACGAAGAAGCTGGCCGCGGACGGCTGGATTTTCTTCATGGGCTCGCCGATCACGGATCGCACGATACTGCACCAGCCGTATCCGTTGGTGATTGTGGGCGATTACGATACGCAGGGACTGGCCGATTGGGTCACGATGCCGAACGTGGAGGCCGTACGCACCGCGGTGGGGGCGCTGCTGGATTCGGGATGCCGTAGGATCGCGTTGATCGGCGGCACCGCGGAGAACGCATGCCCGGATGCCGACCGCGAGTCGCGGCCCGAAACCACCAGCACGATGCGTACCCGCGGCTATGTGTTGGCCCATGAGGAGCGTGGCCTGCAGGTCGATTGGCGGCTGGTCCGTAACGCGGATTGGGTGCAGTCCGGCGGCCGCGATGCGGTGGCGGGGCTGTTGGACGATCCGGATGCGCCGCGTCCGGATGCGGTCATGTGCCTGAACGACGCGCTCGCCATCGGGGTGATTCATGAGCTGCAGCGGCGCGGCGTGCGCGTGCCGCAGGATATGCAGGTCATTGGGTTCGACAACGTGCCGGATGCCGAGTACTGCATGCCCGGATTGACGACGATCGACCCGCATGTGGATGATTACGCGCGACATGCCGTGGATATGCTGATCGCGCGCATCGAGGGGTCGGCGGATCCGTTCCGCACGTATGTGACCTCCTACGATCTGGTGCGTCGTGCCTCGACGTGTTGACGGCCCGGCGTTCGCCTGGACATGGGTCTGTGACGGGCTGCTGTCGCCTCTCCCGTGGCGTATTCCGGGAGAGGATCGGAGCAGCACCTCCGTCAGCGCTTGACGGACGGCGCTCGGCATATGCGAATCGGAGCAATCTTCCATGTCCGGCCCGCTGACGTGCTCGAGTGAATCCATCGTGGCCAATGCGTCGATGCCGTTCTCCGCTATGGCGGCATAAGCCTGTTCCTTGGTCAGATATCGCATTTCGGCATGCCGAAGGATGTCGAAGACGTCTTCCATGCGGGGATCGGCGGCCATCGTCGTGTCGCCGATGGTGACACGTATCTCGCTGCGGGTGGATACGTCGGCGACCGTTACCTGCAATGTGAGGGTTTCGGCATCATACCGGCGATCCGAATCGACGGATGCGCCGTCGGCCTGTACGGATATGTCGCTGTCGGTAATGCCTCGGAACAGGAAATCCCATGTTCTCCGGGCCGGCAGAGCGTGAACGTCTCCCTGGGCTGGCGATACCGTGAGTGCGGATGTGGCGCCGTCCTTGCGCCATCGATAGGTGATCGCGGTGGTCGCCGGGGTGATCTGCCGAGAGTAATGTCCCGAATCCTCCATCAGCGTGAAGTCGCCGTCCGCTCCGGGGAAGACGATGATCTCCAGATGCTGCGGGTTGTCGACGGAGTTGATGGAATCCCCCTCGGACAGGGGCTGCATCGGCACGATGCCGCCGGCCTTCGCGAACACGGGAATTCCGTCGAGCGGACGCCAGACGGTCATGCGCCGTCCGTTGGGCGAAGACGCGCTATACCGGCGCCCGGTGAAGAAGTCGAACCAGTCGCCCTGCGGCAGCCATACGTCGGCCTTGCCCCGTCGGGAGGATTTATCCATCGGTTCCGTGATGGGCGCGGCCAGCAGTTCGGTGCCGAACATGTATTCGTTGGGAACGTGGTATGCGGCGTCGATGTCGGGCGATCCCCAATACATGGGCTCCACCAGGGGAAGGCCTGTCCGGGATGCGCGCCAGTTCATGGTGTGGAGGTACGGAATCATGCGATGGCGCAGGCGGAGCGCATCGTCCATGATCGCACGGAGGGGGTGCGGATGTTTTTTTGGACGGTCAGGCGGCCAGTCCAAGACTTCTGCGGTATTGCACGGGGCTCATCCAGTCCAGTGACTTCTTGATCCTGGTTTCATTGTAGTGGGTCAGGTAGGCGGCCAGGCGTTCGCGGAACTCCTCGTAGCCCACGCCCCTCCAGTCCCGCCCGTAGAATAACTCGTTCTTGAGCCTGCCGAAGAACCCCTCGGCGGCCGCGTTGTCCGGGCTGCATCCCTTGGCGCTCATCGACCGGATCAGCCCGTGCTCCTCGCAGATGCGGATCCATTCGTCCCACCGGTAGTGGCAGCCGCGGTCGGAATGGATGATTGGATGTTCCCCGTCCCTGAGCGTGGCGACCGCGTCAAGGAGCATCCGGTTCGCCATGTCGGCGTTCGGGGAGCGCGACAAGGTCCAGGAGACCACCATCCCGTCGAAGCAGTCGACCACCGGGGAAAGCCAGCACTTGTACCCGTCCATGGTGAACTGGGTGACGTCCGTGACCCACAGCATGTTCGGCGCGTCGGCGTGGAAGTCCCGCTCCACGAGGTTCGCCGGGGCCTCGCCGATCTCGCCGGCGTAGGAGCTCCACCGCTTCGGCCGCTTCAGGTACACGGGCCGCATGGCCCCCTCGCGCATGATCCGCCTGACGACCTTCTCCGAGACGACGATCGGGTCGGACTCGTCAAGGCGCAGCATGCGGTGGATGGTCCGGTATCCCCATGCGCGCCCACCCTGCTCGAACAGGCCGGCGACGCGGGCCCGCAGCACGGCGTACCTGTCGCCCGCGGCGATCGCGCCGCGCTCGTAATAGTAGGTGCTGCGTTTCAGCCCCACGGCCTTCAGACAGGCCGCCAGGCCGAATTCACCCCTGATCGCGTCGACGACCCGCGTCCTCTCCCTGTTCGTCAGCATGGACGGGTCGAGGCGCGGGTCGTCGGCTTTTAAAACATCGATCGTCTCCCGCATCACCGCGTTCTCCAGCCGCAGGACCTCCACCTGCCGGCGCAGCTCCTCCACGTCATCGCCGGCCGCGGGCATCGGTTCGGCCGGCATCGGCGCGTTTCTCCTGTCCATCAGTCCCAGTATCCCCTCGCTCCGGTAGCGGCGCATCCACTGGTACACGCTCGTCGGCGTGCAACCCGCGTCGCGCGCCACGCGGGCGAGGGGCTCGCCCTCGAGCGCGCGTCTGGCCGCATTCGTCTTGCATTCCAGCGTATACGAACGCCTGCACGCGCCCGTGATCTCGTCGGCCTCCGCGTCCAGCATCGCGTTCAACAGCTGTTCGACCTTCTCCGACACCAACCGGTCCAGCTTCGTCTCGAGCATGTTCTCGTCGACCTGTAGAATCTGATTCGGCATGGTTCCGTCGCCTTCCTAAATAGGTTGATTTGGTTTGGCGACTGAAATCGTACCCGGACGACGGACCATGTCTCTCAACTCAAGCCTCAACCAAAATGCGCAACAAACCGGGCGTTATCAATCGGACACATTGGAGTCGGACAGGCTAAGCTGCATAGAACACCGCATCTAATCGGTTCGACACGCGCATTTCACTGCGCGACTGGACATTGACGTCCCTTTCGAGGTAATATCGAACCGGTTCGATACATACGTGAGTATGCAAATACGTAAACAACAAACAGGCAGATGCGCACGCAAATTGCACCCGCGCCCATGAGCCAAGGGAGGTCCCATGAAAAACAAAGTGCAACTCATCACATACGCCGATCGTCTCGGCGATGGCACTCTTAGCTCGATGACCGACATCCTGCGCACCCGCTTCGACGGCGTGTATGACGGCGTGCATATCCTGCCGTTCTTCACTCCGTTCGATGGTGCGGATGCAGGCTTCGACCCGATCGACCATACCAAAGTCGACGAACGTCTCGGCAGCTGGGACGACGTCGCCGAACTCTCCAAGACCCACAACATCATGGTCGACGCCATCGTCAACCACATGAGTTGGGAATCCAAGCAGTTCCAAGATGTGCTTGAAAAAGGTGAGGAATCCGAGTATTACCCGATGTTTCTGACCATGAGCTCCGTGTTCCCGAACGGCGCCACCGAAGAAGACCTGGCCGGCATCTACCGCCCGCGCCCGGGCCTGCCGTTCACCCACTACAACCTCGGCGGCAAGACCCGTTTGGTATGGGTCAGCTTCACCCCGCAGCAGGTGGACATCGACACTGATTCCGCCAAGGGTTGGGAATACCTGATGTCGATCTTCGATCAGATGGCCGCCAGCCACGTGCGCTACATCCGTCTCGACGCCGTGGGCTACGGCGCCAAGGAAGCCGGCACCAGCTGCTTCATGACCCCCAAGACCTTTAAGCTCATCTCCCGTCTGCGCGAGGAGGGCGTCAAGCGCGGCCTTGAAATCCTCATCGAGGTTCACAGCTACTACAAGAAGCAGGTGGAAATCGCCTCCAAGGTGGACCGCGTCTACGATTTCGCCCTGCCGCCGCTGCTTCTGCACTCGCTGTTCACCGGTCACGTCGAACCCGTGGCCCACTGGACCGAGATCCGCCCGAACAACGCCGTCACCGTGCTCGATACGCACGATGGCATCGGCGTGATCGACATCGGCTCCGACCAGCTCGACCGCTCCCTCAAGGGCCTCGTGCCCGACGAGGACGTCGACAACCTGGTCAACACCATCCATGCCAACACCCACGGCGAATCCCAGGCCGCCACCGGTGCCGCCGCGTCCAACCTCGACCTCTACCAGGTCAACTCCACGTACTACTCGGCCCTCGGCTGCAACGACCAGCACTACTTGGCCGCCCGCGCCGTGCAGTTCTTCCTGCCGGGCGTGCCGCAGGTCTACTACGTGGGCGCGCTCGCCGGCCGCAACGACATGGAACTGCTGCGCCGCACCAACAACGGCCGCGACATCAACCGCCACTACTACTCCACCGCCGAAATCGATGAAAACCTCGAACGCCCGGTGGTCAAGGCCCTGAACGCCCTGGCCAAGTTCCGCAACGAACTGCCTGCATTCGATGGCGAGTTCAGCTACGAGGTCGATGGCGACACGTCCATCACCTTCCGCTGGACCGCCGCCGACGGCACGTCCACGGCCGCCCTCACCTTCGAGCCCGGACGCGGCCTCGGCACAGACAACGCCACCCCGGTTGCCAGCCTTGCCTGGAGCGATGCCGCCGGCGACCACGAAACCCGCGATCTGCTCGCCAACCCGCCGATTGCCGATATCGACTAACCGTTGGCCCATAAACGCCACTCCGCTGTGCGCGCTCCAAGTAGTGCGCCCGGCGTAAGCTGGGTTCATGGAGAGCAAACCGCCCGCAGTGCACTGAAGCCAGTGCGCCCGGGCGGTTTTGCGTATGCGGGGTTGAAGGTCATGCTCCTGCGGGCGCGGCCCAAGCATCCCGCCGGAATCGACGAGACGAGCAGCAGAACAGAGAAAGAGCAGCATCATGTTGGAACCGTATGTGCGTCCGGGTATTGATGATCGCCCGGATTTGGACAAGGTCCTAAGTCCCGAAGACAAAGCCGCCGTGGCCAGACTGGCCATCAAGAATCGCCGCCGCCCGCCCGAAGCCTCTGCGGACCAGCCTGAGGCCCAGGCTGTGCGATTGGCTTCCGCCGGTTCTTCGGCAGCCGCTGCTGCAGCCGCCAGTGTGGACACTCCCGCGCCGGATATGTCGTCCGCCTACCTCGACATGCGCGATCCCATGGTCGCCGTCAATGGCCAACGCCCTACCGCAGGTCAGGTCTCCCGACTCAACTGGGGTTTCTTCGCTGCTTCAATTCTGGTCGGCGCACCTTGGGTGGCGTTGAACACCATTGCCATGCCCAACGCGATTGCGCGTACGTTCGGCTATGACACTGCTGTTGCCGGTCATATCGCCATCAATCCGGCCACTGGCCGCCCGTTGCCCGTCGCCACCGAATTGGCGATGCCCCTGGCCGTGTTGGTGATTGTCGGCGTAGTGGCCTCCATGTTTGCGATGCCGCTGATTTCAGTGTTGTCCGACCGCACACGCACGCCATTGGGCCGTCGTACCCCGTGGATGGTTGGCGGAGGTCTGCTGTGCGCGCTGATCACGCTGATTCTGGGGCAGAATATCGGCATCATTGTGCTTTGTATTTTCTGGGTGTTCCTACAGTTCGCCTATGCGATGCTTTCCGTGCCGTTGACCAGCGCCATCAGCGAACGGGTGCCCGACAAGTTCCGCCCTCGCATCGAACGCTGGCATGGCATCGGTGTGATGCTCGGCCAAGCGCTTGGCGTGTGCATGGGTGCGCTTGGTGTGATGTTCAATTCGTTTGCGCCGTTTAGTTACACCGCCGTGCTATTTGCAGTGTCCGGTATTGCCACCGTATTGATTCTGCCCAAGGAGCCTTCTAGCGCTGAGCAGCCGAACCAGCTTTTTGACCGCAGTCAGGTACTTGACCAATTGCGCCCGCCGGCCCACGCTCCCGAGTTCTCCCGGGTGTTCGCCGCCCGTACGTGCATGATGGCCGGTGTTGGGCTGACCGGTGTGTTTCTGTGGTATCTCGTACGTTTCTGGGTTTATGGCAAGGCCGTGGTACTTACGTCCGCGCCGCTGACCATTCCGGCCGGATTCCTCATTGCCGGTATGGCTGTGGCCACATTGATCGGTGCCGCGCTCGCCTCCTGGGCCGCCGGGCCGATTTCCGAGCGAATCGAGGAAAAGAACATTCCCGTGGCCCGTGTGGTGGCCGGTGCCTGCCTGCTGTATGCCGCTGGTTTGGCGCTCGCATGGGGCCTTGGCGTCTGGTCCACCGGCACTGCCCGTGAAAACGGCATGCTGCTGTTTGCGTTGATTTCCGGATTCGCCTTTGGCGTCTATGATTCGCTCGGACTTGAACTGGTGATGGACTCTTTGCCCGACCCGCGCCGAGCCGGCCACGACCTCGGCATTTATGCGCTCGCCAACTCGGCCGGTCTGGCGCTCGCCGCCATCATCGGCGCGCTACTGGTGAACGCCTTCGAGCATAGCTTCGGCTATTACCTGCTCTTCCCGTCCGCCATCGTCATGGTGCTGCTGGCCGGAATCGTCACCCTCACCACCAAATCTGCCGAATAATAAACCGGTTCGAGTACACTGGTCAGCAGTGATCCAGTCCAGTACTCGCAGGGGAGCAAAACCATGGTCGGCATGCGCGACGTAGCCAAAGCGGCAGGGGTGTCCTTAAGCACCGTTTCGTTGGTGGTCAACAACACCGGCTACGTCTCGGCCGATATGCGTGCCAAAGTCGAGTCCGCGATGCGCCAGCTCAACTACATTCCCAACGAGCTGGCCCGCAACCTCTACCGAAACCGCACCAACACCATCGGCGTGATCATGCCGACCATCGCCCACCCGTTCTTCTCCACACTCACCGCGCATCTGCAGCGCGAGTTCGCCGCGCGCGACCTCAAAACCCTGCTCTGCTCCACCGCCGATACAGACAAGGGCGAGAGCGAGTACATCGACATGCTCCAGCGGCACATGATGGACGGCATCATCATGGCGGCCCACACCGAGCATCCGGCCGACTACTGGACCTCCATCCATCGGCCAATTGTCGCTTTCGACCGCACGCTCGGTGAGGGTGTGCCGGTCGTCCGGTCTGATCATGAACAGGGAGGCCGTCTGATTGCGCGCCAGCTCATCGATTCCGGCGCGCGCCACGTGGTGCTCGTTGGTGGCCCGCGTTCCCAGTTCGCGGAAGGCACCACTTTCCCCACGATTCGCTACCATCTCACCGTCGAGCGTCTGCTGGCTGAGGCCGGCATTGCCTGCGATTATGTCGAAGCCGGCACCGTGGCCGACATCGCCGCCCACGAAGCCACCGCATGCGCCATTTTCGAACAGTATCCTGATGTCGACGCCATCGTCGGCTCCGATGTGGTGGCATCCGTGGCATTGCAGGAAGCCTCACGACGGGGTATCGAGGTGCCTGCTGATCTGCAAGTCATCGCCTATGACGGCACTCTCATGGCCGAAACCGCCGGCAAACGCCTGACCGCGATTCGACAGGACTTCCCGGCCATCGCCGCCGCGCTCGCCGTCCGCATGGACTCACAGATCGCCGCCGACGGTGGCCCCGCCTCTCCGTCCAAGAACGATAGCGCTTCGGACGTTGACACCCAACCCACTCCCGAAGAAGTCATCCCCGTAGCCCTCATCCCCGGCGAAACCACCCGGTGACTCCTATCTTGGCTCCCCTCTCTGAGGCTGAGCTGTGAAGCAAACAGTCCAGTGGACTGTTTGTAGGCGAAGGCGAGCCGGGAGGCGAGCAGGCAGACTGCGGGCGGTAGCCCGTCTGTAATTGCGGCCGAGCTGGCGGCGTAGGCGACTGAGGGGAGCCGAGTCACGGCCGCCCACAGTCACCCATCTCACATGACTCCTACGTCACAATGTCCACAATGTGAACCCTTGCTGGATTGGCAAGACATACAAACCTATGTTTACATTCCAGTTCAGGTCGAACGGCCTGAGGAAATACCGAAAGGAGGCCACGCGATGACTGGATTCAATGCTTCTGCGTTTGTATCCGCACGAATTATTAGCCCGTCTTCGCTGGCGGACTAATTCGGCACTGATGCTTGAAGCCCCGTCAACGAAGGCAGGGCCAATCAAGCTGACACAATCGGCACGGCCCTGCATGATGCGGGGCTTTTTTTGTTGCGCTCACAAGGCTTACGGCAGAATCCCGCAGACGGAAACGGTAGCGGACAGTACACGGCAACAACACAGCGACAGAACAACAACCTCCCTGTGGGGCGAAATAATCGCCCGCCGATGAGAGTGAACGAGAGCAAAACAGGAGTAACAATGACTGCAGCAGTCGAAGAGACTGGCTTAGGGCAGGCGGCAGGTAAAGCCGCTACCTTGGTACGCGATTCGGTCAAGACCGTGATCGCCGCGTCGATGGTCGGTACCGCCATCGAATTCTATGACTTCTACGCCTACGGCACCGCCGCGGCAAACTACTTCCCGCACATCTTCTTCTCCGCGAAGGACAACCCCACCGTCGCACTGCTGATGAGCTTGCTGACCTTCGCCGTCGCCTTCATCGCCCGCCCGCTGGGCTCGCTGATCTTCGGCCACTTCGGCGATCGCATGGGCCGCAAGACCACGCTGGTCGTCAGCCTGATGACCATGGGTGTCGGCACCTTCCTGATTGGCTGCCTGCCCACCTACGATCAGGTCGGCGTTGGTGCAGTCGCCATCCTCTGCCTGCTGCGTTTCATCCAGGGCATCGGCCTGGGCGGCGAATGGTCCGGCGCGGCACTGGTCGCCACCGAGAACGCGCCTGAAGACAAGCGCGCACTGTACGGCTCCTTCCCGGAGCTCGGCGCCCCGATCGGCTTCTTCCTGTCCAACGGCACCTACTTCGTGCTCGAATCCTTCAACAATCAGGACGCGATGCTGGCTTGGGGCTGGCGTGTGCCGTTCCTGCTGTCCGCCATCCTGGTGATCGTCGGTCTCGTGGTCCGCGTTCACATGGAGGAGACCCCGATCTTCCGTATGGCTCAGGAGCAGAAGAAGGTTGTCAAGTCCCCGCTGACCGAGGTCTTCCGCAAGTCTTGGCGTCAGGTGCTGCAGGCCACCTTCCTTGTGGCTGTGACCTACACGCTGTTCTACACGCTCGCCACCTGGTCCCTCGCTTGGGGCACCAAGGAGCAGGGCGAAGGCGGCGGCAACCTTGGCTTCACCAACCAGGAATACCTGCTCATGCTCATGATCTCCATCTGCGTGTTCGCCCTGTTCATCGTGCTGTCCTGCCTGTACGCGGACAAGATCGGCCGCCGTCGCGTGCTGACCTTCTCCTCCTGCGCACTTGTGGTGTTCGCCGTACTCTTCCCGTTCCTGCTGGACGGTGGTCTGGTCGGCCAGAAGAACTTCTTCGCCAACATGGTGTTCCTGTGCGTCGGCTTTGCCCTGATGGGCATCGCCTTCGGCCCGATCGGCGCCTTCCTGCCTGAGCTGTTCGACGCCAACGTGCGTTACTCCGGCTCCGGCATCGGCTACAACCTGGCCGCCATCGTCGGCGCGGCTTTCGTGCCGACCATCGCCACTTGGCTGAGCTCCCACTGGGGCGTCCACTCCGTGGGCCTCTACCTTGCCGTGATGGCCGTGTGCTGCCTCGTCTCCGTGCTCACCTGCAAGGAGACTAAGGACGTTGACTTTACCAAGTGACGATGTTCACAACGTGAAAACCCCTAATTCCACTAAGTGAACCCCTACAGGGCTTTTCCGATGCGACGGGACTAAACCTGCATATCGGAAAAGCCCACAAGGAAAGCCACAACAGAATATCGCTCAGCGAAACCCCGCAGAACGCAAGAAAAATTCAACCCCATAAATAAACAAATAAATAAAAGGAGCGCCAAAAATGGCAGCAACTATCTGGTACGAGAAGGACGCCGATCTGTCCGTGTTCGATGGCAAGAAGGTGGCTATCCTGGGCTACGGTTCTCAGGGTCACGCCCACGCGCTGAACCTGCGTGACTCCGGTGTCGACGTGGTCGTCGGCCTGCGTCCTACCTCCAAGTCCGTGGAGTTCGCCAAGGAGCAGGGCCTTGAGGTCAAACCGGTTGGTGAGGCCGTCGCTGAGGCTGACGTTGTGATGATTCTTCTGCCTGACCAGTACCAGGCAGCCGTCTACAAGAAGGACGTTGAGCCGAACCTGAAGCCGGGCGCTGCCCTGGCCTTCGCCCACGGCTTCAACATCCACTACGGTTACATCAAGCCGTCTGAGGATCACCCGGTGTTCATGGTTGCCCCGAAGGGCCCGGGCCACATCGTTCGTCGTGAGTACGCCGCTGGCCGTGGTGTCCCGGTCGTCGTTGCTGTTGAGCAGGACCCGGACGGCAAGACCTGGCCGCTGTGCCTGGCTTACGCCAAGGCTCTGGGCGCTCTGCGTGCAGGCGCCATCAAGACCACCTTCACCGAGGAGACCGAGACCGATCTGTTCGGTGAGCAGGACGTCCTCATGGGCGGCATCAACCACCTGTGCGACCTCGGCTTCGACGTGCTGACCGAGGCCGGCTACCAGCCGGAAATCGCCTACTTCGAGGTGTTCCACGAGCTGAAGATGCTGGTCGACCTCGCTAACGAGGGTGGTCTGAACAAGGCTCGTTGGTCCTGCTCTGACACCGCTCAGTACGGCGACTACACCTCCACCGTCATCACCGAGGAGACCAAGAAGCGCATGCAGTATCAGCTCAAGCGCATTCAGGATGGCTCCTTCGCCAAGGAGTTCATGGATGACCAGGCTGCTGGCGCCCCGAAGTTCAAGAAGCTGCAGGAAGAGTACTCTCACCCGCACCTCGAGACCGTTGGCCCGAAGCTGCGCGCCATGTTCTCCTGGAACAACGCCGAGGCCAAGGACAAGGACGAGGCTGAGTCCTTCAACGGCAAGATTGCTCGTACCCAGGTTCAGTGATTGCCGCCCCTGAAGGGGATTTAAGCTAGCAAACCGCCGTTCCCGCCCATACGGGAGCGGCGGTTTTGTGTTGTTGCGCGCAGCGAATCATTCTCAATAACAACTATGCGCTGATTTCTTGCAGGCAAACGAACACCGAATATGCAAGATCGTTGATATCTCAGCCTTTCCCCATATGTGGGATTGTGCGATTCTGTTCAAAAGGGTGCAGAGTTGTTATCGAGAATCGTTCTCTGCACACGGCTGTCCATACTCCAATAGTGACCTAGCTCACGTTGTGGACTCCAGCGGGGCTGCGACGGCGTTCTGGGTAGGATTGATTTCGGTTTGAAGGACACAATCCTCGCAACACAGGACTTATCTGCACACCGTAGATACCCTGGCGCCCAGCGGCGTCACACCCCACTACTGAAAAGGAGTGCCAATAATGGCAGCACAAATCTGGTATGAGAACGACGGCGATCTTTCCGTCCTCGAAGGCAAGAAAGTCGCAATCATCGGCTACGGCTCCCAGGGCCACGCCCACGCGCTGAACCTGCGCGATTCCGGTGTTGACGTGGTCGTCGGCCTGCGTCCGACCTCCAAGTCGGTCGACTTCGCCAAGGAGCAGGGCCTCGAGGTCAAGTCCGTGGCCGAGGCTTCCGCCGAGGCCGACGTGATCATGATCCTGGCCCCCGACCAGTACCAGCGCACCATCTGGGCCAACGACATCGAGCCCAACATCAAGCCGGGTGCCGCCGTCGCCTTCGCTCATGGCTTCAACATTCACTACGGCTACATCAAGCCGTCTGAGGATCACCCGGTGTTCATGGTTGCCCCGAAGGGCCCGGGTCACATCGTTCGTCGTGAGTACGCCGCTGGCCGTGGCGTGCCGGTCGTCGTGGCCGTCGAGCAGGATCCGCGTGGCGATGGTTGGGCTCTGACCCTGGCCTACGCCAAGGCCCTCGGTGCTCTGCGCGCCGGTGCCATCAAGACCACCTTCAAGGAAGAGACCGAGACCGATCTCTTCGGCGAGCAGAACGTGCTCATGGGTGGCGTGAACAAGCTCGTCGAGATGGGCTTCGAAGTCCTGACCGACGCCGGCTACCAGCCGGAGATCGCCTACTTCGAGGTCTGCCACGAGCTCAAGATGCTCGTCGATCTGATGAACGAGGGCGGCCTGAACAAGGCTCGTTGGTCCTGCTCCGACACCGCCCAGTACGGCGACTACGTCAACACCGTCATCAACGAGGACTGCCGCAAGCGCATGGAATACCACCTGCAGCGCATCCAGGACGGCTCCTTCGCCAAGGAGTTCATCGACGATCAGGATGCCGGCGCCCCGCACTTCAAGGAGCTGCAGGAGAAGTACTCCAACGAGCGCATCGAGACCGTCGGCCCGAAGCTGCGCGCCATGTTCTCCTGGAACAAGGATGGCGTCAAGGATGCCGACGAGGCCAACTCCTTCACCGGCAAGATCGCCCGCGCTCAGGTTCAGTGAGCCCCTGTAGCTCCCGCTGGCGCATAAGCGCCTGAGGGGAGTGCCCAGCACGTACCAAAAGGCCGCCGCTCCGATTCATTCGGAACGGCGGCCTTCTAGTATGGTCCCACCACGTAGCCAAACTTCCACCACGCAGTGAACCACAGAGTTACTTGATTACCCACGCAGAGGTGTCGGTGGGAAGTTGACCGTCGGGAGTCAGCGGGCCGGAAGTGAGCACCACAGAGCCTTCGGGCAGTGAGACCGGGGCAGTGCCAAAGTTAGTAACCGAGGTGAACGTGCGTCCCTCAACCGCCGCACGGCGGTACGCCACCACGTCCGCTCCCATATCCACCTGCTCGGCGGTGGTGTCGCGCGTGGCGGTCAGCGACTCCTGACGAATCGCCAACGCCGCATGATACAACGTGTACATCGAATCCGGGTCGGCCTGCTCCACGTCCACCGCGTAATCCTTGAACCACAGCGGCTGCGGCAGGTGCGGGTCGGCGGCCGGCGTCACGCCATCGGCGCGAACCGCAGGGGAGAAGCCGAAGGAAGCGCCCGTGCCGAACTGGCCGGCGGCGCACAGCGGCACATGGTTCTCGCCGGTGCCATCGTCGGCCGGAGCCGGACGGCTGAAATCGGCCAGAGCGGGCTCGTCGGAAGCGGTCCAAGGCAGAGGCACGCGGCAACCGTCACGGCCCTTATCCATCGTGGCCTGAGCGGTGTGGAAAGCGGTCGGATCCTCCAGTCGATCCCACGGAATATCGGCCACCTCAAACAGACCCAGCTCCTCGCCCTGATAAATATAGGCGGCGCCGGGCAGACCAAGCTCCATCAGCGCGGCGGCACGGGCACGGCGGGTGCCGAGCTCGCGGTCTTCGGGATATGTGGTGCCGTTGCGCAGCAGCCAGTCGTGCGGCAGCTGGTGGTAGGGCGCGCCCTTGACCTGCGGCAGACCGTAGCGGGAGGGGCTGCGCGGCACGTCGTGATTGTTCATGACCCACGTGGTGGTGGAGCCGCCGGTTTCGGCCGCCGCCTTAAGACCCGCGGCGATGGCCTTGCGGAACTCGTCGGCATACCAGTTGGCCTGCGCGAAGTCGAAGTTGAAGGACTGGCCCAGCTCGTCCATCGAAGCGTACAGGTGCTGGTGCTCAGGCACCACCCACGCCTCGGCCACGGCAAAGCGCGGCGGGTTGTATTCGTTGAACACCTTGCGCCACTCGCGGTAGATGTCGTGCACCTCACGACGGTCGAACAGCGGGTGGCTGAAGTCATGATTCAGCACGCCGACCACGCTGTATTCGCGGCCGAGCTCTTCCAACGGCTTGGATTCGAGATCCTTGGCCAGGCCGTGCGCCACGTCGATGCGGAAGCCGTCGGTGCCGTGGTCGGACCAGAAACGTAGGGTCTTCTTGAACTCCTCGTGGATGTCCGGATTCTTCCAGTTGACGTCCGGCTGCGCCTTATCGAACAGGTGCAGATACCACTGGCCGTCGGCCACGCGCGCCCAGGCCGGGCCGCCGAAGAAGGATTGCCAGTCGTTGGGCGGCAGTTCGCCGTGCTCGCCGCGGCCGTCGCGGAAGATGTAGCGGTCGCGCGCCGGGGAGCCGGGCTCGGCGGCGAGGGCCTCTTGGAAGAACACGTGCTTGTCGGCGGTGTGGTTGGGCACGATGTCCACGATCACTTTGATGCCGGCCTCGTGCGCGGCCTCGGCCATCGCGTCGAAGTCGTCCATGGTGCCTAGGCGCGGGTCGACGTTGCGGTAGTCGATCACGTCGTAGCCGCCGTCCGCCAGATCCGAGGGGTAGAACGGGGAGAGCCAGATCGCGTCGACGCCGAGGTTCTTCAGGTAATCCATCTTCTCGGTGACGCCGGCGATGTCGCCGAGTCCGTCGCCGTTGACGTCCTTGAAGCTGCGCGGGTAGATCTGGTAGACGACGGCCTGCTTCCACCAGTCGTCATTGAGGTTGTTGGCGGTCATGCCGATTCCTTCCTGTTCCGGGTGCGTTGTGGTTGGGTTGTTCCGGTTGTGCTCGAACTGCTGTGTGAAGGCCCAACCGTTGTATTGATGATGACAACGATATCATGTGAATTACGCATGCAAAAGTCGATTTATCGGCGTTTTGCGGTGGTAACGTAGTCACGCCTGCGCGGACGCTGCTGTTGCGGCAGGCGGCGCGGTGGTTTCGCGCAGTATTAGCGGAGTGTCCGGCCGTACGAATGCCGGTTCGATTGACTTGCCCGCAATGGCATCCAATACCATGTGCCCGGCGGCCACGCCCATTGCGAACGGGTCCTGATGCAGTGTGGTCAGTCCCACGGCGGCGGACAGGGTGGAATCGTCGAAGCCGATGATGGAGATGTCCTGAGGTACCCGCCGCCCGTATTGACGCAGGCGATACAGCACGGGTGCGGCCATTTCATCATCCTCAAAACAGAAGGCGGTGATGCTGGGGGAGGCGTTCAGTACGGCGTTCAATGCCGCGTTGCTTTCGCCAAGACCGCGTTGAATGCTCAGGGGCGTTAGCTCGATCCCCGGATGGGCGGCAGCGGCATCAATGACGCCCTGCAAACGAGCCTCGGCACTGTAGCGCATGTTGGTTTCGGTCGGGGCGCTGCCGACGAACGCGATATGCCGGTGGCCGAGTGCAATCAGGTGCTCGATGGCCGAACGTGTGGCGGCGTAATCGTCAATGCTCACGCCTGCGTCGAACCCATCGGTGGAGGGAATGTTGATGCCGACAATCGGCACGTGCATATGCTTCAGTCGCTCCACTTCAGCCGGCTCAATGTCGAAGGAGCTGACAATCACCGCATCCGCATTGCGTCGCACGGGCAAATCCGCAAAGAAGTCATGGCGCTCGGCGGCGTTGCGCATGGGGTAGGGCACAGTGTCGTAGCCGGAGGGGCGCAGCGCCGAGTCAAGGCCGGCGAAGATGTTTGCATTGAACCAGGTGGTGATGGTCTCGCTGGCCAGCAGCGCAATGCGGAACGACTGGCCGGACTTCAGTGCGGCGGCCGAGCGAGAGACGGAGTAGTCGAGCTTTTCGGCCGCGGTCATCACTCGGTCTCGAGTCTCTGGAAGCACTAGATCCGGCTTGGCGAAGGTTCGGGACACCGTGGATACGGAAACGCCGGCCTCGCGGGCCACCGCTTGAATGCTTGCCTTGGTCATATGCCGTCGCTCCTTTGCCGTCGCGAACAATCATTGTCATGACAACGATAACATGCCCATAACAAGTCGTCGTCTTCGGCTATCTCGATTACGAGGGGCTGATTTAGACCAATTTCCCATTGCCGGAATCGATCACCGCTTCTCTCGGCGCATCACGGCGGCTAGGGACTGCACGCGTGGCAGGTCGAAGACCTCGTCGGTATGTACCACGTGGCCTGAGCTGTCCGCCAGCGGCACGCGCCAGTTCGAATACTCTCTGGAAGTGCCCGGCTGATTCTGGGAGCGGCATTCGCCCACGCCGTCCACCAGCGCTGCCTGCAGCAGCAGCGACGGCGTATCGGTGAGCATGGCGTGCATCGCTTCCACGATTTCCTGCACATGGCCTTCCACATCATCCGCCACGGTCTGCGAGATATAGCCGTTCTCCACCAGACGGTTCATCATGGCCGTGCGCTCGGCCATCGCCGAGGCGGCGAATGCCTCCACCGGCTCGCTCAGGAGATGCAGCTCCTCGCGCAGCTTGACGTGTGCGAAGTTCAGGTAGCCGGCGGTGGGTGGCAGATCGTGCGTGGTCACCGAGGCCAATGCCTGTTTGCGATAGTCCTTGGGTGCGCGGTACGGGTCGCCGGCGTTCGGCGAATCGTCCACGCGGTTGAACCATTCCACGTCAGTGCCGAGCACGCCGTGATCGGCCAGAATGCGGCGCACGTAATCCGGTACGGTGCCCAGATCCTCGCCAACCACCATGCCTCCGGCGCGCGTGGCCTCGATGGCCAGTACTCCCAACATCGCCTCGTGGTTGTACGTCACGTATGCGCCGTTGCGGGCACCGAGCCCCTGCGGAATCCACCACAGGCGGAACAAGCCCAGCACATGGTCGATGCGCACCGCGCCCGCGTGCTCGTACATCGAATGCACCATCTCGCGGTACACCTGGTAGCCGGTGGCCTCCAGGTAGCGCGGGTTGAACGGTGGCTGGCCCCAATCCTGGCCCTGCTGGTTATAGAAGTCCGGCGGGCAGCCGACCGTGACGCCACCTGAGGCGAAGCGTTCCGGATTGGCCCAGGCATCCGCGCCGAGCCCGTGCACGCCCACGGCCATGTCCTGCATCAGCCCCAGCGTCATGCCGTGGTCCAGCGCCTCCTGCTGCGCGGCGTTCACCTGCTCGGCAGCGATCCACTGCAGCCAGCGGTTGAACTCGAACAGGTCGTGGTGCTCCTCGACGAGCTGGCGCACGGCCGGGTCGTCGATGGTCTTCTCGAAGAACCAACGGTTCTCGCCCCACGGCGCGCCCCATACCTCGAAGCACAGGCACCATGTGGCGAAGGAATCGAGGTCCGGGCCGGCGGTGGTCTTGAAATGCTCGAATTCGAGCTCGCGCTTGTTGTTGCGGCCCGCTTCGAAGATCAGGCGCAGCGCCGGGCGCTTGGCCTCCCACGCCGCGTTGATGTCCATCGGGGTCGATTCGTCGTTGCGCGCGGCCACCGAATCATGCAGCGCATCCACCTGCGCGCGCACGTCGGCCGGCAGTGTGGCATATTCGGGGATATCCTGCGGCCGGATGTACGTCACGTTGAGGAATCGGCGCGATTCCGGTAGATACGGCGATGGCTCAAGCGGCGGAATCGGCGCGCCGGCGTGAATCGGATTGATGAGCATGAAGTCGGCCTTGGACTTCTCGGCGGCATCTGCCAAAAGACGCTTCAGATCGCCGTAATCGCCGATGCCCCACGATTCGCGGGACCGCACGGAATACATCTGCGTCATCCAGCCCCACCGCTGGTGCTCGGCGACCGCCTCCGGCACGGGAATGCGCGCGGGGGCGGCGATGATGGCCGCCTTGCCCTCGCGCCCGTCAACCGTGACGGTCAGCGTGTGGTAACCCATCGGCAGGTCGGGTGCGATGGTCAAGTCCGGCTTGCCGGAATTGAGGTTCGGCAGCAGGGCAAAGTGGCCAAACGCGGTGCCGTCCTCCAGTTCGATGGAGGCGGTGATGTCCGCGTCCGACGAGCAGTTCAGGGTGATGCCGGTCGGTTTGCCGGTGGTGGCGACGATGGTGGAGGGGAGCAAACGTTTGCTGTTTTCCACCTCAAGTTGGGTCATGGAGCGTACGATGGCCTCGTCGCTGGATGCGTCCACGTCGAGGGCCTTGAGTACGGCGACCAAGGCCGCGTCGCTGATTTCGGTGTAGGTGCCGAGCTGGTCGATGAATGAGGTGGCAAGTCCGCAGGCTTTGGCGAGCTTGATGAGCGGGCGGGCGAGTCGTTCCGTGCTTTCCGCGCGCTGCGGGGCACCGGAAGCGGCGTTGTTGGTGGTGTCTGCGATGGTGCCGGTGCTGGTTGCTGCGTCGTTGCCGTATGCGTCGGTCATGATGACTCCTTGCTTGCAAATCGGGTACTGCTAGTCGTTTGCATTGCTGTTCGAGGGCCGCTCTGCGTTGAGGTTCCGGCAACCTGACAGACCAATGTTCGAGCTGTTCTGCCTCTACCGTAACTCATATTGACAACGATTGCAATACATTCGGTGAGTTGGACGAGGCTAGAGGTGTTGGTGTTTGTCGTGATGGCCCGTTGACTGTCCCCAGTCGACTTTGCCGACAGCCTCGCCGGCGGAGGTGAGGTCGAACGGGTTTAACCAAACACGACGAACGATTGCGGGGAGAGCGTCAGCTGCCCGCCGCTCACGGCCGGTTCACCAAGACTGAGTAGCACGTCGGCGTCGGAAGAGAGCTCGTCCGGCAGGTATTCCGTGAGGAATGAGGCGATTGAGGCACCTGAATCGGCGTTGAAATAACTGGAATCGCCTTCGTGCTCCATAGGCGTGTCGGTATTGCGCAGCAACAGGTTGTAGCCGTTCGGGTGGCCGTCCCGGCGCCAGTCGAGGTAGAGGTCCATGTCGAAGCCGGCCTGCATCGATTCGTTCGGATGGCCTGGACGCCATCGGCGGACCGACCTGGGTGGATTCCGATAAGGCGGCCGTATGGGTGACCAACTGGGACACCGAGCGCAACGGCTCCTCGCTCACCACCCGTGACGGCACCAGCTACCTGCTCGCCAACGCCTTCATGCTCGCCTACGATTACGGCCAGCCGCACATCTTCTCCGGCTACTACTACGCCGGCGTCGACGACGGCGCTCCCGGCGCCACCCGCACCTCCGTGCCGGACATGACCTGTCCGACCGACGGCATCGAAACCGCCGGCACCTGGCACTGCGCGCAACGCTGGACCGCCATCCGCGGCATGATCGGCTTCCGCAACGCCGTGGCCGGCACCTTCACCGCCACCGTGGCCAAGGGCTCGGCCGTCGCCCTATACGCCGGCGCGACGCCCGCAAACTGGGCCGGCACCCGGAAATACGATCCGTCCGATCCCGCCTGGTTCACCGGCGAAACACCGCATAAGGGCGATGACACCGCCGCCAAGTCCGCCGATTCCGCAGCGTCCGCCAAGTCAGGCGACGCCAAGTCCGGAAAGGCAACGTCCGATGCCATCCGCCGCGCCGCAACGCTCGCCGCCATCCTCCTGCCCGTCATCGTCGGCGTCACGTTCATGGCGATAGCTCGCAGGAACGGCAAAGCCCAGTCCGACAACAGCGGCCCGAATAATGACTGATTCGGCCCCGCTCAGCCGCGCACCCGCGGCGCGGCGGTGGAGTCGCGTACCAGCAGTTGCACGGGGAAGATCTCGTGCGGCTGGTCCAGGGTGCGCCCCTCGATAAGGTCCAGGGCCTTGCGCGCGGCGGCGACGGCCATGTCGTACGGCTTCTGGCGCACGGTGGTCAGCCCCACCTCGCCCGAGAACGTGCTGTTGTCGAATCCGGTGACGGACAGGTCGGTCGGAATCGCCATGCCGCATTGGCGCAGGCGGAAGAACAGCGGAATCGCCAGCGAATCCTGATGGAAGCACAGGGCAGTCGGGGCGTCGTCGCGCGCGAGCAGCGCGGTGAGGGCGGCGTCGACCGGATCGTCGCCGGCCTGCATGTCCATCGTCTGGCCGGTCACGCCGTCCAGTTCGCTGCACGCCTCCAGGAATCCGGTGACGCGGTTGTGCGAGCTGAAGCCCATCGTGGCATCGAACGTCTCGTACAAATACAACAGGTTGCGGTGGCCGAGCGTGGTCAGATGGCGCACGATCAGCCGGATGCCGGCCTTGTCGTCGATGCCCACGGAGGCGGTGAACCCCTGCGAGGCCGTGTTGATGCCGATGAGCGGGATCCGCGTGGTGTTGAGTCGCCTGATTTCGGCCGGGGTGATGGCGAACGACGAGACGATGACCGCGTCCGCGTTGCCGCGCACCGGCAGTTCGTCGAAGAACTCCTCGCGCGCGCCCGCGTCGCCGATCGGTTGGATGACCAGATCGTAGCCGGCCGATCGCAGCACTTCGTTGAGGCCTTCGATGATGCGCGAGGTGAACCAGTCGAGCTTGCTGCTGCCCACCAGCAGCGCCACGCGGTGGGAGCGGCCCGATTTGAGGATGCCGGCCATGCGGGATACCGAGAAGTCGAGTTGTTGGGCGGCCTCCATCACCTTGGCGCGCGTTTTGGCGGAGACCATGTCAGGGCGGGAGAACGCGCGGGAGACCGTGGCGGTGGAGACGCCTGCTTGCCTGGCGACGTCCTCGATGCTGGCTTTCATGGCCCCTCCCGGTTTTTCAAAGTTGACGGTGTGACAAACTTCTCTTCATTGTAAATCATTGCAGTACGTTTTACGACAGTCATAGTGCAATGGGTTGCGATATTGCGACACGCCGAAAATATAGACCAATATGGTCTCAATAGCTTTGGAATGTAACAGGTTGCAAATGTAACGGTTTGCATGGCTGAGAAAGCCGGGTTGCCGAACTAGTTCGACACCCGTATACTGAACCGTGTTCACTTAGAGCTTGCGAGGAAGTAAGGGAGATAATGAAGATCAAGAAATCTCTCGCCGCGCTGACTGCAACCGTGAGCATTATGGCACTTGCAACCGGTTGCAGTTCGAGCGGTTCGTCAGGCGTCGTCGACACCCAGGCCGACAAGGGCCTGGCCGTCATGGGCGACACCATCACCTACGACCCCAACCACTTGGTCAACGACGGCCAGCCCATCGAACTGGGCTACTGGTCCTGGGGCGACGAAAGCACTGACCCGGTGATCTCCATGCTCCACGAGTACGAGAAGATCCACCCGAACGTCACCTTCAAGATCTCGCAGGTGGCTTGGAGCGACTACTGGGTCAAGACCCCGCTCTCGCTCAAGGGCAACAAGAACGCCCCCGTGCTGTTCAACGTCCACAACTCCGAGGATGCCCTGCTCCGCCCGCACGCCGTCCGCCTCGACGGCGCCAGCGACTGGCGCATCTTCCACCAGGTGGTGCTGCCGATGAGCCGCAATTCCATCGCCGCGCTCGCCATCTTCACCTTCCTGTGGAACTGGGAGGACTACCTCTGGCCGTTCCTCATGATCACCGATGACGACAAGCAGCTGTTGTCGGTGGGCCTCAAGATGTTCTCCGGCCAGTACGGCACCGATTACGGCGGACTGTTCGCCGCCACCTCCGTGACCATCATCCCGGTGGTCATCGTCTACCTGGTGTTCCAGAAGCAGTTCATCGCCGGCATCGCCACCGGCTCTGGCAAGTAAACCCGGCCGGTTTCGGCCGAATCCGAACCGCGCCGCAGTCTCCCACCAGTCCCGGGGAGCCGCGGCCGCATCACTCGTATCATCGTGAATAACCGTACAGAAGGGGTAACCATGGCACAGTCACCACAACTCAAGCAGTCGTCTCCGACCTCGCCCGATCCGCAGGACTTCCGCCTCGACGCCACGCCGGCCATGCGCGCCGACAATGTGGTGTCCGGCGAGCACTGGCGCATCGGACTCATCACCGATTCGCTCGTGCGATTCGAATGGTCCGATTCCGGCGTATTCGAGAACCGCCCGACCCAGACCGTCCTGAACCGCGATTTCGGTAGCCCAGTCGAACGCCGCGTCACCGAGCGTGACGGCCGCGTCATCATCGACACCGCGGCCCTGACCATCGTCTACGACCAGCAGCCGTTCAGCAAGGAAGGCCTGAGCGTGGTCGTCAAAGGCGTGGCCGACACCCAGTTCAACACCTGGCATTACGGCGACGCCCAGCGCGGCAACCTCAAAGGCACCGCCCGCACGCTGGACGAGGCGGACGACGCCATCGAGCTTGACAACGGCGTGATCTCGCGCGATGGCTGGGCCGTCATCGACGATTCCGCCGCCAACATCATCATCGAAACCGACACGGTGAACGGCAAGGCGAACCCGTTCGGCACCTGGGTATCCCCGCGCGCCACCGCCGAAACGGACTTGTACTTCTTCGGCTATGGCCACCGCTACATCGAGGCCGTACGCGACTTCTATCGCCTGACCGGCCCCACGCCGCTCCTGCCGCGCTTCGCCATGGGCAACTGGTGGAGCCGCTACTACCGGTACACGCAGGACGGCTATCTGGCCCTGATGGACCGCTTCAAGCGCGAGGGCATCCCGTTCACCACCTCCGTGATCGACATGGACTGGCATCGCGTGGACGACGTGGACCCGAAGTACGGTTCCGGCTGGACCGGCTACTCGTGGAATCGCGAACTGTTCCCCGACCCGCCGGCCTTCCTCGCCGACCTGCACCGGCGCGGCCTGCGCACCACACTGAACGTCCACCCGCGCGACGGCGTGCGCGCGTTCGAGGACGCCTACCCCGAAGTCGCCAAGCGCGTCGGCATCGACCCGGCCACCGAGGAGAACGTGGAATTCGACCTCACCAACCCGGACTTCGTGGACGCCTATTTCGACATGCACCACCGCATGGAGGCCGAAGGTGTCGACTTCTGGTGGCTGGACTGGCAGCAGGGCGGCGTGACCCGCCAGAAGGGTCTCGACCCGCTGTGGATGCTCAACCACATGCACTACCTCGACTCAGGGCGCGGTGGCAACTGGCCGCTCACCTTCTCCCGGTACGCCGGCCCCGGCTCCCACCGCTACCCGGTCGGCTTCTCCGGAGACACGATCGTGACCTGGGAATCGCTCGCCTTCCAGCCGCAGTTCACCGCCACCGCTTCCAACATCGGGTATGGCTGGTGGAGCCACGACATCGGCGGCCACATGTTCGGCTACCGCAACGAAGAGCTGGAGGCCCGCTGGTACCAGCTCGGCGCGTTCAGCCCGATCAACCGACTGCATTTGTCCAACTCGCCGTTCTCCGGCAAGGAGCCGTGGAACTTCAACCGTGACGTGAGCGCCGCGATGGTGGACGCGCTGCGTCTGCGCCACGCGATGATGCCGTACTTGTACACCATGAACTACCGTGCCGCCGAAGCCGGCCGTCCGCTGGTCGAGCCGATGTACTGGCAGAACCCGGATACGCCGGACGCCTACGAGGTGCCGGATGAGTTCCGCTTCGGCACCGAGCTCGTGGTCGCGCCGATCGTCTCCCCGGACGATGCCGCCGCCTGCCGCGGCCGCGCCGACGCCTGGCTGCCGCAGGGGGAGTGGTTCGACTTCTTCGACGGCCGCCGATACGTCTCATCCGACGCCGCTGGCCGCCGACTGGAGGTCTGGCGCTCGCTCGACCGCACGCCGGTGTTCGCCAAGGCCGGCGCGATCGTGCCGTTGCAGGACGTCGCGGAATCCGGCGAAGCGATCAACTCTATCGCCAACCCGCAGGCCCTGCGCGTGCTGGTGTTCCCTGGTGCCGACGGCTCGTTCGTCATGCGCGAGGATCGCGGCACGTGGGGCGCCCCCAGCGCCGACACCGCGATAGCGTTCACGTGGGGCGGGGCCGATGCGTCGCCCAGCGCCTTCACCGTCGCGCCGGTTACCGGCGATACGTCCGCCGTACCCGAGTTGCGCGACTGGACGGTCGTGTTCCGCGGCGTCGCGCCGGTTGACGCGGCCAGCGGCGTGCGTGCATGGTCCGGCGAGGCTCCGGTCGAGGCGACGGTGGCGTACGACGAGGCGACCATGAGCCTGACCGTGTCCGTCACCGGCATCAGCTCGGCTGCCAGTCTGCGCATCGAGATTCCCGGCGGTCTGCGCATCGCCGACAATCCGGTCGAATCGGACGCGATGGACCTACTGCTGCACGCCCAGATGCTCTACCGCACCAAGGAGCTCGCGCTGCAGGCGGTCCACAAGCTCGGCATCGGCGCGATCGGCGCCCTGCGCACCATGAACCGTGGTCCGCGCTACGCCAACGATTTCTGGATCACCGACATGCCCGATGCGGTGGCCGGCGCGCTCGAAGAAATTTTGCTGCGCAGCTGAGCCCGGTTGCAGTTTTCTGCAACATCCGGGTGCGCCCCGGTATGCGGCGATAAGTTCGGCATGGTTGCCGAAGAGCGTGGCATACCGGGTGCAGTGCGTGGGATGGCCTTCGCGATTGCACTCATCGTGCGGTCAGTGGAAAGGAACTTTTCATGCACAAGGTGAAACAGCACGAGGGCGTCGCGGTGGCCGCCGCGGTCTGCGCGGTCGCGATGGCGGCCTCGCTCGCGACCCACGCCGGCGCGGCCGGGGACCGGCGTTATTGACTGGCTGGCGTTATCGAGTGATTGGCGGTATCAATTAGCCGGCGTTATTGATGAGCCGGTGTTGTCGATTAGCCAGCGTTATCGACCGGCACTGAAGCATGCAGTACCCACTGCCCGCGTTTCTCCCGCACATCCCAATCCCCGTGCGCATGCAGCACACGCTCCCGATAGTACGCAAGCCCGGAATGCCGCCCCTCAAGCGTCGTGCCACCTTGACGCGGACGGTCCGTCACATCAATGGTGACGCGGTCCTGAGCGGCGGAAACCAGCACCACGTAACGCTGCGTCGAATCGGCATACCTGGCGATATTGCCAAACAATTCCCGCAGAAAATCGGCGACAAACACTGTGTCTGAGTTATTCAGCGCATCGATGCCCCCAGCGACAATAACGTCGCCGACACACCCCATGCGCCGCAATCGCGCGCCGCCGCTGGCAAGTCTGATGGCAAGGCTGATGGCGCGCCCCAGTCACCCCTTGCAGTTTTCTGTATAAGTGGATTTTGGCTCCAAACGCACCACTCCGTCATCGCCGTCAGTCACTCCCACAAAAAACTTGAGCCAAACATACTCAACTTTTTGTGTTGAAATTGGGAATAGAACTTGCCAAATGGAAGTTGAGTGATGTAGGCTCAAGTTTGGAAGGTCCAAGAGACGACCAATCGGAACTTGGGCAAAGAACGTAAGAACAAACGAGTAATTAAGGAGCACACATTATGGCACGTGCAGTTGGTATCGATCTGGGAACCACGAATTCCTGCATCGCAACTCTTGAAGGTGGCGAGCCCACCGTTATCGTCAACGCTGAAGGCGCGCGCACCACGCCGTCTGTGGTGGCCTTCTCCAAGTCCGGCGAGATCCTCGTCGGCGAAGTGGCCAAGCGTCAGGCCGTGACCAACGTTGACCGCACTATTTCTTCCGTCAAGCGCCACATGGGCTCCGACTGGACCGTCGACATCGACGGCAAGAAGTGGACCCCGCAGGAGATTTCCGCGCAGATCCTGATGAAGCTGAAGAGGGATGCTGAGGCCTACCTCGGCGAGCCCGTCACCGACGCCGTCATCACCTGCCCGGCATACTTCAACGATGCCCAGCGTCAGGCCACCAAGGACGCCGGCAAGATCGCCGGCCTGAACGTCCTGCGTATCATCAACGAGCCGACCGCAGCCGCTCTGGCCTACGGCCTTGAGAAGGGCAAGGAAGACGAGCGCATCCTGGTCTTCGACCTCGGCGGCGGCACCTTCGATGTCTCCCTGCTGGAGATTGGCAAGGATGACGACGGCTTCTCCACCATTCAGGTTCAGGCCACCAACGGCGACAACCACCTCGGTGGTGACGACTGGGATCAGAAGATCATCGATTGGCTGGTTTCCGAAGTCAAGAACAAGTACGGCGTCGACCTGTCCAAGGACAAGATCGCGCTGCAGCGTCTGAAGGAAGCCGCTGAGCAGGCGAAGAAGGAGCTCTCCTCCTCCACCTCCACCAGCATCTCCATGCAGTACCTGGCCATGACCCCTGACGGCACCCCGGTGCACCTGGATGAGACTCTGACCCGTGCGCACTTCGAGGAAATGACCTCCGACCTGCTGGGTCGCTGCCGCACGCCGTTCAACAACGTGCTGCACGACGCCGGCATCTCCGTGAGCGACATCGACCACGTGGTGCTCGTCGGTGGTTCCACTCGTATGCCCGCCGTCAAGGAACTCGTCAAGGAGCTCACCGGTGGTAAGGAAGCGAACCAGTCCGTGAACCCGGATGAGGTTGTGGCTGTCGGTGCCGCCGTGCAGTCCGGCGTCATCAAGGGCGACCGTAAGGACGTCCTGCTTATCGACGTGACCCCGCTGTCCCTCGGTATCGAGACCAAGGGTGGCATCATGACCAAGCTCATCGATCGCAACACCGCCATCCCGACCAAGCGCTCCGAGGTCTTCTCCACCGCTGAAGACAACCAGCCGTCCGTGCTGATTCAGGTCTACCAGGGTGAGCGTGAGTTCGCTCGCGACAACAAGCCGCTGGGCACCTTCGAGCTGACCGGCATCGCTCCGGCTCCGCGTGGCGTCCCGCAGATCGAGGTCACCTTCGACATCGACGCCAACGGCATCGTGCACGTGTCCGCTAAGGACAAGGGCACCGGCAAGGAGCAGTCCATGACCATCACCGGTGGTTCCGGCCTGCCGAAGGACGAGATCGACCGCATGGTCAAGGAAGCCGAAGCTCATGAGGCTGAGGACAAGAAGCGCAAGGAAGACGCCGAGACCCGCAACCAGGCCGAGGCCTTCGCCTACTCCACCGAGAAGCTCGTCAACGACAACAAGGACAAGCTCTCCGACGACATCGTCAAGGAAGTCACCGACAAGGTCAACGCTCTGAAGGAAGCCCTGAAGGGTGACGACACCGAGAAGGTCAAGACCGCTCAGACCGAGCTGATGACCGCCGCCCAGAAGATCGGCCAGGTCCTCTACGCCCAGCAGGGTGCCGAGGGTGCTGCCGCTGGTGCTGACGGTGCCGGCGCTTCCGCTGGCTCCGCCTCCGGTTCCGACGACGACACCGTCGAGGCCGAGGTCGTGGACGACGATGACGACAAGGACAACAAGTGATGTCCGAGTTCAACAAGGACGACTACCTGAACGACCTGCCGGATCCCTCAGATGCTGAGGCTGCCGCTCAGGCCTCTTCAGGGGCTGACGCCTCCGCCGAGTCCGGCTCTGCGCAGGATTCGGCTGCCCAGGCTCCTTCCAATGAAGGAGCCGACGCGGCTCCTGCCGCAGCTGAGGGAGAGAAGACTGGCGAAGGCCAGTCCGATTCCGCAGACACCCTCACCCCGCTCGGCAAGGCCAAGAAGGAAGCCGCAGACTACCTCGAAGCCCTGCAACGCGAACGTGCGGAGTTCATCAACTACCGCAATCGCACGCAGAAGGAGCAGGAGCGCTTCCGCCAGCACGGCATCATCGACGTGCTGACCGCGCTGCTGCCCGCCCTCGACGATATCGACCGCATTCGCGAACACAGCGAGATGGACGACTCGTTCAAGGCCGTCGCCACCAAGATTGACAAGGCCTTCGAGAAGTTCGGTGTCGAGAAGTTCGGCGAAAAGGGCGAGGACTTCGACCCCACCAAGCATGACGCGATCCTGCACAAGCCGGACGCGGATGCCGAAAAGGAAACGGTTGACACCGTGGTCGAGGCCGGCTACCGCATCGGCGATCGCGTAATCCGCGCCGCCCGAGTAGTAGTAGCCTCCCCGCAAAACTGACATCCAGCTCGCTGCAATGAGTTGACAGTGCCTTAGCTCCCTCTGATGAGGGAGCTGTCAGCGAAGCTGACTGAGGGAGAGAAGCCGGCCGCAGGCCGCGGAAGACAGAGGGCCACATTCTTGATGCCCATAGTCCCCGCTATCTTTCCCTCCGTCATCGCTGCGCGATGCCACCTCCCTCATCAGAGGGAGGTGCAATTACATAAAGACTTTTCTAGAAAGGAGACATGAATGGCTGAAAACGAATGGCTCAGCAAAGACTTCTACAAAGTCCTTGGTGTCTCCAAGGACGCTTCGGACGACGACATCAAGAAGGCGTACCGCAAGCTCGCCCGCAAATACCATCCTGACGTCAACAAGACCAAGGAAGCCGAGGAGAAGTTCAAGGACATCTCCGAAGCCTATGACGTGCTGAGCAAGAAGGAAGATCGCCAGAAGTACGACGCGATTCGTCAGTTCGGCATGGGCGGTGCCCGCTTCGCCGGCGGTTCCGGCGGCTTCGATGCTTCCGGTTTCTCCGACATCTTTGGTTCCATGTTCGGCCAGGGTGCCGGCGGCAATGGCTCGCGCATCCGCTTCTCCACTTCGGGCGGCGGCCCCAACAACATCAACGACATCTTCTCGATGTTCGGCGGTGCTGCAGGTCAGGGCGGCCAGCCGTATGGCGGCTACGGCCAATCGCCGTACGGCAATGCCGGCGGCTATGGCTATGAGGAGGCCCCGCGCCCCGAAAACGGCGAGGACCGCAACTCCAAGATCAGCCTGACCCTGCGTCAGGCGGTCAAGGGCGCTACCGTGTCCCTGTCCGTGGACGGCAAGAAGTTCAAGGCCCACGTGCCTGCGGGCGTCAAGGACGGACAGAAAATCAAGTTGGCCGGCAAGGGCAAGCTAGGCATCAACGGCGGCAAGGCCGGTGACCTGTACCTGCACGTCACCGTCAAGCCCGATGCCACATTCTCGATGCGCGGCCATGATATCGTCATGGACCTGCCCGTCACCGTGGGCCAGGCCGTGGCCGGTGGCAAGGTCGAGGCCAAGGATATCGACGGCAATCCCGTTACCTTCAAGGTGCCGGCAGGCTCCAGCTCCGGCGCGGAAGTCAAGCTCACGGGACTTGGCGTCCAGCGCAGCAACCAGCCGGGCGATCTGATCGGCCGTGTGCAGATCATGGTCCCCGCCAAGCCGGGTCTGGCCGTCAAGCACGCCGCCAAAGAATTCGACGAAAAAGCCGGCGACTATCTCAGCCTGTAATCAGGAGGTGAACAATGGCGCGGTTAGCCAACCAGATGAAGCAGTTATACGCGATGTGCGCAACCGCGCTCGTGATGGGCAGGGCCGATCTCGACGGAGCCGATGACGTCGGCTTCGACATCGAACTGCCCATCTTCACCGTCGGCCAGACCGCCGAGTTGGCCAACATTCACCCCCAGACTCTCCGTCAGTACGACCGCCTCGGTTTGGTTCGTCCGCAGCGCACCGATGGCGGCGCACGCCGCTACTGCCTGCGCGACATTGCCCGCCTGACCCGAGCTCAGCGCCTGAGCCAGGATGAGGGCATCAACCTTTCCGGTATCGCGCGCATTTTGGTCCTCGAAGAAGAGAATCGCCAACTGCGCCGCGAAGTCAAACGCATGCAAACCGGCGACCAGGAGAGCGTTTTCGCCGCAGGCCGTGACGGCAATATCGTGGAGATACAACGCTCCAACCGCGCCCGCCTCTGGCGCAACGCCATCCGCCGCGAAACCCGCGAACTGCCCGGCCGCGATACTGCCGCCGATATCGCTGCCGGCGCCACCGGCGACTCCAACTACACTCCCGCCGACTCCAAGTCCATGGTCCTGTGGGGTTGGTGAGTCTGGCCGCATTGCTTCGATTCCTTCTCCATTCGTAAAACTGTTTGTTATCTCACATCGGGCAGCTGCCGAAAAGCACGAATCTTCTTGACGGAGATGTCAAGGTTTGTTACGGTGACGTGCGAAAACCGATTCGTAAGGGGTGCTTTAGGCTGAGACGGTATGTGCCGAACCCTTCGAACCTGTGAGCTAACACTCGCGTAGGGAATGCGACGGTTGAACTCCTCTGTTCGGCTCGGCATCCCATATGCGCGTTGAGAGAGAGGAAGCGTATGTCAATACGCAAGGAGCTGACCGCCCAGAACGTACTGCTGGGTTTCCAGCATGTGCTTGTTTCCAACGTCTGGCTTGATCCGGTGTTTGTGGCCGGAGCAATCGGCTTACCTATTGCCCTGTCGTCGAACATGATTAACGCCATCTTCATCGTCTCTGGTCTGGTTACTTTGGTTCAGGCCACTCGGCTGGTTCGCCTGCCGGTGGTGCAGGGGCCGTCAGCCGCGTTTGACGCGTTGATGATCGCGGCAGGTACGGCCGGCATGCTGGGGGCGGCGAGTTCGTCCATTCTCATCGCTTCGCTTGTGTTCCTGTTGCTGTGCCTGACCGGTGTGATAGAGCGGATGCGGTTCCTGTTCTCTCCGATGATTTCGGGCGTGGTCATCTTTATGGTCGGTGTCTCGCTGTCTGGATTCACGCTGAGCGAGTTTCTAGGCGGGGCTCCCGGCGACAAGACGTTCGCCGATCCGCACATCCTGACCGTGTCGATTCTGACCACGGCGATTGTGCTTGTCCTGTCGTTGCTCGGCAAGGGCCTGCTCAAGTCGTTCTCATTCCTCATCGCGCTCGTCGTCGGCACCGTGGTCGCCGCAGCGTTTGGCATGGTGGACTTCTCTCCTGTGGCATCCAAGGGATGGTTGGGCCTGCCGACCTTCCTGCCCTACGGTCCGTTCACATTTGACTGGAAGATCTTCATCCCGTTCTTCATTGCCTACATGGTTGCCGTCATGGAAGCTCTCGGCGTCTATCAGGCGGCTTCTGAGATTCAGGGCACGTCCCTCGAACGCAAGCAGGTGCGCTACGGTCTTGCCGGCGAGGCGGCCGGTTCAGCCATTTCCTCGCTGATTGGTGGATTCACCACCACCGCCTACCCGCAAAATGTCGGCCTGCTCAACCTGACCGGCGAAGGCAAGTTGCGCACGCGCACGCCTGTGATCATCGCCGCTGTGCTGTTGCTGATTCTGGGCTTCGTGCCAAAGGCGGGCGCGTTGCTGTCCGTCATTCCCTCGGCAGTCGTCGGAGGCATTTTCCTGCCGGCTGCGGCCAGCCTAATCGTGACCGGCCTGCGCGCCCTGCGCAAGGTCGCTGATGACGAGCGCCGTCAAACGGTCATCGGCATGTCTCTGTTGCTCGGCATCGCCCTGCCCAAGGCGCTCTCCGGCCTGACCGGCGGCGCAAGCGTGTTCTTTGGCAACAACATCATGGTCGGTGTATTCAGCGCCATCATTCTCAATGCGCTTTTCGTCGCTCTTCCGGATTTGGTGGCGAAGCATCGTGCGCCGGCGTCCGTGGATGTTCCAGCAGCCGATCCGGCGGATGGGACTGGCGCTGCGGCGTACGATGAACGATAATGCTGGTTGATATTGGATATTGACAGGAGCGATGCAATGACTGATGTGATGGATGACGCGCGTCGTATCAAGCGCGGGATTCTGGATTTTATCCATACCTATGGCTGTGAGCAGGCCCCGGAAGAGGCGTTTGGTGCGTTGGCGCGCGACGTGTTCATCTATCAGTACACGTATGATCTGCCGTACCGTCGTTACTGCGCGGCTAAACGCGTCACCCCCGCAACGCTCAAGGATTGGCGGGAGATTCCGCCGATGCCGGTGGACGGGTTCAAGCACCTTGACCTTTCGACCATACCGACCGAGCAATGCGAAGCCGTATTCATGACGAGCGGAACCACGCATGGCGGCAAGATGCGTGGGCGCAACTTCCATCCCGATCTTGAGGTGTGGGATGAATCAATGATTGTGCCGTTCCGTCATTTCATCATGCCGGATCGAGAGCGTATCCGCATCGCCGTGATTTCGCCGGCATGGGACATGAACCAGAACTCCTCCCTGTCGCGCTACCTTACCAAGGCCGTGGAGTGCTGCGGCAGCGAAGGCAGCGGTGTGTTCTTCGACGAGCATGGACTCAAGTTCGATGAAATCATCGCCTTCCTTAACCGTGCGGTGTCTGACGGTGAACCGGTGATGCTGATGGGTGTCTCGTCGTCCTATCTGTATCTGTTCGATTACCTGCATGAGCATGATCTGACGTTCGCGCTGGCCCCCGATAGCCGGTTGTTCGACACTGGCGGCTTCAAGAGCACTAAGCGCGACATCACCGAAGACCAGATGCTTGATGAGCTGGAACAGACACTGGGGGTGCCGCGCCACCACTGCGTCAACATGTATGGCATGACCGAGTTGAGCTCGCAGATCTATGACCAAAATATTCTGTCGTGGTATACGGATGGCACCAGCAACTATCTCAAGGCGAACCCCGCCTGGGTGCGCACGGTCTTCCTCGATCCGGAAACGCTGACTCCCGTCAAGGATGGTGAGACCGGTGTGATAGCCCATTACGACCTTGCCAATTGGAATTCATGCATCGGTATTCTGACCGAGGACCTCGGCCATCGGACCCCGGACGGATTCCTGCTGCAGGGCAGGGCGAAGGGAGCCGAGGCTCGTGGGTGCTCAATCGCGGTAGACGAGGTCATCAGTGCCAACCGTTGATGAATCCGTGAGTCAGGCCATTGATGTCTTCCACCTGCCCTCGGGAGTGGATGTTTCGGATTACGAAATCTATGAGGTCGCCACATCGGATGGGGTGAAGCGTTTGCGCTATCCGCGACTGGATGGCTCAAAGGTGACTTCCCTTGCCAAGCAGCTTGTCGATGTTCGCAACCGCACGCTTGCCGCGATGAGTGTCAACGATATTCTCGACATCGTGGCCGACGCGGCCCAACTATGGGCCGATCCGGATTTTGAGCTGCGGCGTCAGGCTGAACTGCTGATTCCCGCAATCACCGGATATGAGCCTGACATGGTGCGGATTGAGCTCAAACGGTATATGCGCCAGTTCAGGCGTCGTGAACTGCTCCGGTTCCTTGACTCCGAAATCGGTCAGCCGTCTATGCTCGACGAATTCCGGCCGAACAAGGCGGGGGGATACTCTAAATATGTGGCCCCAGCGCTCACCTATCAGGTGTTCTCCAGCAATGTGCCGGGGATTCCCGTGTGGAGCATGGCGATGACCCTGCTGGTCAAAGGCGCGATTCTTGGCAAATCTTCATTTTCCGAGCCGGTGATGCCTGCGTTCTTTGCTCGCAGCATTGCGATGGTCAATTCCGACCTCGCTGATGCCATTGCGGTGGTTCCATGGAAGGGCGGCTCGCAGCAGCTCGAGGATTCAGCCATCGATGCGGCCGATGCCGTGATTGTTTACGGTTCTTCGCAGACTACCAAATTGATTGCGGGCAAAGTCGCCGGGTCCAAGCCCTGTCTAGGTTACGGAGCAAAAGTCGGGTTGGCGTTCATTGGCCGAGAGGCTTTGCGTCCTGATACCTATGCCGATACCGTGCATCGTGTGGCTGTTGACATCGCCACATATGACCAGCAAAGCTGCCTGGCTCCGCAGACCGTGTTCGTGGAGACTGATGGAGCCCTCACCCCTCGTGAAGTGGCTCAGCTGCTCGGTGGCGAGCTTGAGAATCAGCAGCGCAAATATCCGCGCTCCGTATTGAGTGACGCCGAGAACGTGGCCATTCAGCGGGCGCGCACCGACGCTGAGATGAGAGCCTTGATGGGCGGGAAGGCCGCGGTGTTCGCCAGTGGCCATAGCACGGCATGGTCGGTGCTGTATCGAGAACTTGACGGTAGCGGTGCCGACGAGGATGTTGCTTCGCTGATGTCGCCGTTGAACCGCACCGTCAACGTGGTGGCGGTGCCAGATTTGTTGGACGCTGCCAGAAGACTGACTTCCTGCCGTGGCTGGCTGCAGAGCTGCGGTGTCGCTGTGGATTCAACCAGACTGTTTGGTCTTGCGGATACATTGGCCGAGGTCGGTGTGAATCGCATCTGTCCGCTCGGTGAGATGGATCGGGCGAAATCCGGCTGGCATCATGATGGGGGCTTCAACCTCATCGATCTGTTGCGCGCGGTGGATGTCGAACGCGGCAGCGACGCGTACAGCGATTCGTTCGATATGGATATGGAATAGGCCTGTGCTGTTGCGGGCAGCAGAGGCTGGTAGCAGGGCGAAAGGCAAGGGTAATGACAGAGCAAAGCGATATGGCACGGCGTCCAATGGTGAATCTGGATGGCAGAACAGCGATCATCACCGGTTCCGGCAAGGGCATAGGAGCGGCTGTGGCGAAATGCCTGGCATCGCACGGAGCCGCTGTCGTCATCAATTACGTACATGACGCCGCCAGCGCGCAGCGCACCGTTGAAGACATCCACTCGCTGGGAGGCTTGGCTATAGCTGTACAGGCGGATGTTTGCGATGAATCGCAATCTTCCAAGCTAGTGGGTACCGCTGTCGACTCATTCGGCGGCGTGGACATCTTAGTGAATAATGCTTTCGGACGCTTCTCCTTTGACCCGCGTCGCCGTTCCACTTTTGCTGGAGGCGATTGGGATGAGTTTAGCGCACAGATCGAGGGATGCCTGCATGGTGCATATCTGATGTGCTCACATGTGGTGCCGCTGATGCGAGCCCAGACCTCCGGGCGTATCATCAACATCTCCAGCAATCTGGTCGATTCGCCCATCGTGCCCTACCATTCGTATATCACTGCCAAAGGCGGCTTGGTCGGCATGACCCGCTCTCTGGCCCAGGAGCTGGGCGGCTTCGGCATTACCGTTAATGCCATTGCCGCAGGTTTGACGGCCGGAACCGCATCCAGCGCAGCCACCACCGAGGATGTTCGTGAACGAATCATTGCCATGACGCCTCTTGGCCGCCTTGCCCGTCCCGATGACATCGCCGGAGGGGTCGCGTTGTTGGCGTCCGACATGGCCGGCTTCATTACCGGACAATGTCTGCACGTCGATGGTGGGCTGACCATGCGCTGAGGCGCAGGGGCGGTGTGCTGACGCGCTATGGTTGTCGCATCCGATTGGTGCAATGGAATGCAGCAAGAGTAAAGGCGCCAATTGGCGTGCGGGCATGTGGACGGAGGTAACTATGCTGCTCAAAGCCGTGTTCTGGGATTTGGACGGTACTCTCATCGATTCTGAGCCGCTCTGGCATGACGGTGAGATTGAGATCGCGCACAACAATGGCGGCGAGTGGAACGAGGACCTCGGTTGGGAGTGCTCCGGCACTCCGGTACCACACGTGGCAGAGGTCATGATTGCGCATGGCTGCACATTGAGCGTTCCCGAAATCGACAAGCAGCTCAAGGATTATGTGTTCAAGGCGGAGGTCGAACGTCTGCCGTGGATTCCTGGTGTGCAAGACGTGCTGCATTCGCTCAAGGAAGCCGACATCCCATCCATGCTGGTCACTACTTCGCCTCGCCGCATGGCCGAGAACATCATGAAGCAGGCTGATGGATTGCTTGCCGGCTACGTCTGCGGCGATGATCCGTACGAGCACAAGCCGAGCCCTGCCCCATATCTGGCCGCGGCTGAGAGACTCGGCATCGCGCCTGAAGACATGGTCAAGTGCGTGGTAATGGAAGATTCCTCATCCGGTCTGCGCTCCGGCGCCGCCTCGGGGGCCACACTGATTGCGCAGACTGGCTGGATTCGCACCGACACTTCCGGCCTTGGCCAGTTTGCCTCCATCGACTCGTATGAGGGCATCGATGCGGCCGCGCTGGACGCCTTTGTGCGGCAGCGTTTGGGGGAGTAGAAATTTCGTTTGTATTGCGGAGTTTGTGTGGGAAACCCCAGTCGACCTGATGTTATAGGCCGGCTGGTAGGGTATTTGACGGTTTGCATATAACTGTCTGGTTCATTGGGCTGGCAGCTCAATACAAGATTTAGGACTCATAGGAAACACATGGGCTTCGTTAATTTCATCATCGAACTGCTGAAGGATCCGCGTGCCGCGATTGCCGGTTGGATTGCCATGGGCGTGGCGCCGACTCTCGGATTCATCTTCCTCATCGTATTCATCGAAACGGGCGTGGTGTTCTTCCCGTTCCTGCCCGGTGATTCGCTGTTGTTCGCGGCCGGCGTGTTCGCAGCCCCGGATGCTGCGACCGGCAAGGCCGCGCTGCCGCTGTTCTGGTTGCTGCCGGTGGTTTGGTGCGCGCCGATTATCGGCGACCAGTGCAACTACTTCATCGGTCATTTCTTTGGTCGCCGTATTATCCAATCCGGCAAGGTGAAGGCGCTGACTCCTGAGCGACTGGCCAAAACCGAGGGCATGATTGAAAAGTGGGGCCCGCTGGCTGTGTTCCTGGGCCGCTTCTTCCCGTTCATTCGTACGTTCATGCCGTTCATTTCCGGTATTTCCGGTATGCGTTGGAGCCGTTTCACGCCGTTCTCAGTGCTCGGCGGCCTGTGCTGGTCCACGTTGTTCACGCTGCTGGGCTACTTCTTCGGCAACATTCCGGCCGTGCAGGATCACTTCGAACTGGTGATCGTGCTGATTCTGCTGGTTTCGCTCGCCCCGACCATCATCGGTCTGCTCAAGGCCAAGTTCGGCAAGAAGAAGCCGGCCAAGGTGACCGATGCTCAGTTGGACGTCATGGAAGACGGCATCAAGAACCTCGATAAGTAAGCAAGGAATGTAGATTACCGCATAAGGAATCGTCGTGAAAATGAAGGCCCTGACTGTGCATATGAGGTCAGGGCCTTTTCTGCATGAGATGGGCGTGAAACAGCAGCGTGGTTATCCACATTTGTCGTGGACGACATGCCGGGGTGTGGATAACTCAGCAAGCTAGAACCACAATGGTCGATTCGTGTTGAGCATTGAACTCGGACACGTTTCAATCGGCTTATGAATAGCAACACCACACCCCGCGTGGCGCGTAGGATCACCTCGCCAGCGGTAGCACCTCCGGGCATTCCGCTGCCCACGGACGATGCGCCGATTCCAGCGCATCGCTACTACACTCCGCCGCCCAGGCCGTTGGCCTCATGCGAACGGCAGAGATCGGGCGAGGCTCCGGCGCTCGCCCTAACTACAGACACCAGCTTCCATAACATTGTGACGATGACGTCAGGTCATGGAGGCGTGGGGCTGAGTGTCATGGCTTCCATGCTTGCATGGACATTGGCGAGACGTGAACACAGCTGTGCTCTCATAGACGCTGATTTCGTGGCCGGATGCCTTGACCTGCTGCTCGGTGTGGAACGAGAGCCGGGTTTACGATTCAGCCAAGTCGACGCACCCCTCGGCCGCATCGAGGGCGATGCGATGAACCATGAGCTGATGATGTGGGAGGGTGTGCGAGTACTTCCCTATGACCCTTGGAGCGCGCGCCAGCCTGACTGGTGGGAAGTTCAAGCGGCCATTCGAGCCTTGGCGGAAACGAACGACGTTGTCATCGTAGATGCCGGTCAGGGTGGACTCATTGAGACCGTACCCGATCTGCGCAGTGGCATGCAGGTGATTGCCGCGGAATTGTCGGTGATGGGGCTGGCCAGAGCCAAGTCGCACCGGTCCAGACTGGATTCATGGGGCTGTGAAGCGCCACATATCGTCGGCGTGGAACCACGTGGCGCTCCACGTGGGAGAGGCCACGTGGGTATTGGTGAGGCGCAGGACTATTTGACTGCCACGGTATTGGGGCCTGTCAAACCAAGTGTCAATCTGTGTGGAGACGTACTGGAAGGCCTCGGCATCAGATCGGTGACCAAAGGCAGCCGCAAAGCCGTGAGCTTGCTTGCCGATCTTGTCGAGCAGGCCATTCGCCCGGTTTCGGGAGCTTCTTGCAAGGACCGGTGATGCGGTATGGCTGCCGTAATCACTCGGGCTGATGAGCCCGGCGCAGTGCCCAGAATTGTGTTCTTCGGTCTATTGAATGATGTGGCATCCGACCCGCAGGTTACCGATCTGGCGGTGACCTGTGATGGCCGCGTTTGGGCGGACCGCGGCAACGGCATGCGAGAAACAGTATTGCGTGTGCCGTTTCGCTCGCCGCAAGTAGTTCGAGAATACGCCGTCCAACTGTGCGCGCAGCTTGGGCGCAGACTGGATGATGCCTGCCCGATAGCGGACGCCGCCAGTCCAGACGGCATCCGCGTGCATGCGGTGATTGCCCCATTGGTGCCACAAGGTGCCGCAATCTCCATACGGTTCCCTGACAGGACCATGGCATCGTTGCGACATCTGAGCCAATTAGGTGTATTCCCGGCTGCTTGGCTGCCGATGTTCGTGGGACTGGTGCGCAGACATGCCACAGTGCTGATTACCGGCGGAACAGGCGTGGGCAAGACCACCTTGCTCAAGGCGCTGCTGGCGCAATGCGATGTGAACGAGCGCATCGTCACCGTAGAGGAAGTTCGTGAACTGGGAGAACTGGGGCGTGGCGATCATGTGTCGTTGGTAACGCGCGAGGCGAATGTGGAGGGCGTCGGAGCCATAAGTCTGACGGACTTGGTCAAAGCGACGTTGCGAATGCGCCCCGACCGCGTGGTGCTGGGCGAATGCCGTGGCGCGGAAATCGTCGACCTATTGCGCGCGTTCAATTCTGGTCATCACGGTGGCATGACCACTGTGCATGCGGACAGCGTGAACCGAGTACCGTCCAGGCTGATTTCGCTTGGATTACTCGCCGGAGTCAGTCCACAGGCGTTGGCCATGCTGGCGGCAGGCGCTTTCGACGCGGTGGTGCATTTGGAGCGAGTGAACGGACAGCGGCGTATCACGCAGATCGGCGAACTGCGTGTAGCACATGGTGAACTGGCAGGAACACCGCTGGCGGTATGGAATGGCTGCCATCCTCCTCGGTATGCCGCCGAATGGGGGCACTTCATTGAACGATGGGGCATCGTTCCCGGGCCGAGTGGTGGTGGGTGATGATGTGGTGTGCTGTTCTGGTGGCGCTCGCCGTGCTGATATGGCCGGGGAACAAGTCCGGGAGGCTGTATCGGCTGGCTTACCGCGGGCGTGCGGTCGATTCCGCAGCCATAAACGAACCTCGATATGCCGGCTCACCTCGCGTGGGCGTTGCGCAGGTGATTACGTCCGCCATCGCGCGATTGCGAGGTGGCGGCACATTGGTTGAAGCATTCGAGGAACAATCCAGCAGACGCTTCGCCACTCAGCGCATTACTGTGGAACGGCTCATAACGGTGTTCGAACAGCGGCGTCTGCCCGACGAATCACCAGCGCAGGTACTTGAAGCTGCACGCGGGGTCACCGCCGCAGCGGTTTTGAGCGATGAGCTCGGTTGCCAAGCAGTGCCATGTCTGGAAGCGGTATTGACTGCTTACCGGCAGATGAGGCTGATGCAGAACCTGCGATCGCAAGCATGTGCCGTTCCTAAAGCCACTGTGGGGCTGCTGAGCGCGCTTCCGGCCGTCACTGTGGCATTGGGCGAGCTTCTGGGAGCTAGACCATTGGCGTTCTTGCTTGGATCGCCACGCGGTGTGGTCTGCTTGGTATTAGGGGGATGTTGTTATGCTGCCGGCTTGGCATGGATGCGGGCATTGTTGAAAGGCAGCGGATTATGAGTACGGTGTGGGTACACGCCGCGGCAGGCTGTGCGGCGATCGCTAGTTGGCTGTATAAGGCTCCGTCTCGTCATGACAGCCGCTTGCCGGGCGAGGAACCGGCCGTAGCGCATGATTGCGGGTCGTCATGGACCATACTCATATTGCGTATGTTGCAGGTGTCCTTGCGTCAGGGCTCCTCGATTCCCCGGGCGCTTGACATGGTGGGCAAAGCCGTCGGCGGCGACTGCGGCGCTCGCATGAGCGAGGTCGGGAGCTCCCTGGCCAGAGGGGTTCCCTGGGCTGATGCGTGGCATGCCGCTATGGCTGTTCAGCATGAGGGTGCGCCAGCTGATAGTTCATCCGGAAAACGTACCAGCAGAACGCAACGAGATCTTGGCCTGCTGCAATCGGCTTTGGAATCGTCATGGACGCATGGCGATATGCCTGGCGTGCGCCTCGAATCCGCCATTGAACAGCTGGACCGTGACGAGCGTGCCGCCATCGAACGGAATGCCGCGAAGCTGTCGGTAAAGCTACTGATGCCTACAGGGCTATGTTTTCTGCCGGCATTCGTGCTGGTAGGAGTCATTCCGGCGATTGCGTCCTTCATGATGTGAATATAGGCGTGAACTGAGTGCGCTTAGGGTGAATCTTGTTGTATTGCTCGGTATTGCACTTGGCTGCGTTTGGTTATCCACATTGGTGGTGGACGACACGTCGGGGTGTGGATAACTCGGCAAGCTAGAACCACATACCCCGTTTTCCCTGGTGCATGAAGCGTTGATAGTCCACAGTGGTATGCACCCCGCGTCAACCCGGCGCGGGGGCCAACCACTCACACACGCATGGGGAAGGTGCGAAGCCACTGCGCAGCTTCCCCTCCTTACCGAAAGGAACGCCAATGAATACCCCTATCCCCGTCATCGTCGACGGGCAGGCCGGCATCTTTGCGCACAGCAAGGCTCGTGTGGCCACGCTGAACGCCAAGGCGAAAGAACGGCTATGCCTCATGGACGCACGCATCCGCACCCTCATGGCTGAGCCCGAAGAAGGCGCGGCCACTGCGGAATACGCAGTCGTACTCGTTGCGGCTACAGGCTTTGCGGCGGTGCTGGTCGCCATCCTGAAGTCGGATGCCATCAAGACGTTGCTGACCAACATCATCAAACAGGCTCTGAAAGTCGGGTGACAGCCATGAAGACCATGACATGCCGGTGGCGGCTCGCCAGACTGCCGCCAGACCTATGCACGGGGTCGGCCACCGCCGAATTCGCGATCGTATTGCCCAGCGTTATCGCCATCGCCGGGCTGATATTGGCAATAGGACGTGTGGTCATCGTTTCCATGGACTGTCAAAGTGCCGCGGCAGCGGCTGCACGCGAGTTTGTGGTTACCGGTGACGAATCATCCTCGCGCAGCATAGCTGCGGACGTTGCCGGGGGAGAGCCTCGCGTCATCATTGCCCACGACGGCCAATCGACGAGTGTGATGGTCGAATGTTCGGTATTGCCTGGTCCGCTGGATGTCACTCCAACGCGGGTTACCGGCAACGCTACGGCGATAAGCCAATAACTGGTCGGCTGGCTGGGCGGCCGCAACAGAAAGGAACTGCGGTGCAGGGAATGCGTTATGAGGAGGGATCGGGCACGATGGCCGGAGCCATGCTGGTTATGGTGGTGGGCATTGCGCTCGCGGTGGCGGCAAGTGTGGGCAACCTCATGATCTGCCAGAACCGAGCGCGTTCCCTCGCCGACCTTATCGCCTTTGACGCCGCGTATGCGCTGTGGCATGCGGATATCGGTGATCCATGTGCGCTCGCCGCCAACATGGCTGAAGCGAATGGTGTAGTTTTGGGCTCCTGCTCCGTGCGGGATGAAGACGTGTTGGTAACCATCAAGGTGGAAACCATGGTCCTGGTGGCATCATCCGTGGAGCGGATGGCTCGGGCCGGACCGGTGAGTTGTACGGAAGGAGACAATTATCACAATAATGGACCGTAAAGCACCGATACTCTGGCGGGCTTCTGGGCCTTTGGCTAAGGTGAGAGCATGAGCGAGAGTGAACGCAACGAGCGCCGTCGCGTGGTGGCCATGGTGGGCAACCCCACTTCCGATAAAGGCCGTGGCGCTAAGGTGGACGCGCAGGTATTGGGTCTGCTGGAGGAAGCCGGCCGTGCCCATAACTTCGACGTCATCGACATCACCGGCACGAGTTTCGACGATTCCCTGAACCAGGCGCGTGAACGCGCGCACGAGTACGACTATCTCGTAGTGGTCGGTGGCGACGGCATGATCGCACTTGGAGCGAACGCCGTGGGCTGCAGTGGCAAGCCGTTGGGCATCGTGGCCACGGGGTCGGGCAACGATTTCGCACGAGGACTGAAGCTGCCGGTCAACCGTATCGAAACCGCAGTGGAAGGTATCGTCGGTGCTATCGTGCGCGGATCACACATCGATGTGGACATGGGACGCGTGACCTCTTTGGACGGCGGCTATGCCGTGGATCCCTCCACTGGCGAGGAGTACGAGTACCAGGAGAGCAAGTCCGCCGAGCATCCGATTGACCGGTACTATGCGGGCATGCTGTCCTGTGGTCTTGACGCGAGCATCAACGACCGTGCGAATCATTCGCATCTGCCGACCGGCACCATGCGCTACTTTGCGGCGGTGCTGGTGGAGCTGACGCATATGAAGCGTTATGGTTACCACATCAAAGCCACATTGGCGGACGGTACCACGGATGAACGAGACATCATCACACCATTGCTGACGATTGCGAATTCGAGGCATATCGGTGGCGGCATTGAGGTCTCGCCGTACTCCTGCTTCTCCGATGGATTGTTGGACCTGGTGTGGATGGACCACGTGCCGAACTTCGGCGAATGCGCGGTGGCCATTTCGAATGCCTATAACGGCAAGCTACTTGCTTCAAAGGTGTTCGGCTGGAAACGTATCCGTGAAATCGAAGTCACGCGGGCAGCGGAAGGCGACGAGCCACCGGTGCTGATGGCGGACGGCGAATATATCGGGCATTTGCCATTTAGGGTAGTGGCCGAGGACTGCGCGTTGCGCGTGCTAGTGCCGCCGGCCGTAGCCGCCCGTGAGGTGGATTCCCGACAGGAAGTGCTCGACGTCATTGCCCGAGATGGTCGCGATCCCGTGACCGGCCAGTTCGCGTGACCCGATTATATTGGCTCCCCTCATTAGGCTGAGCCGTAAAGCAAACAGCCCAGTGGGCTGTTTGTAGGCGAGGGTTCGACGATAGTCGAACCAGAAGAAAGTCAGCCGTAGGCTGTCCGCAATTGCGGACGAGCTGGCCGCGAAGCGGACTGAGGGGAGTGCGGGAGAGCGGTACCAGAGCCAATGCCCGTCAGACCTCAGACGACATAGCTTTCGATATGCAGCGTCTGCGCCATGACCTCTTTGATGGTTCGGTCGCTGATGTTCGGATGCGAGCGAATCAGTGAGATAAGCCCCACAATCAGTGTGAAGAACGTCTCATGGACGTTGGTGATTGGCAGGCCATGCATCTGCTCGAAATCACGTACGGTGGTCTGGGCAATGTAGTCGGCAATACGGTCCGCCGCGCGGTCAATGAACTTGATATACAGTTCGGCGTTGCCGTCTTGGATCATACGGTTTGAGAAGGGGCTCTCGTCGGCGATCAGGGAGCGGAGTACATGCACGATGTCGTCTAATGCCTTGTTCACGTTGCCTGTTTCGCGCGCTTGGTTCCACTGCTTCAACGTGGTGAGGATTTCGTCGATGACGTTATCGAGTACTGCGTCAGCTACGGCTTCCTTGTCTTCGAAGTAGTGGTAGAACAGCGAACGCGTCATACCGACTTCGCTTGCGATGTCGGAAACGGTGATTTTGGAGAAGCCTTTTTCCAGACACACCTTGCGCGCGGCTTGCACGATGGCGTCGCGCCGGGCATCGCCGCGGGTGGGGCGTTTCTCGTCGAGGATATCGCTCATGGGTGCCTCCTGACCACAACCGTTATTGACACTATGTTAATACAAAGAAAGCGGTCCCGATGTCTATTTAGAAGTGCAACACCCTTGTTGGTCCTGTAATTCTAACAGTT
>OLPF01000129.1_pt1 | contig 87193 bp, 77 predicted proteins | sample 1673121 | NCBI WGS metagenome assembly OLPF01 (sample SAMEA3136756, study PRJEB25190) | human gut metagenome
ACGACACTGGTAGATGAATTATTAAAGCAAAGCGGCGTATTCCGTGAAAATCAGGCCGTTGAGGAACGTGTCATGGATTCCAACGATATTGAAAGAGAACGTGGAATCACTATTCTCTCTAAAAATACTGCCGTTACTTATAACGGGGTGAAGATTAATATCATTGACACACCTGGACATGCTGATTTCGGCGGCGAAGTAGAACGTGTCCTTAAAATGGTAGACGGCGTTGTCCTCGTTGTAGATGCTTTCGAAGGCCCAATGCCTCAGACAAAGTTTGTTCTGAAGAAAGCCCTTGAACTGAACCTGGCTGTTATCGTATGTATCAACAAGATCGACCGTCCTGAAGCAAGACCGGACGAAGTTATTGACGAAGTTCTGGAACTGCTCATCGATCTTGATGCCAGTGAAGAACAGTTAGACTGCCCATTTGTGTACGCTTCTGCCAAGGAAGGTGTGGCTATGCTTGAGATTGGTGATGACAGCAACAGCATGCAGCCATTATTTGAGACGATCATCAACCACATTCCTGCTCCGGAAGGTGATCCTGACAAGGGCACACAGGTACTGATCAGTACCATTGATTATAATGAATATGTTGGCCGTATCGGTGTCGGCAAGGTCAGCAACGGTTCTATCCGTGTGAATGAAGATGCTATCATCGTCAATGCCCACGACCCTGAAAAGCGTCGCAAGGTGAAAGTCAGCAAGCTCTATGAGTTTGACGGTCTGAACAAAGTGGAAGTTGAGAAAGCAGGCGTCGGTTCCATCGTCGCTATTTCCGGTATTTCCGATATTCATATCGGTGATACACTCTGCTCCCCTGATTTTGTAGAGCCAATCCCATTCCAGAAGATTTCCGAGCCTACAATTTCCATGAACTTCCTTGTCAACGACAGCCCATTAGCCGGCCGCGAAGGCAAGTTCGTAACATCCAGACACCTTCGTGAACGTCTCTACAAAGAACTGAATACCGATGTCAGCCTCCGTGTTGAAGATACAGAGAACACAGACTGCTTCAAAGTTTCCGGCCGTGGTGAACTGCATCTTTCCGTTCTCATCGAGAATATGCGTCGTGAAGGCTATGAATTTGCAGTCAGCAAGGCAGAAGTTATTTACCACAAGGATGAGAAAGGTCATCTTCTTGAGCCAATGGAACAGGCTGTCATCGATGTACCAGATGAATTCTCCGGTATTGTTATCGAGAAGCTGAGCTTCCGTAAAGGCGAACTGCAGGGTATGTCCCGTTCCAACGGCGGTTACACTCGTCTTGAGTTCCTGATCCCATCCCGTGGCCTCATTGGTTATCGTGGTGAATTCATGACAGATACAAAGGGTAATGGTATCCTGAATACTATTTTTGACAGCTATGGCCCATACAAGGGTGACATTGCTTACCGTCAGACAGGTTCCCTGATCGCATTTGAAGCCGGTGAAACCATCACTTACGGTCTGTTCAATGCACAGGAACGTGGTACACTGTTCCTCGGACCTGGCGAACAGGTTTACCAGGGTATGGTCGTTGGTGAAAACCCTAAAGGCGGCGATATCGAGCTGAATGTCTGCAAACGTAAACAGATGACCAACACCCGTGCTTCAGGTTCCGATGAAGCCTTAAAGCTTGTACCACATAAGGTACTGAGCCTTGAGCAAGCCCTTGACTTCATCGAAAATGATGAACTTGTTGAAGTTACACCGAAAAACATCCGTATCCGTAAGAAGATTCTGGATCCGAAACAGCGTATGCGTGCGAACAAAAAGTAATTTTTGACGCGTGGCCTGTCATTTCTAAATAAAGATATAAAAAGCGTCTATTCAATACAAGCAGCTCTCGCTGCCAATGCTAGCAGCGGTACATAAGGCAGTAAAATACACTGCCTAAGTACCGGCGAGCATTGAAGCACTTGTGTCTGAATAGACGCTTTTTATATCTTTTTCGGGAATTTTGAGGCCACGCTGCACCCTAATTTGTTTTGACTAGTGAATGCTGCTTCTGATTAATCCGTAATTTTAGTTTGTTGTTATTTTTATGGTCAGAGCAGAGGCTTTCCAGGTGGAGTTGTCGGACTGCATTTTCACGTATCCTGTTGCGGTTCCAACCGGCTTTTTATCGTCAGATGTCACTAATTGTGCAGTGAAATCATAGGCATTGTCCTCTCCTGATTTTGCTGTCAACTGGATATCCTGCGCAATGATATCTTTATCCAGCTGCTGTGCCAGTTTCATCGGAGCTATCATTGAACGGTCGGCCATCAAATCTGCGATGCAATCAGCTGTCATTATCTCGCCAAATTGTTTCTGGAAATAATCTTCCATTCCGTCTATCGATACCATTCCGGTCTCATCGCCGGTCTCGGCAGATGCTATCTCTGCATACTGGCTGTCAAATTCATCGGCAACCTGCACTGTACCGCTTAAAAATTGATTAAGCACAGCGTTGGCGCTTTCTTCAGAACTGTTACCACTCTTCTGACAACCTGCCGCCAGCAGCATAGCCATCAATACTGCCATGCATGCGAAAATTCTTCCAAGACGTTTTAACTTCATCCTATCATCTCCTCCTGTTCTTGAATTGTGTGAATTTTCTTGTTTTTTTGAAATGTTTTCTAATTACAGATTATCATATGCGGATAATTCTGTCAACGTCAATCATCTTATAAACAAAAAGAAGAAAAAAACCTGTATCCACATTTTTCCTTCTTTTTGTTTATTTTTACTATCCTATTTTATTTTACGCCACTGCATTCCCATGTTTCTGTATCCAGCAGCAGAAATTCTTCTGTTCCAATGGGCTTACCATCTCGATCAGTTGAAAAGACATCACAGGAAATCAAGTTTCCTTCTTTTGTAATCATATCCATCGGTGTATGGCCCACTATCTGCAATAGTTTCCGCGGCTTATACAACCGCATATTGGAATGCTGGGGTCTGAGCCAGATAGGCGAGGCATCGTTCCACATTTCGTTTGGACCGAGTTCGTTAATGGCCGCCACCACTGCTTCCACGTCATGATATTTTGCTTTCGGTACAACGCTCTCTGCAAAATAATCCAATACTCCCGCATGTGAAAATAACACGTTATCTATTTTCTGGACATAGCAAATCGGATTGTTCTCCGGGAGTGTATCCCGCAAATCCAATAATTTTCTTTGCACGGTGTAAGCTGCCATTGAACTATAGCCACTCTCCAGGCGATGCCAGAGATAGCTCAGGTCATGATTGCCATAACACCAGGCTGTCTCCGGAAATTCTTTGGCAAAATCAATAGCTGCATCATAGGTTTGTCCATACAGTGCAATATCATACTCTTTCCCCCAGTCATCCGGAATATCCATCAGACACACTGCACGGTCCGCCTGTTTTGCACGCATAAGCACTGCCGCCTGTTCAAACATCCACGGTTTCAAATGCACATCCGGTATTACCAAAACTCGCATCATTTCATCCTCCTTTTTTGACACGGTATCATCTTATCTTCTATTGTACCGCAAAAGAAAGACTTCGTCGTCCCACCAGTAACAAAAAAGAACATACAAAATGACTTGATCATTTCATATGTTCTTAAAAAATCGAATTTGCCTATTCAAAAATCTGTTTCAACTGAATAGATGTCGGTGACGGCATCTTCAATGGTGCGCCGCTCATCATAATATAGCCTTTGTCGTAGTTGACTTTGAAGGATGTCATGGAATTGCCTTCCTGATTGACAGACACAAACATCTGATCTCCCGGCATAATCGCCAGGTCTCTTGGATATTCACCACTGACCGGAAGAATACATAATGTCTTCATCATCTGATCTTCTTCATTAATTTCATAAATTGCTACAGAATTGTTGCCAGAGTTGGTAACAAAAAGGTATCTGTCGTCCGGTGTCAGTTTCAATGTAATGGCACTGTTGTAGTTATCATACTTCTCAGGCAGTGTAGAAATTGTCTGAAGCTTTGTAAAATGAGCAGTCTCAGCATCATAGGCATACTTCGTCACGCAGCATTTATTCTCATGAGTCAGATAAGCATAACGACCATCCGATGTAAAGATCATATGCTTCGGTCCGGATTCCAATTCGCATCTCAGAATATCATGGAGCTTGATCTTGCCTGTTTCATGATCAAACTCATACACCTTTACCTGATCCATACCAAGGTCAACGGCCATAATGAAACGTTCATCCGGTGAGAAAATCGCACAATTCACATGGCAGCGATAATTCCTTCCGGCAATACTGCCAAGACCTTTCATAAAGACTTCATCCGTCACGCCCTGAATCGTACCATCCTCATTTAATCTTAAAACAGTCAACTTGCCATCATGATAGCCTGCTGTCAGCAGATAGCGATTGGCTCTGTCCACAGACAGATAACAAGGCCTCAGACCATTCACAGAAGCTTTGTTCATCAATTCAAGACCGCCGTCCGGCAAAATCTTAAAAGAAGCCACGCCCTCATCACAATTGCTGTACAAGTACTGTTCGTCATGGGATAATCTCAGAAATGAAGGATTGTTGATCTTAAATGAGTCCCTTACCTTAAAGTATGCATACTCCACATTCGCATCCAGAATATAAATACCGTCACTCTCGCCTCTTGTATAAGAACCCACATATGCTACATATTTATCTGCCATTCTAAAAACTCCTCTCAAAGTCATCTGCCATTCAAAGCTGAACCCCTTTATTTTTCAAAGAAGAAATTCAATTATCAATTCAAAACAGGCACACTTACCGCTATTTTCTAAACGTAAGTGTACCATATTCCATCCCAGATGTCCACAATAACCCAAGTTAAAACATTGACGTCCGTCCCTATTTGTAGTAATCTCATACTGATGTTATTCATCAACCACATTATCTTATTTTTAGAATTATACTCAACGCGAAATGCTCTGTATTCTTAGATAGTTGCCAATCATTCATCATTCAAAAAAACATCTGCGTTTCGCCCATTAAGGAGGATTTTACTATGGAGAAAATTGCCAGTTTCACAATTGATCATTTAAAACTTGTTCCCGGTGTTTATGTTTCCCGTAAGGATACCATTGGCAAAGAAGTCATCACAACTTTTGACCTGCGCATGACCAGTCCTAATGATGAACCTGTAATGAACACGGCCGAAGTACACACCATTGAACATCTGGCTGCTACTTTTTTACGCAACCATCCGGTTTACGGTGATAAAACCATTTACTTTGGACCAATGGGCTGCCGCACAGGCTTTTACCTGCTGCTGGCCGGTGACCTGACTTCCAAAGAGATTGTGCCGCTGATGATTGAGATGTTTGAATTCATCAGAGACTTCAAAGACGACGTGCCAGGCGCAAGTCCGAAGGACTGCGGCAATTATCTGGATATGAACCTGCCAATGGCCAACTATCTGGCCAAACGCTATCTTGACAATGTACTGTACAATATTGATGACAGCAGACTGGTTTATCCGGAATAAAAATCGACATAAAAACAAAAATCTGCGGCATACTATCACAAAAACCACTCATAAAAGGAGGTTTCCTATGATAGAACCGCAGATTTCTTTTCATCCGGATCACTATTTTCAAAAAGCCGAATCCCTTACGATGCCGCAGCCTGATATCACCGACAGTACTGACGGTTCAGACCGGATGACCGTCCGTGATGACCATCTTCCGCCCTACATCGGCGATTTTCCGCCGAAATCTTCTTCACCCTCACAGGATGAAAAGATGGTATAAAGCCGCAATTAAAAGCAGATGGGCCGGATAAAAGATATAAAAACCATACTGCATCACTTTCGTCTGCCGGCCCCTCTGCCCATTATAAAGCAGGATCGGGATCAGGGCCAGCACCGCATAAACTTCAACACCGCCCACAGCAGCCAGAAGAATCGCCGCAATGGAATATTTTAACTGAGGCTGCCCCCGCAGATAATAAAAAATACAGATAACCGCAATCCCAGTAAAACCATAATCCGTATTGAAAAATTCAGCGATCAGCCCCGCTGCAATAATAACAAGCAATTTATAGAGTACATCCGGAATGTCCAGCTGCTCAATGGGGTGCTCAAGGAACCAGATAGCCAGAAGTCCCAGTCCCAGGGTAAAAAATACATTCTGATGACCCGTATATACCAACCGGTGATAAAAAGCCAGGTCAAAAGGAACCTCCGAAATCAATGCAAAAATACCCATACGCAGAATATATTTCTTCATGTTACGGGTATGCACAGCCCCTTCCACCAGCAAAAAACAGTAGATTGGAAAGGCTAATCGTCCGATAATGCGAAATCCCATCATCCCGCTGAAACAAACCGCTCCCAGATGATCAATGAACATAGACAGACAGGCGATCAATTTCAATACTGTGCCGTCCAGTCGCTGATACCGGGATATATTGACCGAAGGATTCATTTATTTTCCTCCCTGTTTCTGAGCTTCAATCCGCTCTGCCAGATCATTGAGATACACCCAGCGATCCATCTTCTCTTCAAGGGCTGACTCATTCGCATCCTTTTCCTTCATCAGGTCATTGAGTTTTCCGGAATCCGTGGCAAACTTCATCATATCCGCATCAATCTGTTCAATCTTCGCTTCAAGGGCTGCAATGTCATCATCAATGGTATCAAATTCCTTCTGCTCGCTGAATGTAAACTTTAATTTCACCGGTCTGTTCTGCTTCCAGTCTTTGGAATTGTTCTTCTTTTCCCCGCTGTCAGCTTTTGTCTTATTGGTCAGACTCATATCCGGTGCTGTGCCAAAACGCTTCTCATGGGCTTCCAGATAATCGGTATAACCGCCCTCATACTGTCGAATGTGGCCCTGTCCGTCAAATTCCAGAATACGATCCGCCACATTATCAAGGAAATAGCGGTCATGGGAAACAGCCACGACAATGCCTACAAATGAATTCAAATAATCCTCCAGGATTGTCATGGTCGGAATATCCAGATTGTTGGAGGCCTCATCTAACAGAAGGACATTGATATTCTGACATAAAACACCAAGCAGATACAGACGGCGCTTCTCACCGCCGGATAATTTGCCGATTGGCGCATACTGCATTTCCGGTGTAAAAAGAAATCGCTCCAACATCTGGGATGCACTGATCCTGCCGTCGCGGGTAATAATATATTCTCCGATGTCTTTGACATAATCAATAACCCGCTGGCGGTCATCCATTTCCTTCTCATCCTGGGCAAAATAGCCCATACGGATGGTCTCCCCAATCTCAATGACACCGGAATCCGGTTCTACCTGTCCCACCAGCATCTTCATCAGTGTGGATTTGCCGCAGCCGTTCGGACCAATGATGCCTACCTTTTGATTTCTCAGGAAAATATAACTGTAATCATCCAGAATGACTTTATCACCATAACGCTTGCTCAGATGCTGCAGTTCAATGGTCTTTTTACCCATACGTGTCTCAATGGAATCCATCTCCACAACCTGTGCCTGCTCCGGTGCCGTTCCGTTCTTCAGCGCCTCTAACCGTTCCAGTCTGGCACGCTGTTTGGTGGTTCTGGCACGGCATCCTCTCTTGGCCCATTCCAGTTCCATTCTAAGGACACTCTGGCGCTTGCGCTCCGTTGCCAATTCCATCTCTTCTCTGGCTGCCTTTAATTCAAGGAAACCGGAATAGTTGGATTCATAGCTGTAGATCTTGCCCTGGCTGATCTCCAGGATCTTGTTCGTCACCTGGTCAAGGAAATATCGATCATGGGTCACCATCAGAATCGTTCCCCTGAAATTCTTCAGGTAATCTTCCAGCCACCGGATCATGGCACTGTCCAAATGGTTAGTGGGCTCATCCAAAAGCAGCACATCAAAATCCTGTGCCAGCACCTTAGCCAGAGCCACTTTTCGCTTCTGGCCACCGGAGAGCTGATCAATGGGCATACTATAATCCATAATCCCCAACTGACTTAAGTTGCTCTGAACCTTCCATCCTGTCTCGTCATCGCCTGCATAAGAAAGAATCGTCGCATTCTCCGGGAACTTCGGCTCCTGAGGCAGCCATGCCAGTTTCAGCTGATTCTGCCGGATAATATTGCCGGAATCCGGCACTTCATCGCCTGCGATCATTCGAAGCAGCGTGGATTTGCCGGTGCCATTGATGCCCACAATACCGATCTTGTCACCTTCCTGAATACCGATGGACGCATCATCGAAAATCGTCTTCTCACCAAAAATTTTGCTTATATGTTCAATATTCATTATATTCATAAAAAAATACCTCTATCTATTTTATCTTTAATAATGATAAATGAAATTTACATAACCGTCAATTGTATTTTCCATTGAAAAGGCTTGCAAATTAGCTAAAATACGGTACAATAGGGATTGCAGTCTAAATTATTAAAAATTGGCGTAACTGCTGAATGATATGTACACAAACAGAAAGGTTTATCTATGATTAGTGCAAATAATGTTACTCTGCGCATTGGCAAACGCGCACTCTTTGAAGATGTGAATATTAAGTTTACCGAAGGCAATTGCTATGGTCTGATTGGCGCCAACGGTGCCGGAAAGTCTACTTTCCTGAAGATTCTCTCCGGTGTCATCGAACCGAGCAAGGGCGACATCGCAATCACACCTGGCCAGCGTTTATCCGTACTGGAACAGGACCATTATAAATATGATGATTATCAGGTATTAGATACCGTTATCCTTGGCAATAAGCGCCTCTATGAGATTATGAAAGAAAAAGACGCTATTTATGCCAAAGAAGATTTTACCGATGAAGACGGTGTTCGTGCCAGCGAACTCGAAGGTGAATTTGCCGACTTAAACGGCTGGGAAGCTGAAAGTGATGCTGCGACGCTGTTAAATGGTCTCGGTATCGACACAGATCTTCACTATTCTTATATGCGTGAACTGGACGGCGGTCAGAAGGTCAAGGTTCTTCTTGCTAAAGCCCTGTTTGGCAATCCGGACATTCTGCTCTTAGACGAGCCGACCAACCACTTGGATCTGGATGCCATCGCATGGCTTGAAGAGTTCCTGATCAACTTTAACAATACCGTTATCGTTGTCTCCCATGACCGTTATTTCCTGAACAAAGTCTGTACCCATATCGCTGATATTGATTATGCCAAAATCCAGCTTTACTCCGGCAACTACGATTTCTGGTATGAATCCAGTCAGCTGATGATCAAACAGATGAAGGAAGCCAACAAAAAGAAGGAAGAAAAGATCAAGGAACTGCAGGAATTCATCCAGCGTTTCTCCGCCAACGCTTCCAAATCCAAGCAGGCAACGTCCAGAAAACGTGCCCTTGAGAAAATCCAGCTGGATGAGATCCGTCCATCCAGCCGTAAGTATCCATATATCGACTTCAAGCCAAACCGTGAGATTGGCAACGAAGTACTTCACGTTGAAGGCATTTCCAAGACCATTGACGGTGTGAAGCTCCTTGACAATATCTCTTTCACCCTGGGCCATGATGATAAAGTAGCTTTTGTCGGCCCGAACGTCAACGCCACAACCGCGCTTTTCAAGATTCTGGCCGGTGAAATGGAACCGGATGAGGGTTCTTATAAGTGGGGCGTTACCACAACACAGACTTACTTCCCGAAGGATAACACTGCTGAATTTACAAGCGAAGACAGTATCGTTGACTGGCTGATGCAGTACTCCCCTGAAAAGGATGTGACATTTGTCCGCGGTTTCCTTGGCCGTATGCTCTTCTCAGGTGATGACGGTCTGAAGAAAGTCAATGTTCTCTCCGGTGGTGAACGTGTCCGCTGTATGCTGTCCAAGATGATGATGTCCGGCGCTAACACCATGCTGATGGACGAACCAACCAACCATTTGGACATGGAATCCATCACAGCTCTGAACAACAGTCTGATCAAATATCCGGGTGTTCTGTTATTCACTTCCCAGGACCACCAGTTTGTACAGACCGTTGCTAACCGTATTATGGAACTGACACCTGGCGGTCTCATTGACAAACAGTGTACGTATGATGAATATCTTGAAAATGATGAGATGGCAAGAAAACGCCAGATTCTCAATATGGAAGCAGAAGCTGACGATTAATTTACAGACAATTTAGTATTCAGACAGGCACTTGTCAGCAATTCTTAAGGATTTTTTAAAGCCTTTATCCGGCTTATGTGCTATGCTAAGAGCAGCAGAGAAATGATGGATCCATGATTTCTTTGCTGCTCTTTTGCTGTTAATGTACTTAATTATCGGAGGCTTAAAAATTACTTATGATAAAAAACAAACGACTTTTATTGATCATACTGACTATTTTTATTCTGGCTGCTGCCGGAAGTTTTTTCATTCTTTTTGTCGATCAATGGCATATAGAAATCAATGATGGCTCTGAAAATAATGTCAAAATCGAATACGGCGATACCTATGATGACGGCACCGTCACTGCCGCATTAAAAGGCCGGTATCTGTTAAAGAAGGGATTCCCTGTTACTGTCACCTCAGAGGGTTCTGTCAATACCTCCAAACTCGGCAGTTACACCATCAACTACCATGCTTCTTTCCTTTTCTGGAAAGGTGCGGACAGTAAAACGGTGACTGTTGAAGACACAGTTCCGCCGGAAATTAAGCTGACAACCAATCCGGATCATTATACCCTTCCCGGCCATCCTTATGAAGAAGAAGGCTATACGGCATCCGACAATGTGGACGGTGATCTGACGGATAAAGTAACCCATGAAGAGAAAGACGGAACAGTGATTTATAAAGTTTCCGACAACTCCGGCAATGAGACAACCGTCACCCGCACCATTGTCTATGACGACCCGGTCCCGCCGGTCCTGGCCTTAAAGGGTGACAGTGAAATAACCATACAGGCCGGTTCTGATTATACCGATCCGGGATATACCGCCGAAGATAATGTGGACGGTGATCTGACAGATAAAGTTTCCGTGGATGGTTCTGTCAATACCTACAGCGCAGGTACTTACTCGCTTACTTATAAAGTTCAGGATAATTACGGCAATGAAGCAGCGGTCACCCGAACAGTCACTGTTGAGCCGATCCGCCAGGCAGACACTGTCAACCCTTCCGGCAAAATTGTCTATCTGACCTTTGATGATGGTCCCGGTGAATACACTTCCAAACTTTTGGACATTCTGTCCAAATACAATGTCAAAGCCACCTTCTTTACCGTTGGTTCCGGTCACCCGGATTTGTTAAAAGCCGAAGCGGACGCCGGTCATTCCATTGGCATTCACAGTGCTACACACGATTATTCCAAAATCTATGCCAGCGAGGATGCTTTTTTTGCCGATCTACGCAAACAGCAGGATACCATTGAAAATGCCACCGGTATCCGGACAACCCTTGTCCGTTTTCCCGGCGGAAGCTCCAATACCGTCAGCAAAAGCTACTGCTCCGGTATTATGACCAAACTGACCAAAGACCTCACGGATATGGGATATCAGTATTTTGACTGGAATGTCACCAGCGGTGATGCCGGCGAAACAACCAGTACATCCGTTGTCGTACAAAATGTCATCTCCGGGATTCAGCAGCATGATGTCTCCATTGTCCTGCAGCATGATATCAAAGGCTTCAGTGTCAATGCCGTGGAACAGATCATCCAGTGGGGACTTGCACATGGGTATACATTTCTGCCCCTGACCGCTGAAAGCCCGACGGCGCACCATGGTGTCAACAACTAATAACCATCGCATGACTCCACGATATAAAAAAGAGGCTGTGAAAAATGAGTAAATTCATTTTTCACAGTCTCTTTTAAATGATTTTTCAACCATATCTTTACATATAGCATCCCAGAGGCATGCTGTTCTGCTGCAGCAGATGCAGGATAGAGCCTACAACCTGTGCACAAATCTGCAGAATATATCTGCAATCATTCTCCACAGACTTCACTGCATGCAGATATTCTGTATGACATTTCTTAATAAAGGCACAAATCTCATCCGCCGACCGCATGTTCACTTCCTGGAAATGTGCATGTGTCTCTTTCATTTTTCTCACAAACTCCCTGAAATCCACTTTCAGCTGTGCTTCATAATGAATATGTTCTGTCATAGTTCCCGGATATTCAATATTATGCGGGAATGTAAAATAATCCGCAATATAATGGGTAATGACACCGAGATCCTTGGACAGACCGATGGTCATGCCTTTATTCTTGTCATATTCATCAATGACTTTATTAATCTTCTTTTCAAGCTTATGGAATGTCAGATCAATTCTGTGTTTAGTTGTTATAAAGCTGGGCACAAGGTCTGGTTCCAGACTTCCGAATCTGAAAGCCAGAGGATGGTCGATCATGTCTGCATCCACAATATCTACAATGTATCCTGCTAATGATAAATGAGACTTTTTTCTCAATATGAAACCCTCCACACATATATAACTGCGGCATCAGCCACTTTTTCTTTCTTTTACTTACATCCCCACTATTGTACACCCTTCCTAATCAAGAATCAATATCATTTATAAAAAATTCACATTCCATTTACACAGGAAGCGTTCATTCACCTTGACATTGCCATTCACATCATATAAAATTAATGTAATTATACGATTTTACAGAGGAGATGATTTTTTTTGGATTCCAGTGACGCGATGCAGCTTATTGTTCTGATTGTTTTGTTGGCTTTATCTGCCTTTTTTTCATCAGCCGAAACTGCATTAACCTGTGTCAGCAAAATTCGTATCCGCAGCCTTGCTGAGGAGGGCAATAAACGTGCCTGTCTTGTTAAGGAACTGACGGATAATCCATCCAAGATGCTGAGTGCTATTCTGATTGGCAACAATATTGTCAATCTGAGTGCTTCCTCATTATCTACCATGCTGGCCACTAAGATGGCCACACAGCTCGGAGCCGGTGCCAACGCAGCGACCTTTGTTGGACTTGCAACCGGTATCCTGACTATTCTGATTTTGATCTTCGGTGAGATCACACCTAAGTCAGCAGCCACCATCAATGCCGAGAAGATGGCCCTTGGTGATGTGGTTATTGTCTACTGGCTGACCCGTGTTCTGACACCTGTCATATTTGTTATCAATCACCTTTCCTATGGTGTGATGCGCCTGATGGGCATTAATCCGAATGCACAGGCCAAGACCATGACAGAAAATGAGCTTCTGACTGTCATCGATGTCAGTCATGAAGACGGTGTTATTGAATCCGAAGAGAAGGAAATGATCACCAACGTGGTGGACTTCGGCGATTCTGTTGCCAGTGAAGTGATGGTACCGCGTATTGATATAGAATTTATGGATGTAGAGAGCAGCTACGAGGATGTACTCGCTGTTTTCAGGCGTGACAAGTATTCCCGTGTACCGGTTTATGAAGGTAACAAGGATCACGTCATCGGTGTCTTGAATCTGAAGGATGTTTTCTGTTACAGCGATCTTCCCTCGAATTTCTCTATCCGCAAGATTCTTCGCCGCCCATACTTCACTTACGAGTTTAAGCGAATTTCAGACCTGATGGTAGATATGCAGAAGAATTCCATCAGTATGGCCATGGTGTTAGATGAATACGGTGCCGTTGCCGGACTCATCACCTTGGAGGATTTGTTGGAAGAAATCGTGGGTGAGATCCGCGATGAGTACGATGAAGAAGAGAAAGACGATATCCGTAAGGTCAATGAACATGAATATACCGTAGATGGCACCACCAAGCTGGAAGATATTGACAAGCTGCTTGATCTGCACCTTGAATCTGAAGATTATGATTCAATCGCCGGACATATGATCCATGAGCTTGGTCATATTCCGACAGAAGGCGAATATATCGATATTAACGGTATCCGTTTTACTGTTATGAAGATGGACAAGCATCGTGTGGCCGATATTGATATTCGTCTGCCGGAGGCTGAAACTGAACAGAGCCCATCTGAGCACTGATCTTCGGTGTCATCATCGGTGGTGCATTCAGCACAATCGTATCTTCACTGGTGAATGATATTCATCAACAAGCTGAAGAAGCCTGCACCTGTTGCTGCGCCGACCACAAAGGTCTGTCCGTACTGCAAGTCAGAGATACATATTGATGCCGTTAAGTGCCCACACTGCGCATCAGACCTTGAGGACACAGAACAGTAGTTTTGCCGGTTGTTCATCCCATTCAATTTATGCTTATAAAAGAAGCTTCATAAGATGGATTATTTTCTCACACCACAGCCATCTTACAAAGCTTCTTTTTTTCCGTTCTATTCCGTTTCCCAATACATTTGATGCAGTCTTATCCGGTACTTCCCCTAAACAGCCATTTCCTTTAAATCATCCGCAATAATCAGTTCTGCTTCCGTTGCAGCCTGGATTTCTTCGATCGTATATTCCGGATTGTATTCAACCAATGCCAAACCTTCAGGTGTGACTTTCATTACACCCATCTCTGTTACAATGAGATTCACCTGACCTTTTGCAGTCAGAGGCAATGTACACTCCTTGAGAATCTTATGCTTGCCTTTATTTGTATGCTCCATGGCAACAATCACTTTTCTGGCACCTACCACCAGATCCATGGCGCCTCCCATACCAGGCAGCATTTTTCCCGGAATTTTGTAATTGGCGATATTGCCTTTTTCATCTACCTGAAGAGAGCCGAGGACTGTTACATCCACATGGCCGCCGCGAATAATGGCAAATGAGTCTGCACTTGAGAAAAATGCACCATCATCCGCAATACCGGCCATCACACCGCCTGCATTCACCACATGCGGGCTTTCTTTTCCTTCCTCAAGCGGCACCAGCCCGACAAAACCATTCTCAGACTGAAGAGTCAGGTCGACACCTTCCGGAAGGTGGTTTGGCACCAATGTCGGCAGTCCGATACCAAGATTCACAACATCTCCGTCCTTTAATTCTTTTGCCACACGGGCTGCAATAAAATTCTTAATATCTCCCATTATTCTGCACCTCCTACAAGATAATCCACAAAAATTCCAGGTGTTTCAACATAATCCGCACCAATCTGACCCGCTTCCACAATTTCGGATACACCAGCCACAACCGTATCCGCTGCCATTGCCATCATCGGATTGAAGTTGCGTTCTGAGCCGATATAACGTAAGTTGCCGGATGCATCTGCCTTATGGCCGCCGATCAATGCAATGTCTGCATGTAACGGCAACTCCAGAATATAGTCTACACCATCAATTGTCTTTATTTCTTTTCCTTCAGCGACTTCTGTACCAACGCCCGTCGGTGTGTAAAAACCGCCAAGTCCCGATCCACCGCATCTGATTCTTTCTGCCAGGGTTCCCTGCGGAACAAGTTCAAGATCAATCTCACCTTCAAAATATTTTGCACCGAATTCAGGATTCAATCCAACATGCGAAGCGATTAGTTTCTTTACCTGTCCATTTTCCACAAGCTTGCCGACACCTCTTGCTTTTCCTTTCCATTCTCCGGTTTCTTTGTCTTTCTTTCTGCCAAAACCTGCATCATTACAGATAATTGTCAAATCCTTTACATTACTTTTTACAAGCTCATCAATAATCGGCTCCGGTGTACCATTGGCCATGAATCCACCAACCATCACTGTCATACCGTCTTTTACCAGAGATGCAGCCTCTGCTGCTGTTGTAATCTGAGTCTTAGCCATTTTACTCACTTCCTCCTTAAGTTATATGAAGTATTTATTTTTTAATTCTGCCTATATAATAAGCAATTACCATGCCAATTGTTTCCTGTGTGATTTATTTTTCTCCGAAACAGTTGTTTTAAGCCAAATAATTGTTTTAACCAAAATACATCTATAACTGTAAAATAACGTTTTTATGCTGATTATGTCTATTTTTTGTACATTTATTGTTAAACTATCCAATTTAAACAGAATTTGCTTCCTGTATTTATGCGTTTTTAACCTATACGTCTAAAAAGCGTACACATTTATTGATGTGTACGCTTTTTAGACATGTTTTATTCTGTAATTGTTATCTTACTTCTAACCACTGAATAATGGCTCGATAATGGCTGAATACAATTAATGGCATGAATGACTGCCGCATCCGTGATTGCCGCACTGGTGACCACCCTCACCATGTTCATGATCATGATGGCTGCATTTCACATCTGCATCATAATTCAACTGACCTTCCAGAAGTGCTTCAACGGCCTGATCTGCATTGCCGCTGCATCCGCCAAACAACTTGATACCTGCCTGAGTCAGGGCATTCTGAGCTCCGCTTCCGATACCGCCGCAGATCAGTACCTGTACCTGATGTTCTGCCAGGAATCCTGCCAAAGCACCATGGCCGCTGCCGTTTGTTCCTACAACTTCTGAAGCAACAACCTTTCCATTCTCTATATCATACAGCTTAAACTGTTCTGTATGACCAAAATGCTGAAAAATCTCTCCATTATCGTATGTTACTGCAATCTTCATTTTAATGATCCCCCTTATCCTTGTTCAATACCTGAGCTCGGCATCGATGTTTCGGACATCCGCCGCACCCGCAAGTTGTTTCTGCGCCATCACATAATCGATAGTCTCCGCCTTCAATCCTGAGCATCTTGCCGTCTACGACAACTTCCGCCAGCTTCTTTCTGGCACAGTCATAAATCTGCTGCACCGTTGTTCTGGCAATATGCATATATTTTCCGCACTCTTCCTGTGAAAAATTCTCTTTGTCTATGAGACGGATCGTCTCATATTCATCCACCGTCATCACAACGCATGCCTCATCTGACGCCCCTCCGGAAGGCATAAATTCGGATACCTTCGGAAGACAGCATACTTTTCTGCACTTTCTTGGTCTCGGCATCTCTTCATCCTCTTTCTTAAATCAACGGCAATACGGATGCGCGCAATCCCTATTGCCATTTCACGTTCATCAACTGTTCGATATAAATGGCATATGTCATTTATATCACGGTTATCGGCATATGTCAATAACTTATCTTTTTATCAGTACCTCAATCCGCCTTGAAGCAAATAGTTCAAACAACGGCTGCAATCCTCCAATGGCCATTTTTCTATTCCGTCAAAATCCGCTTCACAATCTGTCACAACAGCAATCAAGTTCTTCCCGCAGCAGGATAATGTACGGGATATTTTCTCTCTGACGATTTCTATCTTCGGCAATTCACTCTGCTTCATACCTTCCACAAGAATAACATCTACATCTGAAAATCCGTTGATCAGCTGCTGCAAATCGATTTCTTCATCTGCATTGATCATATATCTGTTCTTCGAAAAAATCGCTGTCGCCGCAGCGCCGGCTTGGTGATATCGGTAGGTATCTGTTCCCGGTCTGTCCCCTTCAAAATCGTGACCGTCATGTTTGATCACTGCCACACTTTTGCCATGGGATTTTATTTCTTTGAGCAGTTTTTCAATATAGGTGGTCTTGCCGGAATTTTTGATACCGCAGATGCATAATATTTTCTGTTCTTTCGGCATGCTCAAAGAGGTATTTTTCCACCGTTCATACGCTTCCGGCGTATTGATATTGACAAAACATGTATCTGGTATCCCCATCTCTGCCGATGACACAATCAAACAGCGGCTTCGAATCAGCAAATGCATCATTTTATAATCTTTATACCGCAGCATTTGCTGAATTACCGGCAAAAGCGACGGGCGATACAGACCACATAAAGGGTGGATTCGTCCACGACTGTCCTGATAGACCATACAGTCATATCCCTGTTCATACGCATCCCCAGACATCTGAATCAGGCTGCCGGCCATACTTTCTGTCAATTCCGGGGCATCGCAGGCTGTCACAAAAATCCATTCATCTTCATCCTTTAACTGCTGCAAGACCGTGTATAGGCCGCCTAAGGGGCCGCAGTCTTTGACAACGTCTATAAGCCCATAACAATCCTTATCTTTGTATACATTTTGAATAAGCGCCAACTGCGCCGCATCGGCTGCTGACAGATAAATCCTATCTGCTTTCTCCAATGCCTTGATCTGCCTTTTCAGATAAGATTGGCCTTTTCCATCCTTCAGCAGAAACTTTGGCTGTCCGCCCATTCTCGATGAATGACCGCCCAAAAGAATCGCCGCTTTATGACATTTTAAAGACTGATGTGTCATTATTTTTCACTCCCAAATGATATAAAAATCCCCCGTACTCACGATCATGAGTACGGGGCACTGCCATTATCTCTATTTTACTTTTATTTAAAGTATGCCACACCGGATTCAAAAATCTTCTGGTCCGGATTGCCGTAAATATTTCTGGCAACGGCTTCACCGATTCGCTCAGAATGTCCCATCTTGCCAAGGATACGTCCGTCAGGGCTTGTGATACCTTCAATAGCCGCGTAGGAAGCATTCGGGTTGAAATCCTCATCCATGGTTGGATTGCCATCCAAATCAACATACTGGGTTGCCACACAGCCTGCTGCAAAGAGCTTCTTGATCCATTCATCACTGGCTACGAAACGGCCTTCACCATGGGAAATCGGGATTGCATAGACTTCACCAGGTACCGCACCTGCCAGCCATGGGGATTTATTAGAGACAACCTTTGTATAAGCCACCTTTGAAATATGACGGCCGATGTTGTTGGTTGTCAGTGTCGGGGAATCCGGCTGCTGCGGTGTAATTTCGCCGTAAGGCACCAGACCAAGTTTGATCAGTGCCTGGAAACCATTACAGATACCAAGAGCCAAACCATCTCTCTCGTTGAGCAGCTTCATAACAGCCTCTTTCAGTTTTTCATTTCTGAAAGCCGTAGCAATGAATTTACCGGAACCGTCCGGTTCATCACCGGCTGAGAAACCGCCTGGGAACATAATAATCTGTGCATCGCTGATACCTTTGACAAAGGCATCGACAGATTCACGGATACCGTCTGCACTTAAGTTTCTGAATACCTGTGTCTGAACTTTTGCACCGGCTTTTTCAAAGGCTTTCATGGAATCGTATTCACAGTTTGTACCCGGGAATACAGGGATAAATACCTTTGGCTGTGCAATCTTGTGGTTGCAGATCACAATACTGCCCTCTTTATAAATCGGTGTCTCAATCTTCTTCTGCTCAACACCTGAACGTGTTGGGAATACTTTTTCAAGGGTGCCTGTCCATGCTTTCAGTGCCTCATCCATTGTCACAACAGTGTCACCGTATGTGAACTGTGCATTATCTGTCACTTCACCGATCAGTGTATAAGCCACATTGACTTTATCAAGAGCATCCGCCGGTACTTCTGCGATCATGCATCCATATTCACCTGTCTTAAACAAATCTTCTGCTTTCACAGTGCTGTCAATCTTAGCGCCCAGCTTGTTGCCGAAAGCCATCTTGGATACAGCTGCTGCAACGCCGCCAAAACCGAGTGTATAAGCGGAGATGACAACTTTATCCTGAATCAGCTGATGAATCGCTGTGTAAAGAGCTTTTGCCTGTTCGTAATCCGGCATATCATAAGCATCTCTTGCAATATCAAACTTCACAATCTTATTGCCGCTCTTCTTGAATTCCGGTGTAATAATATCCTGCTGTTTTGCCACATCCACTGCAAAGGAAACAAGGGTTGCCGGTACATGGATATCATTGAAGGAGCCGGACATGGAGTCCTTACCGCCGATGGATGGCAGTCCGAAACCGATCTGAGCTGTGTATGCACCGAGAAGCGCGCTCATTGGCTCACCCCAGCCCTTTGCATCCTCAGTCATACGTTTGAAGTATTCCTGGAATGTGAAACGAATCTTACTAAAATCACCGCCTGCTGCCACAATCTTAGCAACAGATTCTACAACCGCATAAGCAGCACCGTGATATGGGCTCCAATTGGAAAGATATGGGTTAAAACCATAGCTCATCATAGTGACTGTATCTGTTTTGCCTTTCAATACAGGGAGTTTTGCTACCATGGACTGTGTCGGTGTCAGCTGATATTTGCCGCCGAATGGCATAAATACACTGCCCGCGCCGATGGAAGCATCAAACATTTCCACAAGACCTTTCTGTGAGCAAACATTCAAATCTGCCAGGTCTTTCAGCCATGCTGCTTTCACATCAGCCACATCTGTCTTTTCTTCAAAATAGCTGTCTGCCTTTGAAGCTGTGCCTACGATAACATCTGTTTCCTGATGAGCACCGTTTGTATCAAGGAAAGCTCTGGAAATATTCACGATTTCCTTGCCTCTCCAGTGCATCACAAGACGTGGGTCTTCTGTTACCTCAGCCACGCAGGTTGCCTCAAGATTTTCTTCTTCGGCATAAGCCATAAATTTGTCCACATCCTTCGGATCAATGACAACCGCCATACGCTCCTGGGATTCTGAAATTGCCAGTTCTGTTCCGTCAAGGCCGGCATATTTCTTCGGTACTTTATCTAACTGGATCTGAAGACCTGCTGCCAGCTCGCCGATAGCAACGGATACACCGCCGGCACCAAAGTCGTTGCATTTCTTAATCAGGCGTGAAACTTCCGGACGTCTGAACAGACGCTGAAGCTTTCTCTCTGTCGGCGCATTACCTTTCTGAACTTCCGCACCGCAGGTGTCGATGGACTGGGAGTTATGAGCCTTTGAGGAGCCTGTTGCACCGCCGCAGCCATCACGGCCTGTACGTCCACCCAAGAGAATAATAATATCTCCCGGATCAGAAGTCTCTCTGATAACATTGCTTCTAGGCGCTGCTGCCATCACCGCACCGATTTCCATACGTTTTGCCACATAATCCGGATGATAGATTTCATTAACAAGACCTGTGGCCAGACCAATCTGGTTACCATAGGAGCTGTAGCCGCTGGCTGCACCTGTCACCAGTTTTCTCTGAGGCAGCTTGCCTTCCAGAGTCTTCTCCATTGGTACAGTAGGGTCTGCCGCACCTGTCACACGCATGGCCTGGTAAACATAAGTACGTCCTGACAGTGGGTCACGGATCGCACCGCCAAGGCAGGTTGCCGCACCACCAAAAGGCTCGATTTCTGTCGGATGGTTGTGAGTTTCGTTCTTGAAGTTAATGAGCCATTCTTCTGTCTTTCCATCAATCTCAACCGGTACAATAATGCTGCAGGCATTGATCTCGTCTGTTTCTTCCTGGTCATCTAACTTGCCGTCTTTCTTCAGTTTTCTCATAGCCATCAGGGCAATATCCATCAGGGAAACATATTTATCCTTGCGTCCTGCAAAGATTTCTGCACGATGGGCCTGATACATATCATAAGCAGCCTGCATCGGTGCCTTATAATCACCATCCTCAAATGTGACATTCTTCAATTCAGTCTGGAATGTGGTATGACGGCAATGATCAGACCAATATGTATCCAGCACTCGAATCTCTGTCATAGACGGATCACGACTCTCTTCTGCCGCAAAATGTTCCTGAATAAACCGGAAATCCTTGAATGTCATGGCCAGTCCCAGAGAATCATACAGTGCCTTTAATTCTGCTTCCGGCATATTTCTGAAGCCATCAAAAATCTTCACATCTGCCGGTTCTTCATATTCTGTCACCAGTGTTTCAGGCTTATCTGCATTGTTCTCTCTGGAATCTACAGGGTTGATACAGAAATCTTTGATATGCGCCAGTTCCTCCTCAGAACATGCGCCGGCAATCACATAGGTTGTTGCGGAACGGATCACCGGTTCTTCATTTTCATTCAAAAGCTTGACGCACTGTTCAGCAGAATCGGCTCTCTGATCAAACTGTCCAGGCAATGCCTCAACAGAAAAAGCAGTTTCTCCTTCCTGCATCGGAAATGCTTCTTCATATAATACATCAACCGGAGGCTCTGAAAAAATCGTAATCTTAGCCTCCTCATAAGTTTTGTCGGAAATATTTTCAATGTCATAACGAATGAGTACACGAACACCAGTTACTGTGCGGATACCAAGGTAATCACGGATATTCTCAAACAAATCCTTGGCTGCTACGGCATAAGCCGGTTTCTTCTCCACATATATTCTTCTAACGCTGCTCATAATGACCTCCCTTAATTCGGCATGGTATCTTAATTTACCTTTTTACTATATCACAAATATTTTTATTAATAAAATTAATATATTTAAATTCATTTATGACTTCAGCTAATGAGCAAATCTGCATAAAAACGCACATACTGCTTATCCTATCTATAAAGAGCACTCATTATTTTATAAGGAGATGTAATAATTATGGCAAAAAAATCCATTACTAAGCATAATGAAAAATGCGATCACCTGGATTATCTGAAAACAAGTGCTTCCGACACGGAATGCACCGGCGTTGTTTACACCGGACCCCTGAATGATGTAGAACTGGATAATATTAACGATGTCTATGCCTTTGAGCCGGAACCGGCGAAAAAAAGAGAAGTCTGAGAAAATTTTTATATCCCCAAAAAGCTTTCTATGCTACAATTCTTTTATAGAAAGCTTTTTTATTTAGAGTTTTTTTACAATCATTAATACCGCTATCCGGGTAACCCGTTAAAAACGTAAAGCGTCTTTCATTCTCTTTCATATTCCCTCAGGAGGTTCTTATGCTGAAAAACTATTCTATTCCAATCATTATGTGGCTGGTTTTTGAAAGTATTGCCGTCATTCTCTGGCAGGCACTTGACAATATCTTTTATCTTTTTAATTTTTCATACATAGGCACATCCATTGCCATCGGACTTTTTCTCTTTGCCCGCAAACAGAAATATGCCCGCCATGTCATTCAGTTTGCCGTTGGGCTTTATATGCTGGGCTATCTCGGCTTTCTTCAGCATGAGAACATGCAGATTGAAGGTTTTTGGTATTATCTGTTCCTGGGTGTTTTTGAAGCCGCCACCATCCACTATGCCGTGGCCAAAATCTTTGGCCCATTTATCTTCGGACGAGGCTGGTGCGGCTATGCCTGCTGGACAGCTATGATCCTTGATTTACTGCCTTTTAAAACGCCCGCATCTTCCCGCAGAAAATGGGGATTCATCCGCTATATTGTTTTTGTCGGTTCCGTGATTTTTGTCAGCAGCCTTTTTCTGCTTCATGTCCAAAACATTGAACAAATTATGTGGTACAGTTTTCTCATCGGCAATCTTATATACTATGTTGTTGGCATTGCACTGGCTTTTATCTGCAAAGACAATCGGGCTTTCTGCAAATATATCTGTCCTGTCACCGTCTTTCTGAAGCCGGCCAGCCGTTTTGCCCTTTTCCATATCAAACTGGACCCGGACAAATGTATCAGCTGCAAAAAATGCGAAAAAAACTGCCCGATGAATGTTGAGATTCTCAACATAACCGAGCAGCGTAAAAACCGTTCCGAATGTATTCTTTGTATGCAGTGCGTAGACGAGTGTCCGAAAGGTGCTTTAAAACTGTAGCCTTATTTATGCAATCGCCGTATCACCTTAAACACCACCGTGTTTTCCAGTACCAGCGGTTCATTGTGGGCAAAGAAGACGATGCCGTCCGTAGGTGCCACGATCTGCATGGTGACATCTCCTTCATAAGGATCGATAATTTCCGCCATGACTTCCCCCATGCGGATGGTATCATTCGGGCCTTTGAGTCTTCTGAAAATCCCTGCTGCATTGGCTCTTACAGACATCAGTTCATCTTCCTCCAGAACACTGGCAATGTAACCACTATGCCCGTAATACTTGATCAGACCCATTCTGCAAAGAAGATACCCATTTTTTTCCTCTGTCAATTCCAATTTTTATATCTGCCCTTCGTATTGCCGAAATCGTTTGACACGTTCACAGTTATCATTTACTTTCTACGCATTTTATGATATATTTTAATTATTCTTACTAATAAATAAAACAGTTTTTATTTATAATTGCTGTTGACCGGAGGAACTATGGATATCAATTACGAACTTTATAAAGTTTTCTATTATGTTGCCAAAACACTCAGCTTTTCAGACGCTTCCAAGCGCCTGTTTATCTCACAGTCTGCAGTCAGTCAGTCAATCAAGGCACTGGAGAAGAAACTGAATCAGCATCTTTTTATTCGAAGCACCAAACGTGTCAAACTGACGCCGGAAGGCGAGGTTCTCTTCAAACACATCGAACCTGCCGTGAATCTGATCATGCGCGGTGAGAACCAGATCCTGGATGCTAATGCGCTAAACGGCGGTCAGCTGCGTATCGGTGCCAGCGACACCATCTGCCGTTATTACCTGGTTCCTTATCTTCAGGCTTTCCATGAGCATTTCCCGAATGTCCATATCAAAGTCACGAACGGTACCTCCGGCAAGTGCGTGGATTTTCTTGAAAACGGTCAGGTGGATCTCATTGTTACCAACTATCCGAATCCTCGAATGAATACCGTAGGCAATATCCGCAAAGTCAAGGATTTCAAGGATGTCTTCATTGCCAACAGGAACTTTGAACATCTGAAGAATCATCCTCTGAACTTTGAAGAACTGCTGCAGTATCCGATTCTGATGTTGGACAAGAGCAGTATGACCAGCGAATTTCTTCACAACATCTGCCAACAGCGCCAGTTGGATCTGGTACCTGAAGTCGAACTCAGCAGCAACGATCTGCTAATCGACCTTGCCCGTATCGGCCTTGGCATTGCGTTCATTCCTGACTTCTGCCTGCCTGATGACGACCCTGACCTTTTCAAACTGACCATGTCTGAGGTCTTTCCTTCCCGTCAGCTGGTTGTCGGCTACAATGATAAGCTGCCAATATCCGAAGCTGCGAAGTATTTTATTGAAAGTCTGAACGAGGATAAATAATACAACACTAAACAAAGTGTGCGCTTGACGCACACTTTCGCGCGTAAGCGGATAGCACAGCTATATATTCCTCTCCGCGAACTGCGCTTCCTGGCACGCAGTGCCTTTTTATGTAATAGGAAATTCCAACAGAATTTCCTATTACATAAAAAAGCTGCTGCTCTGCGGTTTCCCGTAAAGCAGCAGCTTTATCTATATACGATACGGTTGCATTCACTGCGACTACTCTGCGCCGTTGAATAACTCATTGAACTCCTGTTCATCGAGCATCTCATCGAAGTAATCTGATACAAGCTCAAACTCATCATCGTCCTCGATCGTCTCAAGATTCACCTCATCATCTCCCAGTTCTTCGAACCGATACAGGAAGATCTGTGCATCCTCTTCCACATGGCCTTCGTCATTCATTGGCAGAAGTGCGATATACTCTCTGTTATTCACCGGAAAAACATTCAAAACGATACATTCCAGCTTTCCGCCGTCATCCAGATCAAGTGTCATTGTATCTCTGTCTTTAAACTCAGAGTCTTTTGGTTGTCCCATTTAATTACTTACCTCATTTCATAAAAATGTTCCGCTGTCCGAAAGTCAGAATCTTCTCCTTCTAAACAGTCTGAAAACAATCAATCAGTTCCTTAACTTTATAACATACTTCCTGTATTTTTTCAATACTAAGACTGTATTTTTAACAATTGATTTGCCAGACAAAATTGAATATCCAGTTTCTTTTCCTGTCGTATTTTGTCGAACCGGATAACAATCGCTTTATCCGTCACTTCCTTAATCACACCGGCGCCATATGTCTGATGCTGCACGCGCATACCCGGTTTGACCGCATCCCTGTCCACAAGAATCTCTCCAACAAAACGTGACATCACCATTGGCCGTCCATAACGCTCTTTCAAAAAGAAAATATGCAGTCTGGATTTTGCACGGGTCATAGCCACATAAAACATCCGGCGCTCTTCTTCAATATCTGCATCCAGAAGGGCTTTATGATGCGGCGTCACTGTCTCATTGGCATCCACGATAAAAACAATCTGATACTCCAATCCCTTGGAATGATGCATTGTTGCCAGAGCCACGCCATCCGTCTTCTCTTCGCGCTGTTTTCTGGCCTGCTTTCGCAGTTGTTCTGTATATTCTTCAATATGTCCAAACCATTCCTCATACGTCGCATAATTCCTGGCACTATCCTGAAGTTCATCCAGCAGCTCAATTAAATCCTGTCCGTCCATCTTCCGTTCTTCGGCATACTTCTCAAGAAATTCATCATATCCAATCCCATGCCGTATGTAATTAATGGCTGCAAAGGGCTGCATCTGCGTCAACATATGCACATCATAAGCAAACTTCGACAAACGCTCCTGCATCCATGGCTTATCCTTATACTGCTCCAGCAGCACATCAAAAGCCACCTGACGCTCACCCAACATCTGTCTGCTCACATAACGATTCGGCCGGTTGATAATTCTCAGATAATGACTTCTGGCCGTACTTCCGAGAGCAATCTGGATATAAGCCATAATATCCTGGGTTACCCAGTGCTGATAGATATTCGGCATGGCATCCTGCATTTTAAATGGAATATTATACTCCATCATCTTCTCCAACAGCATTCTGGCCTGGGTATTGGTTCGAAACAGCACCGCCATCGTATGATACGGAATCCCCTGATCATGGTAATCACGGATCTCACGGATAACCGCCGCATTCTCATCAGCCGGTCCCTTGAAAACACGGATATCCACCGGCTCCTCCTCCGGCCGCACCGCCTGGATCTGCTTGTCAAAACGCTGTTTGTTATTCTTGATCACGCATCCCGCCCCGCGTACGATAGCTGCCTGACTGCGGTAATTGACAGAAAGGAAAACCTTCTTCACATCCGAAAAATCTTTCTCAAAGTTCAGCATGATCTCAGGCCTGGCCCCCCTGAATCCATAAATAGACTGGTCATCATCCCCCACAATAAAAATATTGTTCTGCGGCAATGCCAGCATCCGAATCAGCTTGTACTGCAGCAAGTTAATGTCCTGAAACTCATCGATCAGGATATATTGAAACTTATGCTGCCAGGCTGCAAGAATATCCTTTCGCTGGGTAAAAAGTTCCCAAGTATAAACCAACATGTCCTCAAAATCAATCAGACGGCTGTTCTCCATCCTCTGAACATACTGTTTATAAATATCTCTGAACACGGATGTTGCACAGCTGGTGGCATAATAATGCTCAATATCCATCATGCTGCCTTTAACAAGCCCAATCTCACTGAGCACATCATTGACAAACTCACTGACATTATCCGGTTCTACAGGCATATCTTCAATGATCTCCCGGATCAGCTGCTGTTTCTGCTCCTCACGAATGATATTGGATGCCGTATAGTTATAAGCATGTTTCAGCACCGAAAAGAAAATTGCATGAAAAGTGCCGAAACTCACGGGCATCGTCCTTCCGTCCATCAGAGAAACAAAACGCTGCCGCATTTCATCTGCGGCAGCTTTTGTAAAGGTCACAACCAGTATGCCCGCCGGATGGACACCGGCATGCTCAATCAGCCATTTCACACGATGGGTGATGACCATGGTCTTGCCCGAACCTGGTCCGGCAAGTACCATCATCGGCCCCTTATCATGGCAGACTGCCTGAAGCTGAGACTTATTTAACTCCATAAAGCCTCCTATGCTTCCTGGCTTAATCTGTCGATGGCTGTCTGAATTCTTGCAAGCGATTCTTCCTTGCCAAGTACTTCCATCAGTTCAGTTGCACCACCAGGTGTCATCTGCTTGCCGGATAAAGCCACACGGATCGGCCACATAACAAAACCTACCTTCTTCTCTTTATCCTTTGCATACTGACCCAGCAGTTCAAACAGCGCATCATTGCTGTAGTCTTCCTGTTTCTCCAGTAAAGGCTGCACTTCCTTCAGCACTTCCAGAGAATTCTCAAGATTTGTCTTATTCTTCTTGTGTACGTACATATTGATATCATAATCTGGTACCTGTTCGATAAAATCGATCTGATCCTTGATATCTGCCCAGATCTCGATACGTGTCTTGATCATAGATGCCAGCTTCTCAAAGTTCACATCCCTTGAAACAACTTCCTTCATATGCGGCAGTGCCATCTCATAGAACTTGTCAAAATCCATCTTCTTCAGATACTCACCATTCATCCAGCGAAGTTTTGTCATATCAAAAACAGCCGGGGTCTTGCTCATATGATGATAATCAAATTCCTTCACCAGTTCATCCAGTGTAAAGAATTCATTGTTGTCCTCAGGACTCCATCCGAGAAGTGCCACAAAGTTAATAACCGCCTCTGTCAGAAATCCCTGGTCAATAAGATCTTCATAGGAAGCATGACCACTTCTCTTACTGAGCTTCTTGTGTTCCTCATTGGTGATCAGCGGACAATGCACATAAATCGGTACTTCCCATCCGAATGCATCATACAGACGATTGTACTTCGGAGAAGAAGAAAGATATTCATTACCTCTGACAACATGTGTAATGCCCATCAAATGGTCATCCACAACATTCGCAAAGTTGTATGTAGGAAAACCATCGGACTTGATCAGGATCATATCATCCAATTCTGCATTCGGCACGGTGATATCGCCATAAATCTCATCATGGAAAGTAGTTGTGCCTTCAACAGGATTGTTCTGTCTGATAACATAAGGTACACCTGCTGCCAGCTTGGCTTCAACTTCTTCCTTGCTCAGATGCAGACAATGCTTGTCATAGTGAAAAATCTCTTTGCCATTCACGGTTGTATGCAGCGTTGCAAGGCGCTCTTCATCGCAGAAGCAGTAATAAGCTTCGCCCTTGTCAATCAGTTTCTTCGCATACTCAAGATAAATGCCCTGCGCCTGTCTCTCACTCTGAACATAAGGGCCTACGCCGCCATCCTTATCCGGGCCTTCATCATGGATCAGACCTGTGCTGGCCAGTGTACGATAAATGATATCTACCGCACCTTCCATCTCTCTCTCCTGGTCTGTATCTTCTATTCTTAATAAAAACTGTCCGCCCTCATGCTTCGCGATCAGATACGCATATAATGCTGTTCTTAAGTTGCCCACATGCATTCTTCCTGTCGGACTTGGAGCAAATCTTGTTCTTACTGTCTTACCCATAACTTCGTCTCTCCTTTATTCACTATGGCCGCCGAAGCGGCCGTTATCTTTTACACGGATGCATCACCGTCATGTAATTTCGGTGAATTTTGCTCGTTGATCCAGCTTATAATATAATATCCTATTCTTCGTCTGTAATCAAGGTCAAATCTCTATGCAAATTGCTATTTTTCACCCATTCATCCTGATGAGTCACTCTCCCTCACAAGGAGCTTCCGGAAGGCCTGCCACTGACGTCAATATACTGACAATTCCTGCCACAATAGCAGAAGACAAAACCATCCGCCAGTCAATAGCTGACAAAACTGTACTGGTTCCCATAACCGCCACTGCTGTCTGCGCCATTGTTTTAACAGCTCGAATGCCAGCATTGACCATCCACTTTCTTGTATTCACAGAATCTTTAAATACACAATTTTTAAGCATCCATTTTCCCTCCTGTCATATTATTATGGAAGAGAAATCCGTTGGTTACAAAATAGAACCAATTGTGCACTTTAGCTTACTATTGACGCGAAAAAAGCGGCTTCCATATGGAAACCGCTTCTATGCAGTTGACGGGACTTGAACCCGTACCCAGTTAACCCAGACTAGATCCTTAGTCTAGCGCGTATGCCAATTCCGCCACAACTGCGTTTTAGATAATCGCAAGCGTCTATGCCGCTCACAAGTAATATCATATCATTTGTTTCATCTTCTGTCAACAATATTTTTCGTATTTTTTTAAATTTTTTAAATTGTATATTGTTTTTACAAAACATTCCCTTTTGGTACTTACTGAACGTTATTTCTCATTAATACCGATGACTTATCTTTGACATATCTTTTGCCATCACCTATAATATAAGAAGCAAAAAAAGAATTGGAGATTTCCCATGCCTAAAAAGAAAGATTTTATCCTGATCGGCGTTTTACTCGTTATTGCCCTGATCGGCCTGGGTGTGACACAGTTTCTTCAGCATCAGACCGGAGCATCCGTCACCATCACAATTGGCGGTGAGATCTACGGCACTTATCCCCTGGATCAGTCCCGTACCATTGAGATCAATGACGCTAAAGGCTACAACAAAGTGGTCATTGAGAATGGCAGCGTCCACATGGCGGATGCCGATTGTCCGGATCAATACTGTGTCCAGCACGCAGCCATTCATGCCGGCCATGAAACGATCATCTGTCTGCCTCATGAGCTGGTGGTTGAGATTACCGGCGGCGAAGTATCTGACGTCGATGTAGTGACACAATAAGGAGTTTTTCATTATGACAAAAAAACTGACTATTTCAGCACTTCTGGTTGCATTGGCAATGATTCTCAGCTATGTAGAAGTACTGATTCCATTTAACTTCGGCATCCCCGGCATCAAGCTCGGACTGGCCAATCTGGTGGTCGTTGTGGCCCTGTATCTGCTGAATGCCAGACAGGCACTGATGATTTCCGTTGTACGTATTCTGCTTGTATCCTTTACATTCGGCAATATGGCCGCTCTGCTCTACAGTATCACCGGGGGACTTCTGAGCTTCGCAGTGATGGTTCTCTGCCGCAGGATCAAAGGTCTCTCCACGATGAGTGTCAGTGTTGCCGGCGGCATCAGCCACAACATTGGCCAGATTCTGGTGGCTGTATTCGTTGTCAAGAACCTGAATCTGCTTTTCTATCTCCCAGTACTTATGATCGCCGGCATCATTACAGGTTTGCTTATCGGCCTTGTGGCCGGTCTGATCATTCCTTCTGTCAGAAAGGCACTGCAGCTTTAATCATTAAGCGCACAAAAGCTTCATATATCAGGTGTTCATTCCCCGATATATGAAGCTTTTTGTCGTATATGCACTTAGCTTATGATACATTGCTGCATAAAACGCCTCCATGCTAATCCTCTTTCTTTCCCTGAACAAGATATGTCGTCTTTCCTGCTGTAAAAGACTGTTCAAAATCTTCCTCTTCCGACAAACTGATCAAAATATCATCAATCATCATATCGCCGTCCGCATCCACATCGAAGGGAATATCAAGTCCATACAGATAATCTGAAACCGCATTCATCTCATCATGATAGGCAGAGGAATCAATATCTCCGATCACAAAAGTCTCCTTCTTCTCTTTACTGCCCTTTTCCTGAACATGAATTTCTACTTTATACATCACTGCTCCTCCTGTTTTCTTAATCATTCGTTTTTTATATGCCTAGTATATCATGATTCGCACCTTTGGTGCTTGACGCTGCATACGCAGCTATCATGATCGCCATTCGCCGCTCGCGATGAACAAGCATTGCTTGCTCCCGCTCGCTAACGCTCATTATATCATGTTTGATAAAAATTTACAGCACTTTGAAATCAACATTTGACATTATTGGTACAATTTACTATAATAATAAATGGAAAACATATATTACATATATGAAGGGAGACTTAATTATGACACTCGACGAAATTAAAGTAGTTGGTATTGCTGGTGCAGGTACAATGGGCGCTTCCATGGCTCAGATTTTCGCACAGTATGGTTACACAGTTATCATTTATGATGCATTTGAAGCAGGTCTTGAAAGAGGTAAACATCTTGTAGAGATCAACCAGGCAAGCTTAGTTGAAGCTGGTGATATCACAGCAGAGCAGTCTGCTGAGATCAAGACAAAGCTCAGCTTTACAGGCGATATCAATGGTCTTAAAGACTGCGATATCATCGTTGAATCCGTTCTTGAAAGACTTGACGTTAAACAGGATTTCTGGGTAAAGGCAGAAGCTGTTGTATCCCCTGACTGTATCCTTGCTACTAACACATCCGGTCTTTCTATCAACAAGATTTTCGCTAACTGCAAAGATAAGACAAGAGCTTGCGGTATGCATTGGTTCAACCCACCTCACATCGTTCCTCTGATCGAAGTTATCAACAACGATGAGACAAAGCAGGAAATCGCTGATACAGTTTACCAGCTGTCCTTAAAGATTGGCAAGAAACCTATCTACGTTAAGAAAGATGCTCTTGGCTTCATCGGCAACAGAATTCAGGCTGCTATCCTTCGTGAAGCTGTTTACATCGTTGAACAGGGTATCGGTGACTACAAAGACGTTGATGGCGCTATGAAGTACGGCCTTGGCTTCCGTTATGCCTGCCTTGGACCTTGCGAAGTTGTTGACCAGGGTGGTCTTGATGTTCATCATCACATCGCTACATATCTTTGGGAAGACCTTTCAGACGCTAAGTATCCATCAGGTGAATTCGAAGCAATTTACCAGGCTGGCAACTACGGTGTTAAGACAGGCAAAGGCTTCTATGATTACAGCGGTGACAAGGCTGATAAGGCTATCGAAGCTCGTGACGCTATGTACCTTGCAATGGCTAAATGCAACCCAACAGGTGTTGGTGAAGCACACGGCTACGAGAACTAATATTTCGAGTTTATAGATTGTTTGATCTATAAGATATAGTTAATCTCTGGAACTCCCGGAGGAAATGCCCGTTGGCATTCCTCTGGGAGTTCTTTTTCTATGTTTTCACTCTATCTGATTTTCGCTGCCTGTTTCAACACATACATTTTCTGGGTAACTTCTGTCTTTAAAAAAAGAGCATCCCGACATCTATCGGAATGCTCTTCTATCGTATTCTTAATTCTGATTAAGCAAGTTTAGCCTTTGCTGTTTCACATAATGCTGTGAAAGCTGCTGCATCGCTGATAGCCATTTCAGAAAGCATCTTTCTGTTGACTTCAACACCTGCAAGCTTAAGACCATGCATCAGTTTGCTGTAAGATAAACCGTTCATTCTTGCAGCTGCGTTGATTCTTGCGATCCAAAGCTGTCTGAACTGACGTTTTCTCTGTTTTCTGCCTGCATAAGAACTTGTTAAAGCTCTCATTACGGACTGTTTTGCTACTCTATACTGTTTAGATCTGGCACCTCTGTAACCTTTAGCCAGTTTTAAAACTCTGTTATGTTTCTTCTTAGCGTTTAAGCCGCCTTTAATTCTTGCCATTTTGTCGTTCCTCCGTTTCTATTACAGGTAAGGTAAAATCTTCTTCATTACCTTTGCGTTAGTTGAATCTGTCATAGCTGCATGTCTGAGATTTCTCTTTCTCTTTGCAGATTTCTTTGTTAAGATGTGGCTCTTATAAGCTTTCATTCTCTTTAACTGACCAGTACCTGTTTTTTTGAAACGCTTTGCAGCTGCTCTACTTGTTTTTACCTTTGGCATTTTAATGTCCTCCTTAATATGAAAATGGTCTAATTACGTTTTTCAACTAAAAACATAACCATGCTCTTACCTTCCAGCTTGGCAGGTTTATCAATTACCGCAATGTCTGATAACTTCTGAGCAAAATCTTCCAGAATCGTCTTGCCGACTGCTGTATGGGCCAGCTCTCGTCCTCTGAAACGAACAGCAACTTTGACCTTATTGCCGCCTGATACAAACTTTCTTGCCTGATTCACCTTTGTATTCAGGTCATTCGTATCGATGTTCGGTGACAAACGAATCTCTTTCACTTCGATGGTCTTCTGTTTCTTGCGTGCTTCCTTCTCTCTGCGCGCCTGCTCATATCTGTACTTGCCGTAGTCGATAATCTTGCATACAGGTGGTTTGGCTGTCGGAGCGATCTTCACCAGATCCAGATTCGCCTCTCTGGCTAATTTCATTGCATCTCTGGCTGACATGATACCTAACTGTTCGCCGTCTTCCCCAATCAGTCGGATCTCCCGATCTCTGATCTGCTCATTAATCATTAATTCGCTAATAATTGACACCTCCATGTCTCATGACTTTTATTCATAACATTAAACTGAAAAATGGTGAGCAGAAAACTACTCACCATTTAAGACACGTAATGTGTAAAATACTTAAATATGAACCCAAGTCATCTGAAATGCTAAGGTGAGAGTGAGTACTCTGCTTTCTCGTACGGATGTTGTGTCTATCACACAACTCCGTATATTTTACCACCTTTACATTTCAATGTCAATAGACTTTTTGGAATTTTGATTTTATTTTGTTTTAAATTATGTTTTAAGTTTCGTTAAAAATATCTGCTGACATTTAATTCAGTTCAAACAACTGGCGCTGTTTCAAGTCAATGCTGGCCCATGAAATATTGGAGTTTTCCTTCCCATAGAGATAAACGGTACTCTTCACTCTGACATAAAGTTTGCAGCTCTTCTTGTAGCCATTCAGATTATCTGAACTGCCGGTATCTCTCAAATATTGCTCAATATCAGCCACATTCATGCTGAAGGCATTATTTTCTGTAATGTCAAAAGTATCACCGCTTTCCTCGATTGTTTTGCCGTCATAGCTCTTTAAAGTTCCGATTTTGTTTGTAATATTGGTTACTTTTTCACTCTCCGACGGTGCACCATCAGACGAACTTCCCGCTTCACCGCTTGCTTCCAGCGTACTGCCCTTGTCATCATTTATAAAGAATGAAATCTCCATCTTCTGCTTGTCAAGGTCTTCCTGGTTCAGATCCGCACTGACCATATTATAGTCCTTGACATTGATATTGAAGGTCATATCCTTTTCAAGGATATTATTCTCCCCCACTTTCCATGAGGACTGGTCTGTGGCATAATAACGGGCACTTTCAATTTCCGCATCCGGATTCAGCGTATCCACAAAGTCAACCTCCGGTTTCACTGCCGTAACATTGGCAGCAGCGACCATGGCATTAATAAACAGCTGGATTTCTTCGTCGCCGTCAACCTTACTATGGCCGGCACCGGTGTAAATCACATTACCTTTACTGTAGAAATAGTAGTTATTTCTTGCATCATTCGGTGAATCCGAATACACCGATCCCGATCCCGACAGACAATACCACACAACCACATCTGAAGTGCCATCGCTTCGTCCATTGATATCTCTGTCCTGCTCCAGCGCCAGCTGATAATACTGGCCATGTGTCTTTGCTACCTGAATATTATTGTCAATTACATACGGATACTGGGTAATCGCACCATCATTAATCTTCGTAGCCGTTGTTGTTACCTTATCTCCGATTGCACCTGGCTGCAGCATATTGTTGGTATATGCCTGGGTCTGTGCATAACTGCTCTCCCGGCTTCCATTTGTCTGCCATGCAATATCACCTGCAAGTGTCATCAATGTACCAAAATCAACACTCTGACTGTTTAATGCCTTTCCGTGCTTCAATAATGCCGAAACAGTCTCCCCATTTATCTGCTCAGTTGATGTAATCCCATATCTGTCCATACCAACTACAGAACGCAAAATAGTATTTAATGATAATCCCCAGGTTCGATTTCTGCTAAAAAGCCAGTTATCATTATAAATTGAAGTGTGTTCATTATTGTCGAGTTCATAATCACTGTCCGCTATTTTTTCATACATATCATTCTTGTCATAATTAATATAAGATGTCGTATCATGTGAAAAAATAACACTCTTACCTGATTTAATAAAATCCAGAATATCCTGTACCTGTCCATTCTTATCTGAAATATCCTGATAAACATCATCAAAACCGATAACCAGCATCTGTTTTTCGGACAACAGTTTCTTCATTTCGCCTTTGTTCATATTGTTGATTTCAGTAAGTGTTTTTGTCTCAATCTTGATCTCAAAATCATCAATATTTTTTATCATGCTCTGAAATTTCGAATCTGTTGCCAGATTCCAGTTGCCATTTACATTGTCCCATCTTTGCGGGAGAAGCTGGAGCACATTGATCACCTGCTTTTTACCGGCATTTTTTTGTTTGGCATAGCCTGTTTCAGATGTATGAATATAACTGTTCTTATTACTGGTCACTTCAAGTTTCCATGTGATCAACTTGAAATAATCCGTCGGTAACTTTCTTGTTAATGTATATTGCCTTCCGGCCTGCAGCTCATAATGCTTGCCACCGCTGCCATTATCCACCTGAGAAACCACATTGCCGTCCTGATCCTGAATCATGATATATTTTCCCTGTTCTTCCGTAGAAGATAAATTACCATCAAAATTCAGATCCAGATAAAGTTTGCAGTCATAAGTTGTCAATGCCGGAGATGCATCAGAATCATTACCAATTGTAAATACATATTTCAGCTCACCATCCACATATTCACCATCTGATGTATTCATTCGCTTTGGTTCTGCCGGTTTCCCGTTTTCCGCAAATGTAATCGTCGGCTTTGCCAAATTAGCAAAAAACGAAAGATTCCCATTTCCATTATTCAACGCATCAACACTTACAACATTATCATATCCTATTGCATTCGTCAGAAATTCATAATAATAAGATGCATTGTCTACTTTTTCCTTATTAATCTTCCCATCTGAAACAAGGCCATTTCCTGCAATCACCGGATAACCACTTTTAACAAAATCAAGCAATTCTTCACATTGCAAAGACGTCATGTCATTGCCTGAACCTCGGAAATAACCGCTGCCCTCCGGTCCATAGGTATTGATCGGGGCAAATAAATACTTTTGTATCAATTCCCCTTGATTATTCTCATAGGTTATTTTTTTCTTTGTTCCATTCGAATTCCAAAGATAGTCTGTATCCAACTGACCAAGGAGCTTCAACAAACCATTCGCCGTACTATCAGCACCCGACTGAAGCTGTACACCGCTTCCCACATGACTGTAACACATGGCATCTGAACCTGTAATATATGAAATATATGAATTACTGCCGTTTTTTGTTCCATCAATATAAATCAGATCATACTCAGAAGCCAGATCATCAATATGTCCGACAAATTCAGACGCTGTCATCGATGTCACCTGTATATTGCCATATAGAATACTCAACTCTGCACAGGAAGCGCAGCGACTGCCATCCGCTGCCAGTGCCTCCTCAAATATTATTTTCATCTCTGTAACATTTGCGACAGGCTCATCGAATTTTAAGGTCTGCGTTGAGCGATTCCATTCCGTACATTGCGTTTCACCGCTTTTTGTCACCTGACTTCCGTCCTGCTTTGTCAGAATAACTTTCCATTTCTTCAAAACACCATTTTGCTGTCCTCCATTGCCGGTATCAGGACGCGGCGTATAAACAAACCCACTCACCTCTGCCGGGTGATCAAATGTTGCCGTAATATAATGTCTGTCATCCGGATGCCTGGAATCCGTGGCTTTATTATTCCATTCAGAATGCCAATAAGATTTTGTGTCTCCATCTGACATTTTTTCAACACCATATCCATACTGCTTACAACATACATCAAGCGTGACCTTTGGTGTCTCGTTCCCTATCCACTCATAGATTTTACTGCTCAAATCTGTATAATCATGACCATTATTATCCGGCATAATCTCCAGTACATTGATCACATCTTTGCTGACCGTATTTCGCTTGTACTGATAATTGATGACATATTCCAATGCTCTGGCTATAGAAAGATCCGTGCTGAGAGGTTCCAGACTGTCTGATTCCCCGGTTTCGTCATTTTTCTCCCCAAGGGCACGGTACTGGTTCTCCTGCTCGATATACTTGGTGATCGGTTCAAACCCCTGTGCCTGCGCATCATTGAATGTTGTCTTAAAATTCTTATTGATCAAACTGCTTGCGGACGTCTCCTGAGACGCATCGGCTCCGGTAGTCGATGCAAACAGATTTTTATAAAAATACACCTGATAATTCACATAACTTCCATCCGCATCCTCACCCTTAATATAGGCTGCAAATGATTCTTTAAAAGTATCATCTATGGCTCGATCACAATTGACAACACATGGCACCTGAGACTGTGCCGTCTGATCTGCCATGGCTTTAGACAAATGACCGTTGATATAGATCAAATCATAGCTGCTTAAATCAATTTCTCCGGCATCCTCCAAAATCGTCTGAGAATTATCCTGTGATGCACCGGAACTATAGACTGCTTTTGTCCAGTCAGACGTACTTCTTGTATCCACTTCTACATGAAAGTTCTCAAAAGCCGAGGATTCTGCCTCACCGGATGACTCACTCTCAGATGTCTCACCGGATGAAGTGCCTGTCGAAGATGTGTCTTCCGGTTCCAGATAAAATACATCCCGCTTCAGCCAGTCGTGATTGGTATAACCGCCCTGACAGTAGATTTTATTCACCTGCACAGAGGCTTCAGTATTGCCGCCCGGAACAAAATCATAATCACCGGTTCCCGGCGTCAGTGTATATTCTGCCGCCGAAATATAGTGTGTTGCCGCCTCTTTGCTGTTTTCATCAACCGGCAGATAAACATCTTCCCCTGACGGATAATTCGGATAATACCAACCGCTATAAGTGCAGGCCGAAGGATCCTCCGCAGCATTCGGATCAGACTGACAGCAGAACCATACCTGATTGACCTTATAGTAATAACTATAACCAAGATCTTCAGGAAGTTTCTGAACATCCTGATAGCTAACAGCCTGACGGCCGGTAACAACAGACAGCGGTGTCTTCGTCCAACTGTCATTATCCGCATTATATTCCCAATACCAGTACTGATCATCCTCAAGGGTAATCTTCACACCACTATTCACGTCACCGCCTGTCGCATCACCGCCATTGTCGATATCAGCATCAGACGCGCCTGTATCCCCTACTGCATTTGTATCCTCAGTCGCCGTCTGTGTATCAGCGGCTGCACTTTCAGATGCCATCCGCATGACATACTTCAGATCACCAATCAATGTATATTGATAATACGGATACGCATCGATATTTTTACCAAGGTAAATATAAGGATTTTGCTGATTTCCGGCTGTGGATGCCTCATCAAATGCGCCGCTCGGCGTCACATTGGCTGTTGGGCCCGAATTCTGTGCCGAATGATCCCTGACAAGTATTGCCTGCCTTGTGTCTGCTGTAGGATTTTCTCCCGGAAATGTATATTTTTCATTCGTAATATTTTCTGCAATCTCACTGTTCAGATCCGCATATACATTCTCATAATAGCCATAATAACCATTCTCGTAATCATACTCAGCCTGAATATTTTTCTGTGCTGCCCGGGCCGTCTCAGAATCCTCTGTAAACGCCGCATTCACCTCTGAATTATCCACAGATGCAAATGTCAGGAAATAGGGTGCCCGGTCATTATCCGCTTCAATATAAGAAAAATTCTGAATATTTTCCCGATATTTCTCCGTCTGCTGCTTGTCGCTGTCCACATCATTTCGGATCGGATAATACTGCTGCTCTTCTTTTGTATAATCACCGGTGCCGTCTTTATTCTCCTTATAGATACCATTGACTTTCACCGTGTCTGTGCGGGATTTTCCCTGCATATCTGTCAGATCAATAGACTTCCATTCATCTGCATTGTCATTATCCTCCAGAAAATATTTTTCTTTGTACGCTGTATAAGACAATGGTGCCGCATCCGTATCGGCTGCCTTCATCTCCACACGCTGAATACCCGTACTCTTTGATTCATCGATGGTACCGTCATCCTTCAGAGAAACATTCATGACAAATTCTTTGCGTTCTTTCTCCGGCAGCCTGCTCAAGCCTTCCTCCAGATTTTTAAAATGAACACTCTGCGTCTGTCCATTCTCATCTGTATACTGATAGGTATACAGCTTTATATATGGTTCCTGCCCTGAAATATAATATCCAATCTCAGCATCTGCACTGTTATCCACCAGTTCAAGAATCCTGAAAGGCTTATCTTCTGAATTGTCTTTAACAATTGTTTCAATTCCCGGCATCGCCGTCGCAGCCTGAACAGACATGGTTGTCTGCAAAAAAAGACCCGCAGCAGCTGCTGCTGCCAATGTCAGACATACACCTCTGACAATTCTTTTTTTCACTTTGCGCTTCATACAGAAAATTCCTCCTTCATTTCTGCTCTCATCCTTCTGTCTCGGTTGTTAAGATTCTGTACCCAATTGATTTCTAAGTGCCACAGTATATGTCTGTGTTATTTTTTCGCCTCTTTTAGTCATAGAGAGCTGAAAACGAAGAACTCCCTCTGTTTTTGCCTTGCTGATATCCACATTAAATCCGCTGACATTCTCTGCCAGCACATCACCATAGATTGTTCCGTAATTTTTCGGATTTCTTATATAATACAGCTTTTGTTCGTCCGGGCGCCATCTCAGCACATCCACGGTTTCAACTTTGTTCCCCTTGTCATCTTCTGTCACACTTTCCATCACAAGCAGCTTTTCGACCGCTTCATTCTGACCGATATCATTTTCAACCGCTCTGCCATTCGCCTGATAAGAAATAGATTGATTCGTATTCAATATCAGATTCTCGATACTTTCCATAGTATTCTGCATATTTCGCTGCACATTGGCAGTGTCCGACGCATGACGATAAAAATTTGCTGTAGATGTAATAAAGGAAGCAATGACCACTCCGAAGACACCGATGATCGCGATTACCGCAATCAATTCAATCAGGGTCAGACCACGGTTATTCAATTTTGATGGATATTTTCTGTGTTCCATGTATACTCCCCTTTAATTGCCCGGCTGTTCATCGACAACCGTATAAGTACCGGCATCTTTGTTGAGCTGTATGCTTTTTTGACTGCCACCTCCAAGAATCGTCATCGACTGACAGTAACTTCCGCTGTCATGGAAAGCAACATCTTTGCCCTGATCCAGCTGATCCAGTATCTGTTCCTGTCCGATGGTCTCCGTCTGTATCTGCCTGAAACCGCCTGTCGCTCTGTTATAAGTCAGGATCAATGATGTATTGCCTGATTCCCACATATTGTGAACAACGCCGCTGTCATCTGTGTAGCTGATTCTTGTCTTTGCCGGAGCAATCTTTTCAGCCTGATCGTCCCTGACATTCTCATCACTGCCGCCGTCTTTGCCTCTGTCCAGATAATAAGTGATATAATAACCGTCACCGTCAACATAGGAAAGCTTAACTTCTGCCACCAGACGATTCATGGCCTCGCTTTTCGTTCGGTCTAATGCGCTGCAGATAGACTCTGTCGTTCTTCTCACATGAAACCCCAGTACCGAATTCAGTGATGGTATCATAATGCCAAGCAATGTGGCAAATATCGCAACAACGATAATGACTTCAATCAGTGTAAAACCTTTATTTTCTTCGGATTTCTGCCTTGATTTTCTCATCATTACTCTTTTCTCCAGTTCTCATAGGTAATATAATCTCCCAGCTGATAGGTATCTGACGTATTCTTTTCCTCGTCATTGGTAACAGTACTGTTGCCAAGAACATATTTATCACCTTCCCAGAAGAAATCCTTCGGTGAAATATTGCCGTCATTGACAACGACACTCTGAAATACCTTCGCTGCTTCCAGAGGAGCCGACTCCAGGGATGCCCCGGCTTCCAGGGTAATTTTCCCTTTTGCCATAATAATACCTTTAAAATTCACGCCTGCCTGGAGCACGACATCACCCGTACAGATAACCAATCTCAGATTGTCATTCTCTGCCATTGATTTCGTAATCACCAGCGGCGCATTCGTTCCTTTAACTGTTTCTGTCCCCTTAGACGTCTGGTAAGTACTTTTCTCTCCATTATGAACCATCATCGCCTGAAGGCTGCCATCCTCATCACTGGCTGTAAATGTATACTGCAGATGTACAGCATCTCTTTGCTTCAGAAATTGAACCATCTGTTTTTCGTTGACCAGATTGTCAAATACGCTCTGCGTATAATTTGTTTCGTCATGACTGATGCCTTCTTTATCTTTGACATCTGTATTCAAAAGATCCACACTGGTAATCATCTTGCGGTTCAGGGCATACCAGGTATTCTGCATATTCACCTGTTCCTGCTGCAGCTTCTCATCTGATTCCGGATTTGTTGCATCATCGACGCCATTCTCCGACCGATCACCATCATAGGTCAGAATGTTGCCGTTTGTCACATAGCGCACATAGCTGTCACGATCTGCAACTGTGATGCCCGAATTTTTACCAAAATAGAAAGACAGATCCTGATTCAGCTTATTCGTACTATTGGCCGCATAAGTCTGCATAAAATCAGAGGCCTTTTCATTGTCTGTAAAATTCAGATAGAAATAGACATAACCGCCGCCGGCGTTGTCGTTATAAAAAACCGTCTGGATTGGCTTCGACTTATCTACGCCGATTTCCGAAAGACTTTTTCCACCCCATGCGGATACTGTTTCATCCCAGTCAACCTGCTGATCATCATCTTTCTTCACCAGGTCACTTGCAAGATAATCATCATAATTCATCGGATTGGAGGCACTTACCTCGCTTCCTGTCTTTAAGAGTGCCGCAGGAACCAGATAAGCCAACTGTGAACCTTTAACGGACAAACTCTCACCCAGCATCACATCACTGTTTGCGGTCTTCGACGATCCTTTGACGCCGGATACTGCAATATAACTGCGTCCTGCCAGCAGAAATTTCTTCACTGCAGATAAATCAATGGTCGTATTCCTGCCATTGATAACAATACTGCTGCTTAAATCCGCATCACTGCTGTGATCATATAGCCTCGGCGTATCATTTTCCACACTCTGTCCCGACTGTGTATAATTCTTGCTCTTTTTTGCTGAATCCGGTGAACCAAAGCCATAATATTCACCGGCGATCTTCACCTGACTGCCGTCACCACTTTTTGCATTTTTTTCAACTGTCAGGTCATCCGCCACATAAGTCGTTCCGTCAAGTGTTACATTTCCCTCTGTCATCCGGATTCCCTGCGTCCAGAGCGTAACACCTGCACCGGCCGAAAAACTTCCCTGTTCATCAACAGAAACCTCGCCCTCTGTGACAACTTTATCTCCGGAAGATATTGCCAGTACTGCATTTTTTTCAACTTTGATGGATGTATGCGACTTTTCCGATGCTTCACTGTCATCTTTGAGATTGCCTGCAAAAATACTGCCCATAATGCTTGTATGACCGGCTGATATACCGGCATTTTCTGCGCTTTTGCATACAATGCCACCCTGTGCCACAACAACCATATTCATCAGATCCGGCAGCGTAGATGGTGTCGGGAACTGTATCTTCGGAATACCAAGCCGGATATCCGTCTCAATAATCGCCGCATACCCCTTTTCATCCACATAAATCACCTTCAGATTTTTCAGCAGAAGTCCACTTTTAGGATCTGATTTCAAAACCGGATTCTTTCCCTCCGGTGTCGTTACAATCAATGTTTCTGTAGCTGCGTCAAAATCATCCATTTTCTCAAGATCCACATAGGATCTCAGATAATCCATGGAATACTGTCCCAGCGGCAAATCTGACGCGCCTTCTTTCCCGGATTGTCTGACCCGTGATGTCAGTTCCTGCAAAAAAGCAGTCTCAAACGATTTCTGTCTTAATTCATCCAGCACTTCATCCGATGACGTACTTTGTTTGTTATAGTCTTCCATGACTTTGATATAGGCAGCCGACATGGCATCTCCCACATCCTGCTGCAGCCCAAGTCTGATTTCTTCCAGCGCCTGCTCCGCAGTATAAAAGCTGTCCTTTCCCTTTATGCCGGTGATCTTCATATTAAAATTCTGAAGGGCAAGATAAAGCACCAGCAGTCCAAGGATGCCGATAAATGCAACCGTTATAATCACTGTAATTAACGAAAATCCTTTATTGCCTTTCACGTTTTTCTCCATCTCCGTCAATTTTCCTTTGCTCCTTCTAATACAACAATTCTGTCACTTTCAGGGAAATTATTTGCTGCAGCCCCTGCTTTGTAAATTTCCACTTTCATATGATAAATACGATCTTCATTCTCTTTGTCATCCAGTCCGTTCACCGACAGAACCTGTTTCGCACTCTTACCGCTGACGCTCCTGCCTTTTGTACCATTGGCATCCACCGCCTGATAAACCAGCTTCATCTGATTCACACTTGTTCTGCCCGAACTGCTGTCTGTACTGATGTCCTGGTCCAGGTTGGTACGAAGTACCGTCTGTGCTCTGTAAAGACTCGGATTTGTATTCCAGTTAATCTGACCGAGTACAGAGGGATTTTCATTAACCGTCAAAGACATCCTGTATTTCTGCTCCTGTGTTGTCGTCGGCAGAGATGTATTGCTGTCTGCACTGTCCGTACGCTGTTTGGCTACATACAGCTGAATCGGATAGTTGGATGTATTTTCAAAAACAATTTCATCCAAAGGATGAACAGCACTTGTCGAATTGTAATTCGGATAATAGAAAACAAACAGATTTTTCAGCTCCGTTCCCGTCTCCGAACTGTAAAACGGCACATAAGCACTCTCATAAGTGCAGAAACATGCATCTGCACCATTTGTCTTTCCTGTTCCCTCACATGGGCAAATGCTCATGCTTTCCCATTTTTCACCGCCTTTTACCGAATAATTATAGGCGTTTAATGTATATTTTGCAGAGGCCTTCACCGTGCCACCGCTTTCCTCCACCTTGATATAAAGTGTACGTTTTGTGTACTTATAAACCTCATCGGCATCAAGAATCGGTGCCTGATCTCCAGCAATCTGCCCCGGATAGATTTTGCGGGCATATTCTGCCTGTCCCTGGACAATGGCTTTCATGGCATTCTCATCCCAATTCTGCGGCATGATCAGAAAAGCATTGCTCTCTGTATCCAGTTTTGAAATATTCGGCACCTCATAATCATTCTTCTGATTCTCTTGTGACGTTCCCGACTGTTTCTTATAACCGGAATCTTTGCTTCCATCAAATGTCACCAGTGCGTCAAATGTTTCATCACCGTTTTTCAAACCATCAATCTGGAAATAATACTTGGACTGATTTTTGCCCTTTGTTCTCGGATTGAATGTCCCCGTTCTGCCGTTATCAGTTGAAATGACAGATGCCGTTACGGATGATGTATCCTTATCAGATGCACGATAAAGACGCACATTCTGATATGTACCGCCATTGTTCAGGCTTTCTTTTATAACCATTCTGCCGTTTTCAATATCCGCTGTCTGATCTGAAAGAAAACCAAGACGGATTTGCTTTGTCATCGGATCGATTGGATAATTAAACGCCATTGAAACATCTTCAAAGCCCTTGGATTTGATTTCTTCCATCAGGTTTTGTGCCGCTGTAGATGCATTCAAATAAAGTGCCGACTTTTTATTCACATGCCCGGATGTGACAAATGCCTGCAAAAAAACAACCGCTGCGATCGCAAATATACTGACCGCAATAATCAGCTCCAGCAACGAAATTCCGGCATCATTTATGTTTGATTTTCTGCCTTTCATCGGTCTTTCTCCTTATAATCTTGCTTGTTTTCCGAAAATATCGGTTATTCCGGAAAACACAGATAGAGGGGTGCTTTACTTCCCCTCTACCCCTTATTCATCTTCTGTATCTGATGACGTTTTCTTATTGGATGAAACTGTTCCAAACAGGTTCTTATTGCCGGATTTCACAGGACTGGTATTCGGCTCCGTGTATTCCTGGCCTGTACCCGTCATGGCATACATATCGACAACGATGGTTCCGCCAAGTTCCCCTGTGGAGGATGAAAATGTCACATTGACACTGTCAATTGTCATTCTCGTCTTTTCTGAGGCAAGGAAATCAACAATATTCTTCAGTTCATCATATGTACAGTTAAATGTGATCGTATTCTGCATACGATACAGTGATACATCCTCCGATGATACGTCGATATCTGTCCGTCCCGACTCACTCTCATCCATTGTTCCCTCAATCTGATTGATCTGATCCTGTGTCGGCTCATTGGCCTGTTCAGATAATGTCTGCTGATCATCCTGACTGCTGTACGAAGCAGAACCGTCCAGGGAAGCAACCAGCTGCATATCCGAGAAATCTATACCTGCAGCAGATATCCCCAATTTATCTTCCATTCTTTTGCCAAGTAAAATGGCATCTTCCTCTTTCACATCAACCGGAAACATTGCAAGATAAGCATTCACCTGATCATTATATTTTGCCGTTTCAGATACATAAAAATCTTTATTCTCTTCAATTTCTTTCAGCTCATTCAGTTTCTCTCTTAACGGCACATTTTCAGCCCGAAGGGCTTCCGCCTTATCCATCTGCGGATGAAAAACAAGAAAATAGCCAAGGGCAAAGACAGCAATGCCCAGAAAAATCAATAATAACTTTTTATCTCTCATTGACAATTTTGTATTCATTCTGTCGCTCCTTACTGTGCATTGCTATCAACGACTGCCGGCTGTGCATATGTGCATGTCACGGTCATTGTAACCTCACCATTTTCGCCCTCTTCCAGACTGTTTGTTGTCACAGATGTCAGACTTTCAAAGGTTCGCATCTGGATCAGTACCTGTGCTGCTTCATTCTTATTCGATACATGCAGATCAAAGCTGACCCCTGTACCATCCGACGTAAAGCTGTCCAGGGTCAGATCCGACGGCATTTTCTGTTCCATTTCTTCCAGGAAATCCCGAAGCTGTTCATTCGGTGTATCTGTATAAGCATACAGGCCTTCATAACTGGCTGTTCTTGATTTTGCACTGCTGTACGCGTCATAGATATCCTGAATATCCTGTTTTGCCGCAATCTGTTTCTCCAGACTGGCTTTTGTCAGATTCTGATAAACATGGCTGCCGATTCCCACTGCTGAAAGCAGCACACCTGCACCAATACCGATAGCCGCGATCACAAGGGCACCGCTTAACGTCTCCTGTTCACGTTTTTTCTTCTTCGTTGCTTTTTCCATCAGGTTAAGGCCTGATACAGAAGGTGCAGCTACTGCTGCATACAAATAAAGCTGTTCGCCGTCCCGGACTCTGTCTGCACCTTCAAAATTTTGAAGGATCTGCACCTGCTGGGCCAGTTCATGGCTGAACAATTCCGCAATACCTTCAATGCCTGCACCAAGACCACAGCACGCCACAGAGTCAAAAACAGTTCCCGGATTTCGGGATATATAGTAATCCATAATCCTGGATATATTGCCAATCAGATATCGAAAACTCTCTGTGACTTCCGCTTTTGCAGCCGAAAGCTCCGGCATCCCCTCAACGGGTGCCGCATCAAGCTGTGCATTGAGACATTTACCCGTATACAGTGCATCCAGTGCCTGCCACTCATTCTCAATTTCACCGAAAACCGTTTCCTGCATTACTGTATCAATGGCCATATCCACGCCATAATTCACCATTCGCTGCAGGGCCAAATCACCATCTTTGATAATACTGATCATGGTATACTTCTTCTCAATCTTCGCCAACAAATGGACGCCTTTGGCATAGATATCCCGAACCGCCTGATACAGGCTGTCACCAGTATAACCAATGCCCTGTATCGTCAGTCCTGCATTCTCAGCCAACTCATTATAAGCCGCAGAAATGGACTTTGGTGCTGCATAGACCATCAGATCATACTGTTTATTGCCTTTATTTCGGGCATTCTTACGATCAGGATTGGTTTCTTCGCTGCTGTCTGCTTTCTCACTGATCTCGCCGAGAATCGTATAAGATAAAACATATTTGCTGATATCCACAGGAAAATATTCACTGCTGTTTGTCTGGATCAGTTCCTGTATCTGATTCTTTTTCACCATCGGAAGCTGGATACGGCGACTGGCAATACGTGAAGAACCCGCCACAAAATAAATCTTTTTGGATTTAATAGCATGGGCTTCCAATCCCTGAACAAGCAATTCTGCCAGGTTTTTGGTGTCACGCACTTCTCCGTCCTCTGTCATTCCCTGAGGCATCGGGATACTGAAACACTGAAGTATTCGCTCTTTTCTTCCGACTTCTTCAATTTCCGCCACCCGCAGCTGGGAAGCATCTATTTCAACACTTATAAATCTCGCCATTTTTTGTCTCCTCATAAAAATGTTCAGTTGCAAAATTATATTTTTTATTTTTACCATCCTCTTATGATGTGTACTGCTAATGCAGTCATTCAGATGTCTTCAAATAAACCATATAATTTTATAACTGAAAAGAATTGATTCTTTTTTCAGTTACTTTTTGTGATATCAATCTGCCGGATACTTTCATTAGATTCCAAGCATGCCCATATACCAGTGAATCCAGCTGTTTCCCCATAATGCGGCTATAAAAATGCCCGCTGACAGATAAGGCCCCATCGCCAGCATATGCCCGGCCCCGCTGACCCGTATACGAATCAGATGGATCACAGAGCCAATGATGCATCCAAGGAAAAATGCCAGAATGATCAGCTGCCATCCAAGGATCAGACCACAGGCTGCCATCAATTTGATATCGCCGCCGCCAATGGCTCTCCCGCCGCTGACCAGATAGATCACCAGCAAAATACCGCTGACACAAAGGGCTCCGACCAAATGCGTCATCCATGCTTCCGGCTGCACGACAACAGCCACAATGCCCAGTATACCCAGGAAAACATTAACAGATATCGGGATTTCATATGTCCGCCAGTCAATCAGACTCAGCACGATAAGGGCTGACGTCATCAAGCAATAAATCGCACTCATGCCATTAAGGCCATTCACTGCACATACCAGGACATAGAGAGCGCCATTCAGCGCCTCTATGACCGGATACTGTGCTGAAATTTTTGTTTTGCAGTTCCGACACTTACCGCCGAGGATCAGCCAGCTGAATACCGGCATCATATCATACCAATGAAGCCTGCTCCCGCATGTCATGCAATGGGAAGGCGCTGTCACAATGGACTCGTGAAGCGGCATCCTGTAAATACACACATTGAGGAAGCTTCCGATGGTGATACCGAATATGAAAATGACGATGTACGGGATAAGTTCTAAAAAAAGAAGCATAGGGGGGTCCTTTCTTATAGCTGCAAAATTTGTTTGTTGGGTGAAACGCTTCCCAAGGGCTTTGAAAACATAAAAATTAGCAGTCTCACAGCAGGCACGCTCGCGCTGCCCATCCCTGGCAGCGGTACATAAGGTGCTAAAGTACAGCACCTAAGTACCGGCCGGTATGGAAGCACCTGCTGTGAAGCTGCTAATTTTTTATGTTTATCCAAGGGTGATGAGCGTTTCGCAACACTAAGATAAAAATTTTAGTATGTAAGATCTACTAGTTACCAGCAGTATCTTTAAGAGTTGTAGGATTATATGTAACTGTGACAGAACCATCCTCCCCAACTACTACTTTGGCACTAATAGTGTCTTTAGCATCTTTTTCTTCTTTATTATCATTCTTCCACTTCTTTGATTTGAGTTTTGTATTAGCCCAATCATTGCCAGCAAAATTATTAAATACAGTTACTAATGCAGTTTTTGCATCCTCAGTAGGAGCAGTAACTGCTACCGCCGCATTATTTGAAAGTGTAATTGTATATGTACCAGCTGCAATTGTATCTGTGCTGTCAGAAGCAGCTGTCTTCATTACTGTTACCAAGTTCTCAAGGTTTGAAGCATCGGCTGCTTTTCTTGATTTTTCTACATATTTGGTATACTGTGGTGCAAGGATGCCAACGAGGATAGCCAGGATCGCTACAACGATAACAAGCTCTACCAGAGTGAAACCTTTATTGTCTTTCTTCTTGTCTTTAAGAAATTTTAACATAACGTTTATCTCCTTCTTTATTTCTCTTTCTTTTATGGATGAACACGGTTCCCTATGCCAGCCGTATCACCTTCATGTTACTATCGGAAACTTTTTACGCGGTTCCCAATCGCGTATTCAAATGCTTTTCGCAAAGAATCCATTAATTACTTTTAACTGCTTTGAAGTACAGAATAACAGAATGATCTTCTACAGGTTGTCCAGGCCTTCATACATAGCGTCAATCGGCAGGATGACGGCGATGACCAGTGTACCAACGATCAATGCCATAAAGACGATGATCAATGGTTCCATGGCTGCCAGAATACTCTGGGTCGTCATCTCGACTTCCTCATCATAATAATCAGCCAGTTTCTCCAGCATCTCTTCCAGATTACCGGTCTCTTCACCAATGCCCGTCATATGATAAACCATCGGCGGAAAAATGCCCGCTGTCTGCAAAGGTTCAGAAAGAGGGATACCTTTCATCACTTCTTCCTTTGCCTTCAAAAAGGCATTGGCATAATGAACATTCTTCATAATGCCCGCAACAATATCCAGACAACTGGTCGTTGAAAGTCCCGCTGACAGAAGCGTACTCATCGTCCTGGCAAATTGTGCACAGGCTGTTTTTACTGTCAGTTTGCCAAAAAGCGGCATCTTCATCTTGACGTTGTCTATCGCAAGCCGTCCCTGATCGGTCTGATAAATCAGGCGATAGGCTGCAGCTGCAATAACCGCAATGATCAGGATCACATACCAATGGGATGCCATCCAACTGCTGGTACCCATCACCGCAAGGGTAAGGGCAGGCATCTGCACATCCAGATCTGCAAACATATCAACAAAAATAGGAATAACAAATAGCAGCATCACTGCCACGACGCCAATGGCCGCGCAGATCAAAATAATCGGATAGATCGTCGCTTTCATGATGGTGGCCCGCAGTTTGGCCTCTTTCTCAAAATGGGTCGCCATACGTGAGAAAGACAGTTCCAGACTGCCGGATGCTTCACCGGCCCGAACCATATTCACCAGCATTCCCGGGAATATATCCGGAAATGCCATCATGGAATCCGCCAGCGTATTACCCTTTTCTACATTGGTCAGGACTTCCGCAATCGCCCGTTTCAGCCATTTATTCTCTGTTTGCTCTGCAAGCATCTGCAAAGCCTCTTTCATCGGAACGCCAGCCTCTGTGATACTGACAAACTGACGGCAGAAAACACTCAAATCTCTTGGCTTAACCTTTTTACCGATGGCGAAGTCAATTTCCTTGTTCAGTACACCCTGCTCTTTGATCGACAAAGGCAGCAGCCCGTCTCTTCTGAGGGTTTCCGCGACTCTCTCACTGTTTTCCGCATCTATACTGCCCTTTATCTCTTTGCCTGCCTGATCGACAGCCACATAAGAAAATCCCGGCATTTTTTCGTCCTCTCTTCACTCTTTACTCTTCATTAACGGCATCTTATGGCATATCAAAATTGACTTTGCCACTCATCTCCCCAGGCTTTTGTGCATAGGAAACCGCAGAATCCGCACTGATATCACCGCGCAGAAACAATTCATAAATGGCATCATCCATGGTCTGCATGCCCTGACGCTTGCCTGTCTGCATCGTGGAAATAATCTGGTAAGTCTTGTTCTCACGAATCATATTGCGAATCGCCGTATTGGCAAACAGTACCTCCAATGCAGCCACTCGTCCTCTTCCGTCTTCCCGGCGGATCAACTGCTGTGAAATAATACATTCCAGCACGGATGCCAGCTGAATGCGCACCTGCTGCTGCTGATTCGGTGGGAAAACGTCAATGATTCGGTCAATGGTCTTGTCTGCACCGATGGTATGCAGTGTCGATAAGACAAGATGCCCCGTCTCGGCCGCAGTTAACGCCGTGGATATTGTCTCCAGATCTCGCATCTCGCCCACCAGAATCACATCCGGGTCCTCTCGAAGTGCCGCCCTGAGTGCCTGCGCATAATCATTGGAATCGCTGCCAATCTCGCGCTGATTCACCATGGAGTACTGATGTCTGTGCAGATACTCAATCGGATCTTCCAGCGTAATAATGTGATACGGATACTTCCTGTTCATAATATCCACCAGCGATGCCAGTGTTGTGGACTTACCGCTTCCGGTTGGCCCTGTCACCAATACAAGGCCTCTCTTCTTAGCTGTCAGTGCCTGTACTTCCGCCGGTATTCCAAGACTGTCTGCATCAGGTATGGAAAATGGCAGGCAACGCATGGCCGAAGCCAGAGTACCGCGCTGCTTATAAACATTGACACGGAACCGCCCGACTCCCGGAATGGCATATGCCAGATCCGTCTGTCCGTTTGTCTCCAACTCGTTTCTATGACGATTGTCCAAAATCGGCAGCAGCAATGCTTCCAGATCTGTTGGCTGCAACTTGTCGCCTTTAAGTGGTGTCAGTACACCGTCAATACGATAATAAGGCGGACACCCTGCTGTAAAATGAATATCTGAGGCCTTTTCTTCCACAGACATCCGCAAAATTTCATCTAAACTATACATGCTCTTCTATTCCTATTCATAGGATGCACGCAGCATCTCCTCTACGGAGGTCACACCATCTAAGACATATTGAACGGCATTCTCACGCAGTGTGTGCATGCCTGTTCTTCTGGCCGCCTCTGTCAGTTTCTCTGTAGACGCATTGGCTGAAATCAACTTGCGCATATCATCATTGACTTCCATCATCTCAAAGACACCGATACGTCCGAAATAACCTGTCTGATTGCAGAAATGGCAGCCGCCGGGTTCATAAATCTCTTTCTCCTTATCCGGCGGCAGTCTGAGCAGTTTCTTCTCCTCTGCGGTAGCCATATGTGACTTTCTGCAATGCGGACAAAGCTTTCTTACCAGTCGCTGTGCAATGACACCCACCATGGAATCCGCTATCAGATAGCTTTCAACACCCATATCCGCCATACGGTTCAAAGTACCCACCGCATTATTCGTATGCATCGTAGATACAACCAGATGACCGGTAATAGATGCCTGAACAGCAATTGATGCTGTCTCACGGTCTCTGATCTCACCAATCATAATGATATCCGGATCCTGTCTGAGAATTGAACGGAGAGCCGAAGCAAATGTCAGATTCACCTTCGGATTCACCTGAATCTGGTTGATGCCTTCAATATCGGCTTCCACCGGATCTTCAACTGTCACAATATTGACGTTCTCTGTATTCAGCTCACTCAGGGCTGTATACAAAGTTGTAGATTTACCGCTTCCGGTTGGACCGGTAACAAAAATAATGCCATATGGGTGCGCCAGCATATGGTCAAAAATTCCCATTTCAGCATCTGAAAGACCAAGCTCCTTCTTGCTTCTTGTCAGATTCAGTTTGGAAGATAAACGCAGCACAAGCTTCTCACCATGAACCGTCGGAATCGACGAAATACGAATATCATATTCCTGTCTGTCAACCTCAATGCTCATACGCCCATCCTGTGGCTTACGTTTCTCAGAAATATCCATGCCTCCCATGATCTTAATACGTGTGGCAATCGCCGGAAGAAGACTGTTATCATAAACCATCTTCTCATAGAGTGCACCATCAATACGATAGCGGACACGTACCTTTTCTTCTAAGGCTTCTATATGAATATCACTTGCACGCTGACGGATTGCCTGCTCAATCAGTGAGCGGACAAGCTGCACAATTGGTGCATCACTGACATCGGTCTCGCCTTCATCTTCAGCTGTTCCTCTGAGCAGTGCACGCTCTCTTGTAAATCTACGAGCCGCATCCATGGTCTCAGATGCTCCATAACAGCGGTCGATGGCTGTCAAAACTTCTCTGGTTGTTGCTATGTACGGTTCAACCTGCAGGTTCGTTACAATGGAAATATCGTCAATGGCCGTCATATCCATTGGATCAGCCATCGCCAGATGCAGGATATTCGCATTGTACGGATCCAATTCAAAAGGAATACACTGATATTTCTTCAGTAGACTGACACTGACAAGATTCCTGACCTCCTTCGGGATAACAACCCCTGAAAGATGCACGACTTTAAGGCCAAGCTGCATCTGCAGCGCACGTACGATCATCTCTTCTGTGATCATGCCGCTGTCTACCAGTACTTCGCCTATCTTCTTGCCGGAACCCTTCTGGAGTTCCAGTGCCTGCTTCAATTGTTCTTCTGTTAATACATTCTGCTTGATGAGAATATCACCAAGTCTCATTCTTTCGCGCCTTAAGGCCATTTCATCGCCTCATTTTTCTGGTTTTTTTGCAAGATTTCTTAATTTATTTCTATTATATCTATGCCAAAACTCTGTGTCAACCGATGTTTTTACCATTTCTTAGCATTATTTATCAAAAAAGCAACGGGGTATCTGCCCATTCTCACCGCAGATACCCCGCATTACAATATGTAACACTATACTAATTTTCTTTCTCCGGACGATCCTTCTTTAATGTATTGTATATATTCTGCATCCTCTGATCTGTATTGGCGATCACATCCGAACAATCCTTTAATTCCGCTGCAATACTATCCGGCACATCGCCTTCTGTCTTGTATTTCAGCTGATGTTCCAGACTGGCCCAAAAATCCATGGCTATTGTCCTGATCTGAACTTCTACCTTCAACAGCTTGCATCCATCAGAAAAAAATACCGGAATCTGTACAACCAGATGTAAACTTCTGTAACCATTTGGCTTCGGATTGGCAATATAATCCTTCACTTCCAATAATGTAATATCATTCTGGGAAGTCAGCATATCTGCCACCATATAAATATCCTGCACATAGCTGCAGATGACACGGATACCGGCCACATCATGAAGATTCTCCTCCACAGACTGCAGCGTCACCGGATAGCCTCTTCGTTTCAGCTTCTCCAAAATGCTTCCCGGTTTCTTCACACGATACTTAATATAAGAAATAGGATTATGACTGCGCTGCACCTGAAACTCATCATTGAGCACCTCTAACTTCGTCCGCACCTCCCGGATGGCACAACTGTACATCATCATCAGCTGTTGAAACTGCTCTGCCACTTCTTTGAAAGCACCGATGTTCTCCACCAAATCCACATTTTGCAAAATGACCGTCTCCAGATCAATATCTTTCCCCACTGCGACTGTATTCTCATCCATACCCCTTATCTCCTGTTCTTTTTTAATTCCCCATTATCATAACATCCAAACATTTCCCACATGAAAATTCGGAGAGAAGCAGTTATTCATCTTCCTCTCCGAATGTATGTTGATTCCCAGTAACAATATCATACGACTTATACATATATTATATGAGGAATATTCCTTTTTTTCAACTGATTTTTTTCTTTACTTAAGCGATTGAAATGAACACAAAATGCAAATGATGAAATTAAATATACAATGTAAACAGTCAAACTCAAATTATATTAAAGAGGAATCCTGTTTACAAAAAAAAGAGGATGTCCGTATGGGATATCCTCTCTTCCGTCATTCTATTCTGTTCTCACGCTTACAATTATTCAGCTAATGCCGCTGTAATGATAGCCATGGAGTAAACTTCTTCTGCGTTGCATCCACGAGACAGGTCGTTGATTGGTGCATTCAGACCTAACAGGATTGGGCCGTATGCATCGAAGTTACCAAGACGCTGAGCAATCTTGTAACCGATGTTACCAGCGTTGATGTCAGGGAATACAAATACGTTCGCATGACCAGCAACTGGGTTGCCTGGGCATTTTGTACGAGCAACACGTGGAGAAACGGCAGCATCAAACTGTAATTCACCTTCGATTGGAAGGCTAGGCGCTTTTTCTTTCGCCATAGCAGCTGCTGTACGCATCTTGTCAACATCTTCACCTTTACCTGAACCCAGTGTTGAGTAGCTAAGGAAAGCAACCTTCGGATCGATACCGAAAATACGGCCGCATTCAGCAGATTCGATAGCGATTTCTACCAGTTCTTCTGCTGTTGGCTTGATGTTGATCGCACAGTCACCCATAGCTAATACTTCGTTCTCACCTGTAGCAGATGGACGAACCATAATGAAGCATGAAGATACGATCTTGCTGCCTGGTTTTGTCTTGATCAGCTGAAGGGCTGGACGAACTGTATCTGCTGTTGAGTATGTAGCGCCACCAAGAAGTGCATCTGCAACACCCATCTTAACAAGCATTGTACCGAAGTAGTTGCCTGCGGATAAGATCTTGCGTGCTTCATCCGGCTGAATGTTCTTGCTCTTACGAAGTTCACAGAACATAGCGATCATCTCATCCATTCTGTCGAAGTTCTCAGGATCGATGATCTGAGCACCTCTGATATTGTAACCATATTCTTCTGCTGCTGCCTGAACTTCATCTTCTTTGCCTACAAGGATAGGTGTAAGGAAGTTGGATGCCAGCAGACGGGATGCTGCTTCAAGAATTCTTTCATCTGTACCTTCTGTAAAAACGATTTTCTTCGGTGATGCTTTCAGTTTCTGAATCATCATACCGAAACCCTGCATATTCTTGCTCATGATATATATTCCTCCTAAATTTGTCTTTTGACAATCTCACATATATAATTTATCACTTTTTTTTCAGATTGCAATGCATTCCGCGATAATTAAAAAATTAACAAACATGCAAACTATTTCTCAGGCTTACTATGAACACTTCCAACAAAATTTATTCGTTCTCCTGTATATTTTGCACAATATTTTCAAAAGCCATACTGTGAGAAGCCTTTACAAGGACAGTATCACCCGGCTGAAGAAGATCCTGAAGAACCGCTTCAAGAGCTTCTCTTATCTCGAAATGTCTGGCCTCTCCGCCTTTTTCAGCAGCCCCCTCATACATCTCGGAGGAAAGTTCACCCACACAGAGAATCAGATCAATGCCCTTCTCGGCCGCATACTGTCCGACTTCACGATGCATGGCCCTCTCATTCTCTCCAAGCTCAAACATATCACCGAGAATAGCCACCTTGCGTCCCGGTGCCGTCGCAAGCAGATCGATCGCTGCTTTCATGGATACCGGATTTGCATTATAGCAGTCATCAATGACAACTTTATCTCCGGCCTCAATCAGATGACTGCGCCCTGCAACAGCCTCAACATGGCTGATACCCGCCGTGATTTCTTCCTTCGTCATATCAAACTGAACTCCCACTGCCGCTGCTGCCATAGCATTGTAGATCATATGCTCACCCGGCAGAGGGATATTGGCATGCACCAGCACATCCCCCATATGAATATCCGCACGGCTTCCCAGCAATCCACGATTCTCAATATGATCTGCCCAGATGGCATTATCTTTGTTCATACCAAAAGTTATCGGTGTTTTGCCGTAAACGTCATGAATTGTTGCCAGCTTATCATCATCACCATTGACAATCACTGTTCCTTCCGGATTCATGAAGTCAAAAATCTCGGATTTTGCCCGAAGAATGCCATCTCTGTCAATAAGATTTTCCAGATGACACTGCCCGATATTCGTCATCACACAGATATCCGGTCTGGCCACTTCACTGAGACGATGCATTTCACCAAATGTATTGATTCCCATCTCAAGAACCGCAATCTGATCATCATCCTGAATCCCAAAAATCGTCAGCGGCAGACCGACTTCATTATTATAGTTGCCGGCTGTTTTATGTACTTTATACTTCTCAGCAAGAACGGCTGCAATGAATTCTTTTGTACTGGTCTTACCCACACTGCCGGTGATACCCACCACCCGGATATTCAGCTGCTGACGATAAAAAGCAGCAGCCTGCTTCAGAGCCATAAAACTGTCTTCCACAAGGATACACGGTCCCAGGTCCTCTTCCGGCAATACTTCACAGATAACTGCCAGCGCACCCTTTGCAAATACGTCGGGAATAAAACGATGACCATCCACGCGTTCACCTTTTGTTGCCACAAAAATATAGCCCGGTTCAATCTGCCTTGAATCGATAACAACACCTTTTGCCGTTTCCTGTGCCAGATCTTCGCGCATATAATAAATCTGGCCGCCGCATGCAGCTGCAATATTCTCTAAAGTCATATTTTTCATCAATTTATACCGTTTCCTTCCTGTTATTCATCTCTCATGGAAATATCAATCAATAACTGGCAAAGATCCGCATATTCAATGCCCAGCACTTTTGCCTCCTGAGGCAGCAGTGACGTTGGTGTCATACCCGGCAGTGTATTGGCTTCCAGACAGTAAAAATCTCCCTTTTCATCCATCATAAAATCCATACGTGCATAATTCTTCAGACGCAGTACCTTGAAAGCCTGCTCTGCTGCCGCCTGCATGGCCAGTGTCTTCTCTTCACTGAGTTCTGCCGGACATGTTTCAATCGTCGATCCTGCCTGATACTTATTCTTATAATCATAGAAGCCATGGATCGGTGCAATCTCAATGATCGGATACGCTTTACCATCTACAACACCTACAGAAAATTCACGGCCCTTGATATACTGTTCAATAACGACTTCATCATCGTATTTAAACGCTTCTTCAAGTGCTGCCGCATATTCTTCATCATTATTCGCCATAACAACACCGACACTGGAACCGCCGCAGCAAGCCTTCACAACACAAGGATAAGGCACCTTTACATCCGGTGTTTCCCCTTTCTTCAATCGAATGCCAACAGGTGTCGGCACACCGCCTGCTGCAAACAAATCTTTAGAAATAGCTTTATTCATGCAGATTGCTGAACTTACATAATCCGTGCCAGTATAACGGATACCATTCAGATCAAAACATGCCTGAATCTTTCCGTTCTCGCCATTCTCACCATGCAGTGCCATAAAGACAACATCCGCCTGCTGACAGATGTCAATGACATGCGGGCCGAAGAAATTCTTCTTCCAATCCGGACGAAGTGCCTTCACTGCATCAATATCAGGATTCTGATCCTTAATAGCGCCTACAGAAGCTGTCCAGTCTACATCCTTTTCAAACACATTCTTCCAGTCCTCATTCGCATAACCCAGAAATACATCCAAAAGCATGACCTGATGACCTTTGCTCTTTAATGCTTTATAAATACCCATTCCCGATACAAGAGAAACATCTCGTTCCGTACTGATTCCACCTGCTAAAACAACGATTTTCATTTTAAATTCCTTTCTGAATCTACCGGCATGAGCAAATTTCTTCAATATTTCAGAGAAATGAGAAATTTGCATCTGTCTAGTACATCACAACAATATTATTATTAAAATCCATTTATTTTTTTTGCATTTAATAACTAAGTTAGCCTCTTGCACATTATACATCGCCAGCCTTGCCTTGTAAAGCGACCCTTTGACTGAATTTTCTGCCATGAGCAATTTTTATACTTGCTTTTTCTCAGTTTACACAAATTTCCAAATATGTTACCATAGTATTTGGTGACTAAGATTTAAGAGAATCACTGATAATGTTTAAAATATATCCCTTTCTGTTCTCTAAACTTACGACAGACTACAATATCTGCCATCCTGCTGGCAGATTCGAAATCTAGGAGGATTTATGACCAAAACAATTGATTTACTCCATGGCAAAATCATGCGCTCACTCTGCATTTTAGCAGTGCCCATTGTCATGACTTATTTTATACAGATGGCCTACAATTTCATCGACATGATCTGGATTGGCCATCTTGGCAGCGGCGCAGTGGCCGGTGTCGGCGTAGCCGGTATGTTTACCTGGTTTTCCAATGGACTGGTCATGATGGCCAAGATGGGCGGTCAGGTGAAGATTGGTCACTGCCTCGGCGCCGGTGACAACGATGATGCACGCCGCTATCTCGGCGCTGCCCTGCAGCTTGGCATCGTATTTGCCCTGTTTTTCGGCATTGGTATAAATATTCTGGCGCACTCACTGATCGGCTTTTTTCATCTGAGCAGTCCGGCAGTCATCCATGATGCTGTATTGTATCTCCGCATTACCTGCGGCCTGGTTATATTTACCTTTATGAACCAGATTTTCACGTCATCTTTCAATGTCTATGGGGACAGCCGGACACCGTTTATCATGAATACATGCGGTCTTGTCAGCAATGTCATCGCGGACCCGCTGCTGATCTTCGGTATTGGCCCTTTCCCGGCTCTGGGCGTGGCCGGTGCTGCTGTTGCTACTGTTTTTGCCCAGATGTTTGTCTTTATCCTGTTTATCTTTGCCATCAGGAAACGACACCCCCTTTACCGTGGGCTGAAACTGGCGGAACCAAGGCCATTTCAGTATTATACACAGATTATACGCATCGGCCTTCCGCTTTCTCTGCAGGATATGCTATTTTCATGCTGTTCCATGCTGATTGCCCGCTTTGTCGCCGTTTACGGGGACGGCGCTGTAGCTGCGCAGAAAGTCGGCACTCAGGTTGAATCCCTGTCCTGGATGGCTGCCGACGGTTTTATGGCCGCTATCAATGCCTTTATCTCACAGAATTATGGTGCCGGACAGCTGGATCGTGTCAAAGCCGGTTATCGTTCCATCATGAAAATTGTTCTTGTCTGGGGAAGTCTCTGCACATTACTGCTTGTTTTCCTCCCGGGACCGATTTTCAGAATTTTTCTGAACGATGATGCTGTTTTGCCGATCGGTATCGACTATCTGCGCATCATGGGTTTTTCACAGCTTTTTATGTGTGCCGAAATTACAACAGCAGGTGCCTTCGGAGGTCTGGGCAACACCTTGCCGCCTTCCAGCGAAAGCATCCTGCTGACATGTATGCGTATTCCTTTACTTCTTATTCTGACAAAAACACCCCTTGGCCTTTCAGGCATCTGGTGGAGCATCAGTATCTCCAGCATACTGAAAGGAATCGTTCTTGTCTCATGGTATCTTATTTATCAGCGGCGCCTTTTGTCCGCATCCGCTTCATCTGCTGATATCAGGCCCTGACGGATGGCTTCCATCCGCTCGGCCTCTTCTTCCGAAAGATAATTCAGCAGATAATTGCCTCTCTCCTGATTCTTCTCCAGATGCTCACGGCGGATTTCGACTTTTATCCGCTCGATTTCCTGCCGCAATTCTCTGGCTGACATCAGAAGGCACCCCTGACTTCGGATAATCACCTGCTCAAGGCCATCTGATGTTGCCACAGTTACTTTATACTTTCTTCCGATGGCATGGGCCGTCTTTTCGATATACTGATCTGCCGTCTCTGCCTCCTTTGTAAAAACGACATCAATATTATGCCACTTTGTCACTTCACCCGGAAATCCTTCCACTTTATAGGCATCAAAAACAAGAATCACCCTCTGGCTTGTATAGCCCTGATAGTTGGACAATGTCTCCATCAACTTGTTGCGTGCAGCGTCCATACTATGTTCCGACAATTCATGCAGATCTTCCCAGGCAAAAATGATATTATAACCGTCCACAAGCAGATAGCTTTCCTGTGCGGTCGCCTGCCGTCTGTTCTCCTGCTGCTTCTTTTCGCCTCGCCAGCTGCCTTTACCGGATGAATCACTCAACCCACCTGTCATTTTTCCTGAAGAGCCTGATACTTCTGAATAACTTGTATCCGCTCCTCTGAATGTACGTTCTTTCTGTGGCTTTCGTCGCTTAATTTCACCATATGTTCTGACAAAAATAGCTTCCAGTTCTTTATCATCCGCCAGAGACGGTGCAATGCTTCGGCTTCTGGCAGCCTCCGCTTTTGCTGCCATCACCGTATCCTCATCCCCAGCACCTGCCGTCTCTCCATCCAGTCCGGCGCCTTCCAGATGCATATAATCTTCCACTTCATACCATGGCACTACAAATCCTGCACCATGGGCACAGAACACAGACCCCGTCGGATTCGCCAGATCCCGCTCCGGATCATAGGCTGATGCCGCCAGTACTTCTTCCGTATTATGGCAAGGATAATAGCCCGCCATTGTACAGAATAATCGTCCTGTACCTCCGGTATAGGCAGCCACATCCTTCTGATATTCACGCATTTCTGAAACGGGTGCCATTCCTGTTAATACAGCTGTTTCGCCCTCATTTTCTCCAAGTTCAAACCTGCCGCTCATCTTCTCAATATCTGTCATGGCATGTCCTACCAAACGCTGCGGCAATTCCAGCCTGAAGCGGTAATAAGGTTCCAGCAGAACACTTTCTGCTTTCTGCAGTCCCTGGCGCACCGCTCTGTAAGTCGCCTGCCTGAAATCCCCGCCTTCGGTATGCTTCTGATGTGCTCTTCCCGCAATCAATGTGATGCGCATATCCGTGATCGGCGCTCCCATCAATACGCCTCTGTGAACCTTTTCCTCCAGATGTGTCAGGATCAGACGCTGCCAGTTGCGATCCAGCATATTCTCGCTGCAGACAGTATCGAAGACAAGTCCGCTGCCGGCCTCCAAAGGTTCCATTAAAAGGTGGACTTCCGCATAGTGTCTGAGAGGTTCAAAGTGACCCACACCTTCCACCGGTGCTGCAATCGTTTCCTTATATACAATCTGTCCTGTACCAAATTTTACTTCCAGTCCAAACCGCTCATGGATCATCTGCTGCAATATTTCTGTCTGGATCTCACCCATCAGCTGCACAAGCACCTGTCCTGAAATATCATCCCAGACAATATGCAGTTCCGGCTCTTCTTCTTCCAACTGACGCAATTGATGCAGTACCTTGTGCAGATCACTGCCCTCCGGCAGTTCAACCCTGTAAGTCAGTACAGGTTCCAAAAGGGGCACTACCTGCTCATCCTCCGCTCCCAGTCCGTCTCCGGCCTGTGTCTGTGTAAGCCCTGTCACTGCACAAACCGTACCTGCTGAAGCTGCATCAACTGTCTCAAACTTTGTTCCATTATATATACGGATCTGATTAACCTTTTCTTCCCATTCACCTGCCGAAGCATCTTTCCCGGATAATGTATCCTCTGCCTCACCCCCGGCTTCCTGTCTTCTCCGTATAGGGCCCCGTAGCTGTGCCTTGACCTTCAGGCTGCCACCGGTAATCTTCATATAAGTCAGGCGTCCGCCCTGGGCATCCCTTGCGATTTTAAATACTCTGGCCCCGAATGTCTCCGGATACTGCTTCTCTTCTGTCCATTTTGCAATGCCGTCCAACAACTCCTGCACCCCTGTCAATTTCAGGGCTGAACCGAAGAAGCACGGAAAAACCTTTCTCCCGGTGATCATTCTGCGCACCTGTTCATCCGTCACAGTTCCCTTTTCCAGATAAGCTTCCAGCACCTTCTCATCGCACATCGCCAGATTCTCATTGCGTGCATCTGCTTCTTCGGAAAAATCAATACAACTGTCCCCGAGTCGCTGTCTGATCTCCTCCATCAAAGCCCTTCTGTCTGTACCATTCTGATCCATTTTATTCACAAAAATAAATGTAGGCACCTCATACCGTGCCAGAAGACGCCACAGTGTCTGTGTATGTCCCTGAACACCGTCTGCACCGCTGATCACCAGCACCGCATAGTCAAGCACCTGAAGCGTTCGCTCCATCTCTGCTGAAAAATCCACATGTCCCGGTGTGTCAAGCAGTGTATACGATCTTCCCCGCATCTCAATTTCGGCCTGCTTTGAGAAAATAGTGATGCCTCTCTCCCTCTCCAGACTGTAAGTATCCAGAAAAGCATCTTTGTTATCTACTCTGCCCAGCTTTCTGATACTGCCTGTCAGATAAAGAATGCTCTCAGATAACGTTGTCTTTCCCGCATCCACATGCGCAAGAATACCTAATACTGTTTTACTCATCTATATCAAATCCTTTGTTTTTCATTCAGTGCTTTTATTGTAAACTATTTTCCCAATTCCGCAAAGTACTAATTCCCTTTTTCTGTATTTGTGAAATATTTATGAAAAAGTATTTGAAATTCCATCAAAACCATAGTATAATAGATAGGCACTGGAGACGTATCGAAGTGGCCATAACGAGCTTGACTCGAAATCAAGTTGTCGGGCAACCGGCACATGGGTTCGAATCCCATCGTCTCCGCTATACAAATTGAGGCTGTTACCTCAGAGTAACAGCCTCTTTTCTTTTTTCAATGCTGAATTTTTCTTATTTCCAGTCCATTATCCACCATTTCGGATTTTTTCAGGAAAGTTTTCAACCGCCAATCACAATACTATACACCTTTTTAAATGTTTCATCCACATTCAGGCTGTTGATACCCGGTTTATCCTGCAATTCACCTTCATAGCCGAAATTGTCGCATCGTCCGCACCACGGTTCCAGGCACACAAAAGGTGCTCCCGGAGCTGCCCAGATACCAAAATTCGGAAATCCGTCGCATAACAGGGTCAAATAATCCGAGCCATCCGGCATAACAATTCCTGCCTGTCTGATCTGTCCGCCGTCAAAAACAAGGGCATCCAGATCAAAAAGGTCTTTTCTCAGCTGGTATTTGTGATCAGTCAATGTCATTGTGTAAACCTTATCCGGCAAACCGGTTCCCGTATTCATGTCGATATGGATAAAATGCAATTCATCCTGATCCTCCGCAAACTTCAGCGCATAATCACTGTATTCCGTATCCGGCAGCACCGGCACATTAAATCCGGGATGTCCGCCAATTGTAAAATGCATCGGGTGGTCACCTGTATTCTTTACCTGCCACTGTATATCCACTTTATCTCCATCCAACCGATGGGTGATCATCAATTCAAAATCAAACGGATAAACCTTTCTTGTTTCTGCATTCGACACCAGTCGATGGGTCACAGAAGCCGGACTTTCTTCAACTCTTTCCAACACATAATCTCTGGCAAAACCATGCTGATCCTGCACATAATGTCTGCCCTGATACAGGTATTCGCCGCCGTAAAACTTGCCTACATTCGGAAAAAGGATCGGTGCCTGCCTTTTCCACCAGGCCGGGTCTCCCTGCCAAATCAGTTCGCGGCTATATTTTTTGTCATAAATGCTGACAAGTTCTGCACCCAAATCATCGATCGTCACAACCAGACGGTCATTTTCCATCTTAAATCTTCCCATATCTATTCGCCTTCTCTTTCTTATGCAATCTATTGATGTATATTTTTATTATCAAACAGCAACATATCCCGCTTGTATCAGCTTCTGACCGCCCATCGGAGTTTTGTGGAATGTGCACGGCTGTTGCATCTGCATTCTTCCGCAGAAGGACGAATCACATCCTTCGCGGCTTCACTGTAAATACCAGCTTTCACATTTTCCTTGAAAGATTTCTTTACCAGTCTGTCTTCTCCTGAATGGAACGTCAAAACAGCTACTCTGCCGCCCGGATTCAACACATCCGGAAGTTTCTGAAGAAAAGCTTCCAACACTTCAAATTCACTGTTCACATCAATACGCAGCGCCTGAAATGTTCTGGCACAGGATTTCTTCACTGCCTCTTTCCGATCTGCAGCCGGTACTCTGACCAACGCCTTTTCAATTAATTCACGCAGTTTTGATGTTGTATCCACCGGATGCCCTTTTTTCAGTTCCTGCATCACAACTGACGCGATCTCTGCCGCATAAGGTTCATCAGAGTTCTCAATCAACATACCCTCAAATTCATCCCTTGTCACATGCTTTAACCGCTCGGATGCAGGCTCTCCCTTTGTCTGATCCAGTCTCAGATCCAACGGTCCGTCATATTTATAAGAAAATCCTCTATCCGGGTTATCAATCTGCATGGAAGAAACCCCCAGGTCTGCCAGTATAAAATCGAATTTGCCATCTTTTTCGGCTACCTCATCAATATTGGCAAAGTTGATCTTCCGGATCGTCAGTATGTCCGGTCCGAATCCCTGATTTCTCAACCTCTCTTCTGTCTTGGCCATCTCAATGGCATCCACATCAAGAGCCGTCAGATGACCTTCGCCATTCAGGCACCTCAACATAGCGGATGTATGCCCGCCATATCCCAACGTAGCATCCAGTCCTCTTTGCCCCGGCTGAATCTGCAGAAAATCAAGGATTTCCTGCACCATGATCGATATATGCATTCCTGCCGGTGTGCCGCCCTTCCGAATCACTTTCTCAACTGTTTCACCGTATTTCTCAGGATTCAGCTCCTTGTATTTCTCGTTGTAATGTCTCGGATGTGTTCCTTTGTACCGTACCCTTCTCTTGTGTACCGGTTGATTCTCTGTATTACTTTCCATTTAATCTTCCTTCCATCCTTCGTTCAAACGGGATAAAACACGCTTCGCGTGTTTCATCCCGTTATCACATTCTCTACTGTTCCATTGCCCCGGATGCCTCACCGGCTTCAACTGCAGGTGCTGCCTCCTCCGGTGCGCTGGTTGCCGGCGCACTTGTCTCTGGCGGGTTCGTTGCCGGTGCACTTGTCTCAGGTGCTTTTGTTTCTGTTGCCTTCGTCTCAGTTTCCTGCTTTTTCTCTGTTTCCTTCTTTGTCTCAGTCTCTTGCTTCGTCTCTGCCTCTGTATTCTTGCTGCTAGATGAACTGCTTCCGGATGTCTGTCCAGGCACATAAGTGACACCGCCGTACACGACAACATAATAACCTGTGCTGATATTATTATAGAGTGTTTTTGCCTTCTCATAAGGCATATTGATACATCCGTGGGAACCATTGTACTGATAAATTGTTCCGCCGAAACTGCTTCTCCACGAAGCATCATGGAAACCAACACCGCCGTTAAACGGCATCCAGAATGATACCGGTGATGCATAATCGGCACCTCGAAGAACTGTATTCTTCTCCATGCTGTATACCTGATAAACACCAGTCGGTGTCATATGGGTCTGGCTGACACTTCCTGATACAATATTCGAGGACATGATCAGTTCACTATTCTTATATAAATACAACTTCTGATTCGTCAGATCCACTTCCACATAATTGCCTCCGAAATTCTTCTTGATACCGGAAGCACTTTCCGTATAAGGCACTTCACGCTCGCCTGAAACTTCATCTGTCAGACACTGTAAAACATCTTCAAATAAAGCACTTGTATCAAGAGTCTCTCCGCTCACCGGTACATTCAGTGAAATCACACTTCCCGATGCGGTTGTGAAATCCATATTCATCTTCTTGGAACTGTATTTCTCAGAAATACCATTCACCCATTCCTGTACTTTATCATGATCAATCTGAAGCGTACCGTCTTCATCAATATACACCCACTGGCTGATCTGTTCGTGATTGATCACTTCTTCCTTCTTTTCACCGTTCTTCTTAAATGGATACTTCAGTTCTACCTGAAGATAGGCATTAGCCTGCTGCAAAATCTTATTGACATTCTCAGAATCCTCACTCAAAACAGGCTTCTTATACAGGCCCTTGGCCTCAACATCCAGTTTCGATACATTCTCTTCAATCGCATCTTCAACCGCTGCTGTCACTTCACCTTCATCCAGCGTTGTTCCCTGCTCACCGTTACGCAATGAAAAAGCATTCTTCCCTGCATCATAAACCAGCTGTGCATTCTCCGGTGCGATCATCTTCGTTGTATCCATTGCACTGCACTGCGCCAATTCCTGTTTGACGCGCTCTTCATTATATGTAAAAAGATTATTCACTGTCAGTGCCAGATCCTTCTGATCGGTTTCTTTCAGCTTATGCTCATTCTGCCGATCCTTCAATGCCTGCAGATCTGACGCTTCATTGTAAGCCATCTGAATGTCACTGCCTTTGATGGTCAGCTGTTCATTCTTAAAATCTACGACAAGCTCATAGTCCTTCGCAGATTCCTTCAGCTGTTCTTCCAACTCGCTGACAGACATTCCTTCAATATTCATATCATTCAATGTTGTTCCCGGATAAAAAACATTCTTATAATTATTACTTCCGGCCACAAAATACCAGCCGCCGAAACCAGCTGTCAAAGCAGCCACTGCCACCACAGTTATGCCAAATATCCTGAACTTCTTATTCTTCATCATCTATTCCCCCTGTAGAATCATTCTATTTTAATTTTTTACTATTCGCCTATTATATCACAGATTCAGAAAAAAAACGGATTCTTTTTTCTTAAAATAATATGACTTTTCACGGATTTGAAAAAGGGACCGTTGTGCCTGCAACGATCCCTCGACAAAATACTGCTTTATTCTTGTTATTCCGATTTCAATTGTCAAAATATCTTATATTTCGGCATGACAGCCCATCTGTTATTTTCTGGCGATATAACCCTTTGCTGTCAGGAATTCCGCACAAAGAACAGCACCGCCTGCTGCACCGCGGACTGTATTGTGGGATAAACCAACAAACTTGTAATCATACACCTTATCTTCACGAAGACGACCAACAGAAATACCCATACCATGCTCATAGTCAACATCCAGACTTACCTGAGGACGATTGTCTTCTTCAAGATACTGAATAAACTGCTTCGGCGCGCTTGGCAGCTCCAGTTTCTGAGGCTCACCCGAGAAATTCACCAGTTTTTCAATCAACTGTTCCTTTGTCGGTTTCTTTGCAAATTTAACAAATACAGCCGCTGTATGACCATTCAATACAGGAACACGGATACACTGAGATGTAATGATCGGGCTCTCTGCCTTCACAATCTCACCATTCTCAATATGTCCCCAGAGTCTTAAAGGCTCCATCTCAGACTTTTCTTCTTCACCGCCAATGTAAGGGATAATGTTGCCAACCATCTCTGGCCAGTCTTTGAAAGTCTTGCCGGCACCGGAAATAGCCTGATAGGTTGTAACAACAACTTCTGTCGGCTCAAATTCCTTCCATGCTGTCAGAACAGGGGCATAACTCTGAATGGAACAGTTCGGTTTAACGGCAATAAAACCTCTTGTTGTTCCCAGACGTTTCTTCTGATCCTTGATAACTTCAAAATGCTCCGGATTGATCTCCGGAACGACCATCGGTACATCCGGTGTCCATCTATGGGCACTGTTGTTGGAAACAACAGGTGTCTCACATTTCGCATAGGCTTCCTCAATCTTCTTGATCTCATCCTTGGACATATCAACTGCACTGAATACGAAATCTACATCCTTGCACATTTCTTCAACTTCCAGTACGTTTCGCACAACAAGCTTCTTCACAGTCTCCGGCATTGGTGTATCCATCTTCCATCTGTCACCAACGGCATCTTCATAGGTCTTACCTGCGGAACGCGGACTTGCAGCCACAGCTGTTACTTCAAACCATGGATGATTCTCCAGCAAACTGATAAAACGCTGTCCGACCATACCTGTTGCACCTAAAATTCCAACTCTTAACTTCTCACTCATAACAATTGACTCCTATTCGTATTCATTCTCTCTCAAAAATGTCCGCATTGGAAACACATTTGTCTTTCACTAGTGTATACTACATCAACTTCTCACAAAATGCAAGTATTGTTTTTAGAAAAAATATAAAAATTTTATTTTTATTTTGATGTATTTGTGGTATTATAAATCATATATTCTAATCAGACGATTGTCTACTTGTTTTTTAGAAAGGGTGACTATTTCATGAAGAAGACAATAAAGGCTATTGCAGCCGCTGCAGCAATTGGTGCAGGTATCGGCGCAGTTGTTTACTTTATCAAGAATAAACTGTATCAGGAAGATCTGTCTGACGACTTTGATGATGATTTTGATGATGATTTCGATGATTTTGATGATGACGAAGAAGACGCATCCTCTAAGGATTCCCGTGAATATGTCAATCTGCATCCGACATCCGAGAAGGAAGAAGATGCTGAATCAGAACCAGCCGAAGATGCACCTGAAGACGAGCCAGAGGAAGACGATCATTCCGGAGCTGAAGCCGCAGAAGAAGAATAATCATTTTCCCGGCAGCTTTCAGACTGACGAATATATTAATCACACTGCTGCTTCGGCACCAGTTTAATAAAGGAGATTTCAACAATGAGTACAGAAGAAAAAGAATTAGAAGTAACATCCACAGAAGCACCTAAGAAACCTGCAAGAAAACCTCGTAAGCCGGTTGATCCTGCTGTATGGGAAGAATTAAAGGCTATGCAGGAAAGCGGTGAAGTTCTGACAGTTAAGATCAATGCTGCTGTCAATGCCGGTGTCATCTCTTATGTAAAGGGTGTTCGCGGATTTATTCCTGCTTCTTTATTATCCATCGCTTATGTCGAAGATTTAAACGAATGGGTTGATAAATCTATCGAAGTTAAGGTTATTACTGTCGATCCAGAAGAGAAACGTCTTGTTCTCTCAGGCAAAGCTGTAGAACAGGAAAAGGCAGCTGCTGAAAGAGCTGCTAAGATGGATGCTGTCAATGTTGGTGACATCTACGACGGTAAAGTTGAAAGAATCACTTCTTTCGGCGCTTTTGTAGGCTTTGCTGATGACTTATCCGGTCTTGTTCACATCTCTCAGATGGCTAACAAGCATATCGAATCCCCGAACGAAGTTGTCAAAGTCGGTGACGAAGTTAAGGTTAAGGTTATCGGCAAGAAAGATGGCAAGATCAGCCTCAGCATGAAAGCTGCTCTTGATGCAGATGCAGAAGTAGTTGATAACAGAGAACCTGCTTTCAACTACAAAGAAGAAGGTCAGGCAGCAACAAGCCTTGCTTCCTTACTTGCAGGCATCAAGTTAGACTAATCTTTATTATCGTTGGAATGCAATGCCCGGATCATCAGAATTGTTGATTCGGGCATTTTTATATTATGAAAGAAGGGCTGCTTTTCAAAAAGCAGCCCTTCTTTCATCACATATTCAATTAACCCAGCCACTTCAATGACGGCCAATACATCACAAAGGCCTTCGCTATGATCTTATCCTTCTTCACATAGGTATTGTGCCAGTACCTGGAATCCTTCGAAACAGCCCTATTATCTCCCAACATGAAATAACTGTCCTCCGGCACCTGATAAGGCCCGAAATCACCTGTCGGCTCCTCACTCAGATAAGGCTCATCCAGCAATTCACCATTAATATAGACCTTACCACTGATTATTTCTACTGTTTCTCCCGGCAGGCCGATAATACGCTTCAGATAATCAACACTCTCATCATCCGGGTATTTGAAAATAACGATATCGCCTCTCTCCGGTTCTTTAAAATCGTAATACAATCGAAGTCCCATGATCCTGGATCCGGCAGGGATCGTTGTTTCCATCGATCCGGTAGGTACAACCGCATTCGCTATAATAAAAAAGTCCACAAGCAGAGCAATAATAATCGCTGAAACAATCACCTTGACCCAGCTGAACACTTCGGCTTTTATGGAGGCTTTCTTCTCCTCAGACATAAACTTTCTCGTCTCCTCACTGTATAAGTCTTCATTCATTTAAAGCATTAAACGCAATAAAATATGCATTACATTATAACATATACATTGAGAAATGACAAACATTTATTATATAAAGAACACACCCAGCAGTGCGATCAAAATCGGTGCCACAAGAGATACCCAAAAAATTGGCATATAAGAATGCTTATGATCCAATTTTCCCATCGTCAGAATCAGAACAACAAACGAATTCCATGGTACAGTATCAAAGCCACCCGAAGCAGTAACTACAATTCTGTGAATCCACTCAGGGCTTAGTCCCGCTGCAATCCATGCATCACTAAACATTTCGAGCGTCATGGCAATAGCGCCTGAGGCTGAACCGCAAATTAAAGCCATAATATTGGTAATGCCAACAACTGAAAATGCTGTTGCAACTTTAGAAGTCGAACTAAAAGTCAACAATTGACTCTTAATCACATCAAAGGCATCCGTCTGTGCAACTACCTGTGCAATACCAACAACCACCGTTACCATGATTAACGGCATAACACCATTCGAAAAACCTTCATTTAATGTTGAAATCATTTTACCCTTCTCGATATGACGATAGAAAAGAATAATGCAGAGAATCACACTGAGCCCTAGTCCATATATTGGTTTCAGATTGGCAAAATTAATAAGCAAAATACCTGCCAATATTGGTACAACTGACGCAACCATGCTTGGTGCATTCTCATGGCAGCTCTCATTTTCTGATTCATCTACAGGTGGAAGAGAATTGCGTTTCCATTCTACCTTCTGTGCCCGTTTTAACTCCCATGCGATATACAGACCACATACCGCAAAATATATAATCGTAAATACTGTTCCCATTAAAGGGGCCGCCATCAGGTTTGTTCCAAGAATTTTGGTTGGAATAATATTATGACTCTGAAGTCCACCCGGTGTCATCAACTCCGGTCCGATAATCGGAACAATCGTAATAGCCGGCCACATATACCATGGTGTCTTTGTCTGTTTAAAAATTGGTTTTGCCAAAGGCAGTAATACAAAGCAGATCACAAAAGTAGAAATACCGCCATATTCAAGAATCGCGGCAACTGCCATATAACCGACAATGGCAAACTTTGTACCACATTTATCCACGACCGTTTTTCCTATTTTCCATGCTGCACCACTGGCATCATATAATTTGCCAAGCATGGCGCCCTCGCAGAACAGGATAAAATAAGCGGCCGCATAAGATGTAAAACTGCTGACAAAATTAACCGTCAATGCCTCATATAAATTCAGACTGTTCGTCAGTGCAATGATAATAACACTGATAATACTGCTGTAAAGGATACTCCAGCCTTTATAAACAGCCACTGTCAGAAAAACAAGTGCCGCAATAATACCAATCAGACCTATCGCAAAATTCATTTGCTGCTCCTTTCCCCTCTCGCCAGGCACAGGTTATGTGCCCGGCACCATTTATCATTTGTATCAATTATTTCTTCAAACCGAGAATCTGTCTTGCTTCATCCGGTGTTGCAACTTCATAGCCAAATTCTTCAATAACACGGCGTGCTCTTGCAATCAGCTGCATATTGCTTTCTGCCAGCTGTCCTTTCTTATAGACAACATTATCTTCCATACCAACTCTGATATTACCGCCGGCTGCAATCGCTGCATACATGATTTCCATAGCACCTTTACCGACACCGAACGCACTCCATGTGGAACCAGGAACTACTCTCTCCAGTGTCTGTTTCATAAATACAAGATCATCGATGGTTGCTGAGATACCGCCCGCACAGCCCATACAAAACTGGAAATGAAGAGGTGCTTTCAGATAACCTGTCTTGAGATAATAAGCCGCATCATGAATCATACCAGGATCAAAGACTTCAATTTCAGGTTTAACCCCTGCTTCCTGCATAGCTGTACCCATATTTCTCAAAAAATTTGGATTGTTGTTGAAAATACCCATATGCATCCAGTTCATTGTACCGCAGTCAAAAGATGCCATCTCAGGTTTCAGCGTCTTGAAAGGTGCCATTCTTGCTTCTTCTGAATTCGCAATACCGCCAGCCGCTGTCAAGTTGAAAATGATATCGCAGTCTGGATGATTTTCATGTACAAGATCAATGACCTTTTTGAAAGTCTCAACTTTCATAGAATCGTTGCCTTCTTCATCACGAACATGCACATGGGCTACAGCCGCACCGATTTTCCAGCACTGATAAATTTCTTCTGCAATTTCTTCCGGCTGCATTGGAACATTTGGATTATTCTCTTTCTTTGGCCATGCACCTGTAGTTGCTACTGTAATAATACGTTTATTCTTTAAATCTGCCATTTTAAAATACCCCTTTTCATTTTGATTTTCAATATTTAATCGTAATTCTTGCTTGCTTTTAACTGAACAATCAGACGTCTGTAGAAATCCATCTGTATCTGTCCGCGTTTTTCCTCCGGATATTCAAAGAACCCTTTACCTGTCTTAATCCCGAGATTGCCTTCTGCCACAAGATTTCTCATGGCATCACAGGCTTTGTCCGAATTATCCAGTGCTGGCAGCATATTATCCTCGCCGGCCAGCCATACATCCAGACCGCCCATATCCGCCACTTCCAGCATACCTGTTGTGGCATTTCTGAAACATGGGCCATATTTTAATGCCTGATCTACATCCTCCGCTGTTGCTGCTCCGATTTCTACCAGATGGAAAGCCTCTCTGGCCTGGGCATGCAGCAGACGGTTAGCCACCATGCCTGTAATATCTTTCAATACGCGCACAGGCTTCTTCTCACATCTGACATAGAGTTCATACACTTCATTAAATACATCCTCATCCATATTGCCGAACTTTGACAGCTCTGCAATTGGTAAAAGATAAGCCGGATTGTACCAGTGGCTGACCATACACCGCTTCTGTCGTTCTTCCGGCAGATACTGAATCATCTCACTTAATTTCAGACTGGATGTATTCGTTGCAAAAACCGTATGCGGCGGACAGATTTTATCCAGCTTACCAAAAAGTTTCTGTTTCAGCTCCATCTTCTCCGGGCAGGCTTCAATGGCATAATCTGCATTCTTTGCGGCCTCTTCCAGATTGTCATAGATTGTAATATTGGCGATGGCATTTTCCATATCTTTTTTAGAAATATAATCTTCATCTACCATAAACTGCAGTTCCTCACGAATTTTTTTCGGTGCTGATAAACGAACCGCATCAAAAGGCTCATAAAGACTCACCTTACAGCCATGTCTTGCAAATACATGGGCAATGCCATGACCCATGGTACCTGCGCCAAGTACAGTCACATTCTTAATCATCTTTTATCCTCCTTTGTCTTCTATGCCCTAATAATAAGCAACCCCCGTGCCAACTCTGAAAACCGCATAAAACCGTTCTTCTTTTCATAAATAATCAAAAAAGTGTTAAATATTTCAACACATTTTCATCATAAACGTTGAAATATTTAACACTTGTAGGCATTTGTATTTTTACATGCTATAATTTATATCGTATAAACAGCTTAGCGAAACACCGGACATATTTAAAAAGACTTCATACTTGTGAAAGGCTGTATTTTTTAAGCATTGTTTTACATAATGATGAAAGGATTTTACTTATGAAAGTATCAAGACTGCTTTTAGATGCCCTGGAAACTTTTCCGAATTTTGTTATTATTGATAAAAATGCCAATGTTGTCTATCTGAACGAAAGCTATGCGGTCCTCTTAGGCATTCAGCGTGATGCCGCCATCGGCAAGCCTGTCCAGTCTGTCATTCCCGGCCCCCGCCTGCATCTTGTCTTGAAAAGTCAGAAAAAGGAAGTCGGCGAATTAATGACACTTTTTGACCATACCGTTAATGATTACATCACCGTTGTCTGTAATCGTATGCCGATTTTCCGTGACGGTCAACTTGTAGGTGCTGCCGCTGTCACAACCATGCAGAATATTACAGAAACCATCAGCCGTCTGCACAGTGAAATTCAGGATATTAAAAAGGAAAATGCCCAGTACAAAAAGGAACTGGACATTTTAATGAAAACACAGCATTCACTGGACCGTATTATCGGTACTTCCCATCAGATTACTGAAATCAAAAGTACAATTGAAGATTTTGCATTTTCTAATCTTTCTATTTTGATTACAGGTGAAACCGGTGTCGGCAAAGAACTATTTGCCCGAGCGATCCATGATCTGAGTCCCCGAAAGCTCAACAACTATGTGAAAATCAACTGTGCCGCTATTCCAAATGAACTTCTGGAATCCGAATTATTCGGCTATGAATCCGGTGCTTTTTCAGGTGCTCTAAAAGGCGGCAAAATCGGTAAATTTGAACTGGCCAACAACGGCACACTGCTGCTGGATGAAATCGGCGAGATGCCAATGACTCTTCAGAGCAAGCTGCTTCGTGTCCTTCAGGAACAGGAGCTTGAACATGTAGGCGGTGTCAAACCAATCAAGATCAACGTGCGCATCATCTGCAGCACCAATCAGAATCTTCAGAAACTGATTGCGGAGGGCAAGTTCCGCCGTGACCTTTACTATCGCATCAACACTGTTGAATTAAATATCCCGCCCCTTAGAGAACGCATCCAGGATATTCCTGAACTCTGCCAGTATTTTCTGGAACGATACAACATGCAAGAGTACAAAAATGTCAAAGGCATTTCCAGAGAAGTACTGGAGCTTTTTTCACAGTACAGTTGGCCCGGCAATATCCGCGAACTGGAGCACGTCATGGAACGACTTTTTATCATCAGTGACAACAAAACTATTACACTGAAAAACTGTGATTTTCTAAAAAAGCGCATGATGATTCCAGAAAGCCATACACTGAAAATCAACAGCACCGACCGCTGCGAAACCCTGGCCCATGCTGTCGATGATACAGAAAAAGAGCGGATTCTGTCCGCCCTTGAAAAAACCGGCGGCAATAAAGCCAAAGCCGCCAGAATTCTTGATATTGACCGTACTTCTCTCTATTACAAAATGAAGAAGCTCGGTATTTATAAATAGCCTTTTATTTTACAAACAATGTTATTCTAAAGTCCTGATTCACCGGCGATCAGGACTTTTTTCCCCTGAAAAGCAAAGCCGTAATGATGAATCTGCGCCTTTTTAAAGCCCTGCGCCAAAAGTTCAGCGTCATAATGTTTATCCTCAATCTGCTGCAATGCAGCTTGCACAGTTTCCTCAAGTGTCTGCTCTTTCCGACTGTTATGAACCTTGAATTCCATCACAATTGCAGGCAAATGTTTTCCTGAACGTTCTCTTGGAATCATCATCACATCATAACGGCCAAATCCACTTTCCCGATTTGAACGTATCCTGTAGTTCTCCCACTGTTCTACAATAAGTCCCAGTATAAACCCATGATAAAAACGTTCTGGCTCATCTGTCTCAGAACAATCACTCCCTGTATCAAAAAAACTAAAGGTTGCCATGATAACTTCATTCAGATAATGATTCATCGCCTCGATATCATCCGACAATAAAGCTTTCATAAAACCATTGTAGCTAGACTGGGTAATGCCAAACCAACTCTTGAACATGCTTGAAAACATGCTTGCCGTTTCGAGATTTGTAATGCTTAAATAATACCATGGTTCCATCGTCATACCCCGATATTCCACACGATCTGCTTTCAGATAGCCACTGGCTAAAAGCAGACTCCAGATAGCATTCTCATCCCGATCCAACTGTTCAAATACAATCTGCTCATCAAAACATGCCTCAATCTGCCCGCCGTTTAATAATGTCTCCATTCCGGTTTTTATCTCAGAAGACGCTGTTTGAATCATCCGATTAATAAGGCCGTTGGAACTGGTTGCAGCCCAATAAGATCTAATCTGTCCTTCTTTTAAAAAATTAGTGATTGACCAGGGATTATAAATATCCTTTTTTGAACCAAAGATAAAGCCGTCATACCACGCTTTGACAGAACTTTTCTGTTCTCCAAGATCAAAAAGTTCCAGTGCCTGAAATACTTCTTTTTCGGTAAATCCAAAACATTCTGCATACCTTTCAGACGTTGCCGTGATAACCACCAGATTATTCAAATCCGAAAAAATCGAAGCCTTGGATATTCTTGTAATTCCCGTCATCAAAGCTCTTTCAAGATAAGGATTGGTTTTAAATGTAGAATTAAACAATCCTCTTACAAACGATGTAAATTTATCCCAATAATCATGGATATAGGCTTCCTGCATCGGTGTATCATATTCATCCAGCAGGATAATCGCCTTCCTGCCATAATATAAATAGCAATAATATGACAAATCCTGCAGTGCACTCTGTGCGATCACATCGTCCATATCAGCTGTCACATTCATAAATTGTCTCCTCTGAACTTCCGTCAGCGCTTCTGACCGTCCAATCTCATGAAACTGCTGATATACATTTGCAATAATTTTCTTAATCTTATAAATGGCATCTCTGTAATTGTCCTGCTTGACATCCGCAAAACTCAGAAAAATCACCGGATATTTGCCTTGAATAGCTCTATAATCTTCTTTCTCCCAGACAGATAACCCTTCAAACAAGTCCGCTCTTTCTGCGTACTGATGAGAAAAGAAACAGTTGAGCATACTCATATTCAGCGTCTTGCCAAAACGGCGCGGTCTGGCAATCAGCGTAATGTCATCACCTGATTCCCACCATTCACTAATGAAATGCGTCTTATCTACAAAAAAATAATTGCCCTCTCTAAGGGAAGCAAAATCCTGCTTGCCGATACTGATAACCTGATTCATATATACTCCATTATCTGTTATTCAATGCACTCTGCCTGTTACTCTACATCCATATCGCCAAAATCAATGACTAATTCATCATAAATACCGGCCTTCACAGAATCCTTCAACGTATATTCTTCCATGCTCTCTTCCTCCGCAGACTCTGCCACAAAATGGTACACAAATATTCTATCCTTATCCGAATCTACAATCCAATATTCTCTGACGCCTGCCGTTCTGTATTTAACCAGTTTCGTATAATAATCCATTCGTCTGCTGGCCGGTGAAACAATCTCTATAATCCAGTCCGGCGCACCTTTACAGCCCTTGTCTGTCAGTTTATTTTTATCACAGATAACCGATATATCCGGCTCAACATAGGTATTTGCGGATTCATCCAGATACACTGCAAAAGGAGCCGCATACACCTTACCCTGCCCACCTTTCGAACGAACATAGGCCTTTATCTGACTCGAAAGCTCCATCGAAACATCCTGATGCTTTCTCGTGGTTGGTGCCATATAATAAATCTGACCATCAATTAATTCTGCCCTTTCATCCTCCGGCAAAGCATAAATATCATCAACTGTATATGTTTTTTCTTTTATTAACGGCATCCAATCACTCCTTTAACTATTCTATTCGCTTATAAACTATCTCTAGTATACCAGTTTACACTATTTCCAACAAGGGATATTCTTGTGCATTGTCTTGCCATGATGTAAAGCATTTAATAAAATAATCATTACCGCTTTTCAAAAAGATTATCCCGACATTGACTATGAACTAATTCTTACACATTGTTACAAACTGTCTGGCCGCCGAATTCAGCGGATGCTGATAATCATACACCAGGCAGATTTCTCTTATCGGTATTTCTTCCTGCAATTGAATCGTCACAATCTCCTCTTTCTTCAACGATTCTCTTGTCATCGGCTCCGGTACAAAAGCCAGCCCCAGTTCAGACTTAACCATCAGTAGAATCTGATCTGTTGTGGCTACTTCGATATCCGGCGCAAATTCCTGTCCATGTGTCATAAAAAAACGGTTGTAAAACTTATAAGTCATCGTTTCCCGACCAAGTCCCATCAGTGAATATTCCTTCAATTCAGACAAACTGACTGCACGACTGGTCAGATGTTCAAAGGTTCTGCCGCCCACAAGTATGTCCTGAAAAGAGGCCAGTGAAGTCACCTTCAGCGGTCCCGCTGTTTCCACGGGTGTCGATACCACAGCAAAATCAACTTTACCGCTTCTGACCGCCTCAAGAGCCTGCGGTGTCGAATAATTATAGATTTTTAAACGGATTCCCGGGTAACTCTGATGGAAACTTTTTAATTGATCCACCAAAAAAATATTCAGCGCCGTCTCACTTGTGCCGATCACAATATTACCGTACAGCAGGCCATCATTTTCCGAAAGAGCCTCTTCCGCTGCAAAAATCTGAGCCATGGCAGCAGATACATAATTATAAAGTTCCTCTCCCTCCGATGTCAGCTGAACACCTCTGTTTGTCCGAATAAACAACGTCGCATGTACCTGCTGCTCCAGACAGTTCATCGCTCTCGTAATATTCGGCTGACTATTTCCCAGGACTCTGGCCGCCTTTGTAAAATTGCGATACTTGGCCACATAATAAAAAATCCGATAATACTCAAAATTGACATTCATACTTTTACTCCAGACATATCAAAACATAATCGATATCATATCAATTATAGTTTTTACTTATTTCTACATTCATAGTATAATCGAACAGAATATGAAAATCAAGGAAGGACGTGTAATAAATAATGGAAGAAAAAACGATTTTTCCTCGGGAAAAGCATTCAGATATATTATTTCAAAAAATTTTAAATGATCCATGGGCTTGTGAAAAACTTCAGGCAACATTCTGCGATTTTCTATTTTGTAATGATGAATTTGATCATCCCCTTTCACCTGAAGAATTTTCCAAAGCTTTATTTGAATCCTATAAGAATAGAGATTTGTCCGCATTTTTGATGGGCATTTGCCAGAATACTATTTTTGACCTTCTTCGGAATTCTTTTCTGATTCCTTACCGTTTCAATGCAGACGGCAAACAGAATCCGATTATCATGACCGATGAAAAAGGTCTCTTACTTTCGGAGTATGATAATCCTTTTTATAAGAAAGAATACAGTACTTTTCAAAAAATTTATCATGATCTTGAATCAGATAGAAACATTTTTCTGGCTCAAGCCTATCGCTACAGCCATGATTACGGTCCAAACCATATGAATATCGAGCAGAAGATTCTTGAGATCACAACAGGCATTCTTCTGATCCGTGAACTTCCGGACACAGTAAAACTCAAAGAAACCGAGGCAGAGGCCTATGCTGCTGTCTGGGATATCATGATCGCACTGGAAAAAGAGCTGCCGATGGCCTATGTCTTTTATGGACAGGACACACTGGTAGAACATAATAAACGATATGACGAAATCGGCATATTTTTACCGAACTCTCATTTTCTGAAACATCTGGAGAAACATATTGAAAAAGCCGAGGCGATTATCTATGCGCAAAAATAATACTGCATCAGCATCTGCCGCTTCTTATGTTGATATCATGGAAAAAAACCATATGGAAATTCCATGGCATGATTATGCAGATGCTGACAGCCATGTTATCATCAGTCAGGCCGGATTGATCGAGAAATCCTCTGTCATCGGCCGTGTAGGTCTGATTATGCTTTCCTGCGGCACCGGTGCATGGCGCGTCCGTACTTCCATGAACCGTTTGTCCAGAGAACTTGGTGTGACCTGTACTGTTGATGTTGGATTAATGTCCATTTCATTCAACTGCTTTGACGGCAAAGACTGCGTTTCACAGTCTCTCAGCATCGCCAATACCGGTGTCAATACATCTAAGCTGTATCGAATGGAACAATTCGTAGATTCTTTTCCGACAATGGAAGCCAAACTTACCGGTGAAGAAATCCATAAAAGACTGGATGAAATTGAAGAAATCCACGGTCTGTATTCACCTGTAAAACTTGGTTTTGCAGCAGCACTGGCCTGCAGCGCCTTTACATTTTTACTTGGCGGTGGCCCTGTGGAAATGATACTGGCCTTTATTGCAGCCGGTATCGGTAATTTTATCCGTACAAAGCTGATTAAACACCACTATACATTGTTTTTAAATATCGCAGCCTCCATATCGGCTGCCTGCCTGGTTTATGCACTGCTTTTGAAGTTGTCTGAGGTCTGCTTCGGCATCTCCTCATTCCATGAAGCAGGCTATATCTGTTCCATGTTATTTATCATTCCGGGCTTTCCCTTTATTACAAGCGGCATTGACCTTGCCAAACTGGATCTTCGTTCCGGTCTGGAACGTCTGACCTACGCAATCATTATTGTGCTTGTTGCCACAATGTTTGCATGGATCATGGCTTTACTACTGAAATTGAAACCCGTTGATTTTGCTGCCATGAACATTGATCCCCTCTTACATATGTTTCTTCGGATCATTACCAGCTTCTGCGGCGTTTTCGGTTTCTCGATCATGTTCAACAGTGCCATTCCTATCGCAGCCACCGCTGCGCTGATTGGCGCTGCTGCCAACACATTACGACTTGAACTCATTGATTTCACCCAGATGCCATCTGCGGAGGCCGCTTTCATCGGTGCACTGACAGCAGGTTTACTTGCATCCATTATTAAACGAAATCATGGTTATCCAAGAATATCTATCACTGTTCCTTCCATTGTGATTATGGTTCCGGGGCTTTATCTTTATCGTGCCATCTATAATCTTGGCATTATGTCCCTGAACGAATCCGTTTCGTGGTTTGCAGCAGCGATTATGATCATAGCCGCTCTCCCCATTGGCCTGATCTTCGCAAGAATCCTGACTGACCGCACATTCCGTTATTGTACTTAACCCGGCAAGTACTAAGACAATAACTGATAATTTTTACTGGAGGAATCATCAATGAGTTTCAAGCACCACAAACAAATGTCCGAATCTTTCCTGACTGCTGCCTTTTTGTCAGTGTCAGGAGGATTACAGGACGCTTATACTTATATTTTTCGTGGAAAAGTCTTTGCCAATGCCCAGACAGGCAATATTGTCCTGCTGAGCCAAAGCATTATCGATAAAGACTTTGTCCGGGCGATCCATTACCTTGTGCCTCTTTTGTTTTTTGCCCTGGGCATCGCCATCGCTGAATGTATCCACGTCAAATTTCAGCGTATCCAACATATCCATTGGCGCCAACTGATTCTCGTACTTGAGATTCTTCTTTTGCTGGTTGTTGGATTTCTGCCGACACGACTGAATCTGCTGGCCAATGCCATGGTTTCATTCTCATGTGCCATGCAGGTTCAGAGTTTTCGTAAAGTCAACGGATACGCCTTTGCCAGTACTATGTGCATCGGCAACATCCGAAGCGGCACAGATGCCTTATGTGCTTTTATCCGTACCCGTGATAAAAACACTCTGCGCAAATCCCTGTGCTACTGGGGAATCATTTTACTCTTTGCCATCGGTGCAGGTATCGGCGGTTACGGCATTACAATTTTCGGCATGCGAACCATATGGATTTCCTGTATGCTTCTTCTGATCGGATTTCTTATGATGTTCATCAAAGAAGAACAGACAGAACATATGGAACCGATGACACTTTAAATAAGCCCACTTCTTTTCATTTTTTATCTATCCTTTATATCTCATAGGCAATAATGCCTATGGAAAAAAAAGTGTCCTGAATCTACCTTCAGGGCACTTTTTCACATTCGTATCTTATACAGATCAAACCTGTATTCTATTTAACTTTCTTATTTCACTTCTACAAGTTCGATTTTGAAATTCAATTCCTTGCCTGCCATCTCATGATTGGCATCAAAAGTAATCATCTTCTCATCCTTATCCGTAACCTTTACAAGGAAAGGCTGACCGTACTGATTGGTCAGGTAAACCTGCTGACCCACTGTCAGTTCCTCAGATCCCGGAAGCTGTGCGATCTCGACTTCAATAATCGCATTCGGATCCGGCATGCCATAAGCCTCTTCCGGCATCAGATGAATTTCTTTGATCTCACCGACTTCCATATCAGCCACGGCTGCATCAAAGCCTTTGATCATCTGTCCTGCGCCGCAGACGAATTCCAGCGGCTCGCCACGGTCATAGGATGAATCAAACTGTGTGCCGTCGTTAAAAGTACCTCTGTAATGGGTGCGGCATGTCTTACCGACATTACGTCCTGTCATTGTATTTTCCATGATTAAAAATCCTCCGTTTATCCGTTTTTTATTCGACATGATGTCTTCTTTTAAGAGTACACTACCAATCGTCTTTTCACAAGTAAAACTTTTATAAATTTTCAGCTTTCACTTTTCATCCCCGGAAACATATGATAAAAGTAGAATTTCCCGGAGGATTTTTCCGTATGCATTTAAAAAAGTTTTTCTCAGCGGCTGCACTGCTTGGCTGTCTTACCATGATCTTTACCGGCTGCTCCCAAAAAAGTTCCGGCCTGACACCGGTCACCCTCAGCGAAGTTGCCCATTCCATCTTCTATGCTCCCATGTATGTGGCTATCGAAAATGGCTACTTTGCCGATGAAGGTCTGGATATTACTCTGGTGAACGGTTCCGGTGCAGATAATGTAATGACATCTCTCATATCCGGCGACGCAGATATAGGCTTTATGGGGCCTGAGGCCACTGTCTATGTCTATAACCAAGGGGCACAGAACTATGCTGTCAATTTTGCCCAGCTGACACAGCGCGCCGGCAACTTCCTTGTTGCAAGAGAGGAAGAACCGGATTTCACATGGCAGGATTTGAAAGGCAAAACCGTTCTGGGCGGTCGTGAAGGCGGCATGCCTGAAATGATTTTCGAGTATGTTTTAACCCTCAACAACATTGACCCGAAAACTGACCTGACCATCATCCAGAATGTGGATTTCGGACTGACGGCCGAAGCCTTTGCCAGCGGCACCGCCGACTATACCGTAGAATTTGAACCATTTGCTACCTCTCTGGAAATGAACGGCAACGGGCATGTTATTGCATCTCTCGGCGAAGACTCCGGCTATGTCCCATATACCTGTTTCTCGGCCCTTGAGAGCTATATTCAGGCGCATCCGGATATCATCCAGGCATTTACCAATGCCATCCAAAAAGGCCTGGATTACGTGGGCAGCCACACACCTGCTGAAATTGCTGATGTCATCCAGCCGCAATTTGAAGAGACTGATACCGATAAGCTCATTGCCATTATCGACCGCTACGCTGCACAGGATACGTGGAAGGAAGACTGTATTTTCACAGAGGAAGCTTTCAACTTGCTGCAGAATATCCTTGACCAGGCCGGAGAACTGACTGAGCGGGTGGATTATGGCACTCTTATTACAACAGAATTTGCCGAAAAAGCTGTTCAAGAATGAAATAACACTAAATCTCCGAGATAAATATCTCTTTTAAACAGCAATAACCTCAAAATCCATCCTACTCAAAAACTGAGTTTGGATTTTGAGGTTATTTTACTGCCAAAATTACTGACCCGCTACTTTTATTTTTTGCCACACATAATCATGCATCAGCCCATTCGGACACCAGTCCATAGTCAGTTCTTCCAGTAATGCCATATCTCGGTTTGCATAGGCTTTCTCTATTTCATAACAGTAAAAAGAAATCAGTCTGTCCACAAACGCTTCTTCTGATTTTCCTGCACTGACTGCACGTATCCTTTCTACAAACTCATCACAGCTATTTTGACTGTCCTTCTCCTGGCCTTTGCAATTTTCTGTCATTGCTGCAAGCATCTCTCCTATCTCATCAAACGCCCTGGATACTCTGCTTTGTCGTCTAACATCCGATATTTCAATTTTTTTCTTCTCTTCCTGCAGAAATTGTCTCCAAATCAGCTTAAATCCTTCATCAATTTCACCTTTTCCCTTAATATATCCATTAAAAGGCGCTGTTATTGAATACCATCTTCCGTTCAGCTTCTCAACATATCTTTTTCTTTCTTTTACCGTTGTATTTTTTACAAGATATTTTTCATATATTTGATTTGTCGGGCTTATAAACTGCGTTTTTATCACAGCAGTCAAACGACGTAATATCAGATTTTTCGACCACCCCATATCAACAATATCCAAATGTCCTGTACTATTTATCCACTGAATAACAAATGATACACTCGCATAATTCATATCCCACTGACTGTTATTTATTTTCTCAAAATTCACTTTAAAGTACCTCGTGTTATATTGCTAATAACTTTTTTGTTTTTGCAGTTGTAAACTGGATAACCGGACCAGAAAACAGAATAGTGGCTATTGCACATATACCAAACTTTCCGCCTAATACAACACCGACAATCACCATCAAAACATCCAGTATCATCCGCACACCTTTCACCTGCCAGTGATTCTTCTCGGCAAGCGAAAAAGTTAGAGCCTCATACGAGCCCCGCCCCATAGACGCTGATGCATAAAATCCGGTACCGACAGCAAACAACATAACTCCTAATATCATAATGACTGCATTTAGCCATAAATGTGAACTATATACATGGGCATCTGCAAATAAATCTACACAAAAACTGTACACCAACTGATACAAGATTGTGCCGATATTCAGCTGTGAACGATCATAAAAAAATACAAAAACTATCATTATCAAAGCCACTATCAGAGAAGCCATACCAATACTTATATGAAATGTTTTTGACATGCCTTGCCATACAATTGCGAGGGTCGCCCCTCCAAATCCCGCATACAAGGCCAACGTGATGCCATATGCTGCAAGCATCGATCCCAGCACAATAATCATTATCTTTTTTATCCATCCCATTCTTCCCATTGCTATAACCTCTTTCTGTACGGATACTAAAACAAACGAAAACGATCTGCTCTTAACCAATCGCACTCATTATCTGCATAAAAAAAACTATAGACTTAACTGTTATGTTCAGAAACAGTAGAAATCTATAGCCTTCATTATTCGTTTGCCGAGACAAGCTCCGTATTCATTTAAATTTATCATACATACTTTCAGAGCCTTTGTCAATACTTTTTTGTATTGACAAAGGCTCTGTTTATTATCTTCAAGCACTGCGGTCTATTCGGCAGCTTCATCACCGAAAGGCGTTCTGTCATCCAGTGCATAGGCCTTCAGCTCTCTTGCATCCGCCAGATACTGATCTGCCTGGCTCTTATAATCAGCTTCAGAAGACGCAGACACAAGCACCGTCTCAGTGATCATCTCACCATCGTATTTATACTGCACAAGCTCATACTTATCATTCTGGTTGTTGAATGCCAAGAAGCCATACTTCGTTGACAAGTAGGCTGTATCAATGGCCATTGCACCGATGGTTGTCACTGCTCCCTGATTGCATGAATAAACACTCATGGCCTCTTTGCCGACAATCAGTTCCGGTGAACCGTTGCCTGTCACATCCATCAGATAATAAACAGCCTCCTGATCAGAAGTTCCATCCAGAAGAACTTTGTAATTCTTCTGAACCGTTTCATCCATCGCAGTCGTCTCCGGCTCACTGCTGACGGCCTCCGCGACTTCGGATACAATATCTACCGGCTTTTCAGATGCTGCTTCCTGATTGCTGCCCCTGCCACATGCTGCAAGCAGCACCGTCAGGAGCAAAATCATACACACTGTACATGTTTTGTCCAACTTCATTCTCTTCATAATGACCCATTGATTAATACAGAAGAATAACGGCAAAGGCTTCCAGATTCTCTGTATCAGATGCATTTCTGATGCCATGTGTCTGTCCGCCCAGACAAACACAGGAATCCCCTTCATGAAGTGTCACCATTGTGCCGTTGTCATTGTATTCTGCATTTCCCTTTGCAATACAAATAATTTCTTCTTCACCTTCATGTGTATGCTCACCGATAGAACATCCCGGCTTAAGCACCAGCTTCGCGATCATCTTAGCATTTCCGTTAAACTCCTCAGGTTCAAGATAACGGATAATCTCCACAGTTCCGTCTCCGCCTCGCATATGCTCATTGTATAACTTCACCATATCTTCTGCTCGTTTAATCATTGCTGTCTACCTCCTGTACATTTCCCGATCCATACTAAAAAATCGGATATTTTCGTCTCTTAGCATACCATCTGCAGGCAGTGAATGCAAGCCTTTCATCAACATGGTTTTCATTACTACATATTGCAATTTTTGATTGACCTTTTGCTATTTTATAGACTATACTATAAGGAGATAAATTTTCAACGAAAGGACTGAACCCGATCATGGAACAAGGCAACGATATCCCTTCCGTCATCGAAGAAGTTTTCAAACGCTATACCGATGGCAGTTATATCAAGGCGTCCATGCTGCCGGATCTTGATTTATATGTAGACCAGATTACAACATTCCTGACCCGGCATCTTGCCAAAACCATCCGTTTTGAAGATGACAAGATCATGACCAAGACCATGATCAACAACTACACGAAGAATCATCTGCTGCCGCCGCCGGACAAGAAGAAGTATTCCAGAGACCATATTCTTCTGATGATCTTTATTTACTATTTTAAGAATTTTCTGCCCATCAGCGATATCAAGACCATTCTGGGGCCTCTGACGGACAAGTATTTTCATAAGAATGCGGATCTGAATCTGGAGGCCATCTACACAACCCTCTTTTCCAAGGAGGATACTTTCGTTCAGGAAGTACTGGAGAATGTTATGAAGCAGTTCCACATGTCAGCAGACCTGTTTCCCGATGCTCCGAAGGCTGATCAGGCATCCCTCCGGGAATTTACATTTATCTGTATGCTGAGTCTGGACATTTATCTCAAGAAACAGCTCATTGAAGCCATTTTGGACAAAAAATAAAGGAATGCCTGTGCATTCCTTTATTTTATAACAATTTATTCTTCATTCAGGCGATCCAGGACCATATCATAACCATCGTTACCATAATTCAGTGAACGATTGACACGGCTGATCGTTGCAGTAGAAGCACCTGTCTTCTCTGCGATCTCAAGGTATGTCTTCTTCTCGCGAAGCATTCTGGCCACCTCGAATCGCTGTGATAATGACAGCAGCTCATTGATGGTACAGATATCTTCGAAGAATTCATAGCACTCTTCCACGCTCTTCAGACAAAGCATACCTTTGAATAACTGCTCAACTTCCGGCGTTTTAATTTTTTTATTCATGTCGTCACAAATCCCCTTCATTATAAATAATAATATGCCATTCGAACGTATGCCGTCCAGTACTGACTTCCTACTTCGCAAGCAGGCACTGTCCGACACACACAAACACATTTTATCATTTTAGAGGATTAAAGTCTATAGTTATTTCTAAAATCTTTATAAAATTATGCATGCACGTCGCGAAATTTTAGAGCTTCACATCCACCCGGTCTTCCGGTTCAATA
>OLPF01000139.1_pt1 | contig 86195 bp, 84 predicted proteins | sample 1673121 | NCBI WGS metagenome assembly OLPF01 (sample SAMEA3136756, study PRJEB25190) | human gut metagenome
ACTATCTTACCATCACCGGCGGTACCTTCAATGTGGATCCAACCGCATATGTGGATACAAACACCCACACCGTCACCGATAACGGCGACGGCACATGGACGGTTGCCGAGAAATAATGCAAGGAGCATAACTACACTTGGTTCTTGTCAAGGCAGGGCGACCTGCTCTGTCTTGACCTTTCCTATATGGGCATAGTCAAGCCCTGTGCCTATATAGGAGAGCAATAGAAATGCAAAAAGCGAGGAAAACAGATTGAGTATAAAGGCAAATTCTAAAAAGAATAAAGAGTATACCTTGCCTATCCTCTTTGGTGTGTTTGCCGTACTTCTGATTGTCATGATAACGGCGCTGTGCATTCCGAAAACGCCGGAATTTGTACCGCCCGCCTTTGAAGCCGCCGCCGTCCAAGGTACGCCAGAGGTAGAAGAAAGCATGGGCTACACCGAGCTTTACAAGGAGGGTATGGCGTACCGTGTTTCAGTTTGCGGTGTGCCGACCGTTGACGGACAGAATTTGACCGTCTACTTTACCAACACCGAGGGCAACGAAAAATATCTCAAGCTGCGTGTGCTGGATACAGACGGCAACATTTTGGGCGAAACGGGACTACTGAAACCCGGCGAATATGTAAAGACCGTAACGCTGACAAAGACGCTTGCCGCAGGCGAGAATTTGAAACTGAAAATCATGGGATATGAGCCGGAAACCTACGAAAGCGCAGGCTCGGTATCCTTGAATGTTACTGTGGGAGGAATCAATCAATGAAAAGGTACTCACTATTAAAAAAGGTTATAACGGCTATGTCCGCAGCGGTGCTTGTGCTCTCCTGCGGGATGACCGCCTTTGCCGCCGAAGCAAATCTGAACACCGACACAGAGCAAAAAGGCATCGGTGTGTATGTGAAGTATGTGGATAATACCGTGTGGAACACAGTCCCGACAGATGAGGACGGCGAAGGCTCGGCTACCCTGCCGGACGGCACGAAAGTCGGGATAAGCGATGCGGATAAAACCAAAGGTCAGCTTGTGATTGATCCTATCACGGATAAGGAAGCTCTTGACTGGGTCAACAGCGTAACAGACGGTAAAGTGAGCTCTCCGCAGGCTTTCCATATCTATTATCTTGACAGCAACAGTAACATTACAAACGCCGACGGCATATCAGTGTCAATCAAACTCAAAGACACACCGAAAAAGCCTGTTGTCTGCGCGCTGAACACCGACGGAAGAACGGAACTGCTTTCAGCCGATATGAAAGACGGGACGATCACCTTTACGGTTATCGACAGTCCGTATTATGTTCTCGGTGAAACTCCGTCCGATCCGAGCGCTCCCCCACAGACAGGAGATAACACACCCATGTCATTGTGGATCGCACTTCTCTCCGTCAGCGGCGGGTTGCTGATCTTTACAGGGATTTACAGCATTAGTACAAAGAAAAGCTGAACGGCAACTGCCGGTTTTCGGTGAACGACGGTTGGTTTATATTGCAGGTCGTATTATAGATCGACAGGTCATTGTCTGTCAGGAAAGCGATCTTTCTTAAAACAAACTTGTATTTGAGCAGGTTATCACCTGCTCTTTTCTTTTTCCGAAAAAAACAGACACGGCTTGTCGGTCTCACTCTGATAAACGAGACGACAAGCCATGTCAAAAAACATCAAAAAATACAATACGGACGAGCGATCACTTCGCCGCTTTTTTCTTCAGAACACAGGCAATCCCGAGACACGCTGTACCAAGCAACAGTATGGCTGAGATCGGCATCGCGGAGTCGCTTGTTTCAGGATCGCTTCCGTCAGTAACAGGTTCGGTTGTCGGATCCTCCGTGGGGTCGGGCTCTGCGCCTGTCGAGGGCTCTGCGGGGTCGGTCGTTGATTCCTCTGTGGGGACTGTAGCAGGTTCCTCTGTGGGTTCGGTCGGGGGCTCTTCAGTGGGTACGGTCGTAGGCGCTGTGGGCTCTTCCCCACCCCCGTTGTCTGCGATCCACTGTGCATCCAACTCGGTCGCCGCCTGCCTTAATTTGAGAGAAATCTGAGTATTATCCGTCAGATTTTCAAAGTAATCGGAGCCTTTACCCGCAACATAATAGGGAACCTTTGCCTGAGAATGATTCGTGGTTGTATAGATATAAGTACCGTTTTCTTTTGTCAGTCCGCCGGTTTCGTGATCTGCGGTCACTACGATCAAAGTATCCGGATTTTCTTCAAGGAAGTCCAGCGCTACCTGAACAGCCTCGGAAAACGCGATCGTATCGGCAATGGACGACTCCAATAAATTCGAGTGTCCGGCGTGATCGATATTGCCCGCTTCCACCATAAGGAAGAAACCGTCTTCATTTCCCGAAAGCAAGTCGATCGCCTTTTCCGTCATCTCTGCAATGCTCGGTTCCGTTGACGGACGGTCATTTTCATAACTCATATAATTCGACGCAAACAGCCCGATCAATTTCTCACCGTCAAAGCCGAGCAAAGTATTCCTGTCGGTAACATATTCGTATCCGTTACGCTTAGCATAACTCATTAAAGCGTAAGAAAACTTGGATGTTCCGCCGCCCATCAAAACATTGATGCCGTTATCAATGAAACCTTTTGCTATTTTTGCGGTTTCGGATCTGTCATCTACATGAGCGCCGAAAGCCGCAGGGGTGGCATCCGAAAAGAATGAAGTCGTCACAAGTCCCGTCAGTTTATTTCTTTCGGCGAAATATTCCAGCATGGTCTGCAGTTCGTTTCCGTTCTTATCTTTTGCCACGGTTCCGTTTTTTGTTTTAACACCTGTCGACAATGCAGTTCCGGCGGCCGCGGAATCGGTAAGTTCGCCCAAAACATTATCCGTGCAAACAGTGCCGGATACAAACATACTATCCATGGAAAGAGGCGCATTCAACCGTTCACGGGCGGACGCCACCTGATTCGGTCCCATGCCGTCGCCGATCATGAAAATGATATTTTTAATTCCGCTGTACAGTTTTTCTTCGGAATTATTTGAAGCAAACAATACTTGCGGCAACAATGAGATCATGATCACAGCCGAAACCAATAATGCCGTAATTCTCACTTTTTTCATTTGAAAATCCTCTCTTCCGAATGCATATTTTCGGCTTTCGATCAGTCTTGCGGCGCTGCAAACATATGTAACAAAAGGCGCATATCGGTAATATGAAACCGTTGCCCTTGCAGATCCGATCGTAAAAACAAAAAACCGACACCGAATAATTATCTGTAAATAAGATAACATAAATATGCCGTTTTGTCAATATTACACTGAACGTTTTATTGCGGGGAAAAAGTCTGACGATCCGATATTATGCATAGTTTCCTATTCTTCGCTCCCGCATAACTCTGCATTTCCGAATTATCTTTACACATATTGCGATTTAAGCCGAATCAGTCATAAAAGTGTCTCTTTTTGGCTTGACAAAAGTAACATTATAGTATTTTATAATCATATATGCTTACCTATGAGTTGCCATCCGTAAACGGCTTTTATCCGTTTATCACTTGCCATTTTAACATCGTTTACAGAGAAATTCGGCAAACTTTCAAGTCTTTCTTGCTCACGAACCGCCTCAAACAAAACAGAATCCCATATCGGATAGTTGCGGGTTGGATTTCTGTACATATTATTCAAAACAGTTCTTCAAAAATGCCGGTTTCACGGCGGTTTGAGCCGCCCGCACCCATCGGCCACATACGAATTTCCGAAGAGCAGTTGCCCCCGAGAACGGGTCTGTCATGGACCAACACAACGCGACTTCCCCTTCTCGCCGCGGAAATCGCGGCGCACATTCCTGCGAGTCATCCTCTGACAATGCATATATCAGTTTTATGAAGAATTGCTTGTTTTTTATTTCCCATACACGATTACGCCCTTTCTGTAAAAACTTCAACATCGCTTAACATTAATCTTGTATTCAAACAGACAGAATAAAGTCAAAAGATATATCCGTTTCGTCCAGACGATACTTTCGGTCAAGTTCGGGGCCGCATGAATTTGATCCGATTCCGGAAACCTTTCGGTCGATCCTGACATGTGTTCCGTCGGACTTTTTGAGTTCGTCGGTGTGTTCGGCGGAAGCAAGCGCTTCGATGCTGTGATGAAGAACGCTTATTTCCATAGATTGCGATCTGAATTTCAGCGAATCTTTTATGTTCAGAACTTTGCAGTCGGTATGGTTCCCGTGCTCCTGCGGACGGACGTAGTTCACATATTCCCTGTCTGCCGTGCTTTTGTGGAACGAAACAATGCCGTGGTGAGTCATATCTCGGTAACTCTCATAAGGACCGTTGCCGAAATAGGTAAATTTATTCTTGTCATACGGCAATTTGAATTCAAATCCGAGGCGCGGCAACCATGCAACATTTTCTCTGATTTTTCCGTTAAGAGATATTCTGACGGTGCCGTCTGTGAAGAATTCATACGAAAGATCGAAATAAAAAAACGGTTTGCGCGAAATTCCGGACGATGAGGCGGAAAATACGACTTTATTGCCCGATACAGAGCAGGAATAAATCTTTGTAAACGTACAGTCGAAGTTTTCGCCCTGCCAAAGATCGCCTCTTTCCCACAACGCCTTTATGTAGCGATCGTTGTCGGTCGGCGCGCGGTAATATGATATTTTTACAGGTTCGTAGAGTTGCTCATTCCCGTTTGCGACAATACTTGTCAACATCCCGGTCTGCTTTGAAAGAAGATAACGGAAGTTGTCTCCGACGACGGTTATCTCGAATTCACTTTCACTTGCCGAAAGCGGTTTTCCGGTCAAAACAAGATCCGAAACCGGTACGGGAAGCGTCTCTTGAAGGCATCCGAGTTCGTTTCCCTCCTGATCGATCATTTTTACGCTTACATAGCAACCGAGATCGCAGTTTTCAGGCAAATGAGTCAACGGATGAACGACACTTTCCGCACCGGGTTTTGTATTGAGACATACGCGATCTTTTTCAAGTGTTTTACCGTCCGAAGTCAATTCATATTCAAATATATAACCGTCAAAAGAAGTAAAATCAAAGCAGTTTTTTATTTTCAGAACGCCGTTTTCCAATCTGATTCTGAAAGGCGCGTATGTATTTTTGATTTCAAGCGTGCCGGGTTTAAAACTGCGGTCTGAAAAGACCATGCCGTCACAGCAGAAATTCCCGTCATGCGTAAGTTCGCCTTCAAAATCTCCGCCGTATTTTTGAACGCCGTCGGACAGAACAACATGATCCGCCCATTCCCAGACACAGCCGCCGATAAGTTTTCTGTTTGCGTAAATCGCGTTCCAATAATCCCAGATCCCGCCGGGGCCGTTACCCATTGCATGGGCATATTCACACATAAAAACAGGTTGCGTGATGTTATCGTCATCAGCCATGCGTACAAGATATTCAATTGACGGATACATACATGAAAAAATATCCGTATTGTCTGGCATGCCCAGTCTCGAAGCGTCTTCGCTGTGAACGAGCCTCGTCCTGTCGCGTTCTTTGACCCATTCCGCCATATCATGCTGATTTTCTCCGAATCCGCTTTCGTTTCCGAGCGACCACATAATTACAGCCGGATGGATCTTATCTCTTTCATAAGCGCGCTCCATACGGCTTATAAATTCCGACTTCCACGCAGGATCGGAACAGGGCCAGTCAGAGGATTCAACATCATATTCGTATCCGACGTTTGCAAATCTTCTTAATATTCCGTGGGTCTCGATATCCGTTTCAAGTACGACATAAAATCCCATTTCGTCGCAATAATCAAGAAACTTCGGGCAAGGCGGATAATGAGAAGTTCTTATCGTGTTAATGTTAAGTTTTTTCATCAGGGAAAGATCGCGTACATAATCCTCCTCGGACATCGTCCATCCTTTGCTGGGATCGGTATCGTGATGATTTACGCCTTTCAGCTTCACGGGTACACCGTTGATCAACAGTTCGCGATCGGAAGAAATGCTTATGGTTCGGAATCCTGTTTTGCGAGTGACAGTCTCCCCTGCGGAATGGAATTTTACGGTATAAAGATCAGGAGTCTCGGCTGTCCAGAGTTTCGGATCTTCAACAGTAAAACGCACTTTTCCGTTTTCGGACGCTTTGGTGTCCAAAATGGTATCCCCGTCATAAAGTTCTGCGGTAAACGGACTGTCGGCGGTGCAGATAATACTGCTTTCCTCGGTTCTTATGTCAAGGTCGAAAATATGACCGTGCGGACGGGAAAGAACATAGACATCTCTGAAAATGCCGTTATATCTGAACTCATCCTGATCTTCGAGATAACTCCCGCAGCACCACTTGCGGACATATACTCTGACCGTGTTTGCGCCCGTAAGAACAAACTCCGAAATGTCAAATTCCGCCATAAGGCGGCTTCCCTGCGTAAATCCCGCATACTTCCCGTTTATGTATACTTCAGCTTCGGAAGAAACGCCCTCAAAAACAAGATAAGTATCAAGACTTCCGTCGGTAAGATAAAAATCACGCTCGTAAATCCCGACGGGATTTATGTCGGGAACATAAGGCGGATCACAGGGATAAGGATAGTTGATGTTTGAATAATTCGGGGTGTCGAAACCCATAAGCTGCCAACACGAAGGAACAGATATTCTTCCCCACTCCGCAGGTTCCCCAGCCCTGTCACCGTTCTCAAAATACACGAAGCGCCACTCTCCGTTAAGCGGACGGAGCTCGCTTCCTTCGGGAATATACCAACTTCTCTGATTCAATCTGTTTTCACTTGTTTTTTGAGGATTTTCATACAATCTCATGATAACTCACACCTACGATCCGAGAGCCGTTTTTGCAAATTGATCCGATTCGACACCGACATTTATAGCGGCATTAAGGCAACGATATCATTCCTTATATTATCATTATATCATTCTTTTCTAATGTGTCAATAGGATATAGGCAAAATGAAATAAAAAAGCAATATGTATTATTATGTGGACATTACGAAATAAAAACATATATACTGTCTTTCGCATATATTATAAAGAGTTCTGTTACGGCAGAGCTCGGAAAGGTAGGATAGAGATGGGCATTACAAACTCAAATAAGGAACTCAATGTCACAAGAATAGACTGCGGAGATTCCTTTAAAATAAAATTATCTTTAACCGCAACACCGGATATCGTATCAAATCCGACAGATATCGTTCTTATCCTTGACCGTTCACGGAGCATGGCGGGAAGCCCGCTTGCGAACATGAAGAACGGCGCAAGGAAGTTCATCGACATTATCGATGAAGCGACCGACGGCGAACAAGACGGTCAGATCGGATCGGGAAGCAGGATAGGCATTGTCAGTTTTTCAACTGCCGCGACACAGGATACTCAGCTGATCACGTCTGTCAAAGACCTGAAAGACGCAGTCGACGCATTGACCTCGGGCGGTTCGACAAACCATGCGGACGCATTCACAAAAGCGCTGGATATGTTTGATCCGATGTCGGACAATGCAAAAGTCATGGTTATGTTCACTGACGGAGAAACGACCGCAGGAGACGATCCGAATGCGGTCGCCGAAGCGGCAAAAGCGCAGGGAGTGACAATATACTGCATCGGGCTTTCAGGCAACGGCGGAATTGACGAACAGGCGCTCAAAGACTGGGCGTCAGACCCGGATTCCGCGTATGTGGCAATCACTCCCGACGATGAAGAATTGGAAGATCTGTTCGGAGATCTTGCTCAGAATATCGCAAAACCGGGAGCAACGAACATTGTCATAACAGATAACGTCCGCCCGTGTTTCCGCATACTGTCGCTGTTTTCTCCCACAAAAGGTACGGCGAGCATGGTAAATGCAACAACCGTAAAATGGATGATCGACAAACTCGGTGTGACTCAGAGTGAAGGCGCAGTTCTGGAATTTGAAGTTCAGCATATCGGTCCGTGTACCGGCGATGTGGAAGTAAACGAAAGTACAGTTTACCATGACACGGAAGGAAACGACGTGGACTTTCCTTCCCCGTCGGTAAATGTTGAATGCGGCATCGTTATACGGCCGGAAGACTGTCCCAAACCGATCGATATAACTATTGGTGGGTGTTCGGACGCTGTCGAACTCGACGCCGGCGAAATGGGAATGGAGTCTCTCGGACGAATTCTTAAATTAGATGTCACCGTCAGAAACGTATGCCCGAATAAACGAGTAGCACTTGCGGTCTTGCTCAACGAAGTGGATTCACACGGAAACGAATATAGTCGCGGGCTGAAAACGATTACTATTCCTGCGCACACGAGAGAATCCTGTCGCGATGTGACGGTTCGCTGCATTAAATTCGTTCTTCCCGAAGATCTCGACGTCTCCGGCTCGACGGATTCAATCTGCAACGATCGTAAATTCAAAGCAAGATTTATCACACATTATATCGACAACGATTTTGAGTGCTGCGATATTACGCTTTGACCGTGTCCGCAGTTCAACACGCCTTTTGTAACCTATTGCAGATAAAAAGACTTTGAAGGCTGTTAAACGCGAAAAGTATCCGAAAACCCATTGCATCAGAAATCGACATGAGGCAAACGCAGAAGCTCCCGACGGAAATCACCGTCGGGAGCATTCTCTGAAATATTACTTACTTAACCGGGGATATAACGCCTTTTTTCAGTATAAGATTGGCGTACAGCGCGGTCTCTCCTGTCGAGATAACCGCATACGCCTTCTTAGCCCGTTCATAGAAAGCAAATCTTTCAATATGACCTATTCTGACAGTCTCCCCTTCGGACTCTTTCATAATATGTGAATACTCGTCCCAGATTGGAGTTTCAACATTATCACCCGGAACGACTTCCATCAGAAAGGCATTGGGATCCGAATAGGTATCTATCGGGAACACGGACATGATCGCTTTCAGAACGTCAGTGCCTGCATGAGCATCAAGCCTGACAACTCTTTGACCGATCGCTTCCGACGGAAAATTTCCGTCGGCAAGGACGATCTCGTCTCCGTGTCCCATTTCACACAAAATTTTCAAAAGTTCAGGCGTCAGAAGCGGAGAAAGTCCTTTTAACATCTGTTGTTCCTCCGATTATCTGTACAGGGGGCCGTACTGCTTGCACGCCGCATAATCCGCAGACTGTTTGTCATCAGTGCCGAACGCAGCCCAGGAATGAGGACGGTAAACCTTTTCGTCGGGTACGTTATGCATATTGACGGGGATGCGAAGCATGGACGCGAGCGTTATGAGATCCGCTCCCACATGACCGTATACGGTCACGCCGTGGTTAGCGCCCCAATTTGCCATTACGCTGTAAACGTCTGTAAACGCGCCTTTTCCCGTAAGCCTCGGGCAGAACCATGTCGTCGGCCAGGTCGGGTCGGTTCTCTTATCGATAACATTGTGTATCTCATCGGAAAGATCGGCAGTATATCCTTCCGCGATCTGCAAAACAGGACCGATACCTTCAACGATATTGAAACGAAGCATCGTTACGGGCATCTCGGCACGGCAACGGAAATGGCTCGAAAATCCGCCGCCGCGGAAATATTCGTAGTCCGCTCTGCACCAATCTGTCGCTTCAAGACATGCGGAAATATCGCTGTCTGTCATCTCCCAGAAAGGTTTCATACAATTCTTTCCGTCTTTATCTTTCGAAGCTCCGCTTCCGTCGAGTGCCGTCGCTCCGGAATTGATCAAATGGATGAAACCGTTCGCGGCAACACCGTCGGGCTTGTGTCCGGTAACGCGTTCGCATGCCTCGGGGCTCCAATAGGTGCGGACGTCATGGAAGCACGGAGCGGAATGGCTTACAAGCGTTCCGAGCATCATTGCGATACCGTTGCAGGTGTCATTCTCGGTTGCGAAAGGCGTCGGAGCCTTTCTTCCGTTCCAGTCGAAAGTGGATGCCATGATCGCTTCGGTGAAATCTGCGTTCGGAAGCCAGTCGGTCCACTGTCTCTGTCCCTGGAAGCCGCCGACTACGGCGTTTCTTCCGAGAGCTTCTTCATGCCAGCCCATATCATCGAGTTTTTTATTTCCGTAAAGAATATCCCTGATTATCAAGGTCATCTTAACGATAAATTCCCAATCTTTGTCGGGGGCAATAACTTTTGACTTGGTAATAACATCGGGGAACGACTTCGGAGCGTTTTTGTCAAAACCCTCTTTGCAGTTCTCTTTTACCCAAGCAAGTGCTTTTTCGTATTCGTCCTTATCATAAATACCGATGCTCATTCGGCGAAGTATTTCCACTTCATCGACCCATTCGGCGCGAATGCCGAAATACTGCTGAAGAACAGATGCGTCGCAGAAGCTTCCTGCAATACCCATTGCAACCGCTCCGACATTGACATACGCCTTATTCTTCATCCATCCGACAGCAACCGCGCATCTCGCGAAGCGAAGGATCTTTTCCGCGACATCGGCAGGGATGGAAGTATCGTCTTTATCCTGCACTTCATGTCCGTAGATTGAGAATGCCGGAAGACCGCGCTGTGCATGAGCGGCAAGAACAGCCGCAAGGTACACGGCTCCGGGTCTTTCTGTTCCGTTAAAGCCCCAAACGGCTTTGATCGTGTTCGGATCCATGTCAAAGGTCTCGGTTCCGTAGCACCAGCAAGGAGTTACGGTCAGCGTTGCAACAACATTTTCGGTCGAGAACTGATCTGCAACGCGGGCAGCCTCCGCGCCGCCGCCGATCGTTGTGCAACCGACAACGCACTGAACGGGAGTTCCGTCAGGATAACGGAGATTGTCGGAAATAAGTTTTGCCGCGTTTTCAGCCATAGCCATTGTCTGCTTTTCAAGGCTTTCGCGCACGCCGCCCCAGCGTCCGTCGATCGCGGGACGTATACCGATCTTCGGATATAACATATTGATCATCCTTTCGTTATTGGGGATACGGTCGTGCCGCTCACCCTTTCAAAAAGCAGAACCGACCACACCACACGGAAGTGTGCGTGTGGCCGGATCCACCTATAAGCCTATTATTTCAGATTTAAGATCAGCCTTCGTAAACGAGGTTGTTCTGGATCATTTCGTCTACGTTGCTTGCATCCCACCATGCACCTGCGATAGCAACGGTATCGGTAACGGTCTTGCCTTCAACGGCAAAGATAGCCTGTTCAACAGCCTGGTAACCGATCTGATAGGAGTCCTGAGCAACAGCGCCGACAAGCTTCGGACCGGAGGATGCCTTCATCCACTCGATCTGCTTGGAGCCTGCGTCAAATCCGCAGAACTTGATAGCGTCATACTTGTTGCCGGCAGCACCGATAGCATCGTAAACCTGCTTAACAACGCCTTCATTGCTCATGAAGATCGCTTTTGCTCCCTTTTCGTAAAGAGCTTCGAGAGCGGCTTTGTATGCCTGGTCAGCATCGCCGGGTTTAACTTCCTTCTGGATCTCATATTTGCCTTTCGTGGTTTCGTCGGCATCTGCGAGTTCCTTGAATTTGGTTTCAAATCCGCCAGCACGGTCAATACCGGTCTGGGTCTCATCGTGCTGGATTATGCCGACAACATAAGTCTCGGCAGAAGCAGCGATGTCCGCTTTGATCTGCTCAAAGAACTTTTCAGCGGCAAGAGCAGCGGCAAGAGAGTTGCTCGTTGCAACAGAAGAAACTATCGGGTTCTTGCTTGCATTGTTAAGTGCAGTTACGTCATTTGCCCAGATACCGCTGTCGAACTGAACAACGGGGATCTTCTGGTCGAACGCATGAGAAAGGCTGTCAACAAAGCCTTCGCCGATCGTTGCGATAACAAGACCTGCGGGATTGTTGTTGAGCGCGGTACTTACCATTTCCATCTGAGACGGAAGGTCTTTCGCGGACTCGCTTGCGGGACCCTGGAAAGTTACGGAGTAACCGTATTTTGCACCTGCGTCAACGGCGCCCGCTTTAACAGACTGCCAGAACGCGTGGGACTCACCCTTAGCAACAACGGCAATCGTCTTGTTGGTCGAAGTGCCGCCCTGAGTACCTGAGGGATCATTGGTAGTGCCGCCGCAACCCGCGAGAAGGGCAACGGTCAGAGCCAGTACGCAAAGAATCGCCAAAAATGATTTTCTGAACTTTTTCATGAGAATGTCCTCCTTTTTTATATGACCCTTTCGGGTATGTTTACTTAATAATTGAATTATTGCGCTTTCGGCTGTTTTTTCAAATTTTCAAGTCCTGTCTTGTATTCGACTTTTGCGATCTCGATCTCTTTGCGAAGTTTTGCAGACTCATCAAGTCTGTCGGAAGAAGAGAGAGATTTGTCGGAAAGGACTTCATCCAGTTTGAATTCAAGCTGTTCTTTTCTTTCTTTATAGCTCTTTTTCAGTTCCTGTGCCGGGGTGAGCAACTTAACTTTCGCGGCGCGCTTATTCTTCATGATGTCCATGAGAACCGCAACCACAACGATAACGCCCGTGAGAACATACGTTACATAAGTAGCATTTACGTTAAACTGGAACTTTGCAAGAACGAAGTTGAGTCCGCTTCTAATAACGACAAGCATCATGCTTCCGATTACCGAGCCGGGAACGGAAGCGATACCGCCCGCCGCGCTTGTTCCGCCGATATATACGCCGGCGATAGCATCAAGCTCATAACCGTTACCTGTTGCGGCGGCAACCGTTGTGAAGGAAGCCGACCAGAAGATCGCGGCAACACCTGCGCCGATGCCGCTTATGATATAAGCGATCATCTTGTATTTGTCGGTATTTATACCGGAAAGACGCGTCGCCTCTTCATTGCTTCCGATCGAAAGAATGTATCTTCCGATCTTGTTTTTGTACATGAAGTACATGCAAAGAAGCATGAACCCTACGACCCACACAAGTCCGATCGGGAATGATTTATAGTTCGAGAATACTTCGTTGTACCAACTTCCGGTCGGATAAAAGATGTTGGGAACAACAACTATGATCGCGCTCAGACCTCTTGAAAGCATCATCGTTCCGAGCGTTGCGATAAATGCGGGAACTTTCAGCTTTGCAATAAGGAATCCGTTGATAAACCCGAAGAACGCGCCGATCAGTATCATCAAGGGTATTGTCGCCCAAAGAGGAACGAAGCCTTTTGAATACAAATGTCCGGCAACGACTGCGGAAGCGATACAAACTGTTCCGATCGAGAGGTCGATGCCTCCGGTCGCTATAACGAACGTAACACCGAGCGCGAGGATGGCATACGGAGCCAAACTCTGAGCCATGCTGACGATGTTGTACCGGTTAAGGAAGTTCGGGTTCAAAAGATAGAAGATGAGAATAAGCACGAGCAATGCGAACAAGATGATCATGTTCTGCAATCCCTTGGTCGCAAAGGTCTTGCCGATCTTTACTCCCGCTCTGCGCAGTCTGCGCGATGCGGAAAGTTTTACTTTGCCGTTTTCCATTTATATGACCTCCCGAATTGTTGGTGGTAATTTTGATTTCTTTTCTTTTACGCGGGATGACGCATCGTCGCGTACTTCATTATCTCTTCCTGTGTCAGCCCTTCAATGGAAAGATCCGCGGTCATGTTACCTTCACACATGACTATGACGCGATCCGAAAGTCTCTGTATTTCGGAAAGTTCGGAAGAGATCATTATGATAGACTTGCCCTGAGCGGCGAGATCTTCCATAAGATCGTACATTTCACTCTTTGCTCCGACGTCGATACCTCGTGTCGGTTCGTCGAATATAAAGATGTCTGAGTTTTTCAGAAGCCAGCGGGCAACGATAACTTTCTGCTGATTTCCTCCGGAGAGGTTTTTAAGCAACTGATCCATTGACGGGGTCTTCGTTCTGAGTTTTGCGTTTGCCTCTTCCGCGGCCTGTTTTGCGGCGGAGTCCCTGATCCAACCGAATTTGATATAATCGTCGAGAGATGCCAGCACCGAGTTTTCCGAAACGGATTTGATGAGAAGAAGCCCGTATCTCTTTCTGTCCTCGGACAAATAGCAGATACCGTGTTTTACGGCAGACTCGGGCGATTTTATCTTTGTTTTCTTGCCATTTATATATATCTCGCCTGAATCGAACGGGTCCGCGCCGAATATTGCCCTTGCAAGTTCGGTTCTGCCCGCGCCCATAAGACCGGCAAAGCCGAGGATCTCGCCCTTGTGAAGTTTGAAACTTATATCTTTGAGCTGATTTCCGCTTTTTATGTTTTTAACTTCAAGAACCACGGGTGCATCGGGTGCAACCTTGCTCTTCTCCTTCTGCGCCGCATAGATAACCCTTCCGACCATCATCTTAACGATCTCGTCCTTGGTCGTATCCTTTGTCATGAGCGTTCCGACATATTCGCCGTCTCTCATAACGGTAACACGGTCGGAAATTCTGTTGATCTCATCCATTCTGTGTGAGATATAGATCATTCCGATGCCCTTTTCTCTCAGATCGTTCATGATCCTGAAAAGTTCTTCGACTTCCGGCTGTGTCAGTGCCGCGGTGGGTTCATCGAGAATAAGAAGTTTTGAATCGTGTGAGATCGCTTTCGCGATTTCCACCATCTGCTGTTTTCCGACGGTGAGTGTTCCGAGTTTGACAGAAGGATTGATATGAATGCCTATCCTTTTGAAAAGTTCCCGAGCATCCCTTTCCATTTTCCTGTCGTCGATAAACACTCCGCCCATCTTCGGTTCGCGTCCGATATATATATTCTGAGCAACCGTCAGATGGTTCATCATGTTGAGTTCCTGATGGATGATGCTGATTCCGGCAGCCTGAGACTCGGCGATATTGGAGAAGTTGACCTTTTTACCGAAGTATTCGATCTCTCCCGCGTCTCTGTGATGAATTCCGCACAGGACCTTCATTAACGTTGACTTACCGGCACCGTTTTCGCCCATTAAAGCGTGAACTTCACCCGCGCGAAGCTCAAAATCGACGCCCTTCAAAGCATGGACGCCGGAAAAGCGTTTTTCGATCCCGGTCATCTTCAAGATAACGTCACCCATTATATGTCACTCACCTTCCGCAATCATTATCAACAGAAATCATCCTCTGTGCGCTTATATTCTATCAGTTTTGCACAATTTTTGCAATAGACTGTATTGTTCTGTTTCGTTCGCAAGAAAATCCTATTTTCTGTTGACATTTTATATTCAAAGTGTTATAATATAATCGTAATATATATTTATAATATTCTTAGACATTTTGTTCGCACAATATACGGAGGCAGGCTTTATGGAAATAATGCACAGATACAACAGCAATGAACGACAGCATTATTTGTTGGAAAGACACTATACCTTCAAATTGAAACCGAGGCTTTTATATGTCGGATCTCTTGATAAGCACGGTGGTTGGCGTGAAGAGCCGCATTCCCATCATTTTCTCGAAGTGATTTTTGTTTCCGACGGAAGCGGGACGGTCGTGATAGAAGATCAATCCTACGATGTACACAGAGGAGATCTGCTTGTTTACAACGCCGAGATACTGCATTTTGAAAAAAGCAGCGACACCGATCCTATGGAAATACTGTTCGTCGCCTATGACAAATTAGAAATCACCGACCTCCCTCCGAACTGGCTTTTGCCTCCGTCATACGGATATGTTTTCCACAGCGGCGATATGTATGACATATTTTATAAATATTTTACAACTCTCGTCAGCGAGTTCGACAAAAAAGAACGCTTTTATACGGAGATCGCGCAAAACGTGTCAAGAACACTTTTGATGTATATGTTCCGACTGATCAACCAAACGGAAAATGCGGCGAGTCTTCTTGAATCGGGAAAGACAATGGAAACCGCACTCAGATTCATTGACGAAAACTTCCGTAGAGAGATCACACTCGACGAGCTTTCCGAAAAATGCTTCACCAACAAATATTATTTGTCGCATCTGTTCACTCGTTCACAGGGGATCAGCGTCGGGAAATACATATTGAACAAACGGATCAAGGAGGCAAAGCGTCAACTTGAAAACAAAGATCGTTCCGTCGCGGAGATCGCGAACGACATCGGTTTCAACGATCCGAGTTATTTTTGCCGAGTCTTCAAAAAAGAGACGGGTATAACTCCCCTTGCATACAGAAAACGGGCGGTCGTATGAGCGCAATCGTACGAAACAGGCTCAAAATTGTTAAAAATAAAAAAACGACGGTTCGCTTTTTGCGAACCGTCAATATTTTTGATCATATTCAGACGTATATTCAGCCGTTTCCCGCGGCTTTCAGCATATCGGCAGCCGTGGTTCTTGCCGAAGCGGTCATATCGCCGCCGAGAATACGGGCAAGTTCATCCACCCTGCCCGATCCGTCAAGTTCGGCAACAGTCGTGAACGTCCTCTTTCCGTCGTCGTGCTTTTCGATCTTCAGATGTCTGTCGGCATAGGCCGCGATCTGCGCAAGATGAGTGACAGTCACTATCTGCATCTTTTCGGACATTTTTTTCATTTTTTGCGCAATACGGACGGAGGCTTTGCCGCTGACACCGGTGTCGATCTCGTCAAAAATGAGAGTTTCCGAGCAACCCGACACGGAAAATATCTTTCTCAACGCAAGCATTATCCTGCTGAGTTCTCCGCCCGAAGCGACCGAGGACAACGGTTTTACGTCCTCCCCGACATTGGCGCTTATAAGAAACTCAACATCGTCGGCGCCGTCGGACGAATACTTTTTTCTGTCCGTTCGGACTTCTATTCTCACCTTCGGCATTTCGAAATCGGAGAGTTCGGCGGCAACCTCCTTGCAGAATCTGTCGGCAGCGCTTCTTCTTGCCGCAGACAGTTTTTCAGCCTTATCGACAAGTTCGTTATGCGCTTGTGCGAGTTGAGCGTCGAGTTGTTCCAACGCCCGGTCGGAATACTCGATAGACTCAATTTCTTTTTTTGACTCCGCAAGATATGCGTTTATATCGGAGATCGTGCGCCCGTATTTTCTTTTCAATGAGTTGATGACACCGAGCCGCTCCTCTGTCTTTTCAAGTTCGTTCGGATCGAAATCGAGTTCTTCCGCAAGCGCGCTGATGTCGCGGGAAAGTGCGGAGGTCTCGGCATATATTTCTTCGGCTCTCGAACAGAGTTCCCCGAGTTCCTCAGAAAATTCCGAAACGGCGGAGATGTTGTTGACCGCCGAAGAAAACATTTCGGAGATGTTATATTCACCGTCGGAAAACAGATTCCTCGCCGCACCGAGATTTTCGATTATTCTTTCCGCGCCGAGCAAAAGTTTTCTTCTCGCCGAAAGTTCTTCATCCTCGCCTTCGACAAGATCGGCGGCTTCGATCTCTTTTATCCGATAAGAAAGTGCATCGACTTTCCGCGCCTTTTCATCGTCGTCGATACTGAGCCTGTCGATCTCTCTTTTGATCGTTCGGAACGCTTTGTATGCGTTTCTGTACTCCGAAAACTCTTTTTCGTCATGCGCGTAAGCGTCAAGGAATGCAAGATGTGTCGAAGGGTCGAGCAGAAAGCCGTTATCCTGCTGACCGTGTATCGTTATCAGTTTTTTGCCGAATTCGCGGAGAACGGATGCGGGAACCTGCCTCGAGTTTATTCTCGCGACGCTCTTTCCTTCCGAAGATAACTCTCTCGAAAGAAAAACGCTTCCGTCGCTTTCTTCGGGGACTCCGTAATCGGAAAAAAGTTTTTCAAGACCGACAGTATCGTTAAAAACAGCGCTGACATACGCTTTTCGGCAACCTGTTCTGACAAGTTCTTTCGAGGCTCTGTTCCCGAGAAGAATATTGATACTGTCTATCAGTATCGACTTTCCCGCGCCCGTTTCACCCGTCAGAACGGTGAAGCCGTTTCCGAATTCGATATCGGCATTTTCTATAACGGCGATGTTTTCAATATGCAAATGAGAGATCATGGTTTATCAGCCCGCAGTGATCGCGTTGATCTCGGAGACTATATCGAGAGCCTTGTCATTATCAGTCGCGACAAGGAAAATAGTATCGTCTCCCGCAAGAGAACCTACGATGTTTGTTCTGTCAAGCGCATCGATGGAAGTGCAGACTGCCTGCGCCATGCCCGTATAGCATTTGACGACGACAATGTTCTGCGCAACCCTGACATTCATTATTCCTTCGCGCATAACCGCCTGAGATTTCGCACTCAGAACACTTCCGCCCGAAACGGCCTTATCGCGCTGTTCATATCTGTAAACGTTATCTTTCGTAAGTATCTTGACGAGATGAAGTTCTTTAATGTCGCGCGAAACCGTAGCCTGAGTCGCCTTAAATCCGGCGGCGTTGAGAAACAGAGTCAGCTCGTCCTGAGTCTCGATGTTATTGTCGTTGATTATTTCAAGTATCTTCGCATGTCTTCTGTTTTTGAGTTTCATATCATTTACCTCAACTTCCTGTTCAGTATCTCATAAAACGACATATCTTTCAGTCTGATGATCTTTGTCGTATGCTCCGACTTTTCTATCCGAACGGTGTCTCCGTCCGAAAGACGGAAATTTTCGCAGCCGTCCGCGGTCATATAGGGTTCATTGTTCGTTACCGAGACTTTTGCGCTGAGCCGCGTATCCGCTCCGAAAAGTATCGGTCGGCTGTGCAACGAATGCGCGCAGATCGGCGTCAGAACGATCGCCTGCATTTTCGGATCGACCGCAGGACCGCCCGCGGAGATCGAATATCCCGTCGATCCCGTAGGCGTTGAAAAAACTATTCCGTCCGCAACATATTCGCTTATAAACCCGACATTTGAATCAACTTTTATATCAACCGTTCTGCTGACCGCACCGTGACTGATAACGACATCGTTCAAAGCGGAACCCGAACACACCGTCTGTCCGTCGCGTTCAACGGAATGGCTGAGCATCATTCGCTCATCAACGGCGTAATCCCCGTGTACGAGATGTTCGAGAAGATCCACCTCGCTCGGTTCGACTTCCGCAAGAAACCCGACCTTTCCCATATTGACGCCGAGTATCGGTTTCCCGAAAACGGAAGCCGACTGCGCGGCACGAAGAATGGTTCCGTCGCCTCCGACGCTCAGAACGACATCGCAGTTCTCAATGCCTTCTGCCTGTTCGCGGAACACGACACCGTGATTGCGCCCGACGACCTCGCGGATATCCGAACTGATCTGCGCGTCAAGCGAAACAAGTCTTGCGATAATCTTCTCGGTGACCGAGAGATCCTTATCCTTTAATATATTTGTAACTATATGAACGATCAAACGATCACCTTCCTCCGAAACCGACATGTGCGTCACATACAACGGCGCTTATGTCATATCCGTTTTTTTTGCTTTTATCTTTTCCCGCAAGCGCGAGAAATTCCGAGTTTCCGTCCCCGCCTTTTATCGGAGAAACGGTAAGTCCGTATATATAAAGACCTGCGGACTCAATAAATCCGCATACATCGGTCAGAACTTCGATATGTGTTTTGCGGTCGGTCACCACGCCGTTTTTGATTCGTTTCTTCCCGACCTCAAACTGAGGCTTTATAAGACACACGATCTGCCCTTCTTCGTCAATAAAGTTCGATAAATGCGGTATGATCTTTTTTATCGATACGAAAGAAACATCAGTCACGACAAGATCGGGCTTTTCGATATCGGAAGGCCCTACATCAAGTATGTTGACACCTTCCATATTCAAGACGCGGGGATCTTCCGAAAGTCTCGGATCAAGCTGACCGTGACCGACGTCAACGGAATAAACTTTCATCGCGCCGTTTTGAAGAGCGCAATCCGTAAAACCGCCCGTTGAAGCGCCGACATCAAGGACGGTCTTCCCCGAAAAATCGAGACCGAAATATTCGACCGCCTTTTTCAGTTTCAATCCGCCTTTTCCGACAAAACCTATGCTGTCTTCAACTTTCACGGAATCGCTTTCGCAAACATTTTCGGAAGGTTTAACAACGATCCTTCCGTTAACGGTCACGTCCCCGTTTTTTATGAAATAACGTGCCTTTTCACGGCTGCAAAGCTTCATTTCCGAGGAAATATATACATCGAGCCTCATTGTTTTTTCTTTTTCCTGCCCTCTCCGAAGACACTGAGAAGTCTTGCGAAGAAGAATATTATATCATTGGCTTTTTTTATCGCAAAATTTTTGCCGAAGGCTTTTCCCGCAACGGTTATCGCTGAAATAAGCGCGGTAACTACAACAGCGGTAATAAGTTTGTTAAAATTAAGAATTTCGGCAAATCCGACGGCGATAATGCTCCCGACCGAACCGCTCAGAACGCTTGCTATATCACCCATGACGTCATTGCAAAAGTTTGCAACGGTGTCCGCATTCTGCGTCCATTTCAAAGCCCTTTTCGCGCCCCTGACCTGTCGCGTACACATCGAGTTCAGGCTTTTCGGATCGGCTGACATGACTGCCGTTCCGATCATGTCAAAAAGTATTCCGATAAAAATAAAAACAAGCAGGATCGCAAGCGCGACCCAAATATTCAATTGCTCGGAAACGGACTCGGAAAAGAAAGAAAGTCCCACCGAGATAAAAAAAGTCAGAAGGAATATTCGTGCCGTCCATTTCCAGTTTAATATTCTTTCTTTTTTTATCGGTTTCTTCGGATCCTTTTCCTGCTCATCCTTGTTTCTTTTAACGGTGTCGCGCGCGGCTTCGTCGGCGCAACTTCGAGGTCGGTCTGCAGAAGATTCGTCTTTCATTTTTATATCTCCGAAAAAAATTACGATGATAACGCTCAAAGTTAATCTTATGTCTTAGGTCAAGTAGGTTTCCCCGCGTCTTACCCGCTGTCGCCATACGGGCGGTTTCCCTTTAAATTCCGCGAAAACTGCATCGCTGCAATTATAACTTGATCGCCACTCAGTACATACTGCAATCCCTTGAGCGTATACGGTCTAGGAGCTTTCCTCAACGGTTTAAGTCAACGCTTAGTCTCTTTTGCAAACACGGTTTCACCACGCAATAAAGAATGCCTGCTGCCGCAGACATCTTCCGATCGAAGATCCACCGCACCCACTCAAGACAGGCTACGGCTGCACACAGCGTAATCCCCATTTCAAAAAATGTTTTTGCAAAGTTCCTCAGAACAGGCGTTACACCGCCTTGCAGGTTTTATCCCGAGTCGTACCACGCAATAAGGCACAAGGTCGGGTCTCCATGACAAACGGAACAGGATCGTATGCCGTTACGGTTGCCCGTAAGTCATAGGACGCTTCCGCGTCCCCCATCCAGCACCCACCCCAGACTGGGCGTAAGAAGCAAGCACCAGATGTTTCACAGATATGCCCTTCGGTGGATTTTTAGCCCCACCCTGGTCGCTGCAAAAACCGACTAGAATACCGCATCATCGCATTGTGATTATAGCATATATAAACATTTTTTTCAATACCTTTACGGAATATTTTTTGCATAAAATGTTTTTTTACGCATAAAATATTGACTCTTTTTGTCATTTGCGGTATAATTGTGTCAAAAGATATACGACTTTTTCTCAGAGGTGACCGACCGTGAAAAGATTAACGGCAACAACTGTAATCGTTATTCTGCTCTTCTCCCTTGTTTCGTGTACAAAAGTCGGAGAATGCGGTATCAAATCAATAAAAGTGACGTCAGAGGAAAGACAACTGAAACTCTCCGAGGGAGAAACCTCGGACGAACTTTCGTTCGTTGCCGAGACAGACGATCTTGACACCGACGACATTGAATTTGTTACAAACGATCCGTCCGTCGCCTATGCGACCTATGTCAAAGTGCACGGAGAAAACGAAGTCATCTTTCGCATCAGCGCCGTTGAAAAAGGAATGACCTCTGTATATTTCAGGACAAGAGACAGGACTGTTGTTTCGGATAAGATCACGGTTTATGTTTCCGAAAGTTCGGTTGACCAAACGGCGGAAGCTATTGAGCCGAGCGCTATGCCGAGCGACGGGGACACAGTACAGAGTGAGACGGACAATGAACAGATCGCGGAAGACAATGAGCCCGCTCCGGCAAATCCAAACGGCGATATCGTATATGTCACTCCTACGGGTAAAAGATACCATTTAAGAAAAACCTGCGCGGGAAAGAACGCCAAAGAGATAACTCTCGACGAGGCGAAAAAGACATATACTCCGTGCAAAAAATGCGCGCAATAGAGCCGCCGCGAGCCGCGGCAAAAACTTCAGCTATAATTTGTTAACAATATATTAAATCTCTTGCAATTTTTAAATTTTAATGATAGAATGACTGGGAACGGTGCGGGCATCCGCACAGGAATTCTCAGTCATAAATTTGCCGATCCGAACAGCCGGTCGGCACATCAACGTTTCTCTTCAAGGAGGATTTGAAAATGTCGATTTTAACCCTGCCGGACACAACGGAAGTTATCGCCGAATATCCGTATTTTCCGACAAGACAACAGCTCTTCATCTGGCGTAACTGGGGAATGGTAAAAACCGAAGTCATCGCCGATGTTCTCGGAACAGACGTCAAAACCGTCAACGAACTTGCCTCTGACATGGGGCTTGACGTTCCGATGAAGTACAATGCCGAATACGCCAAAAGAGGCTTTATCACGATCATCAGGAACAACTGGCAGGTCGTTCCTTACGATCAGCTCATCAAGTGCGCGGGAATGACGCGTGACGAACTCGCTTTCACTTTGAAAGAAGACGACTTCCTCGGTGTTAAACTGCAGGAAAAACCGAATGTCCCCGAAATCAGGTATACGCCGCTCACGGAAGAACAAAAGGAGCAGACAAAAAAACTTAAAGCATGGACTGAGAAGCACTTTGCGGCATATCGTGACAAGATCGAAGTAAACGATTTCGATTTTATCAAAGATTACGGAAAACCCGAAAGAAAAATGAAGAATATGCACGACAGAGCCGTTTGTCCGGACTCTTCGTGGGGTATTAAAAACGAAAGCGGAAACAGTAATGTTGATGTTTTTGCGGCAAACTTTATCGCAGACACCGAAAAGGAATGGGGCGTTTGCCTGAAAGGAACGGAAAAATTCATCACATTGAAGATCGTTCCCGACGAAACGAAAAAGCAGGAAAGCCATGTTGTTGAGTTTTCCTCGGACGGAATTACAGTAACCGCGGTCGATGAAGAAGGTGTAAACAAGGGATTGCAATACATCGCTTTCATCGCCGACAGAAACGACGGTCTGACTTTTGACGAGGGAACGATCGTCCGCGACACCCGTTTCGACGTGCGTTATACATATTCGTACAACGCGCTTTACGGCGACGCGCTTCTCGAAGGCGGAGTTTCGTCTTATCCCGACGAGCTTCTCAAAGAGTATTCGAGAATAGGAATCAACGGTATATGGATCCATGCCGTTCTTTATAAACTTGTCGAATTTCCGTGGGAGCCTTCCCTCTCGGAAAACTGGGAGAAGAGAATAAAGGGATTGCAAAGCCTTGTTGCGAGAGCGGAAAAATACGGAATAAAAGTTTACCTTTACATGAACGAGCCTCGCGCAATGCCGATGGCGTTCTTCGACAAACATCCCGAACTCCTCGGATATTCAAACGGTCCCGAAGGAACGCTTTGCACCTCAACTTCCGAGGTTCAGAAGTATCTCTCCGATTCTATAACGAAGATTTGCGAAGCGGCTCCCCGTCTCGGCGGATTTTTCACGATAACGGCATCGGAAAACCTGACCAACTGCTACGCACACACAAACAATTCTCCGTGTCCGAGATGCGGCAAGAGAAAAGCGTCCGAAGTTCTTGCGGAAGTCAATCTGCTCATTGCGCGAGCCGCAAGAAAAGTCAACAAGGACATCAAGGTTCTTGCATGGAACTGGGGCTGGACGGGGAAATTCGAGTCCTGGGACGAGATGGCTGAAGCGATCGGCGACGAAGGCGTCCGTGTTATGTGCACGAGCGAAGAAGGCGTCAGAAAAACCATCGGAGGCGTTGAGACTTCGGTAATAGACTATTCCATATCTCTCGTCGGCCCCGGCGACAACGCCAAACACGTTTGGAAGACATGCAAAAATCACGGAGTTAAAACGCTCGCAAAAGTTCAGTTCAACAATACATGGGAGTGTTCGACCGTTCCGTATCTGCCCGTTGTCGATCTTGTTGAGCAGCATATTCAGGGAATTGTAGACAATAACGTTGACGGGCTGATGATCGGCTGGACGCTCGGCGGATATCCGTCCATGAACCTCGAAGTCGCAAGCCAGTATTATTGGACCAACGGAGATCCCGAAGACGCGATCCTTTCCATCTTCGGAGACAAGGCACCGATCATAAACAAGGCGACCGCGGCGTTTTCCAAAGCGTTCCAGAACTTCCCCTTCCATATCGGAACTCTGTACAAAGGGCCTCAGCACATGGGGCCGTCCAACCCGCTTTTCGAACATCAGACAAAACTTTACGCGACGATGACGGGACTTCCCTACGACGATCTTGAGCAATGGCGTTCGATATATCCGATCGACATCTTTGAAAATCAGCTCCGTCTTGTTGCGGAAGGCTTCAAAGAAGGAATAGACGAGCTCAAAGCGTCCGTTACGGAAAAGGATCTTGCGGAAAACAAGCGTCTTGCCGAATTTGTTGACGTTGCGACGGGAACATACTGTCTGTTCAAGAGTTCTTATCAGCAAACGGCTTACAACGTCACAAGGAACAAGTTTGACGCAGAGACCGATCCCGCAAAGAAAGAGGAATACAGAAAACGCATTGTTTCGCTTCTCAACGCCGAGATCGAAACGGCTATGGAGATGTACGGAGTTATGATCCACAACTCCACCATCGGATACGAAGCGGCGAACCACTACTTCTTCAACAAATACAGCATGATGGAAAAGATCCTCTGCTGCGAATATCTTCTCGAAAGATTCGGCGCGTAAAAAGTCGTATCACGGGGAAACGGCGGAGGTTTCGTCGTTTCCCCGTTTTTTTCGCATATTTTCAGCCTTCTTTGCATATTTTTGAGTAATAACAAAGGAGGTTAAACACCAATGAACAGTATCAACTACAAACCGGAAGGAACCTGCGCGGTCGAGGAGAAGCCGTCCCTGTCGCTGCTGGAAAAAGCGAGAGCGACGAACAGAATACTTGAAGCGAAAGCCGTCATGTGCGATAATGAACATAATCTGATCGTCGATCTCGGCGAGATCAAGGGGGTCATTCCGAGAGAAGAAGCGGCGATAGGCATTCGCGACGGGAGCGTTAAAGATATCGCCGTCCTCAGCAGAGTTAACAAACAGATATGTTTCAAGGTCAACGATATCATGACAATGCAGGGGCGAACGGTCGCGCGGCTCAGCCGAGTTTCCGCCCAGCAGGACGCTCTCGACTACATGCTTGCGACATACAGAAAAGGAGACGTCATTCCGGCACGCATAACGCATTTGGAGCCGTTCGGGGCTTTCGCGGATATCGGCTGCGGAATAGTCGGACTTATCAGCATAGAAAACATATCCGTTTCCCGTATATCTCATCCGAGAGACCGATTTTTCGTGGGACAGAACATACGGGTTGTTATAAAAGACATTGACAAAGAAAACAAGCGTTTTACTCTTTCACATAAAGAACTTTTGGGGACTTGGGAAGAAAACGCGGCGATGTTTGATGTGGGACAGACTGTCTGCGGCACCGTCCGTTCGATTGAGGATTACGGGATCTTCATCGAGTTGACTCCGAACCTCGCAGGGCTCGCCGAATTCAGAAGCGGTATAATGTCCGGTCAGCAGGCAACCGTCTATATAAAAAACATAATCCCCGAAAAAATGAAGATCAAACTCAGTATTATCGACTGTTTCTGCTCAGACAGAAGCCCCGAAGAATTCAGATATTTTTGTTCAGGCACTCACATCGACGAATTTGTCTATTCTCCGGCGGAGTCCAACAAGATCATCAGAACCTCGTTTGACGAGGATTAAACACGGCTGACAACGGGATGCGAAAGCGTCCCGTTTTTTTTACATATAAAAGGTTGACAAACCGAACACGATATTTTATAATATAAAAAAGCAATCGATTTTCGGAGACAGCCAATGACTGAAAAAAAAGATAAGAAAGCGTTTGAAGCGCTTCTCGCAAAAATTGAATACGACGCCGATTCATCGTCTGTTATCAACACGGTAACGGCTGTTCTGACAATTCTCGCAGTTGTTGAGATCGTCTCGGGAATTTTCATGAACGGATATTCATTTATCGCAGACGGATTGCACAATATCGTCTCCGCGATCCTGTGCGTAAAACTCGGGAAAAATATTAAAAAGGTCTTTGCGGCGGCGGTGATCCCGTTTTCCGTTTTCGGCGCATATCTCTGTCTGAAACAAATCTCCATGAGCGTTTCTTATCTTGACAGCGCGCCGCAGATATGGCTTTTCATGGTCATGACGCCCGTTCTGTTGGTGAAGATCGGGCTTGCGATCGTGACGGCGGATAAAATCAAACTGAACAAAGTGAAGTATTTGAATCACGTTTCGACGCAGATGAACATTTGCGTTTTATCTGCGGTCGCAACGGCGGAGGGGCTTTTCGCATCGTTCTTTGTCGAATACTTCATCGAACCCACGATTGCTTTGGCGATCTTCATGCTGACGGTACTTGAATCGGTAAGAGTTTTCGGTCAGTTCCGAGCCGAATACATCGAAAAAATTATCGCGGACAACACGCCCGCAGATCTTTCGGAGAACGAACCCGACGAATTTGCGCCCATATCCGTCGGAGAAATACACAGGCTCTCAAAAGCAATGGGCGATGATGACGAGGACGAAGATAAGGAAGAAGAGAAAGAGGATACCGAAGTCAATACAGAAACAAAGACAGAAAATAAAGAGGAAGTCAGACGCGAAGAGAAATGTTCGGACATTGTTGAAGAACCGAAGCAAAAACAAGCAAAGAAAAAGACCGAAAGAATATTTGTCGGCGAAGAGCGCGACGAAGAAGACGATTGGTAATAATCCGCAAACCGAAGAGAGGCGACTGCAAACAAGCAACCGCCTCTCTTATTTTTTATTTCGCGAACGACCTTTAATTGCATCCGAAAAACGGCGACGGGGCGAAAAAACGGTTTTATATAATAAAAAACGTGTTTTCGCAGATCAAACCGTATCAAAATACTTTTCAAGTTCGTATTCGGTCTTGTCGTCGGATTGAAGATATGACATACACTCTTTTTGCTTTTCGGCGACATAAGTTTCGACCGCGTATTCGGGAAGAACAGAACGCACAAAAACGGAAGAAGCCCCGATCTCGACAGCCTCGTAAAGACTGTTCGGCAAAGACGCCAGACCGTCGGTGATCCCGCAGGGCGCTTTGTATAAAGTCTGCTCGATCGGGTTTCTGACGGGAAGACTGTGTTCTATTCCGTAAATACCCGCGTTCAGAAGCAAAGCGAGAGCCGCGTACGGAGTACAGGACGGATCTGCGGAGCGTATCTCTATTCGTTTATTCACGTCAGGAGATGCGGGAATACGCACAAGCTGGGAACGGTTCGTATTCGACCACGCAATATATTTCGGAGCCTCAAACGAGCCGAAACGCGCGTATGAATTCGTCAGAGGGTTCATAAACATCGTGATCTCATCGATATATGTCAGAACACCTTCGATAAAACTTTCCGCAACTCCCCTTTCTGTCAGGAAAACATTTTTTCCGTTTCTGTAAAGAGAAACATGGAAGTGCATACCGCTTCCGCTTTTGTCCGGGAACGGTTTCGGCATAAACGAAGCAAAAAGCCCATGCTTCGCGGCGAGAGTTTTAACAACGGAACGGTATGTAATATAATTATCTACCGCCGTAACCGCCGAAGAATACCTGAAATCTATTTCGTTCTGTCCGGGGCCTCTCTTATGTTGTGAACTCTGGGGCTTTATCCCCATTTCGCCAAGCGTCAGGCAGATCTCGCGGCGTATGTCCCCTCCTTTGTCACGAGGAGAGATATCCATATATCCTGCGTTGTCAAGAGGTGTCCTCGTCGGATTTCCGTCCTCGTCGCACTTAAAAAGATAAAACTCGCTTTCGATGCCGACTTTGCATTCATAGCCGAGAGACAGAAGTTTTTCGACGGCGCGTTTCAGAACATGACGCAGATCGCTCTCGAACGGACTTCCGTCCGTATGGCGTATATCGCAAAACAGATGAAGTTCCTTTTCTCCCGAATTTGACCACGGCAAAAGCGTCATGGTTTCGGGTTCGGGGAAAAGCAAGCAACTGACGCTTTCTTTGTCCGTAAAACCGGGAATTTCCGACGCGTCGAAAGAAATGCCGTTTTCAAAAATACGCGGAAGTTCCTCGGGCATAACGCATATATTCTTTTGATTTCCGAAAATGTCACAGAACGCAAGGCTGACGAATTTTATATCGTTGTCACGCGCATATTGAAGTATCTGACCGTAATCTTTCATTACAAACTCCGTATTACTATCGTTATTTATATATTATAATACAACACTTGCGACTTGTCAAGCACACAAGGTGAACCGATATTGATCGTCATTGAACATACAAAAAGCGCTTTGACGTTTTTCAACTTAATTTTCCTGTTTTTTCATTGACAACATCGGAAAAAAATGTTATAATCCATTATTATATTATTATTGACGATCCAAATATCAAATTCAGAAATAAGGTGTAACAAATGAGTAAAATATCCGTTCCGAAAGGTTACCGTTCAAAACTTAACCTTTACGAGACTCAAACGGCTATCGGTTTCACAAACAGAACATTTGAGGGCTATCTGAGCGAAGCACTTAACCTGAAAAGAGTCTCCGCGCCGCTTTTTGTCGATCCCGAATCGGGACTCAACGACGATCTGAACGGCGTTGAGCGTCCCGTTAAATTTGAACTTACCGACTCGGGGAAACAGGCGCAGATCGTTCATTCCCTCGCAAAATGGAAGCGTATGGCGCTTTACAAGTACAATTTCCGTATCGGCGACGGGCTGTATACGATCATGAACGCGATCAGAAAAGATGAGGAAACGGACAATCTTCATTCCGTTTATGTCGATCAGTGGGACTGGGAAAAAGTCATTGACGAAAACACGCGGAATGCGGATTATCTGAAAGCGACGGTCAGAGCGATCGTCGGCGCGATATGCGACACACTCGACGATCTTAAAGTCAAGTTCCCCCAGATCGACACCGTTCTCAAAAGAGAGGTCAGTTTCATTACGACGCAGGAACTTGAAGATATGTTCCCGTCCCTTACGCCGAAACAGCGTGAGGACGCTTATCTCAAAGAACATAAAACCGCATTCATAATGCAGATCGGCGATAAACTGAAAAGCGGAATAAAGCACGACGGAAGAGCGCCCGATTACGACGACTGGGCATTGAACGGAGACATTCTCTTCTACAACGATGTTCTCGGCTGTGCTTTCGAGATCTCTTCAATGGGAATACGCGTTGATCCGAAATCTCTCGATGAGCAATTGACAAAATCCGACGCTGACGACAGAAGACGGTATCCGTTCCACAAAATGTTGCTCGAAGGAAAACTTCCCCTCACGATCGGCGGCGGTATCGGTCAGTCAAGACTGTCGATGCTTTTACAGGGAAAGGCACACATAGGCGAAGTTCAGGTTTCCGTCTGGGACGATGAGACTCTGAAAGTTTGCCGCGACAACAATATTGATATACTGTGAATATGAGCGTACTTTATTTTTTTGAGTCCATACGAAATCCCGTACTTGACAATATCATGCTCGTCCTGACCAAATTCGCGGAGGAATACGTTTTTATCGTCGCGGCGTTGCTGATATTCTGGTGCGTAAACAAGAAGAACGGCTATTACATGATCACCGTCGGGCTTATCGGAATAACTCTCAACCAATGGCTGAAGATGCTTTTCAGAGTACCGCGTCCGTGGGTCTCCGATCCCGGTTTCAGCGCGGTCGAAGGCGCGAAGGGCGCCGCGAACGATTACTCTTTTCCGAGCGGACACACTCAGAACTCCGTCGGTACTTACGGCAGTATCGCCCGTTTTTCAAAAAAGAATTGGATCCGAGTGGTATCCGTCGCTCTCGCGATACTTATACCGATTTCACGGCTTTACCTCGGAGTACATACGCCGCTTGACGTCGGAGTTGCGTTCGCGATCGGAATCGTACTCGTATTCGCCCTGTATCCGCTGATACAAAAAGCAGATGATAAACCGTGGATCCTCGGCGTTTTGTTCGGCGCTTGCGCAATTCTTCTCGCCGCGTTTTTGGTTTTTGTTACCGTACAGCCTTTCTCTGTTTCGGAAGCATGGGAGATGTCTTGCATAGAAGGCGCGAAAGAAAACGTCTCAAAAATGTTCGGAGCGACTCTCGGCATACTCGTTGCTTGGTTTGTTGACCTGAAATACACAAAGTTTGACACCAAGGCTGTTTGGTATGTCCAACTTATCAAGATCGTCGGAGGAGTCGGAGCGGTTCTCGGATTGAAAGCGGTTTTCAAAGTCGCTCTTTTTGCCATGCTCGGCGACGGGAATACGGTCGCGGTCATTATCGAGTATTTTCTTGTCGTAATCGTCGCGGCTGCGCTTTGGCCGATGACGTTCAAACCGTTAAACCGTTTCTTTGAAAAAAGAAAAGCAAATAAATAAAATTGCGGGGATGCAAAAGCATCCCCTCTTTTTTTTATTCGGAACAATCCCGGACAATATCCGAAACAGACGCGTCCGTGAAAGATATGAGGTCCCTCGGTGAAACAAGTATCTGATGACCTATCTTTCCCGCGCTGACAGCAATCTTTTCCCTTTCGAGAGCCGAGGAATGAAATACCGTCTCATACTTTTTTTTCATTCCCACGGGAGAGCAACCGCCGCGGATATACCCGGTAACGGCGTTTATCTCGGAAACACGGATCATCTCGACGGATTTTTCGCCGACGGCTTTCGCCGCTTTTTTCAGATCGAGTTCCTCGGCGACGGGAATGACAAAAACAAAATACGATTTTGATGCACCTCTCGTCACAAGCGTTTTGAACACGCATTCGGATTCAAGTCCGATAAGCCCCGCGACGGTTACACCGTCAACGCAAACGCCCTCTTCGTGTTCATATTCGGCCGTCGTATACGGGATCTTCGCTCGATCGAGAAGCCTCATTGCATTCGTTTTGAATTCCGACATCAGACAGCCACCTCTTTCATAACGGTGTTGCTTCTGCCGACAATATCGTATATCTGCGAACAAACGCCGTCCGACAGATCAACGCCCTGCTTGAATTTCGCCTTTTTCCCTTCGTCTGTAAAATGGAAATATACCATATCGCTTCCCGGATTTGCGCGAAGAATATCAACGCATTCGCCGAAACGTACCGTGTCTGACTGTTCAACCGATATCATCATGGCAAGCACGGAGTGCGGCATCTCGTCGGGGATCGAAACGGGAACCTCTTCGGGCTCATAATTTCGGGCAACTTCGCTTATGTTGCGAGCCATAAGTTTTGCAATCTCACGGGTGTCGGACTCTTCGTCGTCGCTTCCGAAATTATCGCTTTCGATGCTGAGTCTTCCTTCAATTATAACGACTTTATCCTCAACGAGCATAGATTGAAACTTCTCGTATGTTTTCGAGAAAAGCAGAACTTCGATTGACCCCGTAAGATCCTGAAGTTGAACTATCGCCATCATCGTCTCGTTTCTGGTCAGTTTTTTCGTCACCTTCGCAAGGATCCCCATGATGCTGACTTTATCGCCGTCCTTGCATTCGTCTTCCTCGTCAAAAAGCGATGCGATCGTGCGAGTTCCGTACGCTTCGATAAGTCCCGCGTATTCCTTCATCGGGTGATCGGACAGGTAAAGTCCCGTTACATCCTTTTCAAATTTCAGTTTTTCTTTCTTTGAATATTCGGGAACTTTCGGGAATTTGAATTCGGGTGTCGAGTCTTCTTCCTCATCGTCCCCGAACAGACTGAACTGCCCGCTCTTTTCCTCTTTAAGACTGCTTTGGAGATTGGTACGGAGTTCGGGATACCCTGCAATGAGTTCATGACGGGTGTTTCCGAAACTGTCGAAAGCGCCTGCGTAGATCAGACTTTCAACCGTTCGTGAGTCGATGTCGTAACTCTTCATCATGCGGCGAAGAAAATCGTAAAAACTCTTAAACGGTCCTTTCTCTTCCCTTTCCTTGATGATGTTATGTGATATCTCGACGCCGACGTTCTTGACAGCCGCAAGACCGAAACGGATATTGTCTCCGCTTACGGAGAAGTACACTTCGCTCTCGTTGACATCCGGAGCGAGAACGGGAACGTTCTGCTTCTGAGCCTCGTTAATATAATCGACCATTTTGTCGGGTTTTGAAAGAACGCTTGTCAGCAACGCCGACATATACTCTTTCATGAAATGGCATTTAAGATATGCCGTATAGTATGTCACGAAAGCATACGCGGCGGCGTGAGATTTGTTGAATGCATATTTCGCGAACTCGATCATCTCATCGAATATTTCATTCGCAACATCTTCGGGAACGCCGTTTCTGACCGCTCCGGGCAGTTCCATTGTGCCGTCGGCGGCGAATTTCCCGTGAATGAAATATTCGCGCTCCTGTTGCATAACGTCCATCTTTTTCTTACCCATCGCGCGTCGAACGATGTCGGCGCGACCGAATGAGTAGCCCGCAAGACTGCGGACGATCTGCATGACCTGTTCCTGATAGACCATACAGCCGTGAGTAACTTCAAGTATGGGTTTTAACTGCGGATCCTTGTATTTTATCGACTCGGGATGATAACTGTTGTTGATATATGTCGGGATAGAATCCATCGGACCCGGGCGGTAAAGAGAGATGACCGCCGTAATATCTTCTATGTTCTTCGGTCTCAACTGAATGAGCGTTTTTTTCATTCCGCCCGATTCAAGCTGGAACACGCCGTCCGTCTGTCCGAGAGAAAGCATATCATAGACCGCTTTGTCTTCCATATCGACATTTTCGATCTTGAAATCGGGAATTCTTTTTCTGATCTGACGGCACGCGTCTTCGATAACCGTCAGATTTCGAAGACCGAGGAAGTCCATTTTAAGAAGCCCGAGTTCCTCGTCGATGACCATGTCGTACTGCGTGACGGGCATATCGTCCTGTACGGCAAGCGGAACGTAATTTGATACGTCGCCGCCCGCGATTATGACGCCGCACGCGTGAACCGAAGTATGTCTCGGAGCGTTTTCCACGCCCGCGGAAAGATCTATAAGTTCTCTGATCCTCGGATCGGTATTATACATCTCACGGAGTTCGGGGATCAGTTCGACAGACTCCATGATTGTTTTTTTGTCCTGAAGCAGTTTTGCGATTGCGTTCGCTTCGGTCGGTGTGAATTCGAGAACGCGGGCAACGTCCTTCACCGCCATTTTCGCTTTCATTGTTCCGAACGTAACGATCTGCGCAACGCATTCGGCACCGTATTTGCGGATACAGTAATCAACGATCTCCTGTCTTCTCTCAACGCAAAAATCAACGTCAAAATCCGGCATTGAAACACGTTCGGGGTTCAAAAAACGCTCAAAAAGGAGATTGTATTTTATCGGCTCAATGTTTGTTATATCGATACAGAACGCGACCATACTGCCCGCACCGGAACCTCTGCCGGGGCCGACGGGAATACCGACGCTTTTTGCGTAGCGGACATAGTCGCTGACTATAAGGAAATAGTCAACGAAGCCCATGGAATTTATAACGCCGAGTTCGTATTCAAGTCTTTCATCGAGTTCTTTCGTCCGTGCGGGATATTTTCTGTCATAGCCCTCGTACGCGAGTTTTTTCAAAAACTCAAAGTGATCCATATTATCCGGGGTGACAAAATTCGGAAGATGATAGACTTTATGGTCGGGATCGTCGAGGTTATGAAACGACACGTTGCACATATCCGCAATTTTTGCCGTATTGTCGCAGGCTTCGGGAATATACTTGAAAAGATCGCGCATCTGCTCCTCGGATTTCAGATAAAACTCGTCCGTCTCGAAACCCATTCCGCAGTCCTCGCTCAGCGTCTTTTTAAGCTGAACATACAGCAGAACTTTCTGCGCTTTTGCATCGCTTTTACGCAGATAATGCGCGTCGTTTGTCGCAACGAGAGGGATCCCCGTTTCCTCGTGCATTCTCAGCAGACCGTCGATAACGATCTTCTGATCTTCTATACCGTGATCCTGTATTTCGAGATAATAATTACCTCTGCCGAACAGATTGTCGTACCAAAGCGCGATTTCTTTTGCGCCTTCATAGTCTCCCGCGACAAGTCTTTGAGGAACATCGCCGGCAAGACACGCGGAAAGACAGATAAGCCCCTCGTGATATTTTTCGAGGAGTTCTCTGTCTATACGGGGTTTGTAGTAAAAACCTTCCGTGTTGCTGAGGGAAACCATTTTTATAAGATTTTGGTATCCCGTATTATTCTTGCAAAGAAGAATAAGATGCCCGTAATGAGAGTCATATTCTCTGCTCTTATCGAAACGCGTGCGGGCCGCCGTGTAACACTCACAGCCGATTATAGGCTTAATACCGTGTTTTTTCGCGGACTTGTAAAACTTGATCGCTCCGTACATATTGCCGTGATCGGTAACGGCGATGGCGGTCTGCCCCATCTCTTCGAGCAGTTCCATCATCTTATCTTTTTTATCTCCCATCGTACAGGCTCCGTCAAGAAGACTGTACTGAGAATGAACGTGTAAATGTACGAATGCCATAAATTCCTCCGAAGACAACAGCTTGTCTTATATATGGGTACAATAATTATCTATTTCAGTTTTTCCGCCGCGGCAATCAGCATTTTCAGTCTGTATGCCGTTCCCGATTTTGACAGCGGCGGATCGAACGTATTTCCGAGTTGTTCTATATTCATATCGGGGTGCGCCAAACGCGCTTCGGCGATTGAGACGATAATATCGGCGGTATTGACATATTTCGCCTTTTTGAGTTTTTTTGCAGCTTCTATCTGCTTCAAAGCGGATGCCGCCTGTTTTTTTGCGTTCGCAACATCGCAATTTCCCGCGCGGTTCGCATCGTTTCTGATAGTGCGGACAATATCGGAATTGATATATTCAAAAGCCTGATTTTTTGCGCCTATTTCATAAAGAAGCTGATATATATCGTCCGCTGTCTTAAAATAAAAAAAATTACCGCTTTGTCTGTGTGAAACGCGAACAACGATGCCGAGAGCGGAAAAAATATCGAGTGTCGGCTCGATCACCTGTTCGTTTTTGATACCTATCTCGGCGTAAAGCGCTTTTTCCGGATCGCTGACACTGCCCGACGCGACAAAAAGTCCGCGAACGAAAGCGGCTCCGAGCCTTTTATCCGAGAAAACGGTCAGATCCGCGTTTTCGGGAAGAGGAATTTTTTCGGAAACAATACTGAAAACATTCTCTCCGCCTTCAAAAATAAATCTTTTCCCCCTGCCGCCTTTTCTGACACAGGACGTCCCGTCAAAACAGCAGATCTTGCGAATAAGCAGACAAAAACGATCCATCGCATGTTCGTTTTCCGTCACGAACAGTATTCCGCGTTCATCAAAACGGTCGCAGGAATATAACATTCCGAAAAGTTCCGCGACTTTTTCATCCGCAGAAGATTTGACCGCGCAAACGGTGTTTTTTACGCCGCAGGAAAATGTCGTCATTTTATCCTCTTAACTTCGGGTTCAAGCATAACACCGAATTTTTCGTAAACAGTCTTTTGAACGAGTTCGCGCAATCCGTCAACATCGCGGCAGGTCGCGTCTCCCGTGTTAATTATAAATCCCGCGTGTTTTTCGCTGACCCGGGCTCCTCCGACCGAAACGCCTTTCAGCCCGCTGTCCTGTATAAGTTTCCCGGCAAAATACCCCGTGGGACGCTTGAAAAAACTTCCCGCGCTCGGATATTCAAGGGGCTGAGACGCTTTTCGCTTTTCAATAAGGCTCTGCATTTCCGCTCTGATCTCATCTTTGTTTCCGCGACGCAGAACAAGTTTTGTCTCGCATATAACATCATCGGGAGTAAAACATGAATGACGGTAGCCGAAATCATGCTCTTCACCCTTGACGGATCTGATATTTCCGTCAGCATCGACATATACTGTCTCGGCGACAATATCCGCGAATGTACCGCTGTAAGCGCCCGCATTCATAAACACCGCGCCGCCTATACTCCCCGGAATTCCGTGCGCAAATTCCATTCCCGTAAGAGATGCGTCAAGAGCCGCATTTGCAACTTTTGAATTCAGACATCCCGCGCCGGCGGTCATCTCGCAACCGTTGACTCTGACAAAATCGATCAGCGAGGTCTTTATGACCGCACCGCGTATTCCGTCGTCGTCAACGAGCAGGTTTGACCCGTTTCCGACGGTTATGCGGCGGATATTTTCCCTTTTCAGTTCCGCGACGATCAGACTGACATCCTGCACGGTTTGCGGAAAAATCATTATATCCGCGTTTCCGCCGATGCGGAAGGTCGTATATTTCGACATCGGGACATCGGTCTTGAATTCAATACCGCGTTCCGATAAAAAATCCATAAGTTCGGAAAGCATCACAGGTCTCCGTTTCGCAAAAAATTCAATCGTTGTTTCCGTTTATCGACGCTTCGAGTCTTTTATTCAGTTCGGCGGCGGCATTGTAACCGAGACGTTTCAGTCTGTTGTTCATTGCCGCAACTTCAATGATAACGGCAAGGTTTCTGCCGGGCTTTATCGGGATGGTTATCATAGGAACTTTAAGTCCGAGTATATCATACTGCTCGTATTCAAGCCCGTAGCGGTCGTATTTTGTATCTTTGCTCCAGTTTTCAAGCGAAAGAACAAGGTCGATCTTTTCCGACTCTTTTACGGCGCCCATACCGAATATCTGACGGACATCAACAATACCTATGCCGCGAAGTTCTATAAGATGTCTGATTATCTCGGGAGACGAGCCTACAAGCGTTCTGTTTGAAACGCGCTTGATCTCAACGGCGTCGTCCGCAACAAGACGGTGACCTCTTTTCAGAAGTTCGATCGCCGCTTCGCTTTTTCCGACTCCGCTTTCGCCGAGCATCAGTATTCCTTCGCCGTAAACCTCAACAAGAACGCCGTGCCGCGTGACCTGCGGGGCAAGTTTTACGCTCAAAAGACTGATAACGGCGCTCATCACGTTTGAAGTCGCGTCCTCGCTTCCGAGAACGGGGATCCCGTATTTCTGCGCGCTTTCAAGTATTTCGGGAATTATATCTATTCCCTGACAAATAATGAGCGCGGGAAATTTGCGGGAAAAGAGCGCATCGACCTTTGCGGCTCTGTCCGAAGATGAAAGGCTTTCAAGATAACCGAATTCGGCGTTGCCGATAAGTTGGAGACGGTCTTTTTCAAAATCGGTGAAATAACCGGTCAGCGCAAGTCCGGGACGGTTGACCTCGGAAGTTATCAGATCGATATCGTCACAGTTTTCCGCTCCGTTTTCGGGAATATAAATCGCCTTTAAGCCGAGTTTTTCAACGAGATATGACAGTTTCAGACTGCAAGACGCGTGAGACATATATCCTCCTCAAAAAAAGTCACTCAGGCAACGGAAATTGCCTGAGTAACTCAAAATCAATGATCCATCGGCAATTTTACCGATAAACGTAATTTTTATTCGTCAGCATCCTCAGACGCAGGCTCAGCCGTATACTCCTCGGGAGCATCTTCTTCCTCGGCTTCATCCTCACTCGGAAGAAGCGCCTTAACGGAAAGGCTGACCTTCTTCGTCTCAAAGTTGATGTCGGTTATCTGAGCGGTTACCGTCTGACCGATCTGAAGAACATCCGAAACATTCTCAACTCTGTGATTTGCAAGCTGAGAAATATGGATAAGTCCGTCAATTCCGGGGATAACGCTTACAAAAGCGCCGTAAGGCATAAATTTAAGAACCTTAACTTCGACAGCATCGCCGACCTGATATTTCTTGGGAAGGATTACCCAAGGATCATCCTCGGTCTTCTTATAAGTAAGAGAAACTTTCTTCGTTTCGGGATTATAAGACTTGACTTCGACTTCGATAACGTCGCCTACATTAACGACTTCGGAAGGATGCTTAATTCTGCCCCAGGAAAGATCGGTTATATGAACAAGTCCGTCCACGCCGCCGATATCGACAAATGCACCGAATGTGGTAAGAGACTTAACGGTTCCCGTATATCTCTTTCCGACTTCGATATTGTCCCAGATTTCTTTCTGAGCGGCTTCTTTTTCTTCTTTGAGAACGGATTTGATGGATCCGATGATACGGCTTCTTCTGCCGTTTTCTTCTACTTCAATAATGCGAAGTTTGACATTCGTTCCTTCAAACGGAGTAAGATCCTCGGTTCTGCGAAGAGACGCAAGCGACGCGGGAACAAAAACTCTGACCTTATTGACAAGGACAACAAGTCCGCCTTTTACTACCTGAATAACTTTTCCGGTAACGATCTCGCCGCTCTCTTTGAGTTCGGCTATGCGCTCGCGTCCTTTTTCCGCGTCAAGTTTTGATTTTGAAAGAAGGACTGTGCCCTCGGCATCGTTTACCTTCACGACGACCGCTTCCACCTCATCGCCGACGGCAACGGGCTTATCATCGTGCTCAAACTCCTCAGCGGGAATAAATCCGGAGTGTTTCGCACAAAGGTCGACCTGAACTTCCGTTCCGCCGACAGCCGTAACTGTTCCGGTTACTTTCTGACCGTTTTTCATCGGTCTGAGTGAAGCCTCCACGAGGCTGGCAAAATCTTCGCCGTCCTCGGTGAATACCTTCTCGTCGTTTTCGTTTACCATGTTGATAATGACCTCCTCGATTGCACTGCGGTGCGTGGATGCTCCGGCAGACAATCCTATTTTTTTATACTTACCTAAATAAGTTGGCAATTGAGTAAAGTTCTCTATGTGAAACGCATCGCAGTTTTTTTTGGCGATCTCATAGAGCTTTTTTGTGTTCGAGCTGTTTTTTCCTCCGACGATTATCATCGCGTCGACCTTTTCGGAAAGTTCCTCGACCTGTCTCTGACGGTCGTGCGTGGCGGTGCATATCGTATTGACGACCTCCACGTTCGGAAACGCTTTCGCGTACTCGGACATCCGCTCGAACTCTTCGATGTTAAATGTCGTTTGAACAACAAGGACATACTGCTTCCGATTATTTAGTTTATTATGCAATATATTTTTCAGTTCGTCAAGACTTTTTGCAATAAAGTAACTATTTTCTGCATTTCCGACAATTCCGACCACCTCAGGATGTGCAATATCACCCACGATGATAAGATCTTTCTTACCCGCTGCGATCTTTTGTATGCGCTTGACCTTCGGACATGTCATATCGACCGTCTCGACGCCGCGAGATTCAAGACCTTCAATCACGGAACGCGGAACACCGTGCGTTCTGATGAAAACTATCCCGTTCGGATCTGCCTGCTCCGGATCGTCGATAACGCAAACGCCTTTTTGTCGCAGATCCTCACTCAGATCAGGATTATGAATGATCGGACCGAAAGTATATATTTTTCTCCCCGAACCGACCCGTTTTTCTTTTTCAATCCGGTCATAGAGCGCGGCGACCGCGCGATCGACGCCAAAACAAAAACCGAGAGTTTCGGTCGTGATTATTTCAAAGCCCATAAACGCCTTCCATGATGCGTTCTCCCGCCGCGGTATATTCTTCGGATGAGCCTTTTTCAATTCCGAGTTCGGAGGGCTGTACGGGTTTTCCTATGCGTATCTCATAGCGATTAAAGATATTTACATTTCTTTTGTAAACGAGACGGATCGGGAGTATCGGAGTTTTGCATTTATACGAAAACATTGCAACTCCGCCTCTCGCGTCGCTCCCGTCGCCGTTATTGTAGCGGGTTCCTTCGGGAAAGATACCGAGTTGCTCGCCGCTCCGCAAAGCCTTCAAAGCCCCTCTGACGGAAGAGATCGCCGTTCCTTCCCTGTCAACGGGAATAGCATTCAGCCTTTTCAGGAAAAACCGCATAACGGGGATCTTGAAAAGTTCCTGCTTTGCCATAAACACGATCCTACGCTTAAAAACGGTCAGCAACAGAAGAATGTCGAAAACAGAATGATGGTTCGCGCATATTATCAACGCGCCGTCGGACGGGATATTCTCCTTTCCCGTCACCTTTACACGGTTGAAAACATAGATGTAAAAGAGCGACACGGCTCTGACAAATTTATACATTTACCTTACTCCGTATAACATTTATAACAGTTTCGACGGATTTTTCGAAATCCATATCGGAAGTATCGACCAAAACCGCGTCTTCGGCACGTTTAAGAGGAGCCGCGGCTCTTTCGGAATCCGCTTTGTCGCGGGCTTTTACCTCTTCGAGAACTCTCTCAAATGTTTCGGGCGTTTCAAGCCCTTTCGCCATAAGTTCGCGGTGACGTCTTTGCGCGCGTATCTCGATCCCCGCCGTAAGAAAGATCTTAACATCGGCGTTCGGCAGAATGACCGTTCCGACATCGCGTCCGTCCATTATGACATCGTTTTTCTTTGCGATATCGCGTTGCAGATCGAGAAGAAAACTTCTGACCTCGGGAACTGCGGACACACGGGAAGCGGCAGCGGAAATCTGCTGTGTCCTTATAAGAGACGAAACATCCTCTCCGTCGATGATAACGTGCTGTTCCCCTCCGACATGAGTAAGAGATAACTCGGTTCCGGGCAGCACGGATATAATATTCTCATCGGTAAACTCCATACCGGTGCGGACGAATTTCAGTCCGATCGCACGGTAGATCGCGCCCGTATCGACATATATAAAACCGAGCCTTGACGCGACCGCCCTCGCAACGGTGCTTTTCCCCGCGCCTCCGGGGCCGTCGATAGCAATGTTTATTCCCATTTTCCTATGTCCTTTCCCGCGCAGTATCCGGTGCTGAAAGCTATCTGAAGATTGAAGCCTCCCGTATACGCATCGACGTCGAGCACCTCTCCGCAGAAATATAAATGTTTTATTTTTCTCGAACGCATGGTTTTCGGATCAACGTCTTTTACGCTGACGCCGCCCGCCGTAACGATCGCCTCGGAGATGTCTCCGCGCGAAGATACGGTAAACCGCAGATCTTTCAGAAGATGAAGCAGTTTTGCCCGTTCCTCAACCGTTACCGAATTGATTTTTTTCACGGCGTCCGTTCCGCTGAGTTCAACGATAACGGGAATCAGTTTCGCAGGCAACAGATCCGACAGAGAGTTGGAAAAGTTCCTGTTGATGTTTTTTGAAAAATCCGAAACAAGTCTTTTATCGAGAGTTTTTTCATCAAGCGCGGGTTTAAGATCGATCGATATGATATCTCCCTTTTCCGCGACCGAACTTGCGCTGAGAATTTCCGGACCGCTCATTCCGTCGGAAGTGAACAACATTTCCCCGAAACCGCCGTAGACAGTCTTTCCGTTTCTGAGAAGTTTTACACCCACATTGCGGAGTGAAAGCCCCTGCAAACGCGCGCACAAATCTTTTTCCTCAAAGATAAGCGGTACGAGCGCCGCCCTCGGCTCCGAGATCGAATGTCCGCACGCTCGGGCAAACTCATAGCCGCTTCCGTCAGAGCCTGTCAGCGGATATGACATTCCGCCCGTCGCAACGACCGTGTTTTCCGCAAATATCCTGCTTCCGTCGTCAAGTTCGACTCCCGTTACGGTATCATTTTCGACGGTAAGAGAAGAGACCTTGCCGCGAACGAAACGAACGCCCGATTCATCGCAGTACCGTTTCAGCGCATCTCTGATGTCCGCCGCCCTGTCCGAAACCGGAAAAACACGGTTTCCTCTTTCGGTCTTCAAGGCAACGCCGCGGTTCTCAAAAAATCTGATCGTATCTTCGCTCGAAAACGATGAATACGCGCTGTAAAGAAATCGCGGGTTTGAAACGATATTCTCAAAAAAGGTTTCGCGGTCGCAATTGTTCGTAACATTGCATCTGCCCTTTCCCGTTATCAGAAGTTTGCGCCCGGGCATTTTATTTTTGTCAATGACGAGAACCTCTTGCCCTTCCATTCCCGCCGCACCCGCGCACATCATTCCCGATGCGCCCGCGCCGATAACGACGCATCCAACGCGCATTTCCAAGGCAGAATACCCCTCTCCCGTAATAGAATAACTATAACATTTTTTCAAATGAAAATCAATAGAAAAATTGACCTTTTCATACTATTGTCATAAGAAATCCTTTTATACGGCGTGCTTCTCTCCGGCGACGACGACCTTTAACAGGTTGGTCGTTCCCGATACGCCGAGAGGCACTCCGGCAGTTATGACAACAATATCTCCGTCATTGACGTACCCTGCCTCCTTTGCGCGCTCTACCGCATCGGCAAAAAGTTCGTCCGTGCTCGCTTTCTCGCCGAGTATCAGAGGATAAACGCCCCATGACAGATTCATCTGACGGCACACTTTCGGACTCATCGAAAAAGCCACGATCGGAGAAAGCGGACGGAATTTCGAGATCTCCCGGGCGGTTCTTCCGGATTTTGTGACGGTCACTATCGCCTTCGCTCCGAGATCGTGCGCGGTCGTACATGTCGCATGTGAGATCGCGTTCGTAATATCGCTGCCACGGTCCTGATTTCTCTGCGAAAACCTGTGTATATAGTTAATATCCGATTCCGTTCTTTCCGCTATGCGAGCCATCGTTCTGACCGATTCGACGGGATAAAGACCGTTTGCGGTCTCCCCCGAAAGCATTATCGCGGAAGTTCCGTCATATATTGCATTTGCGACATCGGTCGCTTCCGCCCTTGTCGGACGCGGATTTTTGATCATTGAATCAAGCATCTGAGTTGCGGTTATGACCTGTTTTCCCGCAATATAAACTTTCTTTATGAGATCTTTCTGAATAACGGGGATCTCTTCGAGAGGAACTTCAACGCCGAGATCTCCGCGCGCGACCATAAGCCCGTCGGAAACGCTGAGGATATCGTCCGCATTGCGCACACCTTCCATATTCTCGATCTTTGCGATTATTTTAATATCGGTGTTTCCGAGAGAGGCAAGGAATTCTCTTATATCAAGTATATCGCGCGCCGAACGCACAAACGATGCGGCGATAAAATCAAAACCCGTTTCAACTCCGAACTTTATATCACTTTTGTCTCTTTCGCTGAGAAACGGTATCGAAAGTCTGACATTCGGGACATTTATGCCTTTATTGTCCGAAACTTTTCCCCCGTTGAGAACTCTGCAAACGATATCGTTTCCGTGAACGCTTTCGACGGAGAGTTCAATCAGACCGTCGTCTATCAGAATTACGGTACCTTTTTTGACATCATTCGGAAGCCCCGCATAAGTTATCGAGCAACGCTCTGCGGTTCCTTCGACATCGTCGGATGTCAGAATAAAAGTCTGACCCTGTTTCAGTTCGACGGATCCTTCTCTGAATTTCCTGACTCTGACCTCGGGTCCCTTTGTATCAAGCATTGTCGCAACGGGAAATCCGAGTCTGTCTCTGACGGCGACAAACTCATCAAACCTTTTTTTATGCTCCTCATGAGATGCGTGCGAAAAATTAAAGCGCGCAACATTCATCCCGCTTTTTATGAGCTCCTCAACGACAGCGGGATCGTTCGTCGCCGGACCGAGAGTACATACTATCTTTGTTTTTCTCATTCTTTTTCCCCCAATAATATTTCGATATTTATTATAGCACAAAAACGGTCGTATGTAAATAAAATATATGTAAATTCCGAGATTTTTCAACGGAGATTAAAATAAGAGCGTCCTCGACGGACGCCCTTGATATCAGAAAATCTCAATTGTAAAGCCGACGGAATATTCGTCGCGGGGTTTCAGACGGAGCATATCGGGTTTTTCTTCGAGCGGAAGTTTTTCACCGACAAATGCGGTATGCCCGTTCCACGGTTCGAGACAAACGAACGGAGCGTCGCTCTTGTTCGTGTGCCAGATGCCGAGCATTCCGAAGCCGTCGAAATTCATTTTCACTCCGTTACTGCCGTTTTTGCTTTTCAGACAGACGGTTTTGGGAGTTCCCGCGAGAACAACGGCGTCATTATCGAACAAATCGTGCCGAAGCGAAAGCCTTACACCGTCTTCGAGAGAGTATGCTTCGGGTTTCTCTTTCATGAAACCGTCATCGGTCGGAAAATACCTTTCCGGACAACTCTTTTCGGGAAATTCAAGATAATAATCTTCAAACCTTTCCCCCGCGTTGATCGGAACTCTGAATCCGGGATGACCGCCGACAGCAAAGATCATTTCCTTTTCCGCGGAAATATTTTTTACCGTATAAGTCACTCCGAGCGTTTTGTTTCCGAGAAGATCGTATCTGACCGAGAACTCGAAATCAAACGGATACTTCGCTTTCGTCTCGCAATCAGACCGAAGCGAAAAAGTCATCGACTTTTCCGAATGCGCGGTGAGGTCAAATTTCATGTAACGCGCAAATCCGTGGCGGAGACCGAAATCGAATTCTTTGCCGTCATACGAATATTTTCCGCCGAAAATACTCCCGACAAACGGAAACAGATTCGGGGCGTGCCTTGGCCAATACCGCTCGTCGCCAGACCAAATATACTCTTTGTTTCCCTGCGTCATATCGCAAAGAGACAACATTTCCGCGCCTTTCGGCTCGACGGCAACGAAAATCTCACCGTCGGTCATTGAATAGTACATATCAATCTCCGTTAAAGCGTTTTTGCGATTTCTTTAAGATACTCTCTGAAATCCGCGCCGATCTCGGGGTGTTTGAGCGCTGTCTCGACCTGCGCCTGCATAACGCCGAGTTTGTTTCCCATGTCGTATCTCTTGCCGATGAAATCGACGGCGACCATCCTCTCGGTCTGAGCAACGGTCTTCATCGCGTCGGTAAGTTGGAGCTCATTTCCCGCTCCGAGCGGCGTTTTTTCAAGAACGGAATATATATCAGGAGTCAGAACAAGTCTTCCGAGAATGGAATAATACGAAAGGATCTGATCTTTCGAGGGTTTCTCGATCATATCGGAGACATAATACTTATTATCCTCTATGTGATCGACCGCAAGGGTGCAATAACGCTGGATTGCTTCTTCGGACACCGCCTGAACGCCGCAAACGCCTTTGCCGTATTTCTCATAAGCGTCGCAAAGCTGTTTGACAACGGGATATTCGTCGTTCATAATAACGTCGTCGCCGTAAAGAACGGCAAACGGATCGTTACCCGTAAACTCTCTCGCGTACATCAGCGCACCGCCGGTGCCGTTCATCGTCTTCTGACGGACATAAACGATATTCGCCATGTTTGAAATTTCATTGACGGTTTCAAGCAACTTTGCTTTCTTTGCCCCGCCCTCTCTGAGTCTGTCTTCGAGTTCGGGAGAACGGTCAAAATGATCTTCGATCAGCGTCTTTCCTCTGGAAATGACGATCATGATGTCTTCGATCCCGCTCTTGACGCATTCCTCGACAAGATATTGGAGCGCCGGTTTGTCAACGATCGGGATAAGTTCCTTCGGAACCGATTTAGTCGCGGGAAGCATTCTCGTTCCGAGACCCGCGGCAAGGATAACTGCCTTTTTTACTTTCATACAAATACTTCCTTTCGGGAACGGTTTTCAGTTCTCTCGATTGTTTATAATACCATAATATGTATTAAAAATCAAGTTATTTAAAAACTGTTCCGTCTTTTTTAAAAAATGCGATCCTTTTAACGGTCAGCGGGCGAACAGTTCCCCCGCAAAAGGAGAAAAACGCTTTTAACAAAAGGTTTACGCCGACATTGTTTTCACTTCCGCACGGAAGTTCCGCAACGATTTCCAAGCCGTTTTTGCGGTTTTCTTTTGTCTTAACTGTTAACGCGTCGCTGATGCAAACGGTTTTCATTCCGCCTTTTTTCGCTTTTTTTTCGACTTCTATCCTGTCCTGAGCAAGGAAACTCTCAAAGTCTCCGACACAGTCGGACGGAACGAAGATCTCGTAATCCGCATACTCGATCAGATTCAGTTTTTCTCCGTTTTCATAGGCATCGACGACTCTGATGTCGGAAGGAACGGCACGGGACATTTTTTCAACGATCTCTTCTCCGCGCATCGGCACATCGGTTCTGATATCAACGATCTCGCATTCGCTCAATACGCCGAGCGGCAACGGCGGAGAAAAAACCATGTAAGGATGCGGATTGAAGCCCTGAGTATGACTGACGGGAATGTCGGCCCTGCTGAAAATACGCGTAAAGCAGCGCACAAGATCGAGATGTGAAATAAAGCGCGCGTTGGCTTCTTTCGTAAATACTATCCTCACGGGCAAACATCTCCTTTGCAGATCTTGTTTATCCCGCAGCCGGAACATTTTTCCTTGCAATTCGGGGTCGTTTCCGCTCGGTATGCCTTTTCGCATTCACGTTGCAGAAACGCTTTGGAAACTCCGCAGTTAATTATATCCCACGGAAGCGGTTCGTCAAAATCGCGTTTTCTGTTACAATACTCGGCGACGGTCAGTCCTTCTTCTTCGATCGCGTTCATCCACTCGTCGAATTTGAAATGCTCATTCCAGCCGTCGAGCTGGCATCCACGCTTGTATGCGTTGTATATGACATTTCCGAGGCGTCTGTCTCCCCGAGCGAAAACCCCTTCGAGAACTGAGGTTTTTCCGTCGTGATAATTGACGCGGATATGCTTGTTTCTTCCGACGGTCTCGATAAGAAGTTTTTGTCTTCGTTCGATCTCGTCGAGCGTTATCTGAGGTTCCCACTGGAACGGTGTGAACGGCTTCGGCACAAATGTGGAAAGGCTGATCGTCACGTTCAGACCGCGAACGCGCTTGATCGGAAGCGAATAGAACAGATCGACTATCCGTTGCGCTGTATACGCTATGCCCTTGATGTCCTCATCGGTCTCGGTCGGAAGCCCGATCATAAAATACAGCTTGACTGCGCTCGCGCCGCCCTCAAAGGCAATTCTGCACGTATTCATAATCTCTTCTTCGGTGACGTTTTTGTTTATAACGTCGCGAAGTCTCTGCGTTCCCGCCTCGGGAGCGAATGTCAGCCCGCTCTTTCGCACGGATTGCATTTTTTCAAGTAATTCTTTTGAGAAATTATCGACACGGAGCGACGGAAGCGAAATATCTATATGTTGAGGGACACAATATGTCAAAAGGCTGTTTGCAAGTTCGTCGAGCCGTTCAAAATCGCTTGTGGAAAGAGATGTAAGACTTATCTCGTCATATCCCGTCGCCTTTATCAGTTTTTTTGCGGTCTCGACAAGCAGTTCGGGCGAACGCTGTCTGAACGGACGGTAGATCATTCCCGCCTGACAGAAACGGCATCCGCGGATACAGCCGCGCATGATTTCAAGAACGACTCTGTCATGAACGATCTCGGCATACGGAACGACGGTTTTATCGGGAATATAGCATTTGTTTATATCCTTTATAATGCGTCTGTTGACCTGTTTTCCCTGCTCATGGTACTTCGGAACGTACATACAATCGATCTCGGTCGCACGGCGAAGAAACTCTTTCCTGTCCTTTCCGCATTGCCTGTAGATTTCAAAAAGCGTATAATAATCCTCTTCTCCGTCGCCTATGAAAAATATATCGACGAAATCCGCGAGGGGTTCGGGATTGCAGGCGCAGGGTCCGCCGCAAATAACGATCGGATCGCCCTGTTTTCTTTCACTCGCGAAAATCGGCACTTCCGCAAGATCGAGCATGGCGACGATATTCGTGTAACTGAGTTCGTATTGAAGCGTAAAACCGATAAAATCGTCGTCTTTGATCGGTTCATGACTTTCAAGCCCGAAAAGAGGGACTTCGCATTCTCGCATAAGGCTCTGCATATCGGTGTTCGGCATAAACACGCGTTCGCACCAAACATCGGGCATGGTGTCGTTCATCATGTTATAAAGTATCTTCATGCCGAGGTGTGACATTCCGACATCGTACATATCCGGAAAGCAGAACGCAAACCGAATGTTCACATCCGCTTTGTTTTTGACGACGCTGCCGTATTCGCCTCCGACATACCACGACGGTTTCTGGACTTCCGTCAACCGCGTATCGATAAACTCGTTAATATTCATCTTGGATTCCTTTTAGGGTTCCTTTCGCTTTATACATTTCATTTTACTACATTTCGTGTCCGATTTCAAGAGTTTTTCGCTAAATTTCTCTCTTTAACGCAATATATGAAAAAAGATATGCGCAGATCAGCATGAGTGAAAAGTTATACCCCGTTTCGACGATCAGCCATATTGCCAGCGCCGCCAACGGGACGAGAAAGACAAAAGATACGATCAGGCATATACGTTGGGCTTTTCCGGGCGAAACCTTGGAAAGCAGAAAAAAATAAAGCGCCCGTCCGCCGTCAAGAGGAATGACGGGGACGAGATTGACTGCCGCAAGCGCAAAATTACAGGCCGCGAAAAAATCCGCGCCGATTATTTTTTCCGTGCTTCCGAACGCAAGCGCGAGCGCTCCCGCCGCGATATTTGCGGCAATTCCGGACAGAGAGGCGAATATCTCTTTTTTACAGGAGACATCGGTTGCCGAAACAAGGCTGACATTGATGCCGAACGGCATAAGTCTCAGTTTTTTTATTCTTTCGCCGTAACGCAGAAAAGCGGCGATATGCGCTGTCTCATGTATCAGAGAAGAGATAAAAACAATGAGGACACCGTCTCCCTTTCCTATCATTGCAAGGAGTATCCATACGAGAGGGAACGCAGGATGAACGGAAAACTTATTCTTCATTGAATTTGAAATAGACCTCGGGGTCAACAAACCTTTCGCCGTATTCTATCTGAAAATGCAGATGCGCGCCCGTAACGTTGCCCGTATGACCCGAAAGCGCAATGATCTGAGCGCGTTCGACAGTCTCCCCTTCTTTGACAAGCGACTGCTGAAGATGCCCGTAATAGGTGATAAAACCGTTTGAATGGTCTATTCGGATGAAGTTTCCCCCTATATCATTATATCCGACCTCAACAACTTTACCTGCAAGCACGCTCTTTACTTCCGTACCGTCCGAGGCGTTGACATCAACTCCGCGATGAAAGACCGTTGCCTCATTCTCGAACGGATCATGCCTGTAACCGAAACCCGAATTCAATGTTGAATTGACGGGAAGACACGCATCGGAAAAAGGGCTGTCAGCCTTTTCCTCCCCGACAGGAGTGTCGACCTGTGACATGACAGCCAAGACGCTCTCGTCGATTTTTTTTGACCCGCGCTCCGCACCGCCCGTAAACATTGCAAATACCGCTCTGAGTCCGTTGCCTTTATCCGAGACGCCGTCTTTCATCGCCGCGGTACCGTATTTTTGTATACCGACCGCGGCAAGAGTACATATTCCGAGCGCGACGGCAAGAGCAGCCGCCGAAAAAATGCGTTTTCCGCTCCTTCTGCACTTCAATTCAAGATTTCGCACCGCGAGATCGGTTTTTCGGGACATCGTATCACCTCGTTAAATTTTAGTCGGCGCAGGCTTGAAATATGACGATTTTTATGATATAATATGCTATAAACCGCATTCAGGGATGTCATATCTGACGGAAGGCTTGTTTTTCAGATGAATATACGTTTAGGCGACCGCTCTTACGGCGTTAAAAATTATATAAAAAGTTTCGACAAGATTCTTCTTGCGCTGATAATCGTATTGCTGGCGTTCAGCATGCTCTGCATCAACAGCGCGACATACGGGTCGGAGGCTCATTCGCGCTGCATGATCGTTCAGGGAATTGCGATCGGTCTCGGCTTTATGCTTATGATCGTCATTTCGAGGATCGACTACGATATTGTTTCCGATCTCTGGAAATACATTGTTGTCGCATCATCCGCCGCGCTGTTTTTTACGGCGCTGATCGCGCCCGAAATAAACGGAAACAAAAACTGGCTGATGATCGGTTCGATTAACATTCAGACATCGGAATTCACAAAAGTGTGTTTTGCAGTGACCATGTCGAAGCATCTGTCGAATCTCGGACAGGATATGAACAAGCCGAAAAACGTTTTTTTTCTTCTCGTTCATTTCCTCGCTTATCTTGTCCCCATTCTGTTGCAGGGAGACATCGGAACGGCGCTCATATACATAGGGATGTTTATTATCCTCGTTTTCGTTGCGGGGCTTTATTACAGATATATATTGCTCGGAATTATCGGGTTAGCGGGCATAACGCCGCTTTTCTGGAGTTTGATGAAAGATTATCAGAAACTCCGGATTCTTTACGGCTTTCAACCGGAACTCGATCCTCTCGGGAAAGGTTATCAGCCTCTCGTTTCGAGGATGGCGATCGGTTCGGGGCAACTTTTCGGGCTCGGCTATAAAAAAGGTATTCAGGCACAGAATTCGCTTCTTCCCGAAATACGGACAGACTTCATTTACGCCATTGTCGGCGAGGAATGGGGTTTTGTCGGCTGTGTATTCGTTTTGCTCGTTTTGGTTACAATAGTATTGCTGATATTCAGAAACGCGCGCAAAGCGAAAGATATTAAAGGGTATTTTATCTGCATAGCGGTCGCGAGCATGATAATGTTCCAAACGATAATAAATGTCGGAATGTGCATAGGGGTTCTTCCCGTCATCGGTGTAACTCTCCCGTTTTTCAGTTACGGAGGGTCGTCCGTTCTTGCGCTCCTTATCGCTGTCGGACTTGTCCAGGCCGTATGCGTGAAGCCCGATCGTTCGCTGAAATTCGGGATGAGGTAAATGCGGAACAAACTTTTGAAGTTGCTCGATTATTCGGTCGATCTCATTTACAGAACGATGATAACAAAAGGCGCGGTGTTCTTCTCGAACGCCGCGCTCGATTTTGTTTTGTTCAGGCTCTTCTTCGGAGTCTTTTCGGTCTTCGCCCCTCTGTCTCAATTTCTTTCGTACTCCGTCTCGACCGTGACAAGATATCTGTCATACAGTTTCATAAAATTTAACCGCACGGGCGAGGGTCACGCCGTGCGGTTTGCGAGATTTCTTTGGATAAATCTTTTTGTTGCGTTGCTCTCCCCGCTCCTGCTGTCACTCCTGATAAGAGCGGGTTTGGAAACGGAATATTCAAAACTCGCGGTTCTTGCGTCAACTGTCGGTGTAAACTTTCTGTTCTGCAAGTATGCCGTTTTCATCTGACAGCGGCTTCTTCGGAAGAAGAAAAGCAGTTCAGAGCCTTTGTGTCCGCCGTTTTCGGAAGAACGAACCGAACCGATCGGGGCAGACATTCTATCTCCGCTCTTGTTACCGAAAGCATTTCACCGTCATAGCACACGGTGAACGGCGTGTCTTTTGTCAGGACTGCCTTTCCGCACCGACGGTATTTCAACAGTTTTTCGGCGGCGGGCGTTCCCAAAAGCGTTCCTTTCTGATATGCCGAAACATTTCTGACAAATGCGCGGCGTTTCACATCTTTGACCGTTATAACATCCATAAGACCGTCATCGACCCGAGAAAGAGAAGCGGAGCGGTATCCTCCGCCGTAATACTGCGCGTTCGCAAACAGCGTCAGCAAAAAGCGGAAATCGGTTGCTTCCCCGTCGTCAAAAGCGATTTTCAATGTTTCTTTCGGGAAACGTATCAGACAGAGAGCAACACCGAGATGATACGCGACGGATTTCGGCACAAACCTCTTTTTCCTGAGTCTCTCAACACGCTGTACGACAGCGGCATCAAATCCTATATTGGCAATGTTTATGCAGATCCTGTCATTTATTCTGATCGCATCAATAGGCACGGCTTCGGACTCGATCGCAACGGCGATATCCGAAAAAACGCGGCAGTCTCCGAAAGTTCTTATAAAATCGTTTCCCGTACCGATCGGAATGACTGCAAACTCGGCATTGGGGTGTCCGAATATACCGTTCACGACTTCATTGACAGTCCCGTCTCCGCCGCAGGCGTAAACGCGAACCTGTTCGCCGTTATCCGAAACTTCACGCGCAAAATTTTCCGCGTCGCGGCTTTTCGCCGTCAGGAAAATATCGTAATCAAGTCCTTTTTCCTCGCATAATGTTTCAATACAATGTCTGAACTTGTCTGTAAACGACGCAGAATTCGACTTCGGATTGATTATAAAAACATGCTTCATCTTTTTTTCTTTTTCCTTTTTCTTTTTTTCGGATATTTGCGCAAACATATTTCTGTCACGCAAAACGGCTTTGTGATCGAATACCGCTCCGAAACTTTTCACCTGATATGATATGCAGGAGCACTTTTCGCGTGCTGCCCGCTTTCCTGCGATGACGGTAAAATGCTCGGAAACATGGCTCTTTTCGGAGGTCATCAATTGACCCGTGACAACAATGCCACAGTCTCAACGTGGGTCGAGTTAATAAGGTTAATGTCAATGGTTGACGGGAAAATATCAACTCTCCCTGTTGTAGGGAACATATCTGCCTACTCCCCTTCGTTAATGTCTACTATATAATACTTCAAATGGTCAGTCTTTCCTTCCCATTTAATATTATATCTTTTCTTTAATGTAACAGATTCTGCCTTCTTGCCTGTTGGCTTTTCAATAGTGCCTTGCAGCATCTCCCCATCTCTGAAGTATGTGTAAATTCCATCTGTCTTTTTACCAGAATAGAAATTCTTATCATTTACCATAGTCAAAGAATATGTGGCATCAAATCCATCATCTTTCAGCTGCTCCATGAAAAGGATGTCCTTTATAAAGGAATACATCTGTTCCGGATACTGTCCGTTTACAGGATACTTAAGTTCAACTGCATATTTTTCTTTATCGTTATATACAACAATGTCAATTTCGTGTTTTATAGTTCCTTTTATACCGAAGTACTTTGTATTTCGTTCAAACTGCACTTTGTAATTTGACAACTGTTCTCTTAAGAAAATTCCAAGTTCGTGCTGAAGACTAAATTCATTATATATCTCAACCTGATCATCTTCAACCATACCGATGAATTCATATAGTAATTCCTTTATCACAATATCACCTTTGACTTCTGCTTTATAATATTCGAAGGTCTTTTATTTCTTTTAATTTTCCTAAATTTATCATTGAACTTTTCCGCATAGAATCGCTACCTTAATTTCAATAGTCCTATACACTCAACACCTCAAAAAGTAGTTTCTGAACTCCACCCTATGCAAAGTCAGACTATAGGACTACTGTATTTTTCTCTCTAACAGAGATTCCGAGTACCTATCCCTTAAGGCTCAGTTCTCGGAATCCCTTGATTTCAGTACTTTTCAGTTGTTTATTTGTCTTTTCTTGACAGCAGACAGACTGTCTCCACATGCCTTGGGACAATAGCGTGAATAAAACGGTGTCTATTTATGCTGATTGCTCGTCCTCCCTCGTAGAGCAGTTCCCGCCTTCTAAAGCGGTCGAGTGGGCAGATTTGATGTAAAACTAAGCCACACCCAGTGTGTATTTATAGTTTAGCGCTTCAATAACCGCATCGATGATTTCTACACCAAATTCCTTTTTTGATATCCCCAGGGACTTCAGCATTCTCTTGTTTTTTCTGAGGGACTTCCAAAGGAGCTTTTTATCTCTCGGTAATCTTGTGGCATGTATCCAACAACGATATCCGTCCTGCCTTTGAGTTCATGCCATATCGTCTTTAGCAAAGTGGATTTTCCTGCCCCGTTTTTTCCAATAATACATACGTGCTGGCTTCCGATTACAGACAAAACAATATTTGTGGATAAGATTTTGCCATCTATCTTCAACTCAGGCAATTCGAGGTCAATTATTCTCTTCTGTGATGGGACAAAAATATTGCTATCAAACTTAGATGCTTTAATGGTGTTAGTCCTTTCTTCGTTCACGCATTTTGCTGGTTTTATTTCTGCTGGAATTATCTCTTGAACTGCATGAACTATTTTTTTTCGTCGAGCCACTGGTTTTTTTAGAAACATTAGAAGAATCAGTTCGGCGATTCAATTTGCTTACGAGTTGTCCGCACGCAGCTTTTATACTCCCACCGCGAGATTCTCTTATTTTCACAGTCAGTCCAACATCATTTAGTTTATCACGAAAAGCGACTAATTCTTGCTTATTAGGTCGTCTGACCACCTTACAATCAGTTTCGTTGTATTGAAGAAGATTTATAAGAACATTCTTGCCACGAAACCATCTTCCCAACTGTTTTACATCGCTTAAGCGATCATTCAAGCCTGGAATTAATAAATACGCTATGGTAACAGTACGATTGTGTCTCTCAGAATACGAAAGCGTTGACTGGACAACCTCCTCGATATCATAGCCCTTCATATGGGGCATAATATAGTTTCTTGTACGTTGATTTGTTGCATGCAAAGATAATGTGAGCTGGATTTTCAAATGCTCTTCCCTAATTTTTTTCATTTGGGGTAAAGGACCAGAGGTTGAGATGGTAATCCCGTCCGTTGGAAAGTTCAGACCTTTCCGATCTCTAAGAATATGAATCGCTTTAATCACATTGTCGTAATTAAACAGCGGTTCACCCATTCCCATAAATACAATCCGGTTTACTTTTCCGCTCACCAAAACAACCTGCTGAACTATTTCAGATGGGGTAAGATTCCTAATAAAACCGTTTTTACCAGAGGCACAAAAAATGCATCCGACAGGGCATCCAATCATGGTGCTTACACAAACGGTTGTGCCTGTCTTTCGTTTAATGCTGACGGTTTCTATACAGTAACCGTCAGACAATTCAAATGCATACTTTTGGGTGTCGGGACCGCGAAAGACTTCCTTAATCCTTATCGTGCTTTGCTTTTTTCCATTTGGGCCTGAATAAAGATTATGATAGAGTTTATCTGCTTGTTCTTCTCCAATTGTTTCTGCTACTTCAGAATATGTGAATCCATAAGGATCGCTATAAATATCTTCGAGTTGAAGATGAAGCTTGGTTCCCACGATAATCTACCTCCAATTAATCGTAATAGCTATTTATTGAGCCAAAAGAAATCAGTGTTCTTTTGAAGAGTTTTCTCTAAAAATATCGATTGAATTTAACATCTGTAGTGTTCGTTCATCATTACTAAATACTGCATAGAGCGCTAAAAAAACAGTCCAACTCATGCTCTTTTTCCCATTCTCAATTGCGTTATAAGTTTGCCTCGAGATACCGATTCTCTCAGAAATGTCAGCTTGAGAAGCACCGATTCTTGCTCGCAACACAGGTAACTCAATTATTAGAGCGTCGATAAGTTCTCGCCTTTTGCTGCTTAATAGTTCCATAGTTATCTCCCTTCATATAAATTTACACTATCAAATAGCTACTTTTTTCCGTTGGTGTTGATTACATCACACGCAACCCAGCAAAAGCAATTGGCATTAAACAGTTGCAATTCAATTTTAGCTCTCTTTTTGCGGTAATCAATATGGCGGACCACACCATTACATTCAGCAAACAACGGATCGTCAATGTGTATTACATCTCCGATTTGTATTATTCTAATCGCCTTAATCAGGCCATCGGTTTCAAAAATCTTGTTTGCAAATAAACGGTCATAACCTTGAAGGCAGAAACCGCACTCAGGGCAACCAAGCGCTCTTATTACGCCTTCGACCATCATAGCGGATAAATCAACAGGTTCAGATGAATATACAAAGACATATCCCGGAAGCAAGTCAAATAGAATATCAATATTCTTTCCCTGCCTTCTTTGGCGCTTGATTATTTTTGGTGATAACGCTCTATGAATTCCAGCCTTTTCTAAAGCATTTGCGACCTGCTGACATTTCTTGGTTTCGCAGAACAAACAATAACAGTAATTCATTTGGGTAAGCTCCGCCATTAGTCGAATCATTCGGCGAAGCAATTCGACTAAAAAATCGTACTTTATATTCAAACTAAGCATTATTACAGCAAGCCACTGATAATATGCGATAGTTTTGCCTCATTGGTTGGTTCACAAATCGATAAAAACAGTTCTTTGAACCATCGATGATGCGAATTCGTCGTCCACCGCAGATATTTGCAACACCAGCCTATTATCATTATATCATTTGTCGCCGAGGTTGTCAATTTGTTGCCGTAGTTGACGAGCATTTTTTGTACCATTTTTTCAAGGAATAACTCTTGATGCTGTGCCCACCAGTCAGGAAAAGACATTCCACTTGTAATGGAAATGAGACCTATGCCCAGTATTGATTGTAAGCGAGGGGCGCTTGCTGTGGTACCTTGTCAGAGCCTCGTGATATTTATATAGTCCTCGATATTCTTCTGGAAGTGCAAGATAATTCTTGCCCTCTGGAACAAGAGCTATCATAGTTCGTGTCTTTTCGATAGGTACGCTTCCAAAATGATTGTAAACCCATTCCGAATTAACCCTCATTAAGGCCTGATATGAACTACTCGGCGGAGTACTATATGCCTGTTTTTCCGTTCCACGAATAATGTTTCCGTCAGGAGTTTGCAAGCTTGGCAAATCGCTTATCGCTTCTTCACAGGTTATGTATTCGGACGGTTTTAATACAGGTGTTGGAAATTCAAATTCCGTCTCAGTATCTCTTAAGCCCACAAAGAATACCCGACGTCGAATTTGCGGAATTCCATAATCAGGAGCAAAAAGAACTTTTGTTGACATCTTGTATCCAATATCCTCAAAGTCCTTAATCACACGTTTAGCGCCAATGCCGCCGTTTGCTTCAATCATGGCAAGAACGTTTTCAATGAGAACAGCCTTGGGCTTCAGCTTTGCGGTCAACTTTACCATTGCCAAATAAAGAAAGTTTCTCTTGTCATTAACATCCATTTTTCCCGCATACGAGAAACCTTGACAAGGTGGTCCGCCAACAAGAACATCAAGTTCCGTAACACCTTTCTCATCAAGAAACGATACGATTTGATCTATATTTGAATGGTCGTACAAATCAAGCTTTAGTGCTGTTGTACTTCCATGATTTTCCTTAAATGTTTTAAGTGCAGATTCGTCAAAGTCGACACCGAGGATGACGTCATAGCCAGCATCCAAAAAACCTTTAGACAATCCGCCAGCTCCGCAGAATAAATCCACACATGTATATTTCCGTTTCATTCATTCGCCCTCTTTTTATTAGCTCATTAGGTTTATAACAAGAATGAGCTGTATGGATTCTCAGAAGAATCAGTCAATTGCGCTTTTGCCACTTTTCACCCAGGCATCAAGCTCGGAACATTTGAATTTCCATTGTTTTCCTATCTTTTGAGCGGGAATACCTTTCCCTTTACGAATCCAGTCACGGATGGTGGCAGGCTTTACTCCAAGGTATTCTGCGGCTTCTTCGATATTTATCCATTTATCATTTGTCATTTCGGCCATGGGAGAACCTCCTTAATCGCAATCTAAACCTAATTACCATATCAGTATAGCACAGTTTGATGCGATTTTCAATGCGTTTCTTGTGAACATTTATTGTTATTTGCTGTTTCTTGTAGTTTGTTGTTATTCTCTTTCATATCTAACCTGTAGCCTCGCCAAGCAAATATCTAACCCGTAGCCTCGCGTTTTGGCAGTTTCTGTGTATAGGATAGATAGTGAAAAAGTTTGAAAGGGATTCCGGGCTGCCGCCGGTTTTTGGGGGCAAACCTCGGAATCCCTTTATTTCAGTACATTTCAGCCCTTTGCGACGTCGGTTCTCGTCATCAATGCTACGGTCTCCACATGTTTTGTCCGCGGGAACATATCGATCGGCTGAATCGAGGTCGGGACATAGCCGCCGAGAGAGTCAAAGATGTTCAGATCGCGCGCGAGCGTCGCGGGATCGCAGGAAATATACGCAAATTTTTCGGGACGGATATTCATGATCGCGTCTATCGTTTTTTCATCCAGCCCCTTTCGCGGCGGATCGACGATGACTGCGTTCGGAAATTTTTCGCGAGGTAAAGAAGCGATAATGTCCGAGGTCGATGACGCCGATGAAGAAAAGAATTCGGCGTTTTCTATCCCGTTCAGAGCGGCGTTGCGGTATGCATTTTCAACCGCATCGCGGACGGCTTCTATCCCGATAACATACCCGACACGGTCGGCGCACGAAAGTCCGATCGTACCTATTCCGCAGTAAAGATCGAGCAGAACGTCGGTTTTTTCGAGATAAAGACCGTCTTTCACATAATTATACAGCATTTCACAGGTCTCGGAATTGACCTGATAAAAAGACATAGGTGAGATCTCAAAGCGAAGACCGCACAGAATATCCGCGATCGCAGAATCTCCCCATATCAGTATGTTTTTCGATCCGTAAATGACATTCGTGTTTTTTGCGTTCACATTCAGGTAAACGCTTTTGATCCCTTCGACCGAGGAAAGGCGTGAAAGAAGTTGAGGCTTGTGCGGCAGTACATCCGACGTCGCAACGAGAACAACGGAAATATCGCCCGTTTTCGGGGCTTTTCTTATACATATGTGGCGCAAAAGTCCCCTGCCTGTCGTTTCATCGTAAACCGAAACGGAATATTTCGCGATATACTCTTCGACGATCTTCGCAACATCATTGAAAACAGGCGGCGTCAGCAGACAGGTGTCAACGGGAATAACGCGGTGCGAATTAACGGCATAATACCCGCATTTTCCGTCAGGTGAGATCGGAAACTGCGCTTTATTGCGATAACAATCCGTACGAACGGAAGGTATCGTGTCGAGAACGGGAACGGGACACTTCGGATAGTTCTTCTTGAAAACATCCCGCACATGTTCCGTCTTGCAACACAGTTCTGCATCATACGATATATGACGGTAACGGCAACCGCCGCATTTTCCGAACACGGGGCAGTCGTTTTCGATTCTGTCGGGCGACGCTTCAACAAAATTCAAAATCTTGGCAAAGGCGTAATTCTTCAACACTTTCATCACGAGGACTTCAACAGTGTCTCCGACCGCCGAAGAAGCGACGAAAACAACAAAATCCCGAACCGTTTCGTCGGAATATCTTCCGATGCCGAAGCCTTCTCCCGACATTGCGACGATTTTCAGGGTTATTCTCTCGTTTTTGCTTAACATATAAATATCCACACATTCTGTTATATGTTTAAATTATAATATAAAATTGTGAAAAAGTCAAGCCGATCGGGCTGTAAAAACCTGCTTTTCGATATGTCACATCATAAAAAAGTCCCCGAAAGCACTTGATTTTTATCACTATATATAGTATAATGTAAAAAACGGAAATACAAAATATCGGCACAGGAGAGATAATATGAACGTGAAAACACTTTACGTTATTCCGACGGCGCGCTATTCGATCGGCGGCACTCAACATCCGTATGAGGAAAAAGAAGCGCAGAGACGCATTCTCGACGCGATACTTTCAGCGGAAAGCGATGACGCGGATCTTCGATGGACATGCAGCAGCGCTTCCGTCGTTTCCGATTATCTTCGAAGTTCGGATGAACTGACTAAAAAAACGTTTTTCTCCGCTGTCGAAAAGGGCGTTATCGAAGTCTGCGGCTTCGGTTACGACCATTCGTCATTCATGTCGGACGTAACTCTGATGAAAAGCGTTGAAACGCTTGATTCCGAAATGTGGAAAAAACTCGGCATACACAGCGTCATGCAACTCGGAGTCGGAGGCGTCAACTCCGGTGCCGTCAAGCGCGCTTGCGAAAAAGGCGCAACATATCTTTGGGTCGGTATTGACGGCGCATCCGCACAGATGAGAAAGCCCGTCCCGTTCGCATTCAATTGGAGGGTCTCGGTCAGAGACAAGACCTTTACATGGGTCGATGATATGGGAAACGACCTGTTCTCACTTCTTTTCGCGGATAAATCCCCGAAATTCGCAGGGTTTGACGCCCCGTCGGCAGAAAAGATCCTCAGCAGAGTTCTGCACACGACGGACAGGGACGCGCTTGTTCTTATGAGCGCTCGGCTTTGTACAAAGATAGAAGAAATCGAAAAGATATCCGCATACACTTCCGCGGCTTATCCCGTGCTTTTCACCGGCGGAGACGGATATAACAATATCGAGGCTCTGACATCGCTTTCTTCGTTCGTTTCTTTGTGGAACAGTCTCGGACTCATTCCGCGAATAGAGATCGCGACGCTTTCACACGCGCTTCGCGAAGTTGAAAAAGAAATCACGAACACGAACCTTCTGAGCCTGACGGGCGAATGGACGGACGGCATTAACCAGGCGGCGTCTATGCCACTCGAAACGGCACTCATGAGGGATACGGAAAGAAAATTCTGCGCAACGCTGACGCTCCCCGCCTTTAACGCTCAGAGAGAAAACCGCTTTGCCGACAGTATAGCGGCGGATCTCTGCGCTTTTTCCGAAATAACTTTCCGTCCCGACGACAGACTTTCCGACATGAGCCATGCCGATACGTTCAACTATAAGCGTTCAAAACTGACGCTTGCCGCGGCAAAAACTCAGATGCTTTACACGGACAGGGTCAAGAGTTATTTCGAGCAGTCGGATTCGGGGATAGTTCATGTTTGCAACACCGGACGCGCGATGTTCAGAGGACTTGTGAAAGTTCCCGCGACGGGAATAAACGAAAGCAGTTACTGCGCCGTCAACACCGCGACGGCACACACCGAAAAGCTGTCTTTCAAGGACGGGACTGCGAGATTTTATGCCGAGATCCCCGCAGGTGGCATTCAGACCTTCGCTTTTTCGGACGAGATCGGGACAGATGTTTCGTCTATAAGAATTCCGACCGTGACCGTTGACGAACTCGGTTGCCCGACGGAAATCGTGTGGGGCGACATAAAGTTTTCGGCGTCTGCGCTCGGAGAGTTCTGCGCTGTATGCACGGACAGCGAAACGAAGAGAGAAGTCACAGCTTCGCTTTACGCGGAAAAAGACGCAGACATGAAAAATTCGCTCGTCCGCCATTATTCAATTATCTATCAAAGCGAATTCGGTCCCGCGGTAAGGACAGAAGACGCAAACTTCATACGGTTTGAACAGCCGTTCAAAAATGAAAGGCTCGTTTTGGGAACACGCACCGTCACCGTATGGAAAAAAACGGAGAGAATCACGGTCGAAGTGACGATCGACAAACCGCTTTCGGACGAGCCCGAATGCTTCTATCTCAGATTTTTGCTTGACAACGCGAAATCCACGGCTGTATCGTCTTTGGGCGGAAGAGTCTTTGAAGTCGGCAGAGGGCAGCTTGAATTCTCGAATTTTGACAGCGCTTCGATCGACGGATGGATCGCGTATCCGTATGACGATCTGCTTTTCACGACAAAGGATGCGCCCGTGATCTGCTTCGGCGGAGCAAATTATTTCACGGCAAGAGAAACTCCGTCACAGGATCACGGATGCCTGTTCTCCTGCATTTTCAATAACACTTTCAACACAAAATGCAACCGTTCGTTCGGCGGAACGGCAACGTTCACCTACGATATATTCGCGGGCGTCAAAACCGACGATTTCGCCGCAGATAAGGCGATATATGCGTCGGCATATACCGAACCGGTCGTATATTCGGAACTGTAAAAACATGAAAACATTTGAGATAATCGCCACTTCCGCGTTCGGAATAGAAAGCGTGACCGCGCGAGAAATTTCCGAACTCGGGTATAAGGATATTCTGACCGAAAACGGCAGAGTTACGTTTCGCGGGGACTTCGACGACATCGCAAGAGCGAACGTGTGTCTCAGAACAGCGGACAGAATACTCATAAAACTCGCGCAATTCAAAGCAACGACTTTTGAAGAACTTTTTCAAGGCGTTTATGCTGTCGAATGGGCAGACATACTCAGTCCCGATGCGTTCATACACGTTGTAGGCAAATCGGTAAAATCAACGCTTTTCAGTGTTCCCGACTGCCAGTCAATAACAAAAAAGGCAATTATAGAGAAGCTTAAACTTAAATTCGGGAAAGAGATCTTTCCCGAGGACGGAGCGGAATACAGAATATCCGTTTCGATCCTCAAAGACATTGTAACGGTAACGCTCGACACCTCGGGTGCGGGACTGCATAAGCGCGGATACAGAAGTCTCGCGGGCGAAGCGCCTCTGAAAGAAACTCTCGCGTGCAGTCTGCTTCTGCTCAGTTATTGGCGAGGTGAAAGACTGCTTGTCGATCCCCTTTGCGGATCGGGAACCATCCCGATCGAAGCGGCGATGATCGCGCTTGACATCGCTCCGGGAATGAACAGAGGTTTTGCCGCAGAGCGCTGGCAGAATTTTGATTACGATGCGTTTGAGCGAGCCAGAAACGAAGCAAAACAGCGTGTACGGACAGATCTCAACCTGAATATTTACGGAAGCGATATTGATCCGAAAGCGATAGAACTCGCCATGCGACACGCTGAAGAAGCGGGCGTGGACGAGTATATCCGCCTGAAACAAATGAATGTCGCGGATCTTGCCTCAAAAGAAAAATACGGCTTCATCGTCACCAATCCCCCTTACGGGGAAAGGCTCGGAGAAAGCCGTGAAGCGGAAGAACTGTACAGGGTCATGGGTAAAACTTTTTCCGCGCTCGACACATGGTCGTTTTATGTCATAACGTCAAACCCGTATTTTGAGAAGAATTTCGGGCGGAAGGCAGACAAGCGCAGAAAACTCTATAACGGAAAACTTGAATGTCAGTATTATCAGTATTTCGGACCCAAGCCTCCGAAAAAAGAGATCACCGTACCGTCAGAAACCGATACGTGAAGCATTTTTGCGGAAAGCGAGATACAGCAGAACTCCGAGTATTCCCGCGGAAATAACCTCCCCCGCGCCGACGGTCAGCACCATATACCACATCGCGTCCTCGAGTCCGTAGGCGTAGCGCAGGACAAGCGGAACGATTATCGAATTTGCAACGATCGTAGGCAACGGCGCGAAAAAATACGCGTGCTTAAACTTTTTCATCGCATATTTTCCTATCAGCCATGCGCCGATCGCGCCGATCAGAGTGGCAATGCTGCCGAAAATAACGTCAAAGATCACTGCGCCCGTCAAAGCATTTGCGACAATACATCCGACAAACAGCCCCGGAATTGCGGCGGGAGTGAAAATGGGAAGGATCGTCAGTGCTTCGGAAAATCTGACCTGAATAACGTTGCTTGCAAGCCCGAAAGCGGCGGCAAGATAGGTCAGAACGACATAGAGGGCCGCAACCACGGCAGATGTTACGATGAACGAGACTTTTTTGTTTTTCATAATTCTTTACTCCGTAAAAAAACGCGGCTCTGCCGCAAATATAGGTATATTCTACCACAGGTAAAAACAATTGTCAATGAATTTTTTTACCGTAAACGCTTAAAACACAAAAAATACACGCAAACTATTTCGTACAAATCGAAAGGAGAAATAAAAATGGCTGAAATAACCCTTACGAAAGAAAATTTTGAAAACGAAGTGTTAAACTCCGACATTCCCGTGCTTGTCGATTTCTGGGCGACATGGTGCGGCCCCTGCAAAATGATTGCGCCGATCGTTGAAGAGATCGCGGAAGAAAATGAGGGAAAGATCAAAGTCGGAAAAGTCAATGTTGACGATGAGTCCGATCTTGCGGCGGAATTCCGCATATCAAGCATTCCCACGCTTCTTGTTTTCAAAAACGGTCAGATCGTTCACACTTCCGTCGGATACAGACCGAAGGAACAGATACTTGAACTTCTGAAATGATCTTTCAAATACGTGAATATACAAACTCACCCCGAAAGCATCTGCTTTCGGGGTGAGTTTCATTGTGTAGGGAGCAGAAAAACCGTTACGCGTTTTGCTTCTCGATTTTTCTCAGATAATCAATACAGATCTTTGCCTCTGTCAGACCGTCGGGTACGCATGTCTCACTTTCCACGATCATCGGAACATTGAGTTCCGAAACCGCTTTCCGGACATCCTCAACGGGTGCCTCCCCTTTTCCGAGAGGAAAACCGTGTCCGTCCGCCGTGCCGTCCTTCAAATGAACGGCGGCAACTCTTCCTTCCATTCTTTTCAGGAGTTCGAGAGGATTTTTCATTCCGACAAACGCCCAATATGTATCGACTTCAAATAAAATATCGGTTCTGTACAGCAACTGTTCGTAAGGAACCGAGCCGTCGCTGTTCTGCATAAACTCCATATGGTGATTATGGTACAAAAAAGCGATACCGTACGAATTGAGTTTATCAACTATCGGATTGACGTTTTTTACGAAATAATCTATCTTCTCCTGAGAAGTGAGATCCACGTGCGGAATGATATAGTTTTTATTTCCGATTGCCCGATGAAAAGCGACTGTGGCATCAAAATTATTCACCAGATCTTCAAACGAAGAATGCGATCCGAAAATCTTGATGTTGTTCTCCTCGGTCATTCTGATTATCTGCTCGGGTGTGCGGCCGAAAAAGCCTGCAAATTCAACAGATGAATATCCAAGTTCCGAGACCTTTTTCACTGTCGTTTCAAGGTCTTTTGCCGCGCTGTCCCGTACACTGTACAACTGTAACCCGTATTCCATTGTTTTCTCCTCATATCTCGCTAATTAACGAACGGTTTAATATTTTTGATCGCTGAACGCCGACTCAACTGACAGATTCGATGTGAGACGGTCGCTTTGCCCACGAATTTCGGCAATAAAAGCAACCTTAACTTTTGTTTTTTCTCAAAAAAACTATGCTTTTTGTTGCAATCCGAATTTTTTACGGATCGCTTCCGCCGCTTTTGATTTCAGCCTTCTGAACTTTCTTCCGCGGCGAAGCCGTTTGACTGCCCTGTCATAATCCGAAAAAGGAATATCACTTCTGTTCCCGAATGTATATATCTGCGGAACCGCTCTGACGGGAACTAACTTTTTCGATGAATAAGAAAGATCCGTTCTTGCAAAGACCGCTCCGAAAGGCTCGGCGCCGGCAGCGGAAAGAATCCTTCCGATCTCGCGGAGAGTGGAACCTGTTGTCATCACGTCATCGATGACAAGCACACGCTTTCCCGAAACATCTCCGCAAACACGAAAAGCATTGCTGACATTGCGTCTTCTTTCCTTGTCGCTTCGGCAACCTGTCTGCGACTTTATGTTTCTGACCTTTATAACGGTTTTCGTTCCGAGAGGAACATTCAGCCTTTTTGAAATGCGTTTTGCCATCTCCATCGAGGACGAGTACGGGATCTTCTTTCCGTACCGAGGAACGAAGGTCACAAGGTCGAATTCTCCGTCTGTCTCTGCGATTATCCGTTCGTATACCCTGTCTGCGGCAAAATCGACGGTTCCGGGGATATAATCGTGTTTCATGTTACGCACGACTTCCGCCGCCGCGTCCGCATAGATGAAAGCGGAAACTATCCGCTTGAACGGGGGTCTGTCATCCACACGCGTATCGGAGATCAACGTTTCGGCGCATTCTTTACAGAATGTTTCATCTGAGCCGACTTCGATCAAACGGGAACACGAAGCGCACCGTTTCGGAAAAAATATGTCAGAGCAAAAAGATGCACTCATTCGGTGATCTCAGATCAATATCCGACAACTACGGCAAGAAAAACAAGAGGCTCATCTTCAACGTTTTTCATTGCGTGGCTTCCGCCGTTTCCGCAAAGCGTCACATCTCCGGGAAATACCTCGACCCACTTACCGTCGCCGTCATTGTAAAGACCTTTTCCGGAAATGACGTAATATATCTCGTCGTCGTCGGGATGATCGTGAATACCGACTTCACAACCCTTTTCAAGTCTGACCGTACAGCAAGCGCAAACCTTTGATTTCGCATCGCCGCCGTGAATACCCGTTTCGATGACCGTGTCTCCCGCGCCGCCGCAGAAGTTAGGGATAACTTCCCTGTCAAATTCGGATGCTCTTTTGATCATTTCAATTTCCGCCTTTCAATTTATGATTTTAATTATTCTGTTTTGTACGCGTCAGATACCGCAACTTCCGCCGCAGGAAGAGCAAGACCCCTCGGAGATCGATTTCGGGTCGATACCGTACGCAAGAGGATCGAGACCGTTCTTATTCAGATAATCAAGCACCGCGGACTTTACCGCCTCTTCCGCGAGAACGGAACAGTGGATCTTGACCGGGGGAAGTCCGTCAAGCGCCTCGATTACCGCTTTATTGGTCAGTTTCAGGGCATCTTTAACGCTCTTTCCCTTAATCAGTTCTGTCGCCATTGACGATGTGGCAACGGCGGCTCCGCAGCCGAAGGTCTTGAACTTAACGTCAACGATAATGTCGTTTTCGATCTTCAAATACATTTTCATTATATCGCCGCAACGGGCGTTTCCGACTTCTCCTATCCCGTCCGCGTCGGGGATCTCACCGACATTGCGGGGATTTGAGAAATGATCCATTACCTTTTCGCTGTAAAGCATATACGTCTGTCTCCTAATCTGTAATACATTGTTTCTTATCGGCAACTCGTTCCCAGAGCGGCGACATATCGCGGAGCCTCTGGATGATTTTCGGAAGAGTGTCGATTATATGGTCGATTTCTTCTTCGGTATTATTGTGATCGATGCTCATACGGACGGAACCGTGAGCGATCTCATGCGGAAGCCCTATGGCGAGCAGAACATGAGACGGATCGAGACTGCCGGAAGTGCAGGCAGAGCCCGACGATGCGCAGATTCCGTTCATATCGAGCATAAGAAGAATGGATTCTCCTTCGATATACTGAAACGAAATGTTCAATGTTCCCGGAAGCGAATTTTCGGGAGTGTTCAGTTTTGCGTAAGGAATACGTCTCATCAGTTCATCGCGGAGACGGTCTCTCATTTTGCGAACCCTTGACATACGTTCGTCGAGTTCGCGCGTTGCAACCTCAATGGCATAGCCCATTCCGACGATAGCCGGAATATTTTCCGTTCCTGCTCGCTTGCCTCTCTCCTGCTGACCGCCGTCGATAAGATTGGGAATAGTTATTCCCTTTCTTATATAAAGCGCGCCGACGCCCTTTGGAGCGTTGAATTTATGTCCCGAAAGGCTCAGCATATCTATATTCATTGCTTTGACGTCGATCTTGATATGAGCGACTGCCTGAACCGCGTCCGTGTGGAACAGAACGCCGTGTTTCTTGCAGACATCTCCGATCTCGGCTATCGGCTCAACAGAACCGATCTCATTGTTCGCAAACATAACGCTGACCAGGATCGTATCCGGACGGATAGCCTTCTCGACCTGTTCGGCAGTAACGAACCCTTCGCTGTCAACGGGAAGATAAGTTACCTCAAAGCCCTCTTTTTCAAGACTTATCATGCTGTGCAATACCGCGTGATGTTCGATCGCGGTCGTTATCAGGTGTTTGCCTTTTTTTGCAAATTTGTGAGCAACGCCTTTTATCGCCCAGTTATCGGACTCGGAGCCGCCCGCAGTAAAATATATCTCGCCCGGCTCGGCGCCGAGAGCATTTGCAACCTGTTCTCTCGCCGTGTCAAGCAACTCCTTTGCTTTTCTGCCCGCGGTATGAATGCTCGACGCATTTCCGAACACGGACGTAAAGCAAGGGATTACTTTTTCGGCGACATCAGGATCTACCTGCGTGGTCGCCGCGTTATCAACATAAACAAACATTTATTTTTTGCCTCCCGATATAACTTAATATATCCGAATTTTTATCTAATAGTACCTTTTTAGTATATATTAGCACAGGCGACCTGTTTTGTCAATAACTGACCTCAATATTTAACAAATTAAACAAAAAAACAACGGGAACGCCCGAAAAAGCGTTCCCGTTAAAAACCGTGAAAAAAATTTACTTGATTATATAGCCTTCGCCGTTGGAGAGACAAGCATTGGACTCATCCGTGTCAATGTGCATGGCGGGAGCGAATTTCTCGCTGACGCGGATAACGACATCTCCGAACACGGTGCTTCTTCCCGTGCCTTTAATTTCAACGCTTACGATCTGCTTATCCTCAACGCCGAACTCAGCCGCGGAATCGGGAGTCAAATGGATATGTCTCTTTGCAACTATTACGCCTTCGGATATTTCAACTTCTCCGCAGGGACCGACGATCTTACAACCGGGTGTTCCGGCAAGATCTCCGGATTCTCTGACAACGATGGGAATACCGACGCTTCTTGCATCAGTCGCGGAAAGTTCAACCTGAGTCTGCTTTCTGACAGGGCCGAGAATGGAGATATTTGCGATCTCTCTCTTGGGACCTACAACGGTAACTCTTTCATTAGTGGCGAACTGCCCGGGCTGGGAAAGATCTTTCTTGAAAGTCAGTTCAAACCCCTTTCCGAAAAGAATATCGAGATCTTCGCGGGAAAGATGAACGTGACGGGCGGAAGTTTCAACGAGTATCTTATTCATTTTAACACAACGTCCTTTCTTTTATTACAAAAAATATCTGGCTTAATTATACGCCTGTTCGGACACTTTTGCAAGAGGGAAAGGACAAGTTTCGACAAATTTTGCAATATTTTCAGTTTTGTCAGCCTCTCAGGAAATCGATCTTATGCGTCGGTTTTCCTTCACTGTCAACGGCAGCCTCCGCAAACTTTGCTCTGAAAGGAAGTCTGAACTCCCCTTCAAGTTCGCGCATATGCTCCTTTATGCCCGGCAGGTGCGTTACGCTTACGCAACGGAAACCGGACGCTGCGGCGTATGCGAGAACATTGCAGAGAACATCTGCGGCTTCTTCGTATGCGGTTGATTGGAAAGCCTCGTTAAGAAGGACCAGATCTCCTTCGCTGACAATGTCAAGCATAGAAGAAATGCTCTTGACTTCGTCTTCAAATCGGCCGTTGCCGGTATCCATCGCGGTGAAGTATGCGTACAGACCGTGAACGGGGCTGATATAGCATGTTTCCGCAGGAACGGGCAATCCTGCCTGGGCAAGAACCTGAATTATACCTATCGTCCGCAGGAACACCGTTTTTCCGGCGTTGTTTTTACCTGTTATGACGAGCGAGCCGTCAGTAGGACCGAGATAAATGTCGTTCGCAACGATCAAATCTCCGGGAACGCAATAACGGTCGTTTTTCTTCATGTTCATCGCGAGCCAGAGATCGCAGGCGGAGGAACATTCAAAGCGGCGCTTATCCTCGGCATCGACCGACGGAAGACATACGGGAAGCCCGAGTTCGCGTATCTTGTTCTCAAGACCGATTCCGAAGCGGTAAAAGTATATACCTCGGCTGATCTTTTCAAACGGACGCTTCAGCTCGTTCACGATATGTTCCATCTGACGGCAGAGGCGAGCGATACTTTTCTCAACGAGCAGTCGAAGCTGACCGTCGTCAATGCTGTCAAAACCGATATATTCTATACGAGCCTTGGGATCGAAACCTTCCCTTTTCTTCGGGTCTTTGTAATTATACGGATTGGAATCGAGTTCGAGCATTTCGACGTCCTCAACGCAGAAATACTTGTTCAGATCCATAGAGATTATGAACGACGTATCAAGAGTGATCGACTCGGCAAGTTCCGCCGCGAGTTTTTTGAGTTTCACGGTCTCGTCCTTGCGCAATTCGCGGTTGACAAAATCCTTGATACGGCAAAAAGCCTCCGACATTAACCGTCTCGGTTTGAATACTTTTGCGGCTTCCTCATACATCTCTATCGTTCTGACGATACAGTCAGCATAGGAACGCATCTTGAATATCTGCGAATCGCGCCCCGTAAGTTCTTTTTTTGAAACGACGGCGGAACCTCCTCCTCGCGTAGCGTTTCTCATGCCTTTGCAGATCTCGTCGTAAATGCCGAGGATCGAACGCAGATCGTCGAAAAGCGCTGGGTTTGAAAGGAAATCGTCAAGGATATCCCTTCTCCACATTACATTTTCGGGATCGGGTTCGGGAACGGAGATGAGATCGTAAATGTCACGTTGGAGTTGCGGGTTAACCGTTGCTCCGTTAATGACCTCTTCCAGCAGAAGATGTTTCATCGACGCCTCCTGATCGGGAGTTCTGACGATGTCATGCGGATTTTTATAAAGCAGATCAACAACTTCTATCATCTCATCACACCTCCTTCAAATGACATCTCTCAAAGAGCTGTTCGCGCGTCATACGGTGACGAAGCAGTATATCACGCGAATAAGAAGAGTTCGCGCTCTCGAGAGGAACGATCTTGTAAAGTCTTCTTTCGTCAACGCTTTCGTCAACCGCGGCGACAAGAAGACATATTTTTCTTTCGTGCGTCTGCGAATACTCTTTGCAGAATTCTTTGACCGTGTGGAAATGTGTAACAAACAGTCCGAAACTGTCTTTGTCAACAAGATCGGAAATAAGTTTCGTCGAAAGTTCGTGCGCGACATCCGCTTTTGTCGAAGAATATGTTTCGTTCAGAAGAACCATTGAGCCCTCGGGCATCTCCGCAAGCATCTTTTCACAGCGAGACTGCTCCTCGACAAGTCTGCCCTGCGAATCGTTTCTTTCCTCTACGGGGAAATGCGTATAAAGGGCTGCGACAGGATACATCTCGGCGAGCGACGCCGTCGTATATCCCGATATCTGGAACAGCATCTGGCATATCCCGAGCGCCGTGAGGAAGATCGTTTTACCGCCTCCGTTCGGACCTGTCAGAAGGTTGAAATGCGTGTCGGGATTGCAGCTGAAGTCGGAGCAGACGATCTCGGATTTGCTCAGCCCTTTGTTGACGAGAACGAGCGAATACATGTTGTGTATGATGACCGGCTTATCTCTTTCGATAAACTTAACGGGACAAACGGGAAGCCCTCGCCGTATCAGACCTTTGTAAAGCATACGAAGGCCGAGCAAAGTGTTCGTCTCATGAACGAGAACGAACCAATCGGCGTTAAACATATCGTAATACTTTTCCGAAAACTCCGAAACGTGACCGAACACCTCGGGATACGCTTTCATGTAGCACGAAAAGATCTTTTCGGTCGGCGGGAACAGGTTATCGTTGATCGGCTCCTGAACAAGAGGATCGATCTCCATACGGTCTGCGAGCGAAGCCAGATTTTTCATCAGATCCGAACCGGTCACAGCCGTCGTTATCGAGTTTTCGATATTCTCTCCTCTTGAGAAAAGACGGTTGATGCGAACCCTGCTGACCGCGTTCAGTTCCGATCTGATCAACTTTACCTCCGAATAGGCTTTTTCGATCAAAGAAACCCTTTCAGGATCGGTTATCGCCGCAAAGACCTCCGTCATTTCACGCGAAAGATATTCGCTGTCAAGTTCTTTGACTCCGTCGATGAGTTGCATATAAAGTTCAAGGAAACACTCGGTAAGAAGAAAACCCTTAACCTGCTGCATGTGCGGGTATTTCTCGAATACTTCATTTTTGTCGAGCGCCGCAAACTCCGTCGCTTTATCTCTGAGAGCAACGAAAAACCTTTCGACGGACTCGTATTTCATCAGATCGTCGAGAATATGCTGTCGGTATTCGAGTATTTCTCTCTCGGGATAAAAATACTTCAGTTCCTCGAAAAGTTCCTTTTCTTCCGTCGGGCTGTCGATGACCGTTCGCAGGATATCCGAAATGAGAAGATCCTGCGCAACGCAGTCCCAAAGTTTTTTATGACCGTTCCGAACCGAATCTTCCGGGTTCGGGAACAGAAAACTGAAAAACAAATTCAATTCGCTCACCTCAAATCCTGATTCATTATCTTTTTGATCTTTCCCGCGATCACTTTTCTTTCCGCTCCGTTCAGAAGAGGAATTTCTCTGTCTTCCTGCGGCAACACGGTTTTTTTCAGGCTGTCGTTGTCCGCAACGATCATTCCGTAAAATGTGTAATCGCCGTTATTCATGATGACGCCGTTGCGCGTGTTCAGGAACTTAACCGTCGGAGAATGAAGCATGACGGGAACGACCGGCGCGTTTATCTCGCGCGCAAGTTCCTGCGCATAACGCACCATATAAAGCGGCGCGGGCTTTGTTTTGATTTTTTTGAAATCCGAATCCAGCGACTGAACGGTCAGAAGTTTTTCGGTCTTTCTGTCTTTCTTTCTGCGTCTGAAACACCATCGTTCGGGAGAAATAAAGAGTATTTGCTTGCGGCGCGAATAAAACGAATGGAGTTTTACTATGTACGTCACGTCCTTTGAGTAAAGCACAAAATCCGGCTTGCGAACTCTCCATGACGGGATAATAAAAGATAGAAAACCCCTTTCGACAAGAAGCCACGCATCCCTGCAGTTCTTTTGATTATTGATCCCGAACCTGCAAAAAAACCATGTTTTGAAGCGGCAGAACAGATATCTTACAAGCGGATATACGATGAACCAAGCGATCAGAACGTAGAAAATAAAAACTATAAGTGTCCAAAGGAACGATCCGAGAGTATGCCTTAAATAATCAGAAACCGAACCTGCGAGCAAGACCGTGTCCATCCAATCGCCTCCCTCCGAAATTAAATTTTTAATATTGAAACGTGCATTATCAAATTAATTATACAATAGCCGCAAAACATTTTCAATGTGTAATTAAAACAAAAAAAAGGCATTACCGTTGGTGATAATACCTCTTTATTAATTTTCGGAAAACTTCTTATGAAAAAAGTCTTTCAAACCTGTTTTTTTATGACTATCGTATATGTTATCGTGTTCTCATCTTCTTTTTTATCCATAACGGTGTCTATCCCGTTGCTTTTCATAACGCTGACCGTATGATTGAGTGAATTGACGTAGAGTCTCAGATCTCTGCAAAACCCCTTAAATATAGGTTTCTTCTTTTTCCCCGACGATTTTTCGAGAAGTCTGTCAATATACCTTTCAAGTTGTTCGGCGTTCATTTTGTGCTTTGATGCCGCCTGCGCCGCGGAATACATTTTTGAGGGATCGTCGAGACGCAACAACGCTCGCGCATGTCTCTCTTTCAGATGCGCGTCAAGCAGATAGCGGCGCACTTCGGGCGGAATTTTCAAAAGTCTGAGTTTGTTCGCCAACGCCGACTGGCTCATACTGAGTTCTTTTGCAAGTTGCGTCTGGGAGATCTCAGTCATTTCAAGAATGTTGCATATCGCCTGCGCCTGTTCAAAATAATTCAGATCGGAACGCAGCATATTTTCCGTCAGCGAAAGCAGCGCGGACATATAGTCGTCCGCGGTCACGAGCAGACACGGAATGGAATATCTCCCCGCGAGTTTTGCCGCGCGCAAACGGCGTTCCCCCGCGATAAGCTCGTATTTTCCGTTTTCATAGCGCACGGAAATCGGGTTGATGACTCCGACTCTCCGAATACTGTCGGACAGTTGAACGATTTCCTTCTCCCGAAATCTTTTTCTCGGCTGATGCGGGTTCGGGATTATGTCCTTGACAGGAACTTCCATGAGCCCGACGCCGAATGTTTCATAAATTCCCGGCATAGCGCGTTCCTCCGTGTTGTTTTCCTTCGTTTTCGACACCCCGCGGAGGAGCGGTTGCCCTCGGAGGTGTAAAATCATATTACTATACTTTTTCGGCGTTTTCAACCGAAAATCTTCGTCCGAAAGCAACAGAAACAGGGATATTACGGCATTTTTCGCCGAAAGACCGTCCTACACGACCGAAAAAGCAGGCGGAAATGCAAAAACGCCGTCGCACAAAAGACGGCGGATCGATTTTTCACGGATTTTACAAAACAGAGGTGACGGATTTGATATGCGGAGTTTAAGATATATCTGAAAATGAAAGAATAATGAAGGAGGAAGAATGCCTATGGAAACATTGAGAAGCAAAAAAGGATTTATCTGCGACATGGACGGCGTGATATATCACGGGAATAAATTACTCCCGGGAGTGAAGGAATTCGTCGATTGGCTCTATAAAGAAAACAAGAATTTTCTGTTCCTGACCAACTCGTCCGACCGCTCTCCGAAAGAACTTCAGCAAAAACTTGCGCGTATGGGACTTGAAGTCGATGAAAGTCATTTTTATACGAGCGCGCTCGCAACCGCGAAGTTTATAAGCAGTCAATGTCCGGGAGGAAGCGCGTATGTGATCGGAGGCGCGGGGCTGATAATGGCGCTTCACGACGCAGGGATCACGATGAACGACACCGATCCCGATTATGTCATCATCGGCGAAGGAAACACTTACAATTACGAAAACATTCTGAAAGCGGTACGGCTCGTTCTGAAAGGCGCAAAACTGATCGGAACGAACAGTGATCTGACGGGTCCCGCGGAAGAAGGTATAATTCCCGCGTGCCGTGCGATGATCTCGCCGATAGAGATGGCGACGGGACAGTCGGCATATTTTGTCGGAAAGCCCAATCCGCTGATGATGCGAACAGGGCTCAGGATACTCGGGGTCCACTCCGAAGACGCCGCAATGATCGGCGACAGAATGGACACGGATATGGTCGCGGGAATAGAAACGGGTCTCGATACCGCGCTTGTTCTCTCAGGCGTGACAGACAGGGATGAAATTAAAAAATTCCCCTACCGCCCGAGACTTGTGTTGAACGGTGTCGGAGATATTCCGCCGCGTGAAAACAAAAAAGAATGACCGAGAGGTTTCAGTCTCCCGGTCGTTTTTTAAATTGTATCAGTCAAGAATACCGAGGTATTCTTCAAGAGTCACGCCGCTTTCCATAATAATTTTGGCGTCCTCCTGTCCGACATATCTGTAATGCCACGGCTCATAGATGATCTTAGTTATATCCTGCTTCTCTTTCGGATATCTGAGTATGAATCCGTAATCCGCGCAATGCTCGACAAGCCATTTGAACGCGTCAGTCTGATCATATCCGGAATCAAGGGACTGATAACTCGGAGTAACTATATCTGCGGCAAGACCGAGTTCATGCTCGCTCGTTCCGGGATATGCGTTGATCGTTTTCGCCTTTTCCGCCGCCTGATCGTATGTCAGCGTCGAATCGCGCTCCATGAGGATGTTGATCCTGTTTTCATAAAGTTTTTTTTGCGTTTCATACGTTCTGAACGTGGAGCAGAGTTGGAGCGTGATGCCGTCTCTTTTTGCCGCGGCGACCATATCGCGCATCGGCTCGGCACAGCGGCTGTCCATCATATAACTGCCCTGAACTTTTTCAAGCGTTATGTCCTCGACATATCCTTCGGGAACCGAATGCGTCGGATTGACAAGTATCAGAGTTTTGAAATCGTAATTCTTTATCTCAACGGGATCGGGCGTCGGTGCTGTCGTCTCGATCAAAGGATCGGTCGTCGGTTCTGTCGCTTCGGTCACGGGCTCGGACGTCGTTTTCTGCTCGCTCGTGGGTTCGTCTACTGCGGTGGTATTGTCAAAATAACTCGGATAAGGCTCTTTTTGATGATTGCACGCGGCGAGCGCGGTGACCGCCAATACCGCCGCAAGGACAGCGGCAGTTATTTTAAATTTCATATAAAATATTTCCTCCGAAATATCGGCTCATATTTTTCTCTTTATTTGCAGTATATCACTTTTTGAATTTCATGTCAACGATTTTCAAAGCGAAAGTATGACAAAATCCGACCTTTTTTCCTTACTCTCCGTTGTTATATCAATAATTGTAAAAAAATTAACAATATTAGTATTGAAAAGTCTGCCGAATTGTTGTATAATAATCAGGTAAAAATATCGACGTAAAATGCGTCAATGAAAGGATGATAAGACATATGGCAATTTCTTACTCGCATGAAGTTGAGAATATGTGCGCTGTTGCAAAAGGGCCTCATCACGGACCGTCCCCGATCCCCGAAGAAGGTCTTTGGGTGAAGGCGAAGGATATCAAAGATATCTCCGGTCTTTCCCACGGCGTCGGAGGCTGCGCTCCCCTTCAGGGAACCTGCAAACTGACGCTCAACGTCAAGGAAGGTATTATCGAGGAGGCTCTCGTTGAAACAACGGGATGCTCGGGCATGACCCACTCCGCGGCTATGGCGGCGGAAATTCTTCAGGGAAAAACGCTTCTCGAAGCGCTGAACACCGACCTTGTATGCGACGCGATCAACAAGGCTATGCTCGAAGTTTTCAAACAGCTCGTTTACGGACGTTCTCAGACCGCATTCTCCGAAAACGGACTTCCCGTCGGAGCGTCTCTCGAAGACCTCGGAAAAGGTCTCCGTTCTCAGATCGGAACGATCTTTGCGACGAAGGAAAAAGGCGTTCGTTATCTTGAAATGGCAGAGGGATACATTCTTTCGATGGGTCTTGACGCAGATAATGAAGTCATCGGTTACAAATTTGTTCATCTCGGAAAAATGATGGACATGATCCGCGCGGGAAAAGATCCGAAAGAAGCTTACGAATCGAATATCAAAACTTACGGTCGTTACGATGACGCAGTCAAGTATATCGACCCGAGAAACGAATAAGAAAGGGGGCGCTGAACAATGGCATTATTTGAAGGTTACGAAAGAAGAATAGACAAGATCAACGCTTGCCTTAAAGAATACGGAATCAAAGATCTCGAAGATGCGCGACAGATCTGTCTCGACAAGGGCATCGACCCCGCGGAGATCGTAAAAGGCATTCAGCCCATCGCTTTCGACAATGCAGGCTGGGCATACACCGTCGGCTGCGCGATCGCGATCAAGAAAGGAACCAAGAAAGCATCTGACGCCGCCGAAGCCATCGGTATCGGGCTTCAGTCCTTCTGCGTTCCCGGATCCGTTGCACAGAACAGAAAAGTCGGCCTCGGTCACGGAAACCTTGCGTCGATGCTTCTCAGCGAAGAAACGAAGTGTTTCTGCTTCCTTGCCGGTCACGAATCATTCGCGGCTGCCGAGGGCGCTATCGGAATAGCAAGAAGCGCGAACAAAGTCCGCAAAGAGCCCCTCAGAGTCATCCTTAACGGTCTCGGCAAAGACGCGGCTTATATCATCGCGAGAGTCAACGGCTTCACTTACGTTCAGACCGAATACGACTATTATGCCGATGAAGTCAAGATCGTAAAAGAGAAGGCTTACTCCGACGGTGAAAGAGCAAAGGTACGCTGCTACGGCGCGAACGACGCGTACGAAGGCGTTGCGATCATGAAACTTGAAGGAGTTGACGTTTCCATCACGGGAAACTCGACCAACCCGACAAGATTCCAGCATATCGTTGCAGGCACTTACAAGAAATGGACGACCGAAAACGGCAAGAAATACTTCTCCGTTGCTTCGGGCGGCGGCACGGGCAGAACCCTTCATCCGGACAACCTCGGCGCAGGACCCGCTTCCTACGGTCTGACCGACTTCATGGGAAGAATGCACGGTGATGCGCAGTTCGCAGGTTCGTCCTCCGTTCCCGCTCACGTTGAAATGATGGGTCTTATCGGCGCGGGCAACAACCCGATGGTCGGCATGACCGTTGCTTGTGCTGTGGCGGTTGAAGAAGCTCTTAGAAAATAATGATTTGTAAGGCTTTCTGAGACTTTCGGGCAACATGTAAAAGACCTGATTCAAAAAATTAACACTTAAAAAGTTGGACACATCATTTTTGAGTTTTCTCGAATGATGTGTCCATATTTTTTTATGTTAAAAGAGAGGTATTTTACTATGCACAAACTGAAAATGAAGGCAACAAAAGGAATGACTTTTGAGGAAGGCTGTAATAAGTATTTGGAATATTGTCGGCAGAGGAATCTAAGACAAGGAACTATAAATCATTATAGGCAAAGCTATGTTCAGTTCTTTAAGTTCTTTGAGCCGGATACGCCCATAGAAGGAATTGACGAGGACGCTTATAAAAGATATGTGTTGCACTTGCGTTCGACTCTTAATAATGATGTCAGTATAAATTCGTATCTGCGTGATTTTATAACCACAATGCACTATCTGATGAATGAAGGCTATATTCAAAGTTACAAGATGCAGGCGATCAAGGTTGATAAAAGTCATATTGAGACTTACAATGAACAAGAGTTACAATTACTTTTGAAAAAACCTAATATTAAGAAGTGTTCTTTTATAGAATATCAGGCTTGGGTTATGACTAATTTCTTGTTCTCGACAGCGGTGAGACAAAGAAGCCTGATGTTTATAAAGTGAAGGATATTGATTTTGATAATAATGTTGTGTATGTAAATTTCGCTAAACAATGGATTTTAAGTGGCGGTATGTAACCAAGCCCTCATAAAACAAAAGAGCAGGCACAAAACCTGCTCAAAACAAACGCAAGAAAGAAACAAATACGAAAAATCGTGTATTCATAAGGGATTTCATTTATGAATACGCGATATGTCTATGGGCTACGAAAAAGATATTTTAACGATTTTGCGTATAAATTCGAACTCTCACAGAAATTCAAATCATCCGCGATGCTACCTTTACTTCTTCACTCTTCACCATACTTATTACCTAATCGATAATTTTCGAAAGAGAAGAGCGAAAAGTGAAGAGTTAATAGTGAAAAATTAAATCGACAAGCTCTGTCGAAACTTGTCGATTTTTGTGGGAGGACTATAAAAAAGTTTTTTTCGCCTTTTTAGGTTGGTATTTGTTCCCTTACGAAAAATCTTGAACTTTCAAGGTTAGGGGCGGAGGTGAGCCGCTGTCATTCGGTCAGCGGCTGCACCGATTTAAGACCGCCTTTGAATATTACGGTGACCTGTTCTTTTGAGTCGACTACTATACATTCGAGCAGTTGACGGACGATTTGGTCATCGTATTCCATCGGACGGTTTTTTATGCTGTCCAGTATTGTATAGATATCATCGAGTCGGGATTTTGCGTTTTCTCGCCGTTGCTCAGCGTCGGCTATGTTGTCGAGCTTCTGTTGCAGGCGGCTTTTTTCGTTCATGAGCCGAGTTGCAGTTTCCTCGTCAAAGGCTTCCACTGTTTCTGTGAATACTCGGTCGAGCATTTTTCTGAACTCTGCGTCAATCTCGACGATCCGCACTTGCAGGTCGAGGCGGTTGTCATCGTTTGCGCAGTCATCGCAGAAGCCGCAGGAGTCGCAGATGGTTATGGAGCAGCAGGGGCCCTTATAGCATTCGCCGCACAGCTGGTCATCCTCGCCGATGTAGCACTTGGCGCAGGTGGAGCAGTGCTTTTCCTCCATGCACTCCGCGCACTTGTAGCACTCCTCGCACCAGTAGGGTGTGTCTCCAAAGCACACACCGCAGTCGTTACAATGGGTTTCAACCCAGCACTCGTAGTTGCAGTCAATGGTGCAGAACAGGCAGTCACACATATAATCGCTGCCAAAATGGTAGTGGTCGCAGTTAGGACAATCGAAGCCGTCGTCGTAATCGTCCCAAAAGGCATGGGCGGGAACCACCAGACTCGGCATCAGTGAGACCAGCATCACAAGCGCCAACAGGACGCTGACGACGCGCCTTCGCGTGTTCGTTTTTATCATACAAACATTTCCTCCCTCAAAATCATTTTTAAGATTTTTATGCGTTTTGTGTTGCCTGATTTAAACGCTGTCGATCACCGAAGCAAAGTAGTTCTCGGAAACCGAGTCGAACAAGAAAGCGTCGATAAGACCCTCTCGCTTTGCCTGCTGTACTTCCTCGGTAAGATTTTTGTTGCTTTCGTCATCCACAAAAAGAACGACTCGACAGTTTTCCGTGCTGCGTTTAACCTTATCACGGATCGCCATACGCTCGGAGAACATCCAGGGCAAAAACGCCTTGACCTCCATTAAAAGCACATCGGGCTGATGCATTTTGCACCACTCAGGCGTGGAATCCGGAGACTCGGAGATTACGATCTGGCAATCGTCCAGTTCCTGCATCAGCATTCGTTCCATGTTATGCGCATGGATACTGCTCTGAATGTCCAGAACGATTTTTCTCATTGTTAATCACTGCCTTTTCGAATCAGAGCTTTTTTCCGAATTAAAACTACTGCCAAAACACCCGCACCAATCACCACTGCAGCGATAACGGCAACGATCCACCACGGGAAAGAGACTCTCTCGTTCTTCACAGGAGAAGTTTGTTCTGTATCTTTTTCATGGTTTTCTTTAGAATCGGTACTCTTGTCTTTATCCGGGTCAACGCTGCTTTTTTCATCATCGTCGCTTTCAAGACTTCCGCCGTATTTTACCGGCTCTGTCTTCGTTGCCTTACAGACAAGGCAGGTATAGGTCTTTACGCCGTTGGCTTCGGAAGTAGGCTCACGGGTTATTGTTCCCGCATCCCAATTATGCCCGGCAGCAGGAACTTCAGCCCGTTCGGTAACACCGCAATCACATTCCCGTGTCTTAATACCCGCCTCTGTACAGGTTGGATTTGTGGTCACCATCCACTCGCCGAAGCTGTGGGTGTGCGCGGAACCGTCCTCGTAAAATTCCACACGGATCAGGCGGCTGTATGTCGGCTCACTCTCTAAACCTCCGACCACATTCCAGGCAGCATAGCAGTACCATTTCACTCCCAATTCCTCCGGCACCTGATAGCTGTCTCCCTCTGCGTAGTCAATGGCACGAATCATCGCCATGTTTTCTATATCCGTTACATACCACTGATATTTTATCGTACCGCCGTCGGGCACACTGACATTTGTGAACAAGGTAATACCGTCACTGCCAATAGGCATATAACAATCCGGCATTTCCCCTTCGATCACAGGCTTCGCCGGCCCCTCCGCACTAACCGTTGCGGCAGCAAATCCCACAATTGCTAACACCAGCATAATCGCAAAAACAAATCTTTTCATAACTCCTCCTGTGAATTTTTTTATTTTTCTCCGAATTCCAACATCCCCTTGGAATCTGACAAATCCATATCAAAAAGGCCGTTTCCAATCAGATGATTCGGCAATTTTTCCATCTGCCGAGAAAAGATCTCAGTATGTTCCAGTTCAAAAATGAAAGATCATTCACTTTTTTCCCAATAGGGATAGTCTGAAAACACAAACTCTCCCGCAGCGTTTTTCTCTGCCGGCAGGTCAACATAGAGTTTGCTGCCGTTTGGCGGCATTTTCACAGCGATCACAACCGTAAATTTTCCGTCGCCTTCGTCCCGAACGCAGTCCACACAGCTGTTGTAAGAGGCTTCGCCCTTGCGCTTCTTACAAGCTACATAGACATCGCCCTTATATTCAATCAGTTCTTTATCGGCAAGAGCATGGTTCAACGTTTTATCGGTAAATTCCTCCGAAAAAACCTTTAAGAATTTTTTGCGTACATCTTCGATCGTGTTTATATAATCATACGGAGGAAACATAGGCACATAATTCTTCCGCTTGAACCGTAGAGGCTTCGCACTACCCGAATACTCACCCGCAAAATTCAAGCTCAGCCAAAGGCTTCTCGCTTCATCTGCCATTTTCCTCGCATCTGCGTAATATAGGACTGTTCCGTCCTCAGGATAAAATGCATACCCGTTTACACCGTGAAGACTTTCAATTATGGCAAGCTTATCGTTTTCATAATTATTCCAAATCGCAACAGCTTCCTCGGAAACACTTTTCGCATATGAAGCTATTGAATAATTGTCGCGTGCCGTAATAAATCTGACATCCTCGTCCGAAACAAGCCGCCCGACTTCTATTCTTCCTTTATAGGAATCTGATGAATAACCGTATGTATCGTTATCGATTATAAAAAATGTGAGATTTCCTCCATCGGTTTTATCAACATAAAACGCCACCTGATTTTCGGAAAAGCTTACCGTAACGGTACCCACCCAGCTTTCCGGCAGTGTGATCTCATAGGTGCCTTCGGAAAACCGCACCGAGCTTATTTTTTCGGTCGTTATGAGCTTACAAAGCTCCTGCGCAAATGACGAATAGTTTTTCGGAAAGCTGTTGGTTCCTCGGGCGTTTATCTCCGTCCCGTCCGTCAACACGACCTCAAAGCTCATACCGGTACCGTCAAGGGCCTGGGAATCGTGCCCGCGAAAGCCTGCCCATTCCGCTATTTTATAGTTACCGAATACTGCGCACAGCTTTTGAAAAACGCTCTCATCTGCGTCAATTGCGCGAACGACATTGCGGCACTCCACATTTCCGGAGGTCTTATAATCCCACATTTCCGTGCTGATGTAATACTCTAAATGAACGCCGTTCTCCGTTTTGTATCCCTCATAAACACGGTGCTGTGCCGTCATATCGGTTTGCAACAGCTTAAAGCTTTTGAAATCCATAGGATCCCCTCCGTAATAGTTATTATCATTATTACTACAATTGTTATGCTTTGAAGCGCAAGCGGAAACGGATATTAAAAAAATGAATACCAAGATAAAACATAAAAGTAGCTTTTTCATTTATCCATCCTTAAACCAGACATGCATCACTCTTGCTTTGCTTTTTGCAGCATACCACGAATAGATCTGCGCATCTCTCCCGGCATCATAACAATACTGTGAAGGATCAACACCAATATGCGTAATCACATCCTCAAGGGTAAAATCGGCCTGTTCTGCGGCAAAGAAATAGTTCAATCCTCCGAAATATTCCTTGAAGGTCTCTTTCAAAACCGATTCATCGGCTCGATTTTCGCTTATCGTCTGCGCTTCTGTTGATTCCAGGTCGAGGTTATACGGATTATCGACATTCATAGTATCACCTTCACCGTTGTAAAAAGTCGGGTCAGACTCTTTCCAGAATAATCATTCCGTGTTCATACAGCAGACAGCCGTCCTCGGTGATCGGAATCTCCGCGAAAGAGTCAACCTTCTCCCCGAAAACCTCACCCTCGATCTTCGTGTCGTAATAGAATTTGCCGTCCGCTTCCTTCCATGTGGTGCTTTCGATGGGGGCATAACCGTCCTCGCGGACAACCGCCCCGTGCTTGGCGGCCTCCTCGCGCATTTCCTCCGGCACAAACATGAGCGTGTTGAGCACACCGTCCTCGGCAAACTCCGTCCGGTACTGCATCATTTCAACGGCGCCCTCAAATCTCTCATCCTCCGGCGGGTTATCGGGTGTGAAAACCTTCTCACCGTCCGGTGTGGGCACATGAACTTCCTTGACTTTCCAAATTCCGCGAATATCCATCTTTATTTCCTCCTTCTCATCAAATCATCAAGCCCACGGATCGGCTGACTTCGGCGTACGCACGCCGGTCAGCAGATACTGCTCCCACAAAAACCACTTGCCGTCAGACCCGCGTTGACGCATCTTGATGGGACGGGGATCGTCCGCACCGCCACAGGGAATAAACAGCTTCATATAGCCCTGCTCCTCGCCGGACACATGATTGCTTTCAACGACAATTGTATACGGCTCAGTAGGGGTGTAGTTGTTTTCCGGTGTGGAGCCGGAGAAATAAGTGAAGGGCAGATAGGTCTTGCCGTCGCGGAAACGGTCGTTAAGGAAGGAAATTTCCTGTCCGTTCAGCGGACGGGGTCCCCGCAGCCAATTCAGCATCTCGGTACCGATGTTCTTATCCGACGCGTATGCACAGAGGGCAAGAACCGTAAGTGCTGCCGTTTTGAACGGCGTATCGAGACTTGCCTCGGGTAGCGCCTGCATTTCGGCAAGGCTTTCCGGCAGTGACGAGAAGGTGAAGGTCTCCCGCTTGTTGCCGATGGATCGTGCGGTGGTGCTCACCGCCTGCTGGGCTGTGCTTTTCAGTTTGTCAAAGATACTCATGGGTCATCTCTCCTTTATATAATTTTTTATTGCTGCTTTTTCTTGCGGGCGAAGCTGGCATTAGAATTTGCCTCCTCCGCCACCATGGGTCGAGCCGGAAGAAGAGGTGTGCGTGCTGCTCCCTCCGCCTGAATCGTTGTCTTTCGGTTTCGCAGTGCGTGTGACAGTGTTATACAGGAACATATCGCGGCTCTCGGTGATGTTCATGCTGCCTGCTTTCATATAACTGTTTGCCGCCGGCTGAAAACGGACCGTTTTCAGCTTTGCTTTCATCCTGCCCACTATGATGAGGGAGAGGATAAAGCCCGCAACGATGGCAATGGGAATCCAAATAAGGGAAAGCGGCTCCTTGGGTAGGTTTTTTACATCGTAAGGCTCGCCGGTTCTTGCCTGTGTGATGAATTCATCGCAAAGATCGGCGAATTTATCAAAGGCACCCGCAAAATTACCGTCAGACAGCTCTCCTTTTATCTGATTGCCGATATATTCAATGCCCGCGTCTGTAAAGACTGTAATGCCGTAGCCGCAGGTGGATATGTACCAGTCATTGTCCTCGACGCTGATAAGGAGCAATGCGCCGTCCTTGCTTTCACCGTAACCAAAGTTGCTGTAATCGTAAATATCATCGGCATAATCCCGCGGGGTTTTCCCGTTCAATGCGTCAGTGGTCAGCACGATAATGTCCATTTTCTGACGCTCGCTGAGCTCATTAAGCTTTGTCACGAGCGACGCTTCCTCGTTGTCAGAGAGCAGCCCCGCCAAGTCCTGCACGCGCTCGTATTCACTTGCGAAACCGTCCGTCTGCGCAAAAGCGGGAGTCGCTATACAAAGGCACAGAACGAGCGAGAATAACAGTGTCAGTACTTTCTTTTTCATTCCGTCCCCTCCTTAAATCAGCCCCATCAGGTGCAACGCCCATGCGACGCCGTAGCAAGCCGCTGTGAATATCGCCGCCAGCAAAAACGTCCAGCGCTTGGCTGCAGCCTTATCCACCGGCAGATCGCCGACGAATTTCCCGGTCTGCCCGTTCATGGCAAAGGTGTATTGGTTGCCGTTCCACGTTGTGTTGAGCAACCACACGGGATACAGCGCATAACGTGCCTTGCCGCCGCGGAACTGCACACTGCTGTATTCCGTTGTGACCGTGGTATATCCCTGCACCGTTCCGGCAAAGGTATCCTCGGTAGAGCGCTTGACGCGCTTGTTAGCACGGTCAATACTCGCCTCGGCAGTCACATCGTATTTATCCGCCAGATACCCTGCAAGATACGCTGTCTGAAAGTCCACCGCCTCGGAAAAATCGTATGGTTCAATAGATTCCATGAGGTCATCTGTCATTTTTGACGAGCCATCCACCGGGACATGCTCAAAGCCGATGCTGCCGCCACGATGCGCCATATAATAGCTGGTTTCCGTATAATTGTAGTCGCTGTCACTCCAGGTACGCACCCGGGTGGCGCGATAGCGAATCTGCGCATCCACATCGGTATCGAAAAGCCAGAAAGGAACATAAATTCCCTTGATCTCATCAATGTGGTTTTGATCCTTAAAAACCTTAGGCAACAGCCGCTTACCGGTCAGGTGCTTCATCAGTCCCGCCTTTGCCGCCTTTTTATCCAGCTTGAACGGAATGACAAGATCCGGCTTGAGCGCGCCTGAGAACTGGCCCATCATTATCACGGGATTGCCGCAAAAAGGACAAGCTGTAGCTGCCAGGTTGGCGTCGCCGACGATCTCGCCTCCGCAGGACTTGCACACATAGGAGCGCAGGCCGTCGGTTTCTCCCTCCTGCCAGTCTCCTCCGGCAGTGGTTTCCCATTCCATATTGTCATTTTTTTCGCTCTGCAGCTCGGCGTCGTAGCTTGCCAGCGCCTCCATTTCAAACTCAGTGTCGCAAAAAGGGCACTTCATCTTCTGGAGTGTGCTGTCAAAGGCTATTGCGCCGCCGCAGCAGGGGCATTTATATTCCTGCAAGGTTTGCATGAAAAGATCTCCTCTCTCAAAAAATTCACCCATTAAATGCCGCAAGAGCCGCATCTGCTTTCTGAATCCACTCGATGCGGTCGCCGTGGATTGCGGCATCCAGGGAGTCGATTGCCTGCGCCGCCTTGTCGCCGGCATCGGCTTCTCCTTTTACCGCGGCAGAAAACCCTGACGCCATATCCTTAACCGCAGTCATCTGCTGCTTCCAAACATTTGAGGCATTGCCGAGTGTATTCTGTATGCCGAACAGCGTATCAAAGTGTTTTTTCAGCTTTTCGAAATCCTTGAAATTATTCATGGGGAGAACAAACTCGTAAAGGCCTTGCGTATTGCTAAAACTGAGCCTTGCAAAAGACTTTTTCTCGGTCTTATCGCCGTTTTTAACGAGCTGCTCCTCATACTTATAGCTAAGCAGGTCGGCAATGCGGTACACGCAGGCGCGGGTGGTCTTGCCGAACATCATAAACTTGTAATCGTTCTGGATATACGCCATCAGACCGATATCCTCCGCCACATAGAGATAGGTGCCGAAGCGCTTCAGTTTTTTGCTCTTATCCTTTGTTTCTCCCGCGGAATGAAATAGTGTTCCCACAGCTTGGTGCCGCGCTCCGCCTGTGCAAGATGCGCCTTGACACCCGGAAGATTGCTATGCACATAATCATATGACTTGAAGCCCTTTTTTCTGCAATTCTTGCGGCAAATACAGTTGCCGTCCGACAGCTTTTGAGTTTGGATCAGATTGATATCCGCACCACAGATAGCGCATTGATTAGCCATGATTCTCCTCCTTTTTTCGACATCGCCGGTTTGTTTTTCAGTTTTCCTGCTTTGGCAGGATGCTGTTCAGTTCGCTGCTGTATCCGGCGAAGTGTCTGCTGAACTTTCAGCCGCCTCATAATACCTGTCGGCAAGCGCATAGAGATAGTTAAGCGCCCTGTCACCGAGCATTGTTTCCTTCTCTATCGTGTTTCCGTCAGAGAAGGTCATTCCGGAACTGCGCGTCGGTGCATCGGAGCTGTTGAAAATCCGTATCGGATCACGATGCTTGTAAAGCTTTTCTATTTCGCCGTCCTCACAGATAATGTGAAGGAAAGCCTCCGCATCCTCTGCCGTTATCGGGAAGGAGCCGAACGAAGTGTAATGATCCTTCTGACTTCCCACAAGACAGTCTGCAGAGAATAACCAGCCGTCTTTTTCTTTTTTCAGGGCGAAGGAATACACAGGGTTCATTTCCGTGCCGTAATAAGCGGTATTGATCAAGACGACATCATCGGAAGTGTATTTTTTACCTCCGCCGCAGCCGAAAAGCCCGAAAACCGGCAAGAGAGCAAACACAACAGTCACAACCTTACATACGGTGTGCTTCATAATTTACTGAAGCGGTCTGCCGCACTCCGGGCAGAATTTCGGCATACCCTGTCCCGCCGAGGGTCTCCACC